>Ga0194122_10000473_pt1 | contig 59944 bp, 60 predicted proteins | sample TA2MahCa10mmetaG_FD_155487 | JGI IMG/M metagenome (GOLD analysis project Ga0194122, IMG submission 155487) | Freshwater microbial communities from Lake Tanganyika, Tanzania - TA2015021 Mahale Deep Cast 10m | ecosystem: Environmental > Aquatic > Freshwater > Lake | place: Tanzania: Lake... | reverse complement strand
GGACAGGCTTTCCACGGCGGAAATGGCGTCACGTATTGTGGCAGCGTTGTCTGCTGCTAAGCTTATTTCCCCTACAAACACGTGTTCGCAGTTGGCTGTTGTACAGCAGACTCTCGATGCGGGATTCCAAGGAATCAAGTGATGGACGGTTTCTTTTTTTAATTCCGGAATTTACCTGTGGATGAAATTGAATCACAACCTGGTAGAAAAAAGTTCAAAGGCGTAGTAAAACACACGCTTTCTTTGCCAAGCAGAGAGCGTATATCTTGCAAGCTTTTGTGTGACTGCGTCTTAAGTAAAGTACCGGGACCAGACAAAAGCTCAAATCTTTACAAAACGTACACGCTGCAACGGCGTTTGCGTCAGCAGTATTTTCGGTTAATTCAGCACGATCCGGACAATCGGTTGCGGTACACGTACAACTTTAATTGTTGTCCGGTCGGGTTTGATGTTGCGCCTAAAACTCGGTTTTGTTCTCAGCCGCAGCTTTGTCCCTGGTGTCATGTGCGTCGTTGGTTGTTACCTGCGTATAAAGCTCTGCACGCAGTACCAAAGTCAATGCGAGAGAGTCATGCTTTAGTAGTTTGGCGAAGAGGTGTACTAAATGTGAAAGCACCTCCATTTTTTGCCTCAAACTACGGTCCGCATCAGTGGTGCAACTCGTTAGTAACTGTGCAACTTGGGTTTTCCTGGCCGTATCTTGAAGCTAATGCCGCTCCAAACGCTGTAGTTCATTATCACATCGGTATGCAGATTGTGCCTAAATCGTGTGATGTTTACGCTGCGTTAAATCGGCGTGCCGTGTCGCCTGCTTTGTCTATTGCTCGTACTTCAAAAGCGACGACAAAAAACATTTTCAAGCTGATGGCGCATGTAACATCTTTGCCTTGGTTATCGTTGTACGATGAGCAAAATTTTCAATTCTTTGCAAAAACAGTTAAAACGAAAAAGCTCAAATCGTCTCGGCTGTTGCGAATCACTCCTTACCGTGAAAGAAACATCGATGGAAATCATCACCCCGCCATATCCGAAGAATAGCTCGTCTCCACGAAACCTGTATCAGGCTTTGTGCGAGCTATACGCCTGGACTGCAGAACACCGCGACTGGGCAAACATAGAGGCGTCACGACTTGAAGCGCCAGAATCCCCTTGGATTTCAGGATTAGGTCCAATTCCAACGTTGGAAAACTCAGACAAATTTTTAAACCTTTCTGTGCCAGACATGTTCATGTCTTGGCAGATTTTACGGCAGATTCGCGAACGATTTGATGACGTTGTGCGAAACTACGAAGCTGAAATTGATTGGCAATCTGATGCCTGCGTGTATCACCGCATCAACATTATTCGCATGGCATCTTTGTTGCTTAGTGTTGCTTTTCTTAACTCTGAACAGCGCGAAGCCAAAGGCGAAGAGTTCAAAGCTAAAGCACAGCGAGACTTCTTAAAGAAAGTTAAAAAAGCGTTTCAGGAAATTGAAAACTTCCAAGAGGACAAAAACTATGGGAATTCGCAAATCGACTTCGACAACTTGTTTAATAGTGAAGAAAACTAAAAAAGCAATTAAAAGGATTCACGTTAATCAGTTCGCAATCAGGCGAAACTTGAAGTGCGAGACAGATGACCCTGTAATTACAGTCAAGCAAAGCAAGGACAACACGTACGGACACGAAGTTTTGATTTACGACAAGCATGGCGAACTTGTGGCTACGGTCACGCAACCACTAGACAAGAAGCTAGATTGCGGGGCAAGAGTATGGGTTGAAACTTCGTGCACAGTCGAAGTAGTCGACCGAAACAAGAAAACAACGAAAATTTTACCTTAAAAGACAAATAAATGAGCATAGCAATGAACACTAAAAAGAAAATCAAACTCAAGTTGGACATGGACTCAGAGGGAATATCACCATTTGATGAAAATGATGTTTGGAAATTTGTCACGTTTCGTATGGATACCATGTACGACGTCGACGTCGATGCGTGGACGATTGAGTCTGAAGGTTTGACTGCTGCTGATTTTAACGTCAATTACTGGCCTGTTAGTTGCTATCGGCACACTGGCGCGCATTGGTTTTTGCAGCAAGACAATAAGAACTCTTGTCCGTGGGATACTCGTCGTTTGGCAGGGTACATTATCTTGCTGCAAACAGAAGGCAAGTATGAGATACCCAAAAAAAACAGACTTGAAGCTGCGCGAGGCATGATCGAGTCTTTTGACGCATGGGCTCGCGGCGACTGCTGGTGGTATGCGCTCACATACGATCAAAAGTTACCTGTAGATCCGCACAGCACTTTAGCTGAGATTGAAGAACAAGAGTACGACTCTTGTGGTGTGTTTATCGGAGAAAAAGACACAGTAGAGTCAGTGTGTCAAAGCTTTGCAGCGCTACACTTGTCTGGAAACGTCAAGCCAGAAACACATGAAATTGTGTTAAGTGTTCCGAAGTACTTATTCGTAAGCACTTCGGAGTTGACTGAGAAGCTCAAGAGCATGGGTTACGATGTGCAGCTTGATGAATATCGCACTAACTACTAGCGTGATTCATTTTGCAATCAACAAAGTCCGATTGGTTTACCAAGTCTGCAATCTGGTTTTTGATCCTGACTCGAATACGATTTAGGTCTCGAATCCGAATGGCTCGAGTGCCGATCTCGCTCAAACCGAGGTCGGCATCGAGCCCTTGTCGGATAGTAGCTTCAGCATCCCAAATGCTAGCGTTAATTTCCAGAAGGTTACAAAGAAAATCTGCCATGCCCGGCAAGGAGCGATCAATACCACTGTCATAATACCTAATTTGACGACGCAATCCTTCCTTGTCGATTTCCGAATCAGGTAATCGCTCAAGTTTAAGCTGTGCAATAGTGTAACGATCGCACAATTCGCAAACAGGCATGGCTACAGGTTGTACTTTCATATTTTCCTCAACGGAGTTTTGTATGAGAATTTTAGTTACTAGCGATCTGCACTTGTCTGATCGCATTTGGCGACACCGAGCAATTGAAGGTGACAGCTATCATAGCTGGCACCAGATTGTAGACCTAGCAATTAGCGAACGAGTCCACGCGGTTATTCTAGCAGGAGATGTGCTTGATAAGCAGCAGAATTTGTCTGCTCCTGTTCAACATTTACTGGAAGGTATAACCCAATTATCAAAAGAAGGCATTCGTGTACTTTACAATCAAGGACAGCACGAGTTTCAAGCTCAACCTTGGATATCGGCCGGACCTGATACGCAATGGCTTCAATTGTTGGATTACGTTACACCGAAAGGATGGGTAATTTCTGGGTGCGACTACCAAAACGCAGACAATCTGCAAACGTTCCTAAAAAGCTTTCGAGCCAAGGCGGCAGACATTCTTGTCTGCCACCAAGTCTGGAAGGACTTTATGGGAGAAGTTGGAAAGCCGCAGGGCGAGTTTGCCGACATCCCAGAAAACGTCAAATTGCTAATTACTGGCGATTACCATGAGCACATCTGTCAACAGTTTGGCAAGCTAACTGTGCTATCGCCTGGCAGCACGCACATGCGCTCAATTTCAGAACCTGCAGACTGTTTTGTTTTTTTAGTAGAGCTAGGTGCTCGTAAAGACAAACCAAAGATTAAATCTTTAGAGCTAGCTACGCGCCGCCGTATTTGGCTATTAACTAAAAATTTCAAATCAGAGGCAGAACTGAATAATCGGGTTAAAATTGAGCTTGAGTCGGCAAGAGAATACGCAGAAGCTCGCAATCTTCCAGAGCAGCTGCGTATGCCGCTTCTTCAACTTGTGCATCACACAGACGAAAACGAACTTGTTACTCGGTTTCAAGTTAAATGGGATTCAGCAGCACATTTGTTTTTTAAGCAGGCAACAAACCGCACTACAGAAGAAGAGTCGGTTGTTGACTACCTTGACGCTAGTGACCGTGTAAACATGTTGAATTGCTTAGAGCAGTTTGTAGATCCACAAACAAAGCCTTTGAGTCATTCGTTGGCGCTGACATTGCTGCAAAGTCCAGACGTAGAAGAGGCACTGTATCGCTGGATAAAGGAACAAACAGCATCATGAAAATTGTTGATCTAGGAACAAAGCACGGAGAAGCAATCAGCCACTTTAGATCAAAAGCAGGACTAACAGTTTTGCCAAGAAAAGAAGTAGCTAGGTGCCTAGCTGAACAATGCGTTGGTTACGAAAGGCCGGAAGCTGCAAGTTACCGTAAAAACGTAGAAAGCCGCGGCTATCGGTTTGAATTAGCTGATCTGGCTGTTCAATCAAATTTGACAACTTTGCCCAAGTCTTCAATTTATCTAGCTTGGCATGTTCTTGAACATCTACCAGACAAAACATGCGCGGATCGTGTAGTTCAAGCCGCGTTAGATAAAGCAACGCGATTAGCGTGGTTTCGTTTACCTAGCTTTGAACAGGACGACGATCAAGGTGAAGGTGCTTTGCGTAAACTCGGCTTACGGTTTAGCTGGACTCACTGGTTAGGGCATCCAACGGCATGGCTCGTGTCTGATTGTGTTGCGTCAATCATGACTTGGAAAATTAAAAATCCAGATCGACCGTTTGAGTTGATTGTAAAGCCAGCTGGTTACATCAAAAGCACAGACGACAAACGCGTTGTGCCAATTAATGCTCCTATAGATACAAATTATTACAGCCCAAAGTTAGGTTTTAAACCAAACGGCGTAGTGTTCAAACCTTTTATTGTTTCTGAATGGGAAGTTATTGTGAGGTTTCCATGCGAATAACGCGAGTTAAGTTACAGAACATTGGCCCGCATCAGCATTTTCAAGTAGAGCTTGATGCTGGTCTTATTGGTATTGTTGGCGCAAACGGCGCAGGCAAGTCTACGTTGGTAAACAGCATTTACGCCGCACTAACAAATGACTTCAGTCGCTTTTCAACTGTCAAGTCTGACATTATCCGAAATGGCTCAGGGACAGAACCTAGTTTCATTCAGCTGGAAGGTACGCATCGCGGTCAAGAATTTTTGCTTACGCGGTCGTTACGGCCAAGTCACAATGAATTTACAATCGGCAATCGTGTCTATACAAAAGCTAACGAAGTTAATGATGCAGTAACGGCTGAACTGAACATTACCAAGTCAGTGATCGACAAATACGTATTTGTTGACCAGTGGCAAATGTTTGGATTTTTAAATGAAACTGCAAGTGAGCGAGCTAAGACGTTTCAGTTTCTTTGCGGCACCGAGATTGCAAGTCAAATTCATAAAACATGCGCTGACTACGTAAATCGGCAGCAAGGGATAGAGATTGTTGATAACTCGGTTGAGTTAGAAGCTGCAATTGCTGAAGCGAAACAATCAATGGACGAGGCTAAGAAAGAAGGTAAAGAAGCTGAAGCTTGGTTGCTTTCTGAAGAGGCACTAGATGCCGCACAGAACCTTTATCAGGCAGGTAAGCGTGTTGTAGAAGCTAGAGAACAAGAAGCACGCGCAAATAGTTTGCTTACTTTGTCACTAGAGGAACAGAAAACACTGACTGAAGCTAAGATTGATCTAGAGAGTAAAATCAAAGCCAACCAAGCTTGGTTGAAAAAATCAGAAGAAGCTATTGCAGGTGCAAGAGCGTTTTTGAAATCTCAAAAATCTCGTGACAATATTGCAAGTCTAAGAAAAGAAACTGCCATCGATTTAAGCGACGCAAAATTGATGGTTAAAGAACGTGCTGACGCAGATAAATGCAAAGTAAAGCTGTATATCTCACCAAGTATTCGGTCTTCTACAAGGGAGTTAATTGCAAGCTTGACTAGCATGATCAAGGCAGCTAAAGCATCCCAATTAGACAATGCAGTCTGTCAGACTTGCTTACAGCCAATTGACGATAAGCATAAGCAAAAGCTTAAAGTTAGTTTGGCTGAAAACGAAAAAAAGCTTTCAAACCTTGTCGTAGCATTGCAATATTCGGAAATGTATGACAACGAAGAAGCAACAAGGCAGCAATCGCTACAAGGCTGGGTTGAAACTGTAACACGGCTAGAGGCACAACTGGAAAAGCTACAATCTGCTGAAGAATCTGATTCAATCGAAAACAACTTAACGGTTAAAGAAGCTAAAGATTGGTTACGTAAAGAAAAAAAGTGCCGCGCTTTAATTGAAGAATTGAACGAAGAGCTATCAGATTATCCGGAAGGCGGGATTAGAGGTAGACTCGAAAGAAGTCAAGCAAATGTATTTCGTGCAGAAGCAAGGTTGCAGGCTGCACGAGATATCATTAAGGCAGCACCTAGCGCAGCTGAATTTGCTAGAGTTAAAAAAGAGCTTAAGTCGCATCGTGATGCCGAGAACAAGCGGGCAATGGCACTAGGTCGCTATCGTGCGTTCAAGCGAACGAAAGCAAACTCCGAAGAAACGCTGGCTCAACTCAAACTTCGGTTAGCTGAGACGGCTAAAATCCGGAATTTGCTGGAAACGATTTCTTTTGTTAGTGATGTGTTTCACTGGAACCAACTGCCAAAAACGGTATCGCAGGCAAATCTAGAGTTGTTGATTGAAGACATCAACGGCAATTTGAAGTTGTTCAACTATCCGTTTGTGGTTGAGGCTGACTCGGATCTTACGTTTAGAGTATTTTTACCAGGTCAACCGCCAGTCAAAGCAAAGCAATTGTCTGGAGGACAAAAAGTTATTCTAGCAATTGCTTTTCGTGCTGCTCTGGATAAAGTCTTTGGCCACGATGTTGGTATGATGTTTTTAGACGAGCCAGCGGCTGGGTTGGATGCAGACAATGTGAATTTCTTTCATGAAGCTTTGCAACAACTTGCCCAAAAAGTTGGACACAGTCGCCAGTTGGTCGTTATTACACACGTCCAAGAATTTGGAACTGTTTTCGACCAATTGGTAGAGGTTAAGAAGGGATGAGTTTAAGCGAGCGATACGAGCATACCTGTCTCCACATGGATTCTGAGGGGATTATATGGGGCATGACGCCCCAAGGTATAACAAAGCCGGTTAAGCTGCGTGATTTAGAAGAGCTATCGCGCGCAGGTGATTATCGTGTTGTTGGTTTACCTAGCAACTACCGATTGATTACCGAATTGCATTTGATGTTGTTAAAACTAAAAGCAAAGGCGCAGATTTGGGTTGGTTCTCCTGAAGTTTGTCCTGGAAAGAATTGCCAACCTGCGCCGTTGCTTTCTTGTTTGTCTGTACTGGGAGTACACGATAACCTACATCATCGCTGGCATCCGCTTTCTAGTGAAACCTACAACAATTTCCTTTTGTTGCGGGCGTTGCACGACGAGGGGTTTTCGGACCTTACCGCTGCTATTTACAATTCACACTGCCTAAAGCCTTTTTGTCAGTTTGTTGGACTAGCAGATCCGCAACTAGCCGCGAATGTGATCTCTAACATTGGAGACCCTAGATGGTATCTAAACCCAAAGCGACCTTATCGTACAGCTAAACTAGAAAGTTATTTTGGACTAGCTTCAACACAGCTTGCAGGTAAAAAAAGTGTTTTGCGACAAAAAAGGCTTGTTACTTTAATGGCCGCTTTTAACTCTCTAAAACGCGGTAGCTGGCTTCGATCAGAGCTAACAGCAGGAACGAAAACCAATAAGCATCAAGGTTGCAAGTTGTTGTTAAGATTCTTGGCGCGAAACTGGTTAACGCAGCTTACTCCACTAGATCATTTTGATCCTGATCGATTTTTTCAGCAGCAAGAAGCAAAGTTAAGCTATCTCAGTCAGTTCAAGGATTGATTGTTATGCGAGAACTTAGTGTCCGCATCAGATTTACAAATCCAAGTTTAGGCAACGAAAAAGATGCTAAGACCGGGCGATTTCGTTTTCAACGCAGTCCGGGACGAGAAGGCAAAATTTTGTTTCTGGCAACTTGGCATCATGCCAACATGAAGTTAGCTTCTGATATGTTAGGTCGACACCAAGAGGCCATCAAACAAATATGCTGGGACATTGAGATTGATGCTACGCTGCGGGAGAAGTGCCTAACTAAGTGCTATTACCAAAAGTCGCCAGGAGGTCGAGAGCGATGGAGTTTGCACGAGTCTCTGATGCAGGGACAAACAATCACTATCAACTGTGTAGTTCCTGTTGAAATTGACGATCAAGATTTTTGGTCGTTGATGCAAATTGCAGGAAAGTACAAAGGGCTATCACCTTGGCAACCAGGTAAATATGGGCAATACGAGGTGATCAGCATTCAACCAAGAAGGCGTCAATTGTCAGTAGATGTTGACGCATAAAAAACTGCCACCCGGGCGGCAAAACCCGGGTGGCATGCGTGTAGCGGTCTGCGGTGTACTTCGCACGACCCGTTGTTATTTTACTAACAAAACAATGAAATGCAATAAGGTTTCGGAGTAGTTTAATGGTCAAAAACAAAACGTGGATATACCATCACGTCAATGTTGTAAAAGTCATTGATGGCGACACAGTCGTGTTAGAAATCGATTTAGGTAATCGCTGCTGGTGGTACGAACATTTTCGGCTGTACGGCTACAATGCACCAGAGCCTCGCGGTGAATCGAGAGTTGAGGGCATGGCTGCAACTCAGCGTTTGCGTGAACTGTTAGTCGATGGCGTTGTGGCGGTAGAAACGCTGCGTCCAAACAAATATGGACGCACTTTTGCCAAAGTTTTTATTATGCAAGACGGGCTGCAGGCTGATGTTGCTGACATCATGGTTGCCGAGGGTCATGGTTTGGCGTATGCAGGGGTCAAACAGTGAAAGAACACCCATTACAACTGAGGAGATTGATTTGAATGGCAGTTAAAGTTGTAACTTTGTACAAGACCGGAAACTTGGTTTATCTTGATCCAACGAGCGATCGAATTTTCTCAATTCTTAAGCCGGTACTGACTTTCAAAGAGCCTAAGAAAGCATTTGGCTACGAAGCAGCGCAACGAAAAAAGCAAGGCCGGTCAACGTTTGAATTTGTAGAACACACTTTGTTTGAACTTGACCACAAACAACGAATTGCAACAAGTTTTGGATTCTGGAAACTTATTCGCGATACGCTGCGATCAAATGGTTATCAGGTGAATTTCAAAGACTTAGCGCCGCCTAATCCAAAAACATTTGAACCTTATTGGAAAAACATCAGTCAGTACAATTTGCGAGAAAACCAACCTGAGTTTATTGAAAAGGTTTTGACTAATCGTTGCGGTCGCTTTGATTGTCCGCCGGGTTTTGGCAAGTCTTTCATGATTGGAATTATTGCGGCATTGTTACCAAAAGCTAAAATTGACGTAGTAACTAGACGTGTTGCCGTGCTTCGCGATCGTATCTATCCAGAACTTGTACAGATGGTTGGAGACGTAGGCATTGTTGGCGGCGGTAAAAACATCCGTAACAAACGCGTGATGTGTTACACCGTAGGCTCAATGAGCCACAGTCCAGCAACAGCCGACATTTTGATTGGCGATGAAGTTCATGAGCTAGCTGCAGACGTAGCTTCTGCCGAACTTGTACGATGGCAAACCAGCCGGAACTATGGTTTGTCTGCCAGTCACGATTTGCGCTGGGATGGAAAAGATTTGCGAGTTCACGGCATCTTTGGCCCAATTGTTTTCAATGTCGATTATCAGCAAGCGCAAGCAGCTGAAATGGTTGTACCGATTGAAGTGCATTGGTCCTCTGTGATCATGGATTATGATCCATGCGGTTCTCGAGAAGATGTTGAAAAAAAGCGACATGGTGTTTGGAAAAACGATTATCGAAATCAGACAATTGTTGACGATGCAAGAAAGTATGACAGCAACACGCAGGTGTTGATTACTGTAGATACGCTAGAGCATGCTATGAACTTGAAACGACTTTTACCTGAGTTTAGTTTAGTGTACATGGAAAATGGCTTATCTGAAACTGATCGAGCAAGGTACGCAAAACAAGGATTTTGCAAACCAGATGAACCGTTAATGGACTTAAATCGGCGGATGAAACTGACAAAAGATTTTGAAAATGGTAAGCTCAAAAAAGCAATTTGCACTACTGTGTGGAACGTTGGAGTTAGCTTTAACAATCTTGCAGTTTTAATTCGCGCAGCCGGTGGTGGTTCTGCTATCAACGACATTCAAATTCCTGGTCGAGTTAGCCGTATTGCTGAAGGAAAGACTCACGGTATCGTTCATGATTACCTTGATCAATTTAACCGCGGCATGAAAATGCAGGCAGCAAGTCGTGCCAAAACTTACGATCGCAACAAGTGGAAACAAGTTTTCCCTAGAGCTGGGATGTTAAAGGAGCTACTAAGGTAATGAATAAGCGAAAATTCAGTCGTCCACCTCAAATTGGAAGTCACACACGACCAGCAAAAAGAGTGGATGCGGATGTGCTTTCACCTGAGGTAGAGGAGTTTAAACAGACTTACATCATGGAGCGACGAGTGCTAGAGCGTTTTCGTAACGCTGACGCGACTCCGTATCAACCTGCGCTAAGTTTAGACGGTAAGTCAAGATTTGATTCTCCTGAAGAGCGAAAAGGAGAAAACCAATGGTTACTGTCGTATAAAAAAATACGACAATCGCAAAAAAGGCTAACACCAACATTTTTTGTGCGCGTGTTATTCAGAATTTTGCGAGGTTCTTCGCTGGCAATACCAACGCTAAAGCAATTGGCATGTCCGCATACAGTTGCTCTTGTATTGGAATGTATTGAAGCTGCGCCTGTTGAGTTGCGTGCGCAGTTTATTTCTGAAACGCAAAGATCAACTTCAGCTATTCGTTTACATCAAAAAGTGGGTAGCTCGTCTTTACCTTTGGCGGTATATTACGCCATTGTCGATTCTAGGCTGGAGTTGTCTCCGCTGTTTAAGTATTGCTTGGCAATCGCAACAGTAGAAAAAGTCCAGAAAAATAATGATGAAAACGTACACTGCGCTAAGTTGGAGAACCTAGCAAAGCAGTACGAATTTTTGGCGTTATTGGATTACACCTTGTTTCAAGACTATTACAACGAAGTCTGGCAGGATGCGATTCCAAGGCGTCTGCGTGTAGCGGCAAAAAGTTTCATGGCGACTGCTTTAGGGCAGTGAAACGTGTACTTCGCATGAAAGGAAAAAAATGCAAAGCCGACAGTCTGCCAGGCTGTCAGGTGCCCACTTGCGGTTATTTGTGGCAATCCTCGTTCAAAACGAGGGCGTATTTACGCATTTTAAGGGCCGACTGACAGTCGAACATTTTGAGGATGATGGCTATAAGTTGTTGTATCGCGTGGTACTTGATCACTACACGCTTCACAACAGCTTGCCTAGTTTCGCAGAAATTGAAACTGGCCTCGAAAGTTTTTTTGAAGAAGATACGGAAATCATAGCAGACTATGCTAGAGACGAACTGGAAGTGTTTTTAGCGTATGCTTTCAATCCTGAGCTGTTTTTAGATTATCCTGTCGACAGCCCAAAGTTTGAAAAGTTTGCTTACAACGCAGGCAGAAAATTTCTGCTGCAACATCAGAAGTCTATTTTGGAAGAGACGTTTCGCACAGAAACGTCACTCGATCAGCTGCCGTTTATCTTGCGAGCGGCGCAAAGTCAAATTGAGCTCATTGAGCTTTCTGGCTATCAGTCTGGAGCTACGGTTACGTTTCAACCTGGTTGGGACATGAAAGCTGCTCGAGTTATCCACTCAACTGGTCTTGGCTTTTTAGACAAGTATCTGGGTGGTGGTGCATCTAAAGGCGAAGCGTACGGTGTTATGGCTCCATACGGTACGTGTAAAACAACACTTGCTGTAATGCTTTGGTGTACTACGGCACAGCAAGCTTACGAAGAGACCTTAGCTGATGATTGGAACGGAAGAAAAGGACTATCAGTGCTCGTGACGTATGAAGCAGCATTGTGTCCTGAGATTCAAAGACGCAGTTTGATGTATGCGTCGCACATTCATCGCTACAGCTTAGACAAGATGTCAGGTGTTGGACTTGAAGCACTTTCTAACGATCCAGAAGAACCTTTGCCTTACGAAAAAGGAATTTTTAGTCAAGCAATTACGGATGGAGTATTTCGTCCAGAACGAAAACGCGTCGAAGATGCAATTGTTTGGATAAACGAACACACGTTGTGTTTAGATTTCTCTGGTTCGGACAAGCAATTTCAAAACGCAGGGAACGGAGGCATATCTGAAATCATTCATCGGATCAAACTTGAGCTGCGAAATCGACCCGGCAAGTATTACGTCAAAAACGTGATTATTGATTATTTGGGTTTAATGGTTGATCGTGACTTGGCTTTGAAAGCTGATAAACGGAATACGCCAGAAGACCACAAAACGTATCAACAGGCTAATGAGCGTATTGCAAAAGAAATTTGCAAGCAACATTTTGATTGTCATGCGTGGGTATTTCATCAGTTGAGTGGTACGGCTAATGCAATGCTTAGTCCGACAAAGACTTTGCACCACACTGATGCAAAAGGCTCAAAATCTTTTGCAGAAAATCTCGATCACTGTTTCGTTTTTGGAAATCTCAACAACGACAGCATGGGTCAAGTTGCTTGTACTAAGCACAGACACTGGCGAAAAATGCCACCGACAGTCATCAAGGTTGTCGGTGAATTTAATCTAGTCGTAGCACCGGATAATTTCCACATTGATAGCGACGGCAAGATTGTAGATAAGGCTACGCTGACAATCGTAGGGGCTACTGCGCAAGACAGTCTTTTTGACGATCTAGATGGAAATGTTGGTAAATTGCCAAAACTTGATTCAGATGATGATGATGATGATGCCAATTAATGAACCTAATAATAATAATGACTGAGGGAGACTATGGACAAAGAAGAGAAAAAAGCGCTTAATCGAGCGCTTTTTCGCCGTTGTAAAGCGACGTTTAAGCATGTGCGCGTTAAGAACTCAGGAGAGAAGCAGACTCGTCGAATATCTACGGATTTAATCACGGGCAAACCTAAGCCGGTGATTACGCATCCTGGCGAGTATTACGCGGTGTGCTGTCCCTTTTGTAATGACACGCGATATCGCTGCTACATAAATCATCGTTATGGTACAGACGATGAATTCGGTAGGTCGCAAACAGGACTAGCTTTTTGCTTTAATGCCGGTTGTCCTCTGGCGTCTAAAATGCCTCACGCTTATCAAGAGCTTGCAGAGATGCTTTGCGGTCAAAAGCTTGTCAGCTTACGTAAAGCTGAGATTGCTGAAGGTCGCGAAGTTGATGTAGATCAGATACGCATGAATTGGCCTGGCAAAGTAACCCGCGTTGATTTACTACCTCCTGAACATGAAGCCAATGTTTATCTGTCGAGTCGAGGTTTCGATCCCGACAAGATTGGAAAATTTTGGAACGTGCATTGGTGTAGTGAGTCTCCGCGGTTTATTTGCCAAGAGCGTTTAATCATTCCAATTTATCACCACAAAAAAATGGTAGGTTGGCAAGCTCGCGCAGCTTACGACATTGATTGGAAGTCTTCGCATTTACCGAAGTATTACACAGCGCCTGGAACACCAAGACGTCAGATCTTGTACAATTTAGGCAATGCGCTGAAATATCGAACTGGTGTAGTTGTTGAGGGCGTTACCGACGTTTGGAAAATTGGACCTCAAGCGGTATGCACTCTTGGCGCATCATTTACTCAGCCGCAACAAGCTTTGTTTCGTAAAAACTTCAAGGACTGGAACGGTTTGCTGCTTTACGATCCTGACATGAAAGAAAAGTTAGCAGGAACAATTACTTCGATCGTGTCGTCGTTGCATAAACAGTTAAATTCCGGATTTTGCGCCGTGTACCTTCCTGACGGTACTGATCCCGGTTCGCTTGATCGTGAGTTTTTAAAGCCTTACATCACACAGCAGGCAGCTGAGCAAGGTGTGATTGTTTCTTGGAAGAAGAGGTAATTATGGTACGACGTAAAGTCAAAACGCTCAGCGGAACGGTAGTGTCTTCAACCGCAACGACCAATCCAGTGCTTGAGCAAGTTTATCTAAAACGGTTGGCAGAAATGCAACAAGGTACAGCAATTTTTCCATTAACTGCTCCTGGTTTGCCTTCGTTACCGCCCAACTCGGCGTTTCTTAGTTACGTGCAAGCCTTGGGCGATGAGGAATCGCGCGTCACTGAAGAAATTGTTAAAACTTTTGAAGGGGAAAAGGTTACGGAACGGCGCTTAGTCTACAGCGATCAGTTATTGTCATTGATTCGTTCGGCGTTACGTGACCCGGGATTTACACTGCCTGTTGCAGTCGGTCCGCATCAAGAGAAGGAAGCTACGTTTGTTCCAGGACATTTGTTGGGTGCAGATAAAGCAACTGGTCCTCGCGCGGCAGACGTTATGATTATCAACAAGAATCCGTGGCTACCTGAAGAAAAAGCTGGGCGCTGCATGGTAGGTGAAGACGGCGTCTTGCTGTTGGACATTTTTCGCCGGTTGAAAGCTAAAGGTTTTGAGCGTTTTTATGTCACGCACTTGGTTAAGTTTCGCCCGCCAGATTGGAAGACTACGCTCAAAGCTGTTTGGGTGAAAGATTGCATACACTTGCTTTATCAAGAGCTAAAAATCGTACAGCCTAAATTCATTTTATGTATTGGCGCTGACGCAAGCAAAGTGCTTCTTGGTACGGCTGCTGGCATTACGGAAATGGAAGGTCGTGTAGAGACTTTTCGATACAACGCTGCGTTGTCGGAAAAAGATGGAGATAACTATTGGCGCGAAGCCAAGGTTATGACTGTCGTGCATCCGAAACAAGTAATTCGTGATCAGTCGGCGGCGAGGCAACTTGAAAACGGGGTAGCTCGTTTTGTAGCTTTGCTTAACAACGTAGATGTCGGGGCAACCGAAAAAGTAGACCATCGCATTGTCGATAATCATGCAGACTTGCTCCAAACTTTAATCGAGATTGAGCAACAAGCAGAAAACAATGTCATTGCGGTTGACGCGGAATGGCACGGACAACATCCGGTAAACGCAGGCAGTTATATGCGAACTATTCAGTTTGCATGGGCTCCTAAAAAAGCTGTAGGCATTAAACTGCACGAATCGGGTGGAGAAGTAGTTGAAGGTTTCCGAGATGGTTACGTTAATCATCGCGGTATATTGACTAAAACAGTTGCTTTGTTGAATACCTTTTTCAAAGGCGGTGAGTTAGATTTAGGTGACGGTACGAGTGTTACGTTCAAACGTAAACGTGTAGTTGGTCACTTCTTCAATGCTGACCTTGAGTGGTTGATAGAGTACGGAATTGATATTCAGGAACGTTTCCTGGTGCCTCTATACGACTACAACATCACTGAAGAGAACAAAAACACAAAGCGGTCGAAACAATATCGCAAAGATGGTTTCAAAGTAGGTGATGTTGTCCCAGCTTGGTACAGAACAAAGTACGAAGGTGGAGCAGATACTGGTTTGATGGCACATGCGATTGAAGAAACTGCAACGTACAAACTTGAAATGTTGGCTATGCGTTATACTTCAGCGCCGCGATACGACAAAGAATTGCAAAACTGGCGTACAACGTATTGCCAAGAGCGAGGAATTAAAAGCGGCGATCTTGAAGGCTACGGCATGTGCCCAGACGAAATTTTATTGCCTTACGGTATGTACGATGCGGATGTGACGTTGCGTTTGTTTTACAAGTTTTCTGTCTTAATTGACGAGGACTATGAAGGCAATAGTTGTCGTGAAGCTTTCTGGGAATCGCAGATTGCAACTCCAGCAGTTTTAGAAATCCATCGAAGCGGGATCGTTGTAGATCGCGATCGAATTGATTTTTTGACAGCGAGGTTTGTAGCGGCACGCGCAAAGCTGGAAGAACAACTTCGTTCTGAGATTCAATGGCCTGACTTCAACATTCGTTCACTCCAGCACGTTAAAGAATTTTTGTTTGGTCACAAGTTAAACGGTAGGTTAGATAAAGAGTCAGGTAAACCTGTAAAGCTTCGCTCAGAAACTGCACTTAGCCTAAATTTGACGCCTTTGTTTGATACCGGCAAACCACCAAAGCCTTGGACTGAAATTATTCGGTTACATAAAGAGCATGAGCATGCTCCTAGTACGAATAGACAAACTTTGTCTTTGATGGCGCAACAAGCTCCAACGCCAAAAGCCGCAAGATTAATCAACACGTTGCGAGATTATCGGTTTCTAGATCAGGTGCTCAAAACAGTGTTGCGTCCCCCGAAAACGGATGACGATACCGGAGAAGCGGTGTTTGACGATGACGGCAATTGGTCTTACGAAGACGGTTTAGCGTCTATGACTTGCGACGACGGCAAAGTTAGGACGCACATTTACCAGACTAAGGAAACTGGACGTTGGTCTAGTGCGCGACCAAACTTGCAGAACATTAGCAAGCAGCGAGATCCAGATTACAAGCGTCTTTTGGCTGACGAGTACAAGTACAGTCTGCGGAGTGTACTGAAAGCGTCTCCTGGGTGCGTGCTTGTTGAGGCGGATTACGTAGGTGCTGAGCTTTTTGGTATGGCGGTTATGTCGGGTGACACCGGCATGATTGAGCATGCTACCCGAAATCAATTACCAGAAAATGACCGTAACTATTACGACATTCACTCAAATGTTGCTGTCTTTGCTTTTAAATTGAACTGTCCGCCAACTAAAAGCGGATTGACTTCAATTGGCAAGAAGCACATTCGTATTGTGGCAAAGTCGGTTATCTTTGGTATTGCTTACGGACGCGGAGCTAAAGCAATCGCGATAGCGGCAAAAGAGCAAGGTATTGAAATTACGGTAGATGAAGCGCAAGCGGTTATCAACGCAATCTTTCAAATGTATCCGTTGTTGAAGCCGTTTTTTGAGGAGTGCCAGCAGCGAGCTACTGGACGTTATTCTGACCCAAAAACAGGAGAACTAGTAAAAGAGCGATATCTGTGTAACTGTTATGGTCGTTTTAGACGCTTTCCAACTGCGGGCGGCGATCAAGCTGTGGCAGCTGAGTTTGAACGGCAGGCTATGAATTTTCCAATTCAGAGTATGATTGCTTCTGCTGTAAGTCGTGCGTTAGCCTACATCCACGATTACAAGATGAAGCAATTTAGAAAAGGTCGGGACATGTTTAAAATCCTCTTACAAATTCATGATGCAATTTTGTTAGAGGTGCCTAATCGGTACGTAAAGCATGTGTGTGAACACGTACTACCGACTTACATGCGAAAAGCTGTTCCAATCTACCGTTCTAATTTAGAAGGGATCCCAACAGGTTCAGGCCCATACTATCTGGGCATTGAAGCTGAAGTTATGAATCACTGGGGCGAAGGTTTAACCTTCGAGCAAGCAGTTGAACGCAAGCTTCCTACCGGACACGGTGGGGCTGAAGGTTGTGTTGTAACCTACAGCAAACGTGAGGAAACTAATGCAAAACTTGTTGAACCTGAAAACTTTTAAAGAAAAAGAAACGGTAAATGTTTGTAGTAATAGAAGGCATTGATGGTTCAGGCAAAGGTACAGTAACTACGAAGTTACTCGCTAATTTGTTGCTTAAGGGTGTGAAAGCCGAGAAACTAAGTTTTCCGCAGTACGAAAGTACGAGCTACGGCAAGCTTATTGGACGTTACTTAAACGGCGATTTCGGCGCTGAATCTCATCCTTATCTGCACGGTACTTTGTTTGCAATGGATCGGTTTGAAAGTCGGGATTACTTGAGAAACCGATTGAGCGACTGTGACTTTGTGTTGTGTGACCGGTACATTCCGTCAAACCTGTGTTATTCTGCAATGAAAGCAGAGGAAGGAGAACGCGATGCGTTAGTAAAACATTTTGCAAAGTTTGAGTACGGGTTTCTCCAAATGCCCGTGCCAGACGTAATTTTTTTCCTCGACGTGCCGGTAAAGTTTGCAGTCCAGAACATTGCTAAAAAGGCAGCGCGCAGCTATACTGATAAAGCCTCGGATATCTTCGAGGCAGATGAGCAGTACCTGAGTCGTGTGCGGTCTTTTTACATGTCGGAACTGATGAATTATCATCCGTCTTCGACACGTCTTCAGGCCGTTAAATGTGTTTCCAATGACAAACTCAAACCGATTGACGAAATCGTAGAGAATGTAAATGGAATGTTGTTTCAAATGTATGAAAGGGGTATTGAGTGATGCGTAAGAAAAGAAGTTTGGTTCCACGTACTCGCGAGAGTGTTAATCGACAATTAGACTGGACAAAGGATGACGGTTCTGCGATGACTCCAAAAGGAGACTTCAGCATTAACCCGAAACTCAAGAATGTGAGGTTTGATCGTCTTCGCTGCTACAAACAAGGCAAGACGGTTATTCGTATCTGGAACATGCTTGATCCAGAAAACCCAGGTGACGCGTTGTTAAACGGTCGCTTGTCTGCTGTGGATACGGCCGGTCTTGGCGGGATGTCAATTTCTGAACCGGCATATTGTGTGCAATACGCAGGCATTCATAAAGACACGCTTGGCAACTACTTGTCACGACCAGAAGATGCTGAGCAGTGTTCGTACATCCTTGCAAGATCGAAAAGCAGTGTGTATGAAGGCGTGTCGTTTTGGGACGAACCCTACGTAAAGCTATATATCACTGCAAAGAGAGCGCGTGACACTGGTGAATTCGGTCACGGGCGTGCGTGGGATCCGAAGTGGAATGCCTTAATGTCAGGGCAAAATCCTGCACTAGGCTCGTTCAAGCAACGTCATTTCGTTGTCTGTTCAGTATATGAAAACGGTTCAGCGTTGGATTTGACGCGAGAGCACGTTGAATATCGAAGGAACGGTAAAGACGTTGTGAAAGACATTGCACGCAATGGTGTGCCTTTGGGAGAAGCTGCTGACGATCCGTTGGTCGTTTTGCAACTGCCAATTAGTGCTGGTAAGAAAGTGCTGCAGCTTAGCTGTGCAGAAAAGCAGGACTGGGAAGGCGACGAAAACGTTAATCCTTCCGTCATGTTTAAGTACGGCGATCCTTGCGGTCATTTTGATGCGGCTGCCGGTGTGGTAAAAGGCGGTGTGTTCTTTACGCTTTACAATCCAGAAAAGATTGAAATTGCGAAGAATTCTACTTTTCGTGGCATCCTTAATCCGCAAGTTGTTGAGTACGAAGCAGCTGTCAGCAAGGTTTACGACGGTCCAACCGGTAAGCTGACCGCTGACCTTTCCAAGGAACAAGTGGACAATGTTTTGTCGAAGCATCTGTTCTTCTGGAAGGAAAACTCTACTGATCCTGAAGATTCGTATTTGTTGCACGAACCTTCAATCGAAGAGCGTTGTGTGCTGATTGCCAAAGCGTTCAAGCAAGTTCCAAAGTTGCTGGAATTTTGCTGGATGTCAATGCCTGGGTATTTGTGTTTTGATTCGGTTAAATCTATTTTGGGAAGCCGAAAGGTTGTTTCAGTACAAAAGCCAGAGTTAGATGAATTCGAACCAGACTTCGTTAACATCGAAGAGATTCAAGCACAGATCGAAGCAGAGGAAAAAGTAGCAGCAGTTACTTCTCCTTCTAAGACTAAGAAAACAGCTACGAAACCGAGTGCAGCAAAAACTGCAGCGGATTTGGTAGATGAATTCGAGGAAGAAGAAGAAGTTGTTGCCGCGGTTGCAGACGAAGAAGAGTCGTTTGACGACGAGCCAATAGTGTCTCAAAAGTCAAAAAGCAAATCGAAGAAAACCAATTTGCGTTTTGAAGTTGAAGACGAGTTTGACGACGAAGCTGAGTTTGATGAAGACGAACAAGAAGCTGATGAGGAAGAAGACGATGAGGACGATGAGGACAATGCCGAGGACGAAAAGTCAGACGACTTTGACGACGAGGCAGATAACTCAATTTTTCAAGAGCAATTGAACAATCATTTGTCTCAAGCAAAAGCGCTTGCTCGTAGCAGCAAGCGCAGTTCAGTCTTTCTACCCAAGGCTAAGAAAAAGAGCTAAAGTGATCGGCTGATTCTGTTATAACGTGGCGGGGTTAGAGCTGGGCTCTAACCCCGTTTTTTTCACTAGACAACGAGGAGATTTGGTGTGGCAGATTTTGATGACTATGAGCTTCCTGACACTCCTGTGCCAAGCCCTAAACCGGAACGTAAGGCTAACCCAGAGTCTAAAACAAAGCCAAAAGCCAAAGCAGAACCTCAAGCAAAGGCAAAGAAAGTAGAGGCAATTGAAGACGTTGAAGTAATACCTACAAAGAAGCGCGTTGCTAAGCGCGTTGCTAAGCTAGAAGACGGTCGGAAGTTGACGAGTAAAGGACTTGACTCATTACGCAGCCGTTGGTCTGCAGAGAACAGCGGACAAAGTCGCAACATGATGATGCAAGGATTGCTTAACGCGGCGCGAAGTAAGTTTGGTGCAGACCGTGTGTTTGGTTCTAGGGAAGAACTCGATCAGCTTGCAATTGGTATACCTACGCCTAGCTTGGCGTTTGAGTATCTGATCGCCAATGACATCTTTCCTTTGTCCAGCGTGATGATGCTTGCTGGAAGTTGGGGTTCGTGCAAATCAGCTTTGTCGTATGAATTCTTTCGATGGTTCTACGAATTAAGTGGCTTAGCAGTGCATACTGACACCGAAGACAAGTTTGATGCGCAATTTGCTTGCGACATCATGCGAGCACCTAAAGGCATCATGCCAATCATTTCAAACCGTGCAAGTTCGGTCGAGCAAATGCAACAAATATTGACGCATTACTTACGAGAAGTGCAGAAGATGTTGATTGGTACAAAAGAAGAACCTGGGCCAGGTAAGACTGTTCCTGTGTGTTTCTGCCTTGACTCGCTTGCTGGTGCGACTTCTGAAGAAATTCAGGAGAAAATCATGAAAGACGGCATGGCAAACAGAACTCACCCTGTCAACGCTTTGAAAAATTCTATTTTTTTGCCGGGCATTAAAAAGCAGTTTGAGAACTGGCCGTTTACCCTTCTGGTAGTCAACCACCTCAAAGAGAAGCTAGACGACATGGGTAATACCCATCAGTACACGTTGGGCGGGCAGTCGTTTAACTTTCACGAATCGTTTGAGCTCCGCAATTCTGTTTGGAAGACTAAGTTCCAAAACGCTCAGTTTGAGGGGATTGGAATCAAAATTCAGTGTGCTAAAAACTCATTCGGACCTACTGGTCGTCGAGTCAAAACCCGCTTTTTGTGGTGGATTGAAGACGACACAGAAACCGGCGAACCTCGTGATGTTTTTTTGTGGGATTGGAATTGGTCTTTGTGTACGCTGCTAAACGAAATGGACGGAATTCAGAAGCAACGGCTGTCTGACCGTGATCTTCGTATTCAGTGCAAGAGCCCAGCGGCTGATCTCGAGTGTCTGGCAAACTTTCGAGCAGTAGGCATGGGTAAGGACGAGTACTTGCCTTTTCAAGAAGTGGGTCAATTGATCCAGGACAATGAAGAGGTGTGCAACCGTATTCGCGACGCACTGAATATCAAGCGCAGATACCACCTAGATCGCCCTTACGATGAAATCATCAAAAGTCATTTGAAAAAGGCGAAATAGATGGACCAGATCAATCCGCTTAATCCGTTACTTGGAAAGATCGAAAAATTTGAACAAACTGAATCCAGCGTTAGACAGTGGGAGTCAGCTAGAGTAGAGTGGACTTTACGACGGCTTAAACTCGAGCCGCAGCGCAAGGAAATTTTGACGTCTTCGGTTGGAAACCGATACACGTTTGCGGAATTTAGGCGGGTTGTGTTCAATTTCCCGCTGCACTTGATTGCTGAACCGCTAAAAGACAGCATGCCGATTCATCGTGATCCGCGTGCTATTCATCCTATGTGGTTCAAATCTTTTCGCGGACTGCCGTTCGTCAAGCGCTATGAAGAACGGTTTGAAGAGTTATACTCAACGTTTCAAGGTAAACCTTTTGGCATGGTGTTTCCACGCAAAGGGTTTGCTCAGGGGTTAGTTCTTCACAACGGAGATTGGGATTTGTTCGTGCCAACTCAATCTAGTTGCCATGTATTTAAAGGCGGTAAAAAGCACGCGATGACCTTGTTGATTCAACCCTACAGCGGGCTCGTCGACCACATTCGAGAAGGTCTTGGATGGACATTTCAGGGTTAAATTCCGGTTTTTAGAAAGTAAAAAACTATGGCAATTTCAAATGAACTCACAGTTAAGGCGCGCGAGGCTATTTTTGAAGAGATGGCCCCAGTAACTCGTGATGTTGCACTTGAAGGTTTGAAACGATTGCAGGCGGGATACCAGATTTCGCTGCTTGTGCAATACGATCTCGGTACGTTGGTCAACTCAATCTACTCAGACGAGACTTTGAACGACGCACAAAAGAAAAAGGAAATTCAACGGCTGGCGGATTATTGGAACCAACCAAATATCAATATCTCGACGTTGTACGATTTGCGCAACGTCTCAACTGCATTTGAACGTGACTTCATCAAAGCGCAAGTTGAAGACCGCATGTCTAATGGCAGTTATTTGACTTGGAGTCACTTTAAAGAATTGCAAAAGATTGGTTCTGATAAGCGACAGATGGCAGTTCTTAAGCAGATTCGGCAACACTGCTGGTCGGCAAAGGAGCTTGCTCTTGAGCTGCAAGGCAAGAAGGAATCTGAAATCAAGCGTGCTGGCGGACGTAAGCCAAACTTGCCAAAGACGCCTAATGCAATGTTGCAAAAGATCTTTGCATCAGTGCAGCAAACTGACAACTACCTAGAAGCAGTGGCTGAACCTCTCGACGGTATGTTTATGGAAATGGCCCCAACTGAGTTTGATGAGCGATTTGTTGAAAATCTTAACAATACGTTGTCTCGTTTGGATCAGATGGAACAGCACATAAAAGAAACTCGCAGCAAACTGAACAAGGTGCGCAAACGCGCTGTTTCAATTACGATTGCGGCAGAACCTGCAATGGCTTTGGCGGCAAAGAAATTGGTAACTGAAAATTCAGAACAGAATGACGAAGATGAGGCAGAAGGCGCAGTCGCAGCGGGCAAGATTGACGGGCAAAAGACTCCCAGGATCAATAGCTTGCTTGCTGCGAATCGACGAGCTCGTAAGTAGTTTGTGGTGATCTTCAGGTCTTGGGCTCGGACGGGGAGAGGTTGTGTGCGAGAAACCGTACCGGAGGCTCAAATCCTCCCCTCTCCCTCGGGGCGGTAGCTAAGTGGTGGGAAGACCCGCAGTTTGCTATGTTAGCAACTGCGGGTTTTTTTTTAGCTTTCAGAAGGTAGTTTGAATATGTTTTCTGTCTGTGCGCTGTTTTACGGCGATTACCCTGATTTAGCTAAGCGTTTGTTAGATTCTTTAAAGGTAAACGCACACGTTCAGGATTTTCGATTAGGTTTAAACCAAGTCGGACAAAGAACGTTGGATTACATACACAGTTGGGCATTGCAGCAGCACCACCAGCAAAAGGTTTACATTTATTCAGAAGTTAATGGTGCAAACATCGGCAAGTATCCGTTGATGCGACAAATGTTGCGTGATCGTGCTGTTGCAAGCCGCGTGATGTGGTTTGACGATGACAGTTATGTCGATCCTGCAGCAGGTAAGGAATGGTGGAATCTCGCGCATGAAATAAGTCGCAACAAGCTTCAAGTAGGTGCAGTACACCTAATTACTCAGCGTAATAAGCAGTACGAAGTAATCCAGCAACAACCATGGTTTACAGGGAAAGCTATAAATGCCAAGCATCGTTTTCAATTTGCTACTGGTGGTTGGTGGATTGCTGATTCTGCTTTTTTGTTGCGGTGGGATTATCCTTTTCCTGCGTTGTATCACAATGGCGGCGATTCGATTCTTGGAGAGCTTGTGCGCCAACAAGGGCATACTGTGACTCGTTTTCACGGCGGAGTGCAATGTCACTGTGAAAGCTGTTTACGTCACGGTACGGCGCAATGTAAGCCTGTGGTTCACATCAATGTTGGCGGTCGAAAAGGGCGGCGGGGTATTGGTGTGCAAAACGAGCGTTATATTTGGGCTGATGGTAATCCTTGCCCGCCTTTAACTCATCAAAATTTCAATATGAAAGTTTCACGATATGAAATTTGATTACTATGCGTTTGATGTTGAACCTTACGTGAAAAAAGGAATTCAACCTTTGTTTTGGCTGGATGAAAAGTTAGATCCGGTTTCTGTGTTTTATACATTGTCAGATCCTGCGACAGGTAAGTATTCAAAAAGCGTTGGTAAAGTTCACCGCATGCCTGTCTTTGCAATTTCAACGCCTTCTACTGAAGGTAGCGATTTACAGTATCTAACACACGGAAGTCTTTTAACTACGTTAGGCATGGAAGTGGCCATGCGCTTTTTGAACACATTGAACTTGAATGAACCGGCAATTAGAGCAGTTATTTCGATTGGTCAAACTTGCCATCAATTAGCTGATAGGCGTTATCGGGTGTATTTTGGAATTACCATTGAGGCAAAAAAGTGATGTTTGACTGGAAAAAAATTAACGTTAGTGATGGTTACTTTGCGCGGCTTGAGTTTTCAACGGGAAGTGCAAGGCTGTTTCTTGGTTTTCAAGTAAACAACAAAATTCAAAAAGCTAGAGTAGTTTTAATGTCACACGATCTAGATGTGTTTCAGATTGGCGACATGAAACGTAAGCTGATTGTGCTTGAAGCTATTGCTGAATACCTTAATGCCGGAGGCTACGTTGAGGAGCTTGTTGATTTGTTGCCGCAAAAAGAAGAAGGTTCTTTGTGGGCCGAAGGTTGGCACTATTACGACGGCGGCGTAGAGCCAACAACTGGAAACCGTGTACATGAGTTTGTAGACGACAAGTGTGAGACTTTTGTGCGATGGGTCCGGCATGAGTTTATTGACACTGATTTAACATTGGAGGATATAAGTAATGACCAACTCAAATCATCCCCCATTGCCGCATTCAACAATCAAATTGACTCTAAAGAGACGGGACAAGCTGACTGCCAAAACCTCGGATTTCTTGGGCCATAAACTAGTTGCGGAAACTTATCATGCGTTTGTTGATCGACTGCACGCAAATTTACCGGATTTAATCTTGCGTCAGACTGTTCACGAAAGCGTTAAGCATCTTCTAAAAAAAGAGCTGACGGCTGAATTGTTGTTTAGTGTTGCTTGGAGATTAGCGGGTAATCTTGATAAGCTACTTGAGCAACAGCCCGTATCTGAATGGAATGGTCAAAAAGAATTTGAATGGATTCCGACGCAAGTTTGCGAGGTACAAACTGTTCGACGATTTGGACAACTTGTGAATTTGCTAACTTTTCAAAGTTTAGGAGGTAGTGTTGTACCGCTGCAATTGACGCAAACTTGGTCGTTTAAGAAAACGAACTATCTAGCTGTGTACAAAAACTTGTCCGGATATGGTTTTGGTTTTAGTCGTTCTCGGATTAACGGCCGAGGCGAGCAGCAATGTGCCGGGCTGTATCGTAATCCATCACAGTTTTACGGACTAAGATGTTTTCTGCTTTTAGATCCTGCGCGGTCACAACCTGATCCGTTTGCGATAGAGGTTGGTCACACAAATGCAACGACTCATTACAATAAGCGGTTGATTGAAGGGCGGGACAGAAGCAGAACTCCATGTATACAGGGATTGTCTGCTTCTTTAGAGTGTTATGCGTGTCCGTATGGAGTTGACCGATGTGTGCTAGCCACGCACGAAGCAACTTACAGTCGAGGTACTTGTCCTAAATGTGAGTGTGTTGGATTTTTTGATCCGTTGGAAATTGAGCATAAATCGCTTTGTTTAACTTGCGTACGAGAAGAAAGAAAAAGATGACATTACAAGCTAGAATGACTGCTGATGATCGGCGGTTGTATAATCCTGCCAGGGATGTAGCTCACAACTTTCAAGAAGTTATGAATTTGGTTGCAAGTCGACTTGAAGACTTTGCGTGGCCAGAGCTTAACGCGGTGTTGTCACGTGAGACTATTACGCTTGACGACCTTGGCGAGGCTTGCGGTACTTATTGTCGGTATCTTGCTAGTGCAGCACAGGAACCCAATATAAGTATGGCAGAAAGTTTGGCACGTTCGGGTTTTATGAGTTGTAAGCCTGCGGCACAGATAGCAGTAATGGCGATGTTGGGTACCTGTTATGCTGGTATTCAGTACGCCGGTATTCGCGAAGCAAGCGTCGGCGGTGAAGGTCCTATGTACACCGTGGCTGAGTTAATTGTGCATGCAGAGAAATTTCGGGCACAGGTTGGCCAGTCTAGGTGGCGGCGACGATGGGAGCGGTTAAAGGCTAGAGTTAGAGCTGGACTGGAGGCTTTAAGAAGAACGCAATGAATGCAAATAAACGGGATGAAGACTTTGATTTTAAGGCTTCGCTACAGGAAAACGCAATGAATGCAAATAAACGGGATGAAGACTTTCCTTACGACGATTTTAGGGCTTCGCTACGGGAGATCGCTTGTTTTGCTTCAGCACTTGTCATTGATGTAAGTCATTTGCGAGACGAACTGGAAGTTTGGCGCTCTAATGCTGTATATCCAGGTTGTAACTGTTTCTATTACGATTCGGAACAGGATGCCTGGCTTGATGCTGTATTTCATCAGTGGTGTACGACACTGATGCCACCTAATGCGATCGTGCATTCACTAGAAACAGGGAAATGTTTTCTAGTAAAAATTGAAGACCTTCGGTTTCCCGTCGTAAGGGAGTAAACCAAAAGTACGTAAGGATGCGAAATGATTATCAACGCTTGGGATAGCCAATTTACTGCAAAGTATGGTCACCACTTTCCCTCTTCATACCTTTGTTTCGACACAGAATTTACCGGACGAAGTGAGCGAGACGATCTTATTGTAGAGATCGGACACGTGTTAGTAGAAGAAGGGAAAGTGGTTGACAGGTTAAACTTGGTGTTGAATTGGTACGAAATGGATGTCGTACCGGAATCTTGGTTAGACTATAAATTAAATCAGATGCGTCACATAGTAGGACCAGGCTGGCAACTGTTGCCGGACAAAGTTAAAAAGGAAGGGATTAACCCACTTCAAGCGTTGAGGTTTTACCACAAATTATTTCATACTTGGGCTGATCGCGGTATGTTGTTTGTGGCACAAAACGGTACTAATGCAGACGAACCTATGCTTCGTGGAAATTTAAACAGGTTCTTAAATAAAACTTTTGAAATACCGGCAAATAGTTACTTCGATACTGGCGCTATTTTCAAAGCAAATCAAATTTGGCAAGCACAGAGCGGTGACTTAGTTAATTATCGCTCAGTGATGTTGCCTACAAGAACAGAAACGCTCAAGGCTTATTTTCACCGAGTGTGTGGCTCTAGAGTTAAAGGCGTGCATTGGTCCTTAAAGTTGATTTTGGAACATTTTGATTTAATACGAAAACACAAGTTGGACATAGATAAATTACACAACGCAGGTTTTGACGCCTTGTGTTTACATCTGATAATGGAAGAATATCGGTCGATGGTTTTATCTCGAGAAATACCGGTTCTTGATGTGCCTCGTGTTTTTAATTCAGAACAAGTAAAACCTAATCAGGCAGCGCCGCAGAAGTCTGTTACTCCTGTGGTTCCCCTGCAAAGTGCCTCGCAACAGACGCCGAAGCCTTTGAAACGTCAGCGTCTGATTTGAGGGTTGTAATGGTTGCGAAGAAGAAGGCTGCTGCGTGCTCTAATGACAAGCCTGTAAAAAAGAAGAAGCGAATTAACTCGCGAGACAAAGGAGCAGTCGGCGAACGAGAATTGGCAGGTGAGTTCAATCGTTTGTTTGGGACTTCAGCTCGCCGAGGGCAGCAGTTTAGTGGACTAGAAGGCGAAGATGTCGTCGGTCTAGACGGCATTCATGTTGAAAGCAAGCGCGTTGAAAATCTCAATGTGCACAAGGCAATAGCACAAGCAGTCAGAGATTCTAAGGAATTAAAAGTTCCTGCGGTTTTCCACCGCAAAAACCGTACTGACTGGTTAGTCACAGTGCGCCTAAATGACCTGATTAAATTTGCGGAATGCGTGCGAAATCTGGTAAAGTGCACGGACAAAGTGCCGACTGTAAAAGCAGCACACAAATCAAAGCCAGCTGAAGTCTATGACTACTGCTAAGCCAAATCGCTCGGTGCAGCTAAATTCCGTAATTTAAAAGAGGGTTATCATGAGTGAAGTAGAACCTGCGGTCGAATCAGAACCTGCGGTCGAGTCAGAACCTGCGGTTGAAGTTGGTCAGTTCAAGCAAGACATGGAAAAAGTAGCCGCAGTAGCTAACCAGCTTGTAGCTGAAGATTCTAACTTTGCGCGTCTGATTGCAAGTATGCTGGCCTCGCGTCAGCTTTACGCTATGTGTATGTACGAACTTGAGTGGTTAGTGCGAGAAAGCGACTGGGAGACTAAAAAAATTCCAGAGTTAAGCGACTCTAACAAAGTGATGCTCAAAGAGATTCTTATCAACGCTGCTGCGGTACAGGCGCAACAACCGTTTGACGAAAACGTTTTGTTTCAAGGTATGTCTAATACTGTTTTTCCTTGGATGCAGAAAGTAGTCGCAAAACATTCTGCATACCAAAATAAGGAGCGCTGCAAGCTGCAAATCGCACAGGAAAAAATACGCGTAGAGACTCCAATTGATGTCGGTTTATCGATTGCTGAAGGTCCGTTGCAGCGTCAAATGCCAGTACTTCTTGTTGGAGAGGCGCACGTGCTAGCTTGGGTTATGTCTAAGCTAAAAACGCATGTCGCGGGCGTTGAAGCCGTACAGCAAATTGTTGAATTAGTGGAAGCAGCACCTGAAAAGCCGAGCGATAAAACAATCCACGTACCGATTGCAGAATGGCGAGGTTGCGCCAACTCTAACAGTAATTTTCAGCGAATGTATGATCGTTTTATTTTTCCGCAGCTAACTAATCCGGTTGACATTTTGCTCGTGCCTAATGTGCTGCCGGGTTACGACAGTCTGTGTTTTAGTTTCAGCCTCCAGACACGGGCTAACGAAGTGCAGTTTAAGCTCAAGAAATGGGCAAACGCTGCGGGTGCCTTGTTAGTCAGCGGATTACCTCTCGACAGACCGCTGAAGGCAAATGAGTTGAATTTACCGGAGTATGAAACACTCAGGATGCACAATGTGCTTAGGGGTATTTCTGCCGTTCCGGCTTTATTGCCGAATCAACTAGAAATTTATGTAGGTGCACAAATCGTAGCTACGATTTCTGCGGAAGAACTAAACAGCTTCAAGAAATCTAGCATTGTTATGAGGTAACAAAGCAAATGTACATTTACATTAGTTGGTGTTACACCGAAGCGGCTGCACTTGCAAACAATACTCGGCAAGAGTGGTTAAAAAAGGTAGAGAAAAGCAAAGTTGAAGAGGATAAAGCTTTTGCATTATCCTTAAAGCTAGAGAACTGTTTGCCGGAGTATTCTGAGTATCTCAAGGCGACAGCGAATCAAAAAATAATTTTTGATTCAATGACGGGAGACTTGTTGGCTATACGCTTTGTTGTTCCTGCCTTAGGTGAAGTGCAGTCTTTTAAACTGGCTAACAGGTTACCAAGCGAAAAGAAATTGCCGGTTGCTGTAGGAGCTAGAAACTGGCTATTAAACGCGTGTGCTGCCGAATGGAATGGCAACCTACGACGTCAAGAACGTTTTCGTGTGACTTTTGTAGGTATGCCTGGGCTGGATGCCTTTTTGCAAAAGTGGGCAATTGCTTGTGCCGTTTATGACCAGCCACTGCCTGTAGATTTATGGAAGTTGACGCCACAATGTGAGTTACCGAACAATGCCGTAGTGCGAGAACTCATTGCAGGCTGTGCAGCTAACCAAGAAGATCATGAAAAGACATTGAAACACAAAGCTTTAATTCGCGGGTGGATAAACTCTTCTGCTAGCGCGGAACGCGACAGCGCTATTTTGTTAGCCGCCGCTTTTAAGCTAGGTTTCAAAGGGATTTAAAATGACTAACGGCGATTTACCGAAGTTCAAGGAAGACAAGTTCTACACCTTTCAACCATTTCGTGTGTCAAAGTATAGGGTTGAATTTCAGAACGCCGGTAAGCTTGCCGATGTGCCTGGTTACGTTTGGTATACCCCCGCCCCGCTTTATTTGTGGGGTAGGTATCGGGAAACAAACCTTGCTGACGCGGTGCAACAACACGATATTCAAATTTTTTGGTATCGCTTTGACAAACCAGTGTTCCAAGGATTTACTGCAAATGGAGATCCCGCATGGAATCATATTTTGTGGGCGGCAAAAGAAGAGCAGTGGTCTAAATTGGTTGATGCTATTTTAGAGACAGTTCAATTTGACATTCCAAATAAGCTGCTCTATCAGTACGCATTGCAGCGATTAGTGTTACCTGATCCTCTAACGCACGACGTACAGCGTTTGCTGCTTCTAGCACACCCCAAAGTAACTGTTCACGCATTTGCCGTATTATCGAATACGAAACAAATTGCGTTTGATACTAGAAAACCTGTATCACACTGTCCAAGTGTGGTCCAGTTTAAACCTGATCCTTTGCATACAAGAGCAGGTCAGCTACTATTCTTGAATGATAAGCTGACGCAAGATCGGGCATTTGAACGCTACAAAGAAATCTTGATGCAGACGCAAGACGAAAATTACCAGGAAAAAGTAAATGAGCAGAGAGGGAAAAAATGAGTCAACCAGTGGAATTTCCTTTGTCTTCGTTAAGGCAATTCTTGATTCCAGACCAAGTTGTATATTTTCGCACATTTGTGGCAGCAAACATTAAAGAACTTGATCACCAAATTAACGAATGGATCAAAGAAACTAAATCAATCGTAGCTGTACCGGGAACTTTAACTTTGTTTGGAGAACAAGGTATTGGCTTGTGTTTGACTTACGTATCTTCGGCAGAAGGTCATACACATGAGTAACGCAAGTAAAGGTAATACGATATGGGAAGTGTTTAAGTCTGCGGTTCCTGGTTTAGCTGATAGGTTAGACTCAATTGAACGATTGCCTGAGGATTCTGGTGTCGCTTATCGTCAGTTGATGAATAGTTTGCCTGAAGACGTACAAGAACTAGTTCGTGCCAATCACCTAAAGTCAGACGAGATAAACTGGCAAAAAGAAATCAAGCATGTCTGGTGTTTGTGCGATATGGCTGAAGGTGAGTTTCCAAAAACTTACGAATTTGAAACACTTCAGGATTTAGTTGCAGCTATAACGCGAGCAGAAGGGCGAGAAACTGCTTTGGTTGCTTTTTACGGTATTCGTTTGCCGTTTAGTAAGTTACAGGCAACTAATGAAGGTAAGCGTTATCGTTGCTTGTTTCTACCTAACGAAATGGCAGCGCTGACTGGCGAGCAGTTTCAAATTATTGAACAATCTCTATTGGAAGCCGGTGTTGAAATAGAAGAACAGGGTTGGGTAGGTGATCCTGCGTTTCTTGAAACTCCAACTTATTACACTCCAGGCTATGTTGAAGACAATGAGTTTTCGGCTGATCCTGACTTAGATGATGATGATATCGACGGCTCAACGCCGGATGAGACCTAAATCTTTTTTTTAGCTATCAGCAACAGAAAGTATTTGTGATGACAAGTAACGGAATACGTGTAGACACTCCTGATCCGACAAAATATTTTCCTAACCGTGGCATTCCAGGCACAATGATCCCTCGTTCCGGGCCGGATGGGGGGCCTTTAGGCTTTGATCCAAATAAACCTCAAAAGGTTATCGTAGACCCAACTGAAGTTGACGGCAATTTTGAGCTAGATATGGCTGAGCTGTCTAAGCACAAAAGTACATTTAACGCTGCAGCAAGTAGAACAACAGTTGCAGGCGACGTAACTGCTTTTTATCGTGAATTGAGTCAGCGACTCAATCAACCTGAACCCGCACCAGTAGAGGAAAAAATTGTGGCAGAGTCTATTAAACCTACTGAAAAATTGATGCCATTACAGCCTATACCTATGCTGGACTCAGGTTTTTCCGAAGTAGATCAAATGTTGGCTGAGCAGATGAAAAAAGCCGCAGAGCTTAAGGCTCAGTACTTTTCCACACCATTGGCACGTTCGGGTTTTATGAGTTGTAAGCCTGCGGCACAGATAGCAGGACAGGAACCCAATATAAGTATGGCAGAAAGTGTAGTGCCGCCGCAAGTAACTTGGGAGCCCCCCATTTACGAAGATCCGCGAAACAATCCGATGCAGCAGCAAATGGCGCAGCAGACGAATTTGATTAACGCTTTAATTGCGCGAGTTAACCAACTTTCAATGCCCGCAGTAGAAAAACGAGCAGAGCCTTTAGTGGAAGAAATTCCTAAAGTTAATGAGTTTGCTAGTCTGCAAATTCCTTTTTTGTCTGGGGAGAAAGCAGTTCGACCGGAATATGAAACCTACTTTGAAATGGCTAGAATGGGTACAATGGCAGCTCGGTATCATGCCGTAGTTGCCGGACAGTCTTGCCTTGCCTTGATTTATGACACTCGATTTGTTGACGGGTTTCAGTATTTACCGCCTAATTTGAATGAAGAACGAATCGTAGTTTCAATACCAAAACTAAAGCAAACTTACAGTTGTTCTTCACTTGGTTTGCATTGGTCGATAGGCTGTTTAGATGTTGTGATTTTGATTTGGCACAAAGGAGAGGAACCGTGACAATGGAAAAAAACGGAGCAATCAGCAGCGAAACTCCCAGATACGTAAGTCCGAATTCTTGCGGAGGAAGTTGTAATTGCAAAAAAGTCAAACAGGCAAATAGCGCCATTACTGGCATGCCCAAGCAACTTGAATTTACATTTCCTGAAGATACAAAAACTGCGGACGCAATTGACAACGATACGATGAAAGAAGCAATTGATTGCGTTAAAAACGCAAGCACGCATCAGTAATTTATCGGAATTGTCAAGGAGGATTAGTGAATGTCGCTTTACGGAAACTCAAGCCCGCTTCTCAACAGGGGAGCAGGTACAAATTACGCTGAGTCCGCATTCGCTGACCCTTTTAATGACTACGCAACTACACAGATGCCGACCACCATGCGGTCGGCACTGTGGTGGTCAGAATACATTTGGCAGGTACAAGGTACCTACCGTATGGCAATGGAACGCATTGTCAGTTATTTCTTAACAGACATTGAGCTTGGCGGTGAAACCAACGACGACGAAAAAAAGAAATACAAAGAGTTTTTAAACGAGCAGCTTTACGCGTTGAACTTTTTAGGCCAGGTTATGCGTGACCGCCTGTGCTACGGAAACGCGTTTGCTAGCGTTGTTGTTCCGTTTCGTAGATATCTGCAATGTCCTAAAACGGGCGACATTTTTCCTCTCAAAATTGTGTATTACAATTTTGATTTCAAGTTCAACGATCAATTTGAGTTTGTAGCGACATGCCCCAAAACAGGTTGGCGAGGGCCTTGGCAGCTGGTTGATAAGCCTCGCGAAGAATCTTCGCACTTGATTTTAAAAAGGTGGAATCCGCATGAAATCGAGTTGTTGCACGATCCTTATACTGACGAAGTTGCATATCTTTGGCGCATTCCTGAATACTACAAGCGCATGGTTAAGGAAGGCAATCTGTTCCACTTGGAACGCGCCAGCAAGCAAGTTTTAGAAGCGATAAAGCAAAACAAGCTATTTCGCTTTAATCGCGAAGCCATTTTTCACATGAAAGAACCAACCTTGGCAGGTATCCGCAACATGGGTTGGGGCATTCCGCGAAGCTTGGTTAACTATCGTCAGATTTGGTATGTGCAGGTTCTGCGAAGGTATAACGAAGCCATTGCGCTGGATTACATTGTGCCTTTCCGCCTAATTACTCCGGGTACTAGTGGAGGTACAGGTGCAGGCAATATCGCAACAAATGATCCAATGAGCATTTACGCCGCAGGTGATTTTAAATCGCAAGTTCGAGGCATGCTCAATCGACGACGTAGAGACCCTGCGTCTTGGCAAATGTTGCCTTTTCCTGTGAACTATCAAATGTTAGGAGGTGACGCTAGACAGCTTGCGCCTATTGAAATGATTCAGCAAGGTTATGAGACTTTGCTTAACGAATCTGGCGCGCCGATAGAGTTTTATAATGGCAGTTTGACAGTACAGGCTGCTCCAGTTGCTTTGCGTTTGTTTGAAAGCACTCACCGTCAATTAGTCACTGATGCCAATACGTTTTTGCAATGGATGGTGAATGCAGTTAGCCGAATTATGTCTTGGGAAGCGGTAAAGTGCGGTTTGAAGCGAGTTACCATTGCAGACGACATGCAAAAGCAAATGTCGGCATTGCAACTCATGATGGGGCAACAGCTTTCTGGTACTTCTGGTTTGGCTTCAATCGGTTATGACTGGGAAACGGAGCAAAAACGGATTGCCGATGAAGCTCGCAAACAGCAAGAAATGCAAGCAAGACAGCAAGAAGAAATGGAACAAGCTGGTTTCGCGCAACAAATTGCTAAAGGCATTAACCCGATGGCCCCTCCCGCGGGCGGCGATCCGAACGCTGCGGCTGGCGGTAATCCTGCGGCTGGCGGTAATCCTGCGGCTGGCGGTAATCCTGCGGCTGCGGGAATGGCCGCACAATCTCCTGTGTCAAACTATGTTCAGTCGATGGGTCCAAACGCGATGATCACGCCAAACGATTTGCAATCCGCAGCAGAACAGTTGGCAACTGAATTGCTAGGCCTGCCAGAAAGTGTAAAAGATTCAGAACTGCGCAAACTCAAGCAATTTAATCCAACTTTGCACTCAATTACGCGTTCAAAGATGGATGAAATTCGTAGTCAAATGCGAACCCAAGGCGGTGCAATGCTTCAGCAGCAGCAGTTTGGCAGTAGATAAACAACATGATCAAAATTGGTTTTGTTTGTCCTACTTACGACGCAGTCAAGTTGCACCCTTATACGTCTGCGGCGCTTGAAACTTTTTTTGAAACAACTCCAAGTGGTGTCGCAATAGTCGTAGATGACGGCTCTACTAGTTGGTCAGCTGCGTATGAAGCAAAGCTTAAAGACATAGCTGCCGGTTTTCCGCATTCTGATCTTCAAATCATTCATTACGCAAAATGTGGTGGACTTACACGAAGTTGGAATGCTGGTATTCGCCGAGCAGAAAATCTTGGCCTCGACTATGTCATCGCGGGTAACAACGACGTGCTGTTTACGCCAAAGTGGTATGCAGGGTTACTTCATGCGCTGACTAATGGCTATGCGTTAGTTGGTCCGTTATCTAACGCACCAGGAATTACGGCTAAAGGTAACCAAGAAATCGACCGATATTTTCCTAATTACAGGCTAAATGATAATCCTGAAGTTTTAGCGCAAATTGCGGACTACCTTTGGACTAAAAAGCTCGGTCAGGTAGTTGAAAGCAAGATCAACGGTTTTTTTCAAATGGCACACATAGATAGTTGGCGAAGAGGTAAATACGACGATTGCCACTATTATCGCCCAGTGAATACGCACACTGCGAACGGCCGAAAAAATCCAACACCGTTGATGACGTTAAACGAAGATGAGTTACAATCGCGATGGGCAGTAAAAGGCATGCGTTCAGCAATAGTCCTTTCTAGCTTCATTTTTCACTATCGTGCTGTTTCTCGTGGTGACCGGTACAAACGCGGAAAGTGGTATCGAAAGACATGAGTAAAGTTATTGTTTATAGCTGCATAACAGGCGGTTACGACACAATCAATCAAACTTTATTGGCTTCTTCTGGTGCACCCGAAGTAGATGTAAGTTATGTGCTTTACACAGACTTAGTTAGTAAACCAGAAACACGACACAATCCAAAATCAGCTATTACTTGGGAATTTCGTCCTTTAGTTTGGAAGCACGCAATGTGTTGTCGGCGTACATCGCGTTGGCACAAGGTAAACAGTCACTTGCTTCCGCATGATGCAGAGTACACGATATGGATAGATGGCTCTCAAAAGATCAAACCAGTCGAGCTTAGAGCAAAGTTGATCTCGCCTTTGCAGTCTCGCTATGTGCTAGCAACTTTTAAGCATCCTGAGCGATCTTGCCTTTATCAAGAATTGCAAGCCTGCATTGCCTATCGTAAAGACAATCAGAAGTTGATGGAACATCAAGTTGCTCAATACCGCGCAGAAGGTTTTCCTCCGTACAACGGCATGGTGGAAACTGCTTGTGTTTTTAGGCAAACAGGCGATGATACTGCGAAGTTTAATGATTTGTGGTGGAAGCAACTCGCAGCGCACAGTTATAGGGATCAGTTGAGTTTTAATTACGTAGCTTGGAAGCTCAATCAAGCTTACGGCATTATTCCAGGACGAAGGGACGCGTCTCGATTTTTCGATTTCGTGCCGCACAAGCATGGTTAATCTTTTCAGGAGGAGCTTGTGCTCAAAGTCGGTATTTATGCACCATACGTCAAAAATGAAATCACGTTAGCTGCGGTTCAATTTGCAGATTGGTTAATTCGATGCGGCTTAGACGTAGATTTTCTGGTAGCCGGTAAAGTAAATTCCGGCATACACGCGGTATGGGATCACAAAGTAAAACGCGCCCGTTCCGTAGAGACGGTATACCGTTGGGCACACAACGCGACACATCTTTGTTGGTTTACTCCTGATGTTCATGCATTTGATGCCGCAAAACTTGTAATGGCGGATCAACCAAAGCGAAAAACAAAAAACATTTTCTTTCCACATTGGTGTAACTGGACAAGAAATCATGCTCAATTTTTTAGAAACACGCAAAGAACAATCTGTTTTTCGCAAGATCTAGCTAATTGGTTAGATGCCAAATACCCCGACATTGACACTCATCGTACCTGGGCTAATCTAGTGTCTCCTGCAATACCTCTAGTCTGCAAACGAGGTTTTGTAGAGTCAGGAAGCCGTAGTCTGCTAGTTGTTTTTGACCGTTCTACGGTTATAGACATCGGCGCAGCAATTTTTGATATGTTTGATTTGCTAATTCAAACGCACCCGCAGCTAAAGCTCACTTTTGCTTTTGTGGGTTCTTTGCCCGTAGAGTATAGAAATCAAGTGCGCAGCTTGCAGTACATGCGGGAAGAGCAGGTTACTTTTGCAGCCAATCCTAGTTATGTGGATTATCTGCATTTAACGAGACAGCATGACTGGGTATACCTAGCAGCAACAAGACATCGTTTTGGTTCAATGTTGTCTTATCTGCAAATATCTACCGTTCCTTTAGTTTGTCACGACATACCTCCTGTTGGTGGGCATTTAGTTGACGAGAAAACAGGTTACTTAATTCCTTGTGGTTTGCATGAAAAGCCTTTCCCGGTAGCTGAAATCAACGTGCGTCGAGTTTACAATACATTAAACAATTTACTCCTACTAGATGAAGCCAAGTTGGTCGACATGCAGACAGCGATAGCTTTGCAGTTAAAAAAGAAACAAGCGTCTTTTGAACAGTTTCTCATGAAAGAATTTGTACTTTGATCCGAGACCCAAAGAACATAATTGTCGCTGGAAGTCCTGGTGCTTTGATCAATGTCATCAGCAAGCGACTAGCTAAGCAAGGTTGGGAAATCAAATGGCCAAACCAGTGTATTGATACAGGGTATGGGCGCTCGTTTTACGAGCATAACGGCCAGAATTTTGAAGTACAAGAAATTCAGCAGAGGATCTGCGCTGTAGCTGGAGTTGAACTTATTTCTGACAAATTGCCTGTGTACTACGACTTACCTTACCCAGGACCAGCTGAATTCATTGCGATGTTTTCAGGGCCTGTCGTAGTATCTGCTCCTTCGTTACCTCCGTTTCTTGATATTTGGCGCGTTGCTGCGGACATTGTTATCGATATTCAAAGTAAAGAAGATGACGATCTGGCTATGTTGATAAAGTGGAGCCGCAACAAATTACCGGTAGATTATTTGAAAGCAGTTCAGCAGGTTTATGTTGCGCGCTATTCGCGACACCTGAAATTGTTTCCAAAGGTGTTTACAATGTCGAATGCAGAAATCATAGAAAACAAATTTGAGTCACTTGATCGTTTTTTAGCCTCTGTGATGTTAGGTTAATATGGATCGAGTACGTCTGGCGGGCGAGTATGGTCCAAAATTATTTCCAATACCTGTTGAAGGATCAGTTATGAGCAATTCAAACGAATCTGTGGAACAACAAATGAATGCCTCTTTGAACAAGGTTTCTGGGGGCATGTCTGCTACTCCTATAAACGTTGGTGCACCTGTGCCTATTGCGGCAACGCCTGTGCCTGTCGCCTCGCCGTCAATTCCAATCCCGGGTGCTGTGAACATCGGTAACGTTGCCGCTGCGCTAGACCCTTCAGCACACCGACAGGCGGCAACGCAGGTTGTTATCAAAGACACTTTCAGCTATGACGTAGCCTTTAACTTGGCTTTTTTGGGATCAGGCCAGGGCGGCGCTCGGTTGGCGTCTAGCTTTTACCAGCTTGGATACCGCCGAGTAAGTCTATTCAACACCGCGGAAAGCGACTTTCAGGGTTTGCCTGAAGAAATTCAGCGGCATACGCTTCAGCTTGGCGGCGCGGCAAAGGACGCACGTTTTGCTGAGCAAAGCCTTAACGGGCACGAAGAAGAAATCTGGGACCTGCTACAGCGTTCGTGGGGCAACGATCCTGATTATGGCTTGATCTGTGTTGGCTTAGGTGGCGGTACAGGTTCCGGTACTAGCAACCGTCTGGTACAAATTGCTCGAGAGTACATGGAGTCTAAAGGACGTCCGCCGCGTGTTGGCGTGATTGCCTCTATTCCTAGCTACACCGAAGGGCAGCAAGTTTGTCGCAATGCAGTCACGGCGTTTCAAAAGTTGTTGGAGCTCAAAGTCAGTCCTTTGATTCTGATTGACAATGCGCGAATCAATACGCTTTATCGTCCAGGTATGACGCAACTGTATAACGTAGCAAACAACACAGTTAGCTCTTTGTTACATTTATTCAATCAGCTGGCAGCAGTACACAGCCCGCTAATTACGTTCGATCGTTCTGAGTTAGCGCAGCTTCTTGACCATGGCATTTGTGTTATGGGCGCAGCAAGTCTCCAGAACATTAGCAGCCCTGCGGATATTAGTGCAGCAATTCGCGACCAGCTTACCAACAATGTGCTTGCTGAAGTTGACTTGAAGCAAGGCAGCAAGGGTGCTTGCTTATTTGTTGGCGATCAGAATGTGCTGGATAATCTGAGCTTGGACTTTTTTGATGCAGGATTCACGCAGATGAATCGCACGCTTAAGGGCGGCAACAGCAGCGTGGTGCATCGCGGAGTTTACATTGGCACAAGTCCGGGCTTGCAAGCTTACGCCATGATTTCTGACCTGAAGCCGCCGATTGCTACTTTGGCTAAATTGGCGAAAGAGGCTAACATCTCAAAGAGTCAATTGTCAGGCGGTTTGGCGCAGTTTTTAGGTGTCAATGACTAGTTTTAAATAGCCCATTTGTTCTGTAACTCTGTTTCTAGTCACTACAAAGAGGGAAAGAATTAACATGTTTTCTACGACATTTCCTGGTGCCTCCGGCGAGCTTCCGGATCTTCTTAGTTTCTTAGAAACTGTTTATCGTGCTGAAAAGAAAAATCAAGTTTCTCCGGCACAGGTCTTTTTTGCTGCAGACTTTATTGACTGGGCAAAAGCTTATCTAGCAAAGAATCGGCCGAATGAAGTTTTCGCCGTAGACAACAATTACGGCGTACAGCTAACTAATGGACAGCGACTTCGTATTTGCCCCGATCTTGTTTCGCAAACAAAGCGATCTGGAGAGATGGCAAATCCAGACAATTCAGTTTCTATTACGCTGCCGAGGTAGCTGTGCAAAATCCTTTGTTTGTTGGGCTGGTGTCGTTTGTAATTGAAAACCAGACAATTGGCAGTTTAGACGAATTCCGCGAAAGCCTGGTTGCTTGGTTAGACCGATTGAAGGCTGCAAGTGAAATTCAACTTTTTGAAGACTATGCTGACTTAAAAAACTTCTGGAGTGTTAGCCTTGATGAAGAAAGCATTGAAGCATACTACGATCAGTTTGAAATTATTGTCAAAGAAATCGAGTCTGAGTCACTTTATTGGCTAGCCGTTCCGATTCGTAACAGTTTGCTGCTGGATGCGGTGCCTGAGCTTAATTACAGCCTGAAGAATTTTCGAGTAACTTATTCGTTGGAATGGCATGATGGGCAGGTAGGCGATTTTTGCTGCCGCTACTCGGATATTGGTTCAGGCATTGTCATTACGCCGTCTTTCCTGAGTAACCTAGGTGAAATATTTCAGCAGCATTTTATCGAATATTTGATTGCGCCTGGTTTAGATACTATGCGCGATCAGGTTTCTCGGCTGTTTGATCAGAAAAAATTGGAAGAGTTGCTAAAAGTATTGTCTGACCATGTCAATCAAAAGTCAGCAGCAGAGCGAGACGCTTATTTACCGATCATAACGCGAATTGAGCATGTGTTAGGTCCTGATTCTTCAATAGACTTGGCGTTGGAAAAAACAAAGAATCAGCTTGAGTGGCTAAATAACGGAGGCGGATTTTGAATACCGACTTTGCATTTGAAATGTCGCGATAGTTGCTGATGCCTAAAAAAAAGCCGAAGGTTTGTTGGCTTACGCGCTAACTTGCGTTGCACCGTCAGAAGCGAAAGAAAAATGAGTAACTATCTCAACGTGAACATTCCGACATTCTATGCGAAACTCGACTCGGCGTTCCTGTACGACCTCGCTCCTTCACCAAACAACAAGCAAGTGCCGGTGGAGGTGTTTGCATACACGTCGATACCCCAACGCTGTGGTATGTTTTCGGTAATGACTGAGTGGGGTTCGCAGCACGCCCGTGTGCCGATTCACTATCTACGGTCTTTGAACACCGAAACAGCCTCGAACTACCCGCTGGATTGGTTGCAGCTTTGGGATTCGCTTTCGTATTACGCATCCGTAACAGTCCTTGAATACTGCAAGAACCGTGGTGCTATGGTCTGGTTAAAAGATCACACGCAGCATCAAGCCAAGTACATGTTTACTCTTGATTGGTGCATGGGTCCACAATATCAGGCGGGCTACGGTGAATATGCGGGAGGACACAAATGCGGACACGTTTTTGAGGGCGAAGGCGGACAGTTTTTTATCCAGCCGAACAATCGGGTGCTGTGGATGGATGGAGGGGCCTGGATATCAAAAAAACTGGACAAGCCGGATTGGAAGGTGTTCAGTCAAGAGTTCTCTTGCGAACGCACTGGCTCGCGGTGGGTAAGTGAATCAGACGAAGAACTGTACTTTTACAGTTTTAAAAAGCGGGAAGAAGTGTGCAAGGTTGACTTGGACTCATGAACTTATTTAAACCATCTGGGCCATATGCTTTTCTGCACGGCACAAGCAGACGCGATTTTTTAATCGTTCAGGATTTAGCCGATCCGAAATTACGACCAATCAAAGCAATTTCATGGCATTTTGTTCAAAATCCGGAATTTGCCAGACTTGAATTGGCGACGCATCCGGCAGGTTTTACGACTTTAACTAAGTACGCAGAGCGTTATGGAACGCTTGGTCACACCTTCAATCTTGAACTAAAGCTCGGTAGCGAAGGTTGCAGGATTCATCGTCCTGTCTGTACACAATCTGGATCGACCTATTTAGTCTTAGAATTTTTGCTCAACGGACTTAATATTGAATTTGCCAAAGATTGATGCCACAATAACGTTGGCGCTCAGCGAGCCGCCGGTAAAGAGCTTGCTACAAAATTAACGCGATGTCGGCGGTTTGGACTCATGAACTTATTTAAACCATCTGGGCCACAGGTTAAAGAGGCAAGCTGGTTTCGGATGCTCAACCGAGCGATAGCTAAGCTTCCTGCCCAATCGCTGCCTTTTGGGTCAACAGCTTATCGTGGGCTTAATTTGGCAGCAGGGCAGGCGTTTAACGGGGTGCGACATGGCACTATCCGGCCTGAACTTGCGGCAGGGTACGCAAGGCAAAACCATCTTCAATTTCCGTTACTACAAACATTTCGGGTCGACCCAAAAACACAAAAACATTTTGTTGAGTTTGGATTACTGGAGCATCTACGGCATCCTTTACATGACCAGTTTGGCATCAGGAGTATTACAAACGAATTGCCGGGTCGCACATTATCAGCAATTGCCGAGTTCGTGAAGAAGAACCCAATCAGTAGTGTTTCCAGAAACTTAGCTTCGCCTAATGCCTATCCAGACTGGTTTGACGCGTTGGGATTTAATTTCCGGTCATCAGTGATTAAGCCAGGGATGACGGTGCAGCGAGGGTTACAAGGATCGCGGATAGACCCGAAACGTATAGAGCAAGCAATGTATTTTGAGACACCGGTGACAGCAAACCAGTTTTCAGGACTTGCGGCTTATGATCCAACGAGGCGAAAAGTGATTCCATTACCGCAAAACATAGTGAACGACTTTCCCAACGTGAAATCGGCTACAACAACAGCAGTTCTCAATATGTCAGATATACGGCTGGCGTTGCAGCATGTTTTACATTGATGAACGAATTGACCCATAACCTCAGCAACACAAGGACGTATGTCGTGCCATATAAGTCAGACGCGCAGCGCAAGTATTTCAACGCTAACCGCAAAGAACTTGAGTCACAGGGTGTAGATGTCGACGAATGGAATGATTCCAGCCGCGGTAAAAAGTTGCCAGAGAAGGTCAAAGAGAAAGAAGCCAGCGACGCGTTGAACATGCTGCATCGCCAGGCCAGCCAGCTCCTGACCAAGTTCGCCGCCGACGCCGACGTCGCGTTGCTGGCTCGTGCAACAACGAAGTCCGCCTGTATCAACAAGCGTGCTTATGGCTTTTATGACGATGATTCCATGTACGAACGATACATGGCTGGTGGTCATGCTTTCGGTCTTTCTCCAGAAGAACTGGTCAAAGATATTCTGGAGACAAAGCGAGAAGCTGAGCTGAATAAGGTTCGTTTGGCTTTTAGTCCTTACCGCTATCATTTGAATCCGGAAACTTCAGAGACAGACGAGTATGATGCGGATGAGGCAATTCGTCGCGTAAAGCAACATTACGCAAAGCCGTTACCGGCAAAAAAGTCCAGTTTGATGAAGCGTTTGTTGGGTTTAAGGCAGCCGACTCCAGGACAAATTAACGCTACGGGTGAAACGCTGCCCAACTTCTTCTCGTTCACGGCAGCGCCAGGCGGTAAGATTGACTGGGATAACTGGAAGGAGGAGCAAGAAGCGAAGGAGAAGACTGCCAGTGATGTAGAGCTGCTGGCTCGTGCAACTGTTAAGCAGGCTCGTACCAAGCAAGCCTTCGTGGCTTGGGGCGGCGGCAGCTTGGGCTTGCACCCTAAAGGTCGCGGTATTGGTGGTGAACTTGGTTACACCAATCTGTTAGGCCTGATGCCAATACCGCTGGGCGGTATAGACATTGGCGGGCCTCGGAAGGGTTTTCAAATGGGCGTTACCCCTGACCCAGGTTCCGACATTGGCGTCTCACCCTATTTTGGTCTTCGCTGGAATCACCCCCGCAAGAGCGGCATTACCCGCAACTTTCCCCGTGGTTTGCCTGAGGTGCTCTATGACCAGCTTCGTGGTCGCACCAAGCTAGATGCGATGCGGGCCAGCTACCCTGAGCTGTTTGAAAATGATGAGTCTGAGGCGACTAACGAAGCTAAACCTGAGGCTGAGAAGAAAGAGAAATTTGAGCGTAAACCAAAGGAAGAAAAGAAAGCAAACGCTATAGCGCAATTGGCAATGAATGCCGTTCCTAGCTTGGTTTTAGGTAGTGCTTTTGGCGGCTTAAAAGGATTAGCTGAAAACCCTGGCGTAAATCCTGAAACTGGAAAAGATAAAAGTCGATTAATGAATATATTGACAGGTATGCTTTCCGGCGCAGCTTCTGGCGGTCTTGGTAGTTTGAAAGCAGGAGCTGAGCGGCCCGGTTTGTGGGCAAACATTCACGCTAAACGCAAGCGTGGCGAAAAGCCAGCTAAGCCGGGCGAAAAAGATTATCCAGACAGCAAGTCCTGGAACGCTACAGTTAAAGCTGGTGCGGTTGACAGGCTTATTTCGCTGATTGCTAGTGGTCGTTATGACGACAGTTCGCCTATTCAAAAAGATGTAGCGCTGCTGGCTCGTGCCAGCGCCCGCCAAGCCAGCATGGAAGAAAAAGAGTCGTTTGACTACAATCTTTAATCTTGAGCCCGCCCCCGTTTGATGTCACAATAATCAGCTGGCCCATCCAAGCACCATTACACAAGGACGTGCGTCATGCCATACCGGTCAGAAGCTCAGTGTCGCTATTTCAACGCCAACCAAGCCAAGCTCGAGTCCGAGGGGGTCGACGTCGACCACTGGAACGAGTCGAGCAAGGGCAAGGATCTCCCCGCCAAGGTCGAGAAGGAGGCCAGCGACGCGCTGAGCATGCTTCGCCGTCAGGCCGCCCAGCTGCTCGAGCAGACCAACGAGAAGGCGGCCCGTCATCTGGGCTTGGGCAATGTCCCGACCGGGACCGGCCCCCAGCAGATGTACAGCGCCCTGAACATGCTCAACCAGGCCAAGGCCCTGGTCGACCCCACCGAGACCCTCGAGAAGCACCGGCTGGCCCGGGGCGACTTCGAGGGCATGGTCGACGAGCTGGCCGCCGACGGCGGCGACACCTACGACTTCGACGCCTACCGCAAGGACCTCAAGGAGGAGTCGATCATCAAGGGCCTGATCGGCGCGGGCCTGGGCGGCCTGGTCGGTTCGCTGGGCGGCGTGGGCGGCGGCCTGGCCGGTGCGACCATGGGCGGTCTGGCGGGTGCCGGGTACGGCCACCTGGCGGCGGGCAGCCACAACAAGAAGCTCCTGGGCACCGCCAAGGTGCTCCGCGATTACGGCCTGCTCCAGCCTGAGTACCTGAGGGCGGCGCTGCCGCTGCTCAAGGAGTCCGCCGAGGACAAGCTCAAGAAGAAGAAGGACTCGCCTTCCAAGAAGAAGAAGGACTCGCCTTCCAAGAAGATCCTGAACATGGACAGCACCGGCGGTCGGCTGGCCGACTACCTGGTGCCGGGGGCCTGGGGCGGCGAACGGGCCGGACGGGCCCAGGCCATGGCCGACGCCATCGGCGAGAAGACCACATTCGGCGTGCGGCACCCCTGGCTGCAGTCCAACGCGCATACGCTCCTGGGTGGTGGCCTCGGTGCCCTGCTCGGCAGCGGTGCCGGATGGGCACTCGCTCAGCTGTTCAACCCCCCGGAAACCCGCAACGCGACCACCCTCGGTGCCCTGCTCGGCGGCAGTGCCGGAGTGTTGGGCGGGACCTACACCGCGGGCAAGAGCCGCCGCAACGAGATGAAGCGGATCGGCCACTTCTACGACCAGGATGTCGCCGAGGGCAAGGTCAACCCCAAGAACCCCAAGATGTCGCTGCTCTCGGCCCTGCTGCTGCCGGGTCGCGGCCCGCACCGCACCGGCCAGGTCGAGGCGGTCAAGGCCATGCGGGGCGAGAAGACGATGCCTGAGATGCACGACGAAAGTCGTGACGTGCTTTATTCGGCCCGGATGCTGCCGTACGTCGGTCTTCCGATCAGCCTGCTGCACAACTACGGTCAGAACATCAAGACCCAGCTCAACAGCGAAAGTAAGGCCGAAGAGCCCAAGATCTTCCAGCGCAACCCGGTCATCAAGGCAGCCAGTGATGTAGCGCTGCTGGCTCGTGCCAGCGCCCGCCAAGCCAGCATGGAAGAAAAAGAGTCGAGTGACGGAGCGTTGGACTGGGCCTACACCTCAGGAAACGTTCCTGAATATCAATTCCGTACTCTATCAACCACGGGCAAGAGCCTCATAGATTCCGTTAAAGGCATTCCTGAAGCTGTGAGGGATGAGTTGCGTAAAGCTAAAGGGCAGTATGCTGGGACGCTAATAGGCGGACGAGCGGGTGCTGGTGCTCTTGCGGGTGGTTTAGCTGGTGGAGTTATGGGACTTGCTGACGATCCCGGATATGACGAACGAACGGGTAAAAGAAAAAGCCGTTTAATGAAAGCCTTGAAAATGGGTTTGGGTGGGGCTGCGCTTGGCGGTGTGGCTAATACGTATTTACCCCAAGGCGAGCAATATGGCGGACAACTTGGTGGTGAGCTTGGTCGTTTTCTAGCTTCAAACGTAAACTGAGCATGAACGATACTTTGGTCCCACTAAGGAGCTGACCCATGACCAACGTGCAAAGCCCCATCGCCCTCCTGGCCCGGGAAGCAGTTAAGCAAGCCCGCTGCTGGGAGGGCTACGAGCCCGTACCCGGCAAGGAGCCGTACAGCGAGGACAGCTGTCGGCCCAAGGGGTCGGGCAAGAAGAAGGAGAAGAAGGCTGAATCCTGCGGTTGCGGCGGCCCCAAAGACGCCTGCACCTGCGACAGCGGCCCCGACGACAGCGACCAGTCCGAGGCGGCTAAGCTGGCCCGGGCCATGGCCAAGCAGGCCTGGGAAGTTGGTGACGACACCGGTTCGTACAGCGACAAGCCTCTGCGATACGCGTCGCACTTGACCGGACTTCCTCGAGTTCCCCACAAGCACCCGGATTACGACCGCGAAGTTGTCGCCAGGACCCTGAGGCAGGCCGTCAAGAAATTGCCCGACGATCAGAAACTGCACTGGATCGACCTTGACGCTGTCGTCGGGGAGCGACCATGGTACAACCCGATGCGTTATCTGGACCGCAAGCAGATCATCGGGGAAAAGTATTACGAGCTGGGTCGAGACAGCGATGACAAGGCCCATGCCGATATTGTTCAGCAGATCCTGGACAATTATGAGGGACTCAATTCCTTGATATCCCATTACCCCGCACGCTACTGGGAAACCGAAGACGACAGTTCGCCTATTCAAAAAATAGCTCGTCTGGCAGTGAAGCAAGCTGCCCCTATGGCGCTTGATCCAAAATTTCTGCAACTCCTCGAAGCTCAACTTGATAGGATGGACTTTGATGCAGATACTCCGTTCGCAGAACGGGGTGATGATTTAGATCTTATTGAGACAATTATGGAGTACGAAGCAGCCAACAATGGCGACATAGATGATCGCAAAATAAATGCTTATACAAAAAAACGAGATAACTTAGGTTTTCCGGTAATTCGTCCTGAGTTCACTTTTGGGCAACTTCAAGACCGTTTGCAAAAAAATCTTAAACCGAGACCATTAGCCAACCCGTCAATTCAAAAAATAGCTCGTCTGGCAGTGAAGCAAGCTGAAGGTGCTTGGACCCGAGAAGAAGGCCAGAGCGATTCAGGCGGGCTTAACGCTAAAGGCCGTGCCAGTCTTAAAGCACAAGGGCACGACATCAAGCCGCCAGTGACTGAAAGCAATCCCAAGGGTGAGCGTGCAGGACGCAAAGCTAGCTTCTGTGCTAGGATGGGTGGGATGAAAAAGAAGTTGACAAGCAGTGAAACGGCTAACGATCCTGATTCACGCATCAACAAGGCGTTGCGAAAATGGAATTGTTAACTTGCTCCCGCGACTCGCAGCGCTACCGCGAGTTGCGGGGCTGCTCGGCCAACTCCCTCGGCCGGTTGCTCCAAATCGGGCCAGACAAGACCTAGAAGTGATGTATCACTGCGGGCTCGTGCATGCGTTAAATTGAACAGCGGCCAGGGGTACCGAAGCCACTGCTTGCGGGGTATATCGCCCGCATTGATCTGGCCGGGAGAAAAATTATGAACAAATCGAGCGACGGTGCCCGGCTCCGGTCGAATGCGCTGTTATCTAGGGCCATGAGTTGTATCGGAGGTGCTGGATTTGGCGGAATCGTCGCGTGTCAGGTTTATCATTTGATGGTGCATCCTGAGTGGACGGAAGCAGAGAGCCTGTTGGCATTGTGGCCGTTCTATGGATTGAGTTTATGTATCGGGATGTTTGCGTTTGGTTGGGCGTGGCGAGCATCCAGATATCCTAAAGCAGCATAAGCATGGTCACTAGCATGATTGAAGGGAACTCAACAATTGATCCAGTATTACGGCAGTTGCTGCTGGCAAAGTTGTATTCGGATCAAAAACGATACACCCGCAAAAACAGGATTCTGCAGCGGCTGATGCAAGAATCGCCGCAAGATTGGCTCGTTGATGCCCCAAATTCCAGATTTAAGGGTGTGACGCATTTACCGACTAATTTTCGGTTGCATGCTGATCCGCGGATTATTGCTCCTGGTGTGAAAGTTCAAGCTGCAATCAAAGATTTGGCTAAGCAAGCTGCTGCATTAGCCGCTGATTTGAATACATTCAAATCTCAAGCACAGCTAATGGGGTCTAGAGGTAGAGCTCAGCATTACGGGCGACCAGAACCTGCCGACCGTGATTATGATTACATTGCCTTTACTGATGATGAAACAAAACAACAGCAATTAAAAACATTGCTGAGTGGTTTGGCTAACCACGGGTTTAAGCTCAAAGATAGACCTGGCGGTTTTCTTACTGCGTCAGGGCAAAACATGGATTTGAGCGTTTACCCGACTTCAAAGCAAAATGACATTTACCGTGCCTGGGCTTTAATTGAATCAGGCATGAGCAAAGACGACGCTTGGGCTCAAGTAGAAAAAGAGAAGCAAGCTGCGTCGCCTAATGAAGTAATTTTAGTCGGCGGACATTCAGGCGCTGGTAAATCACAAACTGCTGACAGCTTGGCAGAGAAACTTAAAACAACTCGGGAATCCATAGACGAGCACCCAGAGTTTAAAGCATTTCTTGCATCAGCCTACAAAAGCGACATAAATCGAGAGCACTTAAAACACAATACACCTGAAAGCAAATATTTTAGTGAGTTGTTACAACGATTAACACGTGAAATCGTATCTAAAGCAACGCCGGGTGCTGTAATAGAGGGCACGCAATTAACACATTTACCTCGTGAAGAATTGTTGACGTATCCTAATCGCGTGCATGTTGGGGGTACGTCGCGACAGGTGTTGTCGCAGCGGTTAGATAGAAATAAGCACAAGACACTAGCCAAAGGACAAGAATGGACGCGGGAGGAAGCGGCACGCAAAAAACAACTTGGGCGGGAAGTTTATGATTTTCACCGGGATGCGGTTTCGCAGTATCGACGACTTCCACAAACATTGCATTACGACTGGCACAAAACCCCGGATATTTCGTCGCTTGTGGCTGAATTAGCCAAGCAAGCCGCGCTCAAGCCTGATGTACAGCTTCAAGAGCATCAAGAGCGCATCAAACGCCGCTTGCAGGAGGGAGATAACCGGCTGTTACTTTACCATGGACTTGGTTCTGGTAAGAGCTTATCCAGTCTGGCAGCAGCTGAAGCCGCTGGTGGACCTTATGCCGCTGTGGCTCCTGCGTCACTCAAGCCAAACTACGAAAAAGAGATCGAGAAGTTCACAGAAGGTTCACGGCCTGAAGTTTTCAGCTATACCGGACTTGGTATGGGCAAAATGCCAGCCTTGGATACCGAGACGCTGATTTTTGATGAAGCGCACAGGCTGCGGAATCCAAGCACTTTGGGTGCAATGGCTGCGGCTAAAGCGGCACAGAAGGCCAAGAATGTGATGTTGCTTACAGGCACGCCTGTGACGAACGAACCCGGCGATTTGGCTAGCTTGTTGAGCTTACTGCACAACAAGCAAATAACCCCAGAAGCATTTAAGCAGCAGTTTGTAGGCTACAAGAAAGTCTACCCCTCTTGGCTTAGCTACATTACCGGTCGGGGTGTAGGTGAAGAAGCTGTGCTCAAGAATGAACCCAAGTTGCGAGAGCTGTTAAAAGGCAAGGTAGATTACCAGCCCAGCAAAACACCTGAAGGGGTCAATGTTGACGAGCAAATTGTACGTGTGCCGTTGTCTAAGGACCAGCAACGCATTCAGAAAGCCATTCGATCGAAGATTCCGTTAGGTTGGGCCTGGAAACTAGACAAAGAGTTTCCGCTGACACGAGAAGAACTTTCTGGCTTGAACTCTTTTTTGACAGGTCTTCGGCAGTCCAGTCTTTCTACGATGCCGTTCAGGTCAGACAAGAACCCGTTAACCGCGTTTGAGGAGTCTGGCAAACTTCAAAAAGCCATGACAGACCTTAAAGCAGAGCTTGAGTCCGATCCCCGTAAGAAAGCACTTATCTACTCGAATTTTATTGACGCAGGGTTGCAGCCGTACGCTGCAGCATTAGAGCGAGAAAAGATTCCTTATGGAATGTTTTATGGCGGCATGCCAGTGCGAGCTCGGCAGCAAGCGTTGCAGGCTTACAACGAAGGTAAACTGCGGGCATTGTTGTTAGGCCCTGCTGCCGCAGAAGGTATCAGCACCAAGGGCACAAGCTTGATTCAGCTGCTGGATCCGCATTGGCATGAGAGTCGATCTAGTCAGGCCCGCGGTCGTGGTCTGCGCTTTGACAGCCATACTGGGTTACCAGAAAACCTAAAAAATGTAGCAGTGCGTAGATATATCTCGGCAAGCCAAGACCCATCGCTTATAATGAGACGTTTGGGAGCTAAGCGGCAACGTACAGGTGATGAAATCCTTGAAGCGCTGGCTGCTCGCAAGGAGAAGCTCAACGAGCAGTTTCGTGACGTTTTAAGAGAAGAGGGTAGTCCAATGAAACAAGCTGACGACGCAGAAAAGTCCGCAGCTCAAACTGCTTTGCAAAGGGTTGCAGCTAGATGAGTATTAAACCGGATGTGTGCTTAGTAGTCACACTTGACGATAAAGACAGGTTCTTAGTCATTCGACGTTCGGCAAAAAACAGCCGCGCAGGGAATTGGGAGTGTCCGCTAGGTCATCGTGACCCTAGTGAAAGTCCAACGACCGCAGCTCATCGTGAAGTAGACGAAGAAACCGGACTTAAAGTCAAACTCTTTCCAAAGACGTTTGATAAAAAAAGTCCTGACGGCAAGCGTATTCGAGTCTACTTAGCACGCGTTCAAGGTAAAACAACTGTAACTACTAATCCGACTGAGCATGATGCTCACCGCTGGGTACCTTGGGACCAGCTTGATTCGATTGACAAGTGCCACGATTCCTTCCGGGGAGATGTGGCTAAAATTGTTAAACTAAATGGTACACCGACCAAGGAGGCGTCTATGCTTAACATGTCATCGCAACGGGGCTTCATGCCTCAACCCCTGATGAATAACCAGTATGCGGCGTCGTTCCCCGCGAACAGCGCGCTGCCCAGCAATCCCAACCCGCTCTCGAGGACCCAGCCCGTGAACACGACCAGCGCCGACGCCAACGGAATCCAGCAGGCCATGGCCAAGCGAGCCGCCGAGAAGGCGGCCCGGCACATGGGCCTGAGGGCGGCGCTGCCGCTGCTCAAGGAGTCGAGCAGTTGCAACATGCACCCGACCGCTGCGGGCGAGGGCGACAAGAAGTACAAAATTGATTCTGCGGCCGACGCTAAAGGTGAAGACGCTTTCAAAAGCTTGGATGCGTACATGAAGAAGGCTGGGCTCAACAGTTTTCAGGCTAACTTTTTTGGTCGGCTAATTCAGGCTGGCATGGGTGAGCAGGAAATTCGGCAGGCAGTAAAACTTGCCAGCGATCGCTTTGGCAAAAAAGTAGCCAGCGAATTAAATTCCGGAATTGAAAAGATTGCTTTTTTGCAAGTAGTCACAAGAGCCTTGCCGTTGTTACAGCGTGTTGGAAGTTCAGCTGGCCGTTACTTTGCGCCTGCTTCAAAAGCAGTTGGCCGTTACTTTGCGCCTGCTGCAAAAGCAGTAGCACCTGTGGCAGATGACGCTGTAAAAGCAGTAGCACCTGTGGTAGATGACGCTGTAAAAGCAGTACAAACAGCAGCGCCTGTAGCTCAGAAAGCTGTTAGTCCGTTAGCGCGAGCAGGACAAGCAGTAAGTAACACTGCAAGCGCTGTCGCAAACAGCCCTATTACACAACAAGCATTAACAGGGGCAGGAACGGGTTTAGTTAATCCACATACAGGCTTAATGTCTGAAGACCCTTCTTTGACTGGCGTGTTGAGCAGCATGGGAGTTGGTGCTCTGACAGGAGGCACACTTGGTAAGTTTGCACCTAATGCAGGTAGAACAATTCAAGATATCCAGCGTCGTGCCATGGGTGGTGCAGGTGCTAGTTACGCCGCGGGACAGATTGGAAATCGCTATTTAGGTTATGATGTGAATCCGTCAGAACTTGCACGCTATGGTCAGCTTGCTGGTCTTTTGCCTGGAAGAATTCCACGTACGCAAATAAATACTACTCCAATAGTGCAACACATGGATCCTTCGTATCTTGCAACGTATCCGCTGGGACTTGCTGGTCGCGGCATTGCCGCAATTCCCGGTATTGCTAGAAGGAACTTAGGTACTATCGGTGCTGGTGCAGCTCTTGGTGGTATTGGATATGGTGGAATGCAGTTGCCTGGAGCTATTGAGCGCGGCCTGGCTGGTATGAAGCCAGATGAAAAAGCACTGGCAGATGCTGCATTTCAAAACCCAGCAGTGCAGCAACGTCTTGGTAAGCTAGACAAACTACTTGCACAAGGCGGTCAAGCTGTGCAAAGCGTGCAAGACACTTCTCAGCGAGCTAACGATATGATGGGTCAGTTTACTGGCGCACAAGGCAACTTTAGTCTTAGTAACTTGCTCGGCGGTTTTGGTGGCCAGGCTGGCCAGTATTTTAGCCAAAACCAAAACTGGTTGATTCCGTTGTTGCTTGGTGGCGGAGGTGCCGCACTTGGTTACGGTCTTGGCGACGGTGGCGGTGCCGTTCTCGGCGGTATTGGTTTGCCGTTGATTTACATGTTGATGCAGAATCCACAACTGCTGGAGTCCTTTAAAAATTCACCGCAAGCTTCAGCTGCGGCACAGCAAGCGGCACAACAGAACGCCACTGAAAATAGCCGCGTGCAAGAATTTATGCAAAATCCAAACTTGCGGCTTATGATCCAACGAGGCGAAAATGGAATCACTTTTCGCCCGTTGAATATTAATATTCCACAGGAAAGTATCATTCAGCAGCAGCAACGTCAGCAAGCACTTGCTAACCTAGCGTAATGTTCAGTTCTGTACGGTGAGAAAGTAGCTGACAGTTGCGAGGTGGGTGAGCTCGCCCTCCCTAACCACGGCTGTCAGTAGGACACAAGGGATTGTGTCAGGACGTTGCCGGAGAAAATCCTCGCTATCAGCGTCCCGGGTGGTTGGAGCGGTGGATTAGTGGGAGTTTCAGAACTCCGGGGTTTCCTTCTCTCCCCCCACAGCAGAACCTGAAACCTCTGTCGAAACAGACGACATGTTTCGATTGAGATAAGGCTTTCCAATACCGCTGGACTAGCCGACGTCAGGTGCAACCACCTAGCTCACCCCTTTACACTTGGAAAGATAACGCTACCCATCAACAAGCGGCGACAAGAAAATTTAACCACCATTAAACGGCTGATTCGCCGCTCCGTTGCATGGGTTTGTTATGCGGCGAGGGAGGATGTTGCAATGCGTGAATTTTCTCTGATGTTATGTTTGCGATTTCTTTCGGCGTGGCTTTGGTGCTTCGGGTGGCGTAGAATAAAAAATCTAGGAGGCGAGTTCAGTACAAGCAAGGGGCTTTTCTTCTCGTATTATCAGCCGGTGTGGTATCGAAACATACGCGGGCAAATGTATTACTTGAGCGGCACAGTCTGTCTTGACGTCGTAGTTGATGGTCGGAGGTTGTGCCGAACCATGTATGGTGATCGAGCTACTGCTGTGTTTAACAGCTTGTTAGCGTTTCAAAAACCGTCCGCATAACTATGTACGTAAGTGATAACGCTAAACTTGTTTATCTGGGTCCGCCGCGTATTGATTCGTGCATTTGAGGTTACAGCGACGCTTGCCATCATTGCTTCAACATATTTTGAAGAAAGCAAGCTATGTACGTAAGCGATGACTTTAAGATTGTATATCTAAGCCCACCTCGCACAGGGTCTAACAGCGTTGCTAGTCAGCTAGTTCAGCCACCGTTCAATGCCGTAGTCGTTACAAATGACGAAACTCCGCATGATGTGGTTTGGAGCTCAAAATATAACAACTACACAACGTTTATTACCGTGCGACACCCTTATGTGCGAGCGGTGAGCCTTTGGCGATTTACTTGTTACCATGCAATTTGTAAACCGACAGATAGGTTGACTAGAAACTGGCGACGTGTTTACGCAGAAGGTTTACCCTCTTTTGAGGGTTTTTTACGTTTTCCTGCTTTACAGAACGTTTTTTACGAAGCCTGGCGATGTTCTTGGCATTTAGAGCAAATGACTAAGCCGGTTGATCACATTGTATGCCAAGAACGATTGCAACAAGATTTGGCAAAGATGCCAAAGTTCAAAGAGGTTAAACTTCCGCACATCAACAGCGGACCAAACAACCGTTACACTTGGGATTACTTTTACGAGCAGGCTCCAGCTTGTTTAGAGCTTGTGCAGACTTTATGGGGCGATGACTTTGAATGGTTTGGTTACGAATCTGACTTCGAGAAGTGCAAAGCAGGTAAGTTGTTTGTTGAAAGTGTATGACTATGCTGATAGCCACTTCTTGGGATGATGGACTTGAATCAGACCGGCGCTTGTTAGAAATTTTGGAAAAGTACCAAATAAGAGCTAGCTTTGCTTTAACTCCTCAGCGCCACCAAACAGCATGCGTACCAAATGACATCCGCGATACCGCGGCTTACGGTTGGTTAATGCCGTTAGACGGTTTAAAACTATATCAACCTCACGATGTTTGCAGCCATACGACAAATCATAGAGAGCAAACTCTGCTTGCTGAAACTCAAATTTACGAAGATCTGTATCAGAGCAAACTACAGCTTGCTGACATGTTTCAGCAGGAAATCTTTGGTTTGGTTTGGCCTTACGGTTGCAGCAATAATACGACTAAAAACGTTGCACAACGGGTTGGTTATTTGTACGGACGCGCTACTGCAAACCGCTTGTCTTGGCCTTGGAATCTAGAATTTTGGGACGTTGTACCGCTTTTTTGGCGCACAGAATTAAGTATCTTACTAGATTTAGCTCGTCCTTATGTTGTTTTAGCTGGGCACACATACGAATTACGAAAAGAAGCCGACTGGGAGTATCTAGAACGGTTTTACCGCGAGGCGTCGCAAGATTCGCGTTGTTGTCTAGTTACGATGACTGAACTTGTACAAACCATTCAAGGCAATCAACAGCATGAACCCAGTCCACGCATACAGTTTTGAATGCACCGGCGTTACGATCATTCCAAATGCTTTAACTTACAATCAAGTAGAAGAAGCCAAGGGGTTAATCAAACAAAACTGGCCAGAAGGTGCGCCTTGGAAGTTTCCTGTGCTGCATCTAGGCGGGATTTTTTGGGACATGATGACCCATCCGTATTTGCTGAATTTGTGTAAACAATTTGCCGGTGAACACTTTCGGATGGATCATGCGTTTGGTTTAACTTCTAATGGGGCAATATCTCAGTTACACGGCGGTCCGCAGTCTAGTCAGTACAGTTGCTTTTACTTGCCATTATCCTTTGGCGATCGCAGGGGTTTGGCCGGTCAGTTAAATTTCGGATTTTGCCTTGAGGGTCAGAGTCCGGAAACTGGCGGTTTTTGCTACGTCCCTGGCAGTCACAAGGTTGTCGACTCACGAGCGGGCCGCGAGGTACTTGCAGAAGTTTACGGTGGTAAATTTGATCATCATTCAATCACAGTACCAACGCTGATTCCTGGAGACATGATCGTTTTTACGGAAGCGCTTATCCATGGAGACACGGGTTGGCGTAAGAAGTCACCTGGCTCTTGTCGCATGCAGGTCTATTACAAGATGACGCCTGGATTTATGTGTTGGCGAGATCCTGCACAGAACGAACACTTGTTAAAGTATGCGCGAACAGATTTAGAGCGTCGGTTAATGGCTTCACCTTGGACAGGGCGTTACAGTGAAACAGCAATTAGCATGGGTACAGACAATTCACGAAGAGAGCCTACGGTGCAATCATGAACCTTGCGACAATTATCAGAATATTGGGTAATGAAAACCCACCACGAGATATTCCAGGCCAACGAGAGCAAGTGTTAAAGCAGTTGCTAACAGAAGAGCCAGATTTCTTAAATGTTACTAAATGGTATTTGTTGAATCGTTTGTTTGATCGAACGTATCGTCGTCAACTTTGTGAAACGCTTGATCAGCACAATGCCCACTACATTACGTTTGGCTTTGACTACGCAACCCCTTGGCAAGAGCAATACGTTCGGCAGCAGGGTATTCAGCTAAATGCAGCTAGAAATTATGCGATAACTGCGGGTTTGGCTCTAGCGAAGTACTCAGTGGTGCTTGATGGAGATTGTGGTTTTACTACAGCTGGTTGGACTCCTGTTGCTGAAGCAATGCAACAAGATACGCATCCATACTTAAGCATTCCGCACCGTCGCGTAGGTACTACTGTGCAGGGCGAGCCAATGTTGGCTTTTCGTAATGACAGTGAACTGCGTTTTAATGAAAGTATTCCGTTTGGTCAGGGAGACAAACTTGAACTCCTGTATCGACTGGGACACGATCAAACACCACTAAGTGGTCATCTAAAGGTTGAAGGTAATTTGACACGTCTTGTAGGTGAAGTTTTGCACTACGGCACAGGCGATAACTCTTTGGAGACTTCGTTACAAGAAAGAGAACAGATACGAAATGATTCGATTCGTTTGTTCTCTGCCCGAGTAAGAGACTGGCCAAAATGGGAATCGCACGTATCGGGACCAGAAAGTACTGTTTGGACACAACTTGAAGGTTTTTTTGATTTTTCTGGTCCTTACCACAGTTTTGCTTTTGATGCTCCTGACAATGCTCATTTTGTAGAAGTCGGTAGTTGGCAAGGCAAAAGTGTAATTTACTTAGCTACGCAGTTGCGCGCTTTTGGTAAACGAGCTCGTATTGATGCTGTAGATAGTTGGGACGGAGGCGACGATGCGCTTCTTCAATCGCAAATAGCCGCACTAGGTGGTCGTTCAACACCCTTATGTGGGGGCGGTGAGTCTAGTGATGTTTTGTTTGCTAGATTTATGTCAAACGTGCGGCGAGCTGGCTGCGAAAACTTAATTAATCCGGTGAGAGCTTACTCGGTAACGGCATCCAGCCAGTATCAGGATGAGTCGCTAGACGTTGTCTACCTTGACGCAACTCATAGCTATGAGCAGGTGTTAGCAGACATTTGTGCTTGGTACCCTAAAGTAAAGCCGGGCGGTATTATTGCAGGGCATGACTTTGCGTTTGAACATCCGGTAAGTTGTACTGGTGTTATTCCAGCCGTGTTAGAATTTTTTCACGATAAACCGTTAGAAATTTTGCCGCATGCAAGGACTTGGAAAAGCGTAAAATACGGGATTGAAAGTCCTTTGCAGCGTAAAAGACGTTGGTGTTAGTTTATTGTTGCAAGCTGGACTTACTTGGTAACTTCGGAGTATACTGCAGCCTGCTGTCAATTGGACAGTCGTAGCCTCTTCACGGACGGAGGAGTATTGCTATGGAAACATCAACCCAGAAAGGCAGGTGATCTGTATCTCGGTCGGGCTCGTTCCCGGGAGATACGGCTGTACCTGCTGGGAGCGGGCACGATTCGTTGTTGAAATGTGACTATAAGGAAAACTGTCGTGTGGGAGTTTTTTAACCAGCGAAAGCTCAACCAAATCTTGGCAAATCAAGAAAAAATTCTTGCTAACCAAGAAGCTACAAAGCGTGAGTTATTCGCACGCTTTGACGCGATTGATGCAGTGCTTCGCGACATTTTGTTGCGATGCAGTAACCCCGGTTTGTTGCGTATCTTAATTACAGGAGAAGATCTTATGGCAGACAAAATTCTTTTTCAGGTGGTACTCCCACCCAAGTCCGCGCCGGACGTTGTTCGTCGCGAACTAACGGTTAACTTTGGCGACGGTAGCCAAGATGTCATTGAGCTTTTGGCTGACGCGACATCGTCCGAGATTCTCAAGGGAGATCAAGATTCCAAAATTTCGGTAGCCTTGGTTGACATTGATGACGCAGGCAATCGCTCTGAGCCTAGCTTGGCAGCGTTTGAACTCAAGGATGTTGTTGCGCCTCCTGCTCCTGGTGAAATCGGGCTGTCAATTGTCGGTGAAGAAACTTAGACTGTTTTTGAAGGCTAATACGACAACTGTTGGTTAGCTGGTTAGCGTCTTAACAGCAGGCTTGAAGATTAAAATTTTGATTTGAGTCAATTTTGGCGAGCCTGCTGTTTTTATCTTGATTGAAGGTGCAACGTGGAATCGTGCGGCTATCCGGGTAAGGAAATAAAGTCAAAACCCGCTGAAATTGCGCGTGCTCGAGCACGTTTACTTTGGAACCATCGACGGCCTGACTCTGGTCGTAATCGAGCTTTAATTACGGTGGCGACCGGTTCTGAGTTTTTGGACATTCTTATGTTAACTCGCCCGTTTATGCAGGAGTATTGCGAACGAGTAAATGCAGACCTTATTGATTTGACCAACCACACAGAACACTGGGCTCCAATGGAGAAGTTTCGCGTTCGCTACTTTGCTGAACACTATGATGAAGTTTTGTTTGTTGACACAGACGCAGTAATCACCGATCGTTGTCCTAACTTATTTGAGATGCATAAAGAGGACATCGTTATTCACGAAGATTGGCCTAAACTTAGAACTGTGCAGTGGTTGTTTAGAGAACGGCATGCGGTTGCCGCTCAGTCAGGCGCGCCGATTGATGCAAACTTACGCACCTGCTTAAATTCTGGAATTATATTAACGCGGCATAGTGCCAGATCTATTTGGGATCGGCCAACAGTGCAAATTGGCACTACACATTGCGCAGAACAAATATGGCTGGAACACAAGATTCTTAATATGGTAAACTGCGGAGCAGCCAAATTGGGTCATTTAGATTCTCGTGCAAACTGGCAATGGTGGTTTTCAAACCACAGTCGCGGTTTTTTTGAGTCTGGCCTTTCAGAGGCCTGGATTGTACACTTTGCTAACGCACCAAACAAATGTAAAACTATTCGAGAATTTATTGAAACACTTTAGTCGAGTTTTAGGACCGCCGCTTTAATTCACAAGGACGTATCAAGATTAACGCTTGGTTACTTAGATTCACGTGCAAACTGGCAATGGTGGTTCAATTTACACAAGCCAGGAGCATTTGAAGCTGGGTTATCCGATGCCTGGATTGTGCATTTTGCTACTGCGCCAGATCGTTGTCGGACGATTGGTAATTTTGTCGAAAACCTTCTTCAGTAATTTGGTTTGCAACCAACAAGGACGTATTATGAATAACGGCACAGAAAAACAAGCAAGACTTGGCATGCTACTTAAGGCACTAAAAGGTGGATTCAAGAAAGGGCTTCCGTTTGCAGCTACCGCAGGTGCAGCAGGCGGTATTGGGCATCAAGTTGGTTATGGCTCAGGACATGAGACTGGTTATGGTAAAGGTTCTGCTGAAGGTGGAACGAATGCCATGCGAAATTTGTACAAAGGTCTGTACGATCTGATGCAACAAGGGGCAAACAGTAAAACGGATTTGTCGCCATTGCTTGAGTTGCCTGAAACTCGGCTTCTTAAAGCAGCTGCGGATAAGTATGCGAGAATTAAGTTAGCACGGCATGTGCTTAACTTGCACGCGATCAATCAAGAGCTGAATGCTTACAGTCTTGCAGGGCTGACTAAAGCAGCAAGCGTTGACACCAGCAAAGAAATGCGAGTCAAGTATGCTGCGCTAAGGCTTCAGCAGACAATTGAAAAACGAGCTATCGGAGGGCTTGTAAACTTGGGTCTTCGAGGTCTGGGAATGCTAGCGAGAGGCGGTGGACGTGCTATGCAAGGTTTGGGCGGATTAGCTCAAAAGGGTCTAGCAGGTACTGGTAATTTGATGCAGCAAGCCGGTAATCTAGCGACGAATTCCGCTCCTATAGCAGGTAACGTAGCGCGCGGATTAGCTCAAAAGGGTCTAGCAGGTACTGGTAATTTGATGCGGCAAGCCGGTTCTTCGGCTGCTCGAGGAATTCGTGCTAATCCGTTGATAGGTGCTAGAATTACTGGTGCTGTTGGTTTGGGAGCTGGTTTGGGTGCGCCTGCGGCGGCTAGTGCAGTCAACCAAAACGTTGTACAACCGCCCTTAGATGCAGTTCGTTCAATGTACAATACGGCGAAAAATATCGGTACGCGTCTTGATAATGCTCGGCGTGCTTTGTTTGGACCTACGACGCCTATGAAAAGTGCCGAGGCAGCGGTCCCGGTTGGACCTACGACGCCTATGAATCGTAAGCCGCTGCCGAATCCTGCTGGCACTCTTGGCACGCGGTTTATGACGCCTTCTG
>Ga0194122_10000468_pt1 | contig 60370 bp, 67 predicted proteins | sample TA2MahCa10mmetaG_FD_155487 | JGI IMG/M metagenome (GOLD analysis project Ga0194122, IMG submission 155487) | Freshwater microbial communities from Lake Tanganyika, Tanzania - TA2015021 Mahale Deep Cast 10m | ecosystem: Environmental > Aquatic > Freshwater > Lake | place: Tanzania: Lake... | reverse complement strand
AGAAGCCACCCCCGTGGCTCTGACTGCCCCCGCCATCGGCTGAGGTTGAACCTCTACAGATTCAACCTCGGTTGGATCAGAAAGCCTCTGCTACGGCAGGGGCTTTTTTGTTGCTAAGGCTTGGGCACAGGATGACTCGCGCCGTTCAGGCCTTGATCCACGCCACAGGTTTGCGCCGGTTCGGATACAGCTCGCGGCAGAGCGGACACACCCGGCCGTCACAACCGCGGGCGGTACAAAACTCACGGCCATAAAAAATGATCTGCAAGTGCAGCTTGTTCCACGCCTGCTTGGGAAAGAGCCGCTTCAGATCCGTTTCGGTTCGAGTCACGCTCACGCCACTGCTGAGCCCCCAACGCTGGGCTAGCCGATGGATGTGCGTATCCACAGGGAAGGCCGGCACGCCAAAGGCCTGGGCCATCACCACGGAAGCTGTTTTGTGCCCAACGCCAGGCAGAGCCTCCAGCGCGGCGAAACTTCTGGGCACCTCACCGCCATGGCGCTCCAATAGCAATTCCGCCAGGCGCTTCACATTGCGCGCCTTGGTTTTGGCCAGCCCCAGCTGACGGATGTGGCTCAGGATCGTTGCTTCCTGCAAATCCGCCATGGCCGCCGGCGTGGGTCCGGCGGCAAACAACGATGGGGTGACTTCGTTCACCTTTTTGTCGGTGCACTGGGCGCTCAGCAGCACCGCAATCAACAGGGTGAAGGGATCGCTGTGATCGAGCGGCACCGGGGTTTCGGGATAGTGCTGCTCAAGCCTCTGCATGATCAGAGCGGCACGCTCCTGCTTTCTCACCGGATCTCCAAAGCTGAAACCTGAGCCCAGTTTGTAGGCTCGCTCCAGCGCACTCCAGCCATGGGCAGCAGCTTCGGCGACCTCTTCCGCATCAGCACCTTCGGGGAATCCCACGGCGGAGGGGTCGGGGTGATCGTGGAGGGCTGTCCGCCGAAGCTCCAGCTGGATCTCGAAGCGATCCAGGCCGAGCTCGATCGCCGCAAACCCGGCCAGAGCAAGATCACAACGCCCCGCAAAGAAGACGACCGCGTTGAGATCCTCAGCGGCCTTCTCGATGGCGTGACCCTCGGCACCCCCATCGCGATGGTGGTGCGGAACAAGGATCAGCGCCCTCAGGATTACAAGGAGATGGAGGTGGCGTTCCGTCCCTCCCACGCCGATGCCACCTACCAGGCCAAATACGGCATCCAGGCGCGCAGTGGCGGCGGCAGAGCTTCAGCACGGGAAACTATCGGCCGCGTAGCAGCTGGCGCCATCGCCAAACAACTCCTCGCCAAGGCCCATGGCACCGAGGTGATCGCCTGGGTGAAGCGCATCCACACCCTTGAAGCCTCGGTGGATCCGAGCAGCGTGAGCCTCGAGGCGGTGGAGAGCAACATCGTGCGCTGCCCGGATGCCGCCATGGCCGAGCAGATGGTCGAGCGGATCGAGGCGATCGGCCGCGAAGGCGATTCCTGTGGCGGCGTGATTGAGTGTGTGGTGCGGCATGTGCCGGCCGGGCTCGGCATGCCGGTGTTCGACAAACTCGAGGCTGATCTGGCCAAGGCCGTGATGTCGCTGCCGGCCACCAAGGGATTCGAGATCGGCTCTGGTTTTGCTGGAACGCTTCAAAAGGGCAGCGAACACAACGACGCCTTCCTGCCGACAGCCGACGGCACCCTGCACACTGCCACCAACAACTCAGGCGGCATCCAAGGGGGCATCAGCAACGGCGAGCCGATCGTGATTCGCGTGGCGTTCAAACCCACCGCCACGATTCGCAAGGCTCAGCAAACCATCAATGCCCGCGGTGAGGCCACCACGCTGGAAGCCAAAGGACGGCACGACCCTTGCGTGTTGCCGAGGGCCGTGCCGATGGTGGAAGCGATGGTGGCCCTTGTGCTGGCCGATCACCTGCTGCGGCAGCAGGGTCAGTGCAGCCTCAGCTCACAGTGGTGAGCTGACCGGCGCCATTGCTGCTCAATGCAGCGGGCGCTGAAGTGTTGAGCCGGCTCACTGCCTTGGCCATGCGCCGCGCCACAGAGCTGCGCGCTGCTGCTGGCTTGGCCTTGGCGGCGGCCTTCACCGCTGTGCCGTTGGCGGCTGTTTTCTTCACGGGATTGCGGGCAGCCTTGGCCGGCTTGGGCTTGGCCGGCTTGGGCTTGGCTTTTGGCGCGGGCTTGCTGGCAGCAGCAGCCTTGGCTGGCGCGGGCGCTTTCGTGGCTGCCGGCTTGCGTGCTGCGGGCGCCTTGGCTGCGCGCTTGGCGGCTGGTTTGGCGGCGGATTTGGCCGTGCCGGTGCTGCGGGCGCGATGGCTGAGCACCAACGCCCATTCCGCATCGCTCAGATTGGTGGGCTTGCTGCCATGGGCATTGGCGAGCTTGGCCGCCTTTTCAATGTCGCTGATCAGGTTTTTCCAGGAGGTGGCAAAGCGCTTGTCCGACTGCGACTTGGCGCCGCTTTCAACCAGGGTCTCCACCACACCGGAGGCCGAAACCTTCTTGCGGCGGCGATTGAAAATCTCCTTCTGAAGCTGAGCGATCAAGGCATCGGCCTTGTCGCTGAGCTTGATGGTGAGCTGAGACATGCAGACAACAACGTCTATCTCAGGGGTAGCACTTTGATCTCAACTTGACAACAAGTGAGCTCAGGGCTGGATCGAGGGCGTCGCCGGCGAACAGGCTGCTGCCCAGCGCCAGCGCATTCACTCCCGCCGCAAGCCACGGCTCCACATCCGCCACGGCCAAGCCACCGGCAGCAATGCAGAAGGGCAATGGATGCAGGGGCCCAGCCAGGAAACACCAGTAGTTGGCGCCTAGGGCTGCTGCTGGATAGAGCTTCACCGCCGGCGCACCCCAGCGCACCGCTGCGGCAATCTCCGTGGGGCTGAACACCCCTGGCACCAACGTGATCGAAGCAGCAGCCGCCTGCTCCAACAGCTCACGATCAAGAATCGGCGAAACGGCGTAGCCAAGGCCCGCCTCGCAGGCAGCAGCCAAACCCGCTGAACAGCGCACGGACGCCGCACCTAACTGCAAACCCGGAAACTCCCGCACCAGAGCGGAGGCCATCTGCCGCCACTCCGGCGTGAGCTGAACAGCCAACTCCACATGCGAAAGGCCCGCCTGTTGCAGCTGGGTGAGCTGCAGGCGAGCCTGTTCAGGTGAATTAGGTCTAAGCACCGCCAGCAGGGGCAGGCGGCGCAGACCGATCAACAGCGCTGAAGGATCAGACGTACTCAGCTACCCGCACATCGCTGCGGATCAGCAGCTCTTGCAGGTCCTCGGCATCGACGGTTTCTCGCTCCACCAGCATTTCGGCCAGCTCATCGAGCACCTTGCGGTTGCCATTGAGCACGGCGGTGGCGCGCTTGTAGGCCTCAGCCACCAGTTGGCTCACTTCCTCGTCGATCGCGGCAGCGGTGTCTTCAGAGAAGTCGCGCTCGGCGGCGATGTCGCGACCGAGGAACATCCCGCCTTGGCTGCGGCCCAGGGCCACAGGGCCGAGGCGATCGCTCATGCCGAAGCGGGTCACCATCTGACGAGCCACGCGGGCCACCTGCTGGAGGTCGTTGGAGGCACCGGTGGTGACTTCGTCTTCGCCGTAGACGATCTCTTCAGCAACGCGGCCACCGAGGGCGACAGCCATCTGGTTCTGCAGATAAGCGCGGGAGTAGAGGCCTGATTCCATCCGCTCTTCACTGGGGGTGAAGAAGGTGAGGCCGCCAGCGTTACCGCGGGGAATGATCGAGATCTTTTGCACCGGGTCGTAGTCGGGCATGAGCGCACCCACTAGGGCGTGGCCGGCTTCGTGATAAGCCACGAGGCGCTTGCGCTTCTCGCTCATCACGCGGTCTTTCTTCTCCGGACCCGCCATCACGCGCTCGATCGCGTCATTCACCTCATCCATGGAGATTTCAACGAGCTCACGGCGAGCGGCGAGGATCGCGGCTTCGTTGAGCAGGTTGGCGAGGTCGGCGCCGGTGTAGCCGGGGGTACGGCGGGCGATCTTGTCGAGATCGACATCCTTGGCGAGGGTTTTGCCACGGGCATGCACGCCGAGGATCTGGAGACGACCGGCGTAGTCGGGGCGATCCACCACCACCTGGCGGTCGAAACGGCCCGGACGCATCAGCGCTGCATCCAGGACGTCGGGGCGGTTGGTGGCCGCCACGATGATGATGCCGGTGTTGCCCTCAAAACCGTCCATCTCGGTGAGCAGCTGGTTGAGGGTCTGCTCGCGTTCGTCGTTGCCGCCACCTAGGCCGGCACCGCGCTGACGGCCCACGGCGTCGATCTCGTCGATGAACACGATGCAGGGGGCGTTCTTCTTGGCCTGCTCGAACAGATCGCGAACGCGGCTGGCGCCGACGCCCACGAACATCTCCACGAACTCCGAACCGGAGATCGAGAAGAAAGGCACGCCCGCTTCGCCGGCTACGGCCTTGGCCAGCAGGGTTTTGCCGGTGCCAGGAGGGCCCACCAGCAGCACACCCTTGGGTATCTTGGCGCCAACGGCGGTGAAGCGGTCGGGGTTCTTGAGGAAGTCGACCACCTCGGTGAGCTCGAGCTTGGCGCCTTCGATACCGGCCACATCGCCGAAGGTCACCTGGGTCTGGGGCTCCATCTGCACCCGGGCCTTGCTCTTGCCGAAGTTCATGGCGGGGTTCCCACCACCACCTTGAGCGCGGCGCAACAGGAAGAAGAGGCCACCGAGGAGTAGCAGCGGAAAGATCAGCGAACCGATCGCCTGCTGCCAGGGCTGAGCCTGACGGGAGGGCTCAACCGCGATATCAACCTTGTGGTCTTCCAGCAGCTTGAGCAGGTCTTTGTCGGGGGCGAGGTTCACCACGGCGCGCTGGCCGTTGTTCTCCACCACCTGGGCCGTGCCGCGATCGGGGGCAATCAGCACCCGCGACACCTCATTGCCCTCAACAGCCTCCACGAAATCGCTGTAGCGAAGCGTGCGCGGCGCATTGGCCGGATCGGGGCGGTCGAGGAACGCCGTTCCCACAGCGATCACCACCACGGCCAGGAGCACGTAGAGGCCCGCATTACGCCAGCGCTTCTTCACTTGATTCTCCGCTGTGATTAAGGAATGTTAACCGCTCTCAGGCGGCAGATCGCAGAACTTCCACCACGCTGCGGAAGGCGAACCACTCGGGGATCTCCTCCCCGCTGCGCAGCATCTTGCGGAACTGTGTGCCGCTGAGCTTCTTCACGTGCAAACCACGGGCCTCAGCGTGCTCAGCCGTGACGTAGCCCTCCTCCTCGGTGAACACCAGATTCAGGGACGGCACGGTTTCCATGCCGAGTTCGGGAGCGTTGTCGCGGGCGAAATCTTGTGCCTGATAGGGGCCGTAGAAGTCGTCGCCGCTGATCGAGCTCTTGCAGCCCGCCATATCGCGGCCAATGATGAAGTGGGTGCAGCCGTAGTTCTTACGGATGATCATGTGCTGCAGGGCCTCACGCGGGCCAGCCATGTGCATCGAGTAGGGCAGGTAGGCCCAGCGGATGCGGGGGTTGTTCACCTCAGCGGCCAGACGCTCGTAGGTCTGAAAGCGCACCTCACCGGAGATGTCGTCGTCCTGGGTGGGGCCGCAGGTGGGGTGCACCAGCACCACGCCGCCATCGCTCACGTTGGTGGCGTCGAGGGCGCGGGTGAATAACTCGTAGTGAGCGCGGTGAATGGGGTTACGGCACTGGAAGGCCACCACGTCCTGCCCCTCGGGCAGGGTGGCGCGCACTTCAGCCGGGGTTTTGCAGGGGAAGACGCGCGTGGGCAGCGCTAGCCCCTGGATGGGTCCACCGAGGTAGTAGCGACCGCGCTCGGTGGCGATCATCTTCACGGCCGGGTGCTCGAGTGACGAGGTGCCATAGCAACCCACCGCCTCACGGGCCTTGTCGGGTTCCCACTTGCTCTCCACCGTCATCACGGCCAGCTCCTGACCGCGGTAGGTGAGCAGCAGCTTGTGGCCCACCGCGATGTCGTCGCGCTGGGTGTCCATCACGATCGGCAAGCCAAACAGCAGGCCACTGGTGGTGCGGTTGCTCTCCACCACCGACTGGTAGTCGTCCTGGTGCATGAAGCCATGCAGGGGCGAGAAGCCACCCACCATGAGCAGCTCCACATCGCAGGCGTTGCGATCGGAGCACTCCACCACGTGGTCCACGCCAGCCTTCACCGCCTCGCGCTGCTCAGCCGGCACCCGCAGGTCCACCAGGCTGCCGCCGTGGGGTGCGATCAGGCCCTTGGAGGCAGCAACGGTGCTGGTCATAACGGCGGGTAGTCGAGTCGATGGCGGCGATTCTCCCAGAGCGGACCCACAGGCCTGCCGGCGGCGGGCAGAAAAAAGGGGCCTTGAAGGCCCCAGGGGTTGTGTTCTCTTGATCCCAGACGATCAGCCAGAGGTTCAGATCTTCTCGAGGCGGCCGTAGAGCTGACCAGTGATCTTCACGTCCACGGGATCGTGGCTACCCATGTCCGTATCGGAAGGCTGAACAGCCGTGAACACACCAGCGAATTCACCGGTGGACGCATCCACCTTGGTGATCGAGAGATTCATCTCGCCAGTGCCGTCGATGTAGCGCTTGCTGTTCTCGCGGGCCAGCTCATCGTCCTGACCGTTCAGAGCCACCAGGCCCTGGGCGTACTGCACACCAGTGGTGAGAGCGCGACCTTTGGGATCGAGGAAGTTCGAGGTGCGGTAGCTGGGAACGCGGTAGCTGCCGTTGAGATCAGTACTGGTGGTAATCGCAGCGCCGTCAGCGGTGGCGTCGAGATCCTTGCTGGAGAACGTGAAGGGCACTTCCTCACCACCGGGCAGCAGCACGGTCACGATCTGGAAGTCGATGCCGCCCTGCTCCTGGAACTTGATGGCATCGCCGCTCACCGCCAGATCGCCATACACCTGATCGAGGCTGGTGGTGAAGCGGGTGAGGATCTTGGTGGGCACAAACTGCGCTTCCTGGCGCTTGTTGGCGGGCTCACCCTTCACATACACCTCAGAGGGGTGCATGCAGATTTCGCGCAGCTGATATTTGGCAGATGCGTCAAGGCTGATCGATCCCCGAGCCGAATCGGGCAGGGTCGGGCAGTCGTTAGCCAGACCGGTGTTGTGGATGTCGTCGTAGGTGAGGTTGGCCCGGTCAACAGCCTTGGCGCCGCCACTGCAGGCGGTCACGAGGGTGAGACAGAGCGCCAGCACGAGGGCCAGCAGGGGACGGAAACGCATGGGGAGAAGCCGGTCTGGCAGGGAAAACCTCTGATGGGGGTGCGCCCGCTGCGGATACTACCGGTGCAAAAAGCCCATTCCGCGTACCATGTCGCGGCTCTCAACAACCTGTATGCGAGGGCGGACGACCAGGAACGAATGACGGACGGCAGATGCGATCTTCAGGCGACCACCAGCCTGGCCAGAGGCGATTGGGAAGCGCGACTCAGCGAAGAGCTCCTCAGCATTCAGTCGCTGGCCGACGAGGTGGACGGCGAACCTGAAGCACTGCTGCTCCTGCTGCGCCGCCTCGAGGAACTGCATCGCAACATCCAGGACGGCCCCTTCCGCTCCAGCCTTCCCGCCGATCGCGGTGAACTGTTCAACCTGCTGCAGGGCATGGAGAAGAGCGGCGGCTGGCCCTACATCCCCAGGCTGCAGCTGCGCACCTTCATGGATCTGCTCCAGAGCGGCGACTCCGGCTCAGCTCTCGCCGCCTGATCCGCAACGGCGCAAAGCCGTGAGCAGCCGATGGGCCAAGGCGAACTTGCTCATTGGCTCGAGACGCTCCTCGGAGCGACCCGGCCCAAGCAGCCAGCCCTGATTGAACTCGCTGCCGAAACCCGCGGCAGGCTGATCAATGGGATTGGCAAACAACAAATCACATCCCTTGCGCACCCACTTGGCGCGGGCCTGAGACAGCACATCGCCGCTCTGGGCGGCGAAGCCAAGAATCACCTGCCCCGGCTTGCGACGCTGCACCAACTCCACCAGCAGATCGGGCACCGGCTCCCAACCCGCGGCCATGGCTTCTGCTGCAGCGGCTTTGTCGGGTTTGTGGCGGTGGGCCACGGCCGGGCGATGGTCGGCCACCGCCGCGGCCATGGCGATGGCATCCACCTGGGGCTGCAGCTCTTGCAGTGCCGCTTGAAGCTGAGCGCCGGTGCTGATCGAATGGCAGTGCAAGCCCTCCAGCCACGCGGGATCCACCTGCAGGGGTCCATGCACCAGCTGCACCTCCGCACCGCGGAGTCGCGCGGCCTGGGCCAGCAACACCCCCATCCGCCCGCTGCTGGGGTTGGTGATGCAGCGCGCCGGATCGAGCCATTCGCGCGTGGGGCCGGCGCTCACCAACAGCCGTTGGCCCTGCCAATCACGCCGCCATCCCCAACAAGCCAGGGTTTCCAAAGCCAACAGCAGCAGCGAAGGCTCAGCCATGCGCCCCGAGCCCTGGCGGTCGCAAGCCAGCAGCCCCTCCGCAGGCCCGAGGGGAAGCACCCGCTCGTAACGCTGCAGCTGCTCCCAGTTGGCATGCACCGCCGGCGCCGCCCACATCGACGTATTCATCGCAGCAGCGGCCAGCACAGGCGCTTCAGTGGCCAGCAAGGTGGAGGCAAGCAGGGTGTCACCCAGGCCGTGCACCCAGCGACCCAGGCTCGTGGCGCTCAACGGAGCTAGCAGCACCAGCTCCGCCCACTCCGCCAGCTCCACATGCAACGGACGCGGAGCGGTATGGCTCCACTGATCAGCGTCGAGATAGCAGCGCTCTCGGCTGAGGCTGGCCAACGCCACAGGGCTCACCAGCTGGGCGGCGCTGGGCGTGAGCACACAACGCACCTCTGCTCCGCGCTTGGCGAGGGCGCTCACCAGCAGCGGCAGTTTCACCGCAGCGATGCTCCCGCTGATCCCCACCAACACGCGACGCCCGCTCAGGGGATCCAGAGGGCCCTGCGGCGGGGCGTCAGTCCTCATCAAAGGGTTCCTGGTCGACCAGGTGCACATACGGGCGCGCCAGCTCAGGGCGATGAATGGCAACGGCGCGCAACAGATGCCAATCCTGCAATCCGTCGAACGGGTTGGGGTAGTCGTCGTCTTCCAGACGGCGGGCCAACTCGGCCACGGATGCCTCATCGAGCCCGGCCAACAGCTCGGGCGTGATCACAGCGGGCTCGGTCATGACTGGGTACCGCAGGTGTGGTGGATGAGCCGCAGCAGCACCAGTGAAGACTGATAAGTTCTCGCCAGAGTCTCGTTGAACGAGGTTCAGCGGGGAATTAGCTCAGCTGGTAGAGCGCTGCGATCGCACCGCAGAGGTCAGGGGTTCGAGTCCCCTATTCTCCATCCACCAAAGGGCAGATCATCAGGGTCGGCCATGCCAACGGCGATGAACTGGAGCCCAGAAGCCGAAGCCAAGCTCAAAGAGATTCCCTTCTTTGTGCGACCAGCCGTGCGCAAGCAGATTGAATCGCTGGCCAAGGAAGCTGGATTGGGCAGCGTGGAGCTGGCCTTCTACGAAGAGGCCAAGGCCCAATTCGGCCAGAAATAGGGCTGAACGCCAGCTGTGTAACGCCTGTGGGGTTCAACAGGCTGACCACGGCCCGGTCTCTGCTAGAGGGCGATGCGGTAAAAGGGACACAACAGTCCGTCCCTAGTCGAACGCATGTCGCAGTCGAAGCGCGAGCAGGTGGTGAGTCACCTGCGCTACATCCGCCAGGAACTGCGCGAGATGCACCAGGGTGTGATGGACGATGGCCTTCTGCCTGAAGCCGGCGAAGTGCGCGGCGTGATGGCCCAGATGGAAGCGCTGCTGGAGCTGCTGGAGGGCAAAGGCTCCCGCAAAAAAGACACCGACGGCTGATCTCTGATTGAACAGCTCCCGCCCACTGCAGCGCACCCGGCTCCAGCAGAGCCTGGGTGGGGCCTGGCCGAGGCTGGAGCAATGGGCCCGAAACCCCTGGCGCCGCCTCTCACTCCTACTGATCGTGCTGCTCGGCAGCTTCCTGATCGGCAATGGCGTGGGCACACTCACCGGGGCGCGGGCCTTTCTGGATCCACCAGCAGCGCTGATCTGCGTGCTGTTGATTGAGCTGGCGATCCGAACGCGCAAACCACTGCTGCAACGGGCGGGTGACCGCCTTGGCCTCCAACTGCTCGATATGACCCGGATCGGGTTCTCCTACGGGCTGCTGCTTGAAGGTTTCAAGCTGCTCTGAAACCGTTCAGCTGGCCGCCATCAGATAGAGCAGGGCCATGCGCACTGAAATGCCGTTGGTCACCTGCTGCTCCACCAGGGAACGCTGGAGGTCATCGAGCAGAGCTCCACTCATTTCCACCCCCCGGTTGACCGGGCCTGGGTGCAACACAGGAATGCCCGGGGCGCGAGCATCCAGGCGTTCATGGGTGAGGCCGTAGGCGCGGTGATAGCTCTCCAGACTGGTGAGCATGTGCTGGTTCATGCGCTCCTTCTGGAGGCGCAGGGTCATCACCGCATCGGCGCCCGAGAGGGCCTGGTCGAGATCCCGCAGCACCTGAATGGATCCACGCTGGGCGACCGGATCGATGGACTGACCTGGCGGCGGAGCCGCCACAAACACGCTGAACGCCTCGGGCAGCAAGGTGGGCGGGCCGCATAACACCACCTCCGCGCCGCAGGCGGTGAGAGCCCAGAGATTGGAGCGGGCCACACGCGAATGCAGGATGTCGCCCACGATCACGATGCGGCGGCCTCGCAACGCTTCCGGCGTGGGGGCCTCGGGCGCGAAATGGCGGGCCAGGGTGAACAGATCCAGCAGCCCCTGGCTGGGATGGCTGTGCAAACCATCGCCACCATTGAGCACCGCCACCCGATCGCCGCTGGCATCGAGGTCGCGGGCCAGGGCAGCCGGCACCCCAGTGCAGCGGTGACGCACCACCAGCAGATCGGCGCCCATGGCCACGTAGGTGCGCACGGTGTCGAGCAGGCTTTCGCCCTTGCTCAACGAACTGGACGAGGGAGAAAAGCTCTGCACATCCGCCGAGAGACGCTTAGCCGCCAACTCGAAGCTGCTACGGGTGCGCGTGCTCGGCTCAAAAAAGAGGGTGGTGACCAACCGGCCCTGCAGCGCAGGCAGCTTGCGGGCTCCGGAAGCGGGCATCACCCGAAAGCGCTGGGCGAGCTCCAGAACAGTGGTGTAGTCGTCGAGCGAGAACGCCGCCAGATCGAGCACGTGGCGGTGGGTCCAGTCGCTCAAGGTGGGCTGTGGGAGTCAACTTCAGGCTAAAAGCCCGCGGTGAACTCGGCCAGAAGCAATGCATTAGCCCGAGCCGGCGTTCGATCCCCGCGGGCCCGCTTGCTCACGCTGCGGCTGGAGCGCAGGTACCAACGCCAGGGAAGCTCCTGGGCCTGATTGATCCCGATGCGGGTCGTTTGAACTACCCCGTCTGGCTCACAGAGATCGAAGCCCGTGGGTCGCGGTGCCAGCCAGAGATCGCTCACCAAATCCACGGGAGCAGCGTCGTGGCGTCGATCAATGCCAAACCGACGCGCGAGCAAGGCAGGGCCCGCCGCCACGCGCTCCTGCTCGTCCGGCATGGCCACCGCCCTCAGCAACACACCGTTAGCCCAATCCGCTTTGTGGGTCGTGACATTCACGCAGTGGTGAATGCCATAGCTCACATACACGTAGAAGCGTCCAGGCTCCCCAAACAGCGTTTCGTTGCTGGGAGTGCGGCGGCGGTGACCGTGGCAGGCGGGCTCCTCCTGGGAATACGCCTCCGTTTCCACAATCACGCCCCACAGCAGCTCGCCACCTTCTTGGCGTTTCACCAGCAGGCAACCGATGAGCTCGGGGGCGACCACCTCGGCAGGGCGGGCGAAGAAGGATTGGGGCAGCACCTGATCGAGCTGCCGCTGCAGCCGTGGATCACAGCGCGCCACAACAGAGCTCCACTTGGGGGCAACTCCAGCAGACTGGAGCGATCAGGGCAACCCACCCATGGACCACAGCACCGGCTTCAGCCTCGCCACCGTGCTGATCGGCGGCAGCGGGCTCTTCGTGCTCGCCACCCTCTTCTTCGGCACCAAAGGCGGCTACTACGACACCGACAAGTACGACGGCAACGGCACCGCCCACTGAGGCCAGCTTCAGCCCTGGCTGGGGAGCTGCTCCGATTCCGGGCAGTCGCCAGTCACTTCAATGTCTTCCGGCAGCACATTGCGGCTGAAGTAAGCCAGGCGAGTGCTCACCGCACCGATCGAGTCGAGCCGCACGCATTCCTCCCAGCTGTGCAGCTCGTCGTCGTCTTCGGCGTCGTAGCGCAGGGTGACCAGATCACCTTCCAGCTCCACCACCAGCGCCTCTTCAATCCAACGCTGCTGGTCGCGCAGAAAAACCCAAATGGGCCGTTGCTCGCACTGGAAGCGGTAGAGCTTGCGCTGAAGCATGGGGCACCGCCTAGGAACCACCTGGCTCAAATCCTAGGGATACTGAGCGAACTTGAGCCCCGCTGCCGTTGTGGTTGCCACCAGTGTCGAGGAGATTCGCCTGCAGCTCCGCAGCTGGCCGGAAGTGGAGGCCTACCTGGAGCGCTGCAAGGGGGTGATCGTGCCCCTCGGCTCCACCGAGCAGCACGGGCCCACCGGCGCCATCGGCACCGATGCCCTAACGGCGGAGGCCGTGGCCTTGGAAGTGGGTCGGCGCACCGGTGTACTGGTGACCCCCGCCCAGGCTTTCGGCATGGCGGAACACCATCTCGGCTTCGCCGGGACCATGAGCCTGCAACCCGCCACCCTGCTGGCGGTGATCCACGACCTGGTGCTCTCCCTGGCCCGGCACGGCTTCGAGCGCATCTATGTGATCAATGGCCACGGCGGCAACATCGCCACCACCAAAGCGGCCTTCGCCCAGGCTTACGGCACCGCCGCTAGCCGCGGCCTGGCCAATGCCGGATCCCTGCGCTGCAAGCTGGCCAACTGGTTCATGGCACCGGAGGCCATGGGCCTGGCCCGAGAGCTCTACGGAGAGCGCGAAGGCCACCACGCTACCCCCAGCGAAATCGCCATCACCCTGGCGCTGGAGCCCAGCCTGCAAACCAAGCAGCGACCCCTACCGGAGCCAGCGCCTGCTGGACCGATCCATAGCCCAGAAGACTTCCGCCGCCGCCACCCCGATGGCCGCATGGGATCGGATCCCTATCTCGCCAGCGCTGAGCACGGCCATCGCTTCCTCGACGTAGCAGCTACAGCCCTGGCGGCTGATCTGCAACGCTTCTTGGAGGAGCCCGCCAGCTAGGTTCTGCCCATGAGCAACATCAGCGCCGACGACGTTCGCAAGGTGGCCAAACTGGCCCGCCTCGACCTGCCCGAGGACAAGATCGCCACGTACACCACTCAGCTCGAGCGGATCCTGGGCTACGTGGATCACCTCCAGGCTGTGGACACCGAGGGGGTGCCCCCCACAACCCGTGCCGTGGAAGTGGTCAACGTGACCCGCGACGACGTCGTGGTGCCTACCGAAGTGCGCGAGCAACTCCTCGAAGAAGCTCCGCAGCGTGAGGGCGACTTCTTCCGCGTGCCCAAAATTCTGGCCGACTGATCCTGTCAGAGATCCGTCGAACTAGTTGCATCAGCGCCGCGGAGACACGGCGGTGCGATGCAGGAGAGCGACCACGTGGCGGCGCGCCTTGAAGCTGGGCAGCAGTCCAGCGATGGGGCGCAACTTGCTGCGGCGCCGTTTGTGGCTGCGCACGCCGAGCACGATATCGTAAATGAAGTTGGTGAAATCGCTCAGGCTTTCGAACAACCCCAACCGCTGGGGTGAACCCTTGGCATCAAGAATGGGCTTGGTGGCTTCGTAGGCCGGTTTGTATTCAAACCAGGGAATCGAAGGCCAGAGGTGATGAACCAGGTGATAGTTCTGGCCCATGATCAGCCAGTTCATCAACCTGCCGGGGTAAATCCGGGCGTTGTGCCAGCGGTTGCGTGACAGAAATGGACGGTGGGGGAGGTAATCAAAGAACAGGCCAAGGGTGACCCCCACCATCAATGCAGGCGCAAACCAGCAATTAAAGATGAAATCAATGAAGCCATATTTCACACCCGCCAAGACAATCGCGAAGAAGACTCCGCGGCCCAGCCCCCACTCGAGCAACTCATACCGACGCCAGAGGCGACGCTGGAAGAAGAAGTATTCGTGATAGAAAAAACGCGGAGCGATCAGCCATAACGGGCCGAAGGTGCTCACGATGTGATCAGGATCGCTCTTGGGATCGTTCACATGAGCGTGGTGCTGAAGATGCACCCGCGTGAACACCGGGAAGCTGAACCCCAGCAGCAGTGCCGCTCCATGCCCCATGAAGGCATTCCAGAAGCGATTGGGATGGGCCGCGTTGTGGCAGGCGTCGTGGATCACCGTGCCTTCGAGGTGCAAGGCCAGGAAGCCGGTGGCCAAGAGCACCGGCAGCGACCAGCCCCAGACAAACCAGCCGGCAATGGTGATTCCAGCCAGCAGATAACCACCCAGGAACAAGCCCACGGTGGGGTTCAAGGCAGCGGGCGGATCAAGGAATTCCCGGGGCACGGCACTCACCGATGCACGCAGTTCCTGCGGGGTCTCCTTCATCTCCGGTGGCTGTACCAGAGCTTGTGTCATTCCCTGGTCAGCACCGGCGGTCATCGATGCACCACCTTAGGAAGTTGAGACCCTCGACCCGATGCCCACCGGGGGACTTGAACCCCCACAGCCGAAGCCACTGGAACCTAAACCCAGCGCGTCTACCAATTCCGCCAGGTGGGCATGGCGCGACTGTAGGGATAGGCGGAGAATGGGGTCAATCTCAACGGGCCCATGGTTGCCAGCCTCAGCGGAACCCTTGCCCTGGTGGTGGGCATGGCGGTCGTGCTGCTGCCCTTGCTGGCGAGCGAGTTGTCGCGTCCGCGCGATGCAACTTGGGGCGCGGTGGTGCTGCTGCTCGGGCTCACCCTGGTCACCAGCGCGGATCGCCTCACCGGCTCACCGATGTTGGCGGTGCTGTGCGGCGGACTCCTGATCGGCCGCCTGGGCATCGAAGTGCTGCAACTGCGCTGGCGCGCCCTCACACCGGAAGAACAGCAGCGGCTGCTGTCGATCGAACGCTGGCAGACCAGCCTCAATGAACTGGTGGTGACCCTGGCCCGTGGCATTGCCGCGGTGAGCGCCGCCACGGGCACGCTGCTGGCGGCGCTGAAGCGCGGCGGCAGCAGCAAAACAAGCTCCGGCAAGCGCTGGGTGCGCAGCGATGCGCCCGCAGCACCGATCACCCCAGCGGCCACCACCGCAACGGCGCCCCAAACGGCCCCGGAGCCGGCCCCGGTGGTCCACTCCTTCGCCGAGATCGATCAGCTGCTCCAGGTGGCCGGCAGCCAGGCGGGATAATCGGCGCTTGCTACCCCCGGCGCCGTGACCGCCAGCTCTGCGCCTGCGTCCTCAGCCCAGCCGTCCTACAAGGACACGCTGAACCTGCTGCAGACGCCCTTTTCGATGCGGGCGAACGCGAAGGTGCGCGAGCCGGAGATTCAGGCCTTCTGGGCGGAGCTGCAGCTCTATGAGCGCCTGAGCCAGCAGAACCCTGGCGAGAGCTTCACCCTGCACGACGGCCCCCCCTACGCCAACGGGGCCCTGCACGTGGGCCACGCACTCAACAAGATCCTCAAGGACATCATCAACAAAACCGCTCTGCTGCAGGGCAAACGGGCTCGCTTCATTCCTGGCTGGGACTGCCACGGTCTGCCGATCGAGCTGAAAGTGCTGCAAGGGCTGAGCAGCAGTGAGCGCGCTGAACTCACGCCGGTGAGCCTGCGCAAAAAGGCCCATGCCTATGCGCTTGAGCAGGTGGAAGGTCAGAAGTCCGGCTTCCGGCGCTGGGGCATCTGGGCCGACTGGGATCAGCCCTACCTCACTCTTCAGAAGAGCTACGAGGCTGCCCAGATCGGCGTGTTCGGAGCGATGGTGCTGGCGGGGCACATCTACCGGGGCCTCAAGCCGGTGCACTGGAGCCCCAGCTCCCGCACCGCCCTGGCGGAGGCCGAACTCGAATACCCCGACGGCCACACCTCCCCCAGCATCTATGTGGCCTTCCCGGCGGTGCAACTACCCGAAGGCCTGGCCGCACAGCTGAGCGCTGCGGGGTTGAACCCTGAGCTGGCGATCGGCGAGGGCGGCCTCGCCGTAGCGATCTGGACCACCACCCCCTGGACCCTGCCCGCCAACCTGGCGGTATCGGTGAATGAGCGGCTCGACTACGCCATCTGCGCCGTGAGCCCCCGCGGCGAGAGCGCCACACCCGCCGCCAGCCACCTGGTGGTGGCCGCAGAACTGCGCGAGAGCCTCGAAGCCAGCCTGGGGCTTGAGCTTCAGCCGCTGCTCAGCGTGAAAGGCGCTGATCTCGAAGGGATCGTCTACCGCCACCCGCTGCTGGAGCGCACCAGCGCCGTGGTGATCGGCGGCGATTACATCACCACCGAAGCCGGCACCGGCCTGGTGCACACCGCGCCCGGCCACGGCGTTGACGACTTCAACACCGGCCGCAAATACAACCTGCCGGTGCTCTGCCCGGTGGATGAAGCCGGCAACCTCACCGCTGAAGCCGGCCCCTTCGCCGGCACCAACGTGCTCAAGGACGCCAACCCCACGATCATCGAGGCGTTGGAGGGCACTGGCCTCCTGCTCAAGCAGGAGCGCTACGAACACCGCTACCCCTACGACTGGCGCACCAAGAAACCCACGATCTTCCGTGCCACCGAACAGTGGTTCGCCTCGGTGGAAGGCTTCCGCACGGCAGCCCTGGAGGCCATCGCCCAGGTGGAGTGGCTGCCGGCCAGCGGCCGCAACCGCATCGAAGCGATGGTGAGCGAGCGGGGCGACTGGTGCATCAGCCGCCAGCGCACCTGGGGCGTGCCGATCCCGGTTTTTTATCACCGCGAAACCGGTGAAGTGCTGCTCAATGAGGCCACCCTCAGTCATATCCAGGGCCTGATCGCCGAGCACGGCGGCGACGTGTGGTGGGAGCGCGATGAAGCCGGGCTGCTGCCGCCGGACTACGCCGCCGAGGCCGCGCAATGGCGCAAAGGCACCGACACCATGGACGTGTGGTTCGACTCCGGCTCCTCCTGGGCCGGCGTGCTGGGCGGCATCGCCGGTGGCGAAAGCCGTGCCCCCGAACTCCACTACCCCGCCGATCTCTATCTCGAAGGCAGCGACCAGCACCGGGGCTGGTTCCAGAGCAGCCTGCTCACGTCGGTGGCCGTCAACGGCCATGCCCCCTACAAGCGGGTGCTCACCCACGGCTTCACCCTCGATGAGAAGGGCCGCAAGATGAGCAAATCCCTCGGCAACGTGGTGGATCCCGCGGTGCTGGTTGAGGGCGGAAAAAACGAAAAACAGGAGCCCGCCTACGGCGCTGATGTGTTGCGCCTCTGGGTGAGCTCAGTCGACTACTCCGCCGATGTTCCCCTGGGGCCGGGGATCGTGAAGCAACTGGCGGACGTCTACCGCAAGGTGCGCAACACCGCCCGCTACCTACTGGGCAACCTGCATGACTTCGATCCCAGCCAGCACGCTGTGCCCTACGCCGAACTGCCGCTGCTCGATCAATGGATGCTGCAGCGCACCGCTGCCCTGATCGACAGCGTGAGCGCAGACTTCGAGCGCTTCGAGTTCTACCGCTTCTTCCAGGCGCTGCAGAACTTCTGCGTGGTGGACCTCTCCAACGTCTACCTCGATATCGCCAAGGACCGCCTCTACGTGAGCGGCGCCCAAGAGTTACGCCGCCGCAGCTGCCAAACGGTGCTGGCCCTGGTGGTGGAGCGTCTGGCTGGACTAATCGCGCCGGTGCTTTGCCACATGGCGGAAGACATCTGGCAGAACCTCCCCTACGCGGTGGCCGAGCGCTCGGTGTTTGAGCGGGGTTGGCCCACCGCACCCAGTGAGTGGCACCAACCAGCGCTGGAGCAGCCGATGGATCGCATCCTGGAGCTACGGGCCCTGGTGAACCGTCAACTCGAGAGCTGCCGCTCCGGCGGCCAGCTCGGCGCCTCCTTGGAAGCGCAAGTGCAACTGGAGCTGACCGAAGGCTCGGAAGCCACCGCCGCGGCCCTCGCCTGGCTGGAGAGTTCGGCGCACCCAGGCGTCGACAACCTGGCCGACTGGCTGCTGGTGTCAGCCCTCCACCAGGACCGCAGCACACCGGCCGAGGTGCTGGCGGAAGCCAGCGAAGCCGGCATCACGGTGCGCATCGCCAAGGCGGACGGCGAGAAGTGCGAGCGCTGCTGGCACTACGAAACCGACATCGGCACCCACGCCATCCACCCCACCCTCTGCGGCCGATGTGTGGCAGTGCTGAGCTGATCGACCAATTGGGGCTGAGCCCGCACCCGGAAGGCGGCCACTACCGCGAGACCTACCGCGCCAGCGAGCAGGTGAACACAGCGCGGGGCCCGCGGGCCGCCAGCACCGCCATCCTGTTTCTGCTCGCAGCCGGGGAGCGCTCCTGCTGGCACCGGATCCGCTCCGATGAGGCCTGGCACTTTCACTGTGGCGGGGGCCTGCTAATCCATCAGCTCAGTCCGAGCGGCGCGGTTCAAACCACCCGATTGGGCATGGCGCTCACGGCCGGCGAACGGCCGCAGCATGTGGTGCCTGCAGGCGATTGGTTTGCCGCCGAGCCGGCTGCCGGCTGTTCGTGGAGCCTGGTGAGCTGCACGGTGGCCCCAGGCTTTGACTTCGCCGATTTCGAGCTTGCACACGCTGATCAACTGCTCGAGCACGATCAAGCCCTGAGCCAGGTCTGCGGCGATTGGCGCCGCCTCTGCACAGCCGCCTAGAGCCGGCTCAAACCCAGGCAGCCGGATCCAGCAGCTGCTCTGGCGCCATCGGACCAGCGAGGCGCTGCTCAGCCGCTGGGTTGAAGGGGCCCTTCAGCAGCTCGGCCGCTTGAACGCGCGCTTCAGCGGGCAAGGCCGGCTGATCGGGATCGAAGGCGGTGGGGTGGCTGACGCTGCTCGAGAAGCCACGAAAGATCAGCAGCTCAAAGGGCTCCAAGCCGCCGTCGCCCGGCAATTCACCCGTGAGACGCACCACCCGATCGGGCCGGCTGCGGCTCAGCTCCTCAATGCGGCTCAGCAGGGTGGAAACGTCGCTCGACATGGCTGGGCCGCTCAGAAGCCGCCAGCCACGCGGCCCTGCTTGGGCAACCGCACCAGGAACCACTGCAGCAGGCCCACGCCGTAGCCCACCAAGGCCACGTACCCCACAAACGCAGCGATCACACCAGTCCAGCTGCCGCCAAACACGAACCTGAAGACGCTGGCGGCACCGCCATGCAGGTCGTCGGGCGCTTCCAGCCAGACCCGGCAGATGGGACGGGTGACCCCGCCCCGGACGCAGTCCAGGGCAAGAGCGCTGAGCAGGGCTCCCAGCACGCCATACACGCTGAGCCCCCAGCGCCAGGCGCGAATCGCAAAGGGAAGCGGCCGCCAGGGGGGGAGGTCGTCGAGCTCCTCGTTGAGATCCACCCAGAACCACACGCTCACCACCACCAGTAGCTGCGCCAGGAAGGCCAGCAGATAACCCAGGGGCTTGTTATCGGTGAGCAGCAGCACCGTGATCAACAGCAGGCTGGCCACCTTCCAATAGATCCCCATCAACCGCACCAGAGCCTGCTCCTGCTTCCAGGCAGCCCAGAGCAGCAACACCAGCGGCAACCCCACGGCAAACACCGCAGCGAGGCGATAGTCGAGCCAGACGAGAGTGCGGTAGAGCAGCAGGTCTGGCACGCAGAGGGGGTCGGCAAGCCGTCATTATCCCGGCCCTGACGCTGCAACCAGCAGCAGTAGGGTCCAGCCATGGCTCGGATGTTTCGCCTCCCCCATTCGCTGCAGTCGAAGATCGGTCCTCTGCTGCGGCGCCGAAACCCACAGCAGGCGCGTTGCGTCACGGCCCTGAGCAACCAGCCCGCCCTGGAGGCGGCCGTTGCCGATCTGAGCCGTCAGCTGCGGGCCGGTGGCCAGGGAGGCCCGGCGGATCTCGCCCTGGTGTTCTGCTCCACCGCCTACGCCACCGATTTGCAGCGCCTGCTGCCCCTGCTACGGGAGGCCATTCCCAGCCGCCACTGGATCGGCTGCGCGGGCGGCGGCGTGGTGGGCACCGATCCGCAAGGCAAGCCCCATGAGCTGGAGCATCAGCCAGGCATCAGCGTCAGCCTGTTCAACCTGCCGGGCAGCCAGCTGCAACTGTTCCAGCTCGAAGCCGGTGGGTTGCCTGATCTGGATGGCCCCAGCCAGCAGTGGGTCGACTGGGTGGGTGCCCAGCCGGAGGGTGCGCACTCGATGCTGCTGTTCATCGACCCGGGCTGCCCGGCGATCAACGATCTGATCAGCGGCCTCGATTACGCCTTCCCGCAGGCCGCCAAGGTGGGTGGCATCGCCGGCCAGCACAACGCCAGCCACGGTTCCCTGCTGCTCGACGACCAGGTGGTGGATGGAGCCGTGGGCTGCCTGATCAGCGGCGCCTGGCGCATCGAACCGGTGGTGGCCCAGGGCTGCCGGCCGATCGGCCCGGTGTTTGAGGTGGAGCAGGCGGAGCGCAACGTGGTGCAACGGCTCAGAGATGGCCAAAACCAGGGCACACCGGTGGCCTGCCTGCAATCCATCCTCGAAGACCTCAATCCCCAGGAGCGGGAGCTGGTGCGCCACTCCTTGTTCCTCGGGGTGGCCAAAAGCAGCTTTCAGCTGAACAGCAGCGACACCCCCGACGACTCGGCCTTTCTGGTGCGCAACCTGATCGGCGTTGATCCCCGCACCGGTTCGGTGGCCGTGGGTGAACGGCTGCGCGTGGGCCAGCGGGTGCAGTTCCAGCTGCGCGATGCCAATGCCTCCCTGCAGGAGCAACGACAACTCCTGAGCCGGCAGCGTCGCCGCCAACCCGAACCCCTGGCTGCACTGCTGTTCGCGTGTCTTGGCCGGGGAGAGGGGCTCTACGGCCAGCCCGATGGCGATGTGAACGCCTGCCGCGAGCAATTTGAAACGGTGCCCGTGGCGGGTGCGTTTTGCAACGGTGAAATTGGTCCTGTGGCCGGCGCCACCCACCTGCACGGCTACACCGCCAGCTGGGGATTCCTGGTGCCCAACACCCCGCCTGCCGACAGCCAGCCCGAAGCCACAGCCTCCTGAGCCGCATGGTGCGCCAGCACGTCAATCCCCTCAGCCGTTTCTTCCAACTGCCTCTCGAGCTGCCGCCACCGGCCGCGCTCTTCGCCGATCCATCCCTGCCGCTCCACCTGGATATCGGCTGCGCTCGGGGCCGTTTTCTTTTGGCATTGGCCCAACAGCAGGCGGGCGTGAACCATCTGGGGGTGGAGATCCGCCGGGCTCTGGTGCATGCCGCGGAAGCCGATCGGCGGGCCCTCGATCTGAACAACCTCCGCTACTTGTTCTGCAACGCCAACGTGAGCCTCGAGGCCTGGTTGGCAGCCTTGCCAGCGGGGCAGCTGGATCTGGTGTCGATCCAGTTCCCCGATCCCTGGTTCAAAAAGAAACACCACAAGCGGCGTGTGCTGCAGCCGGCGCTGGTGCTGGCCATCGCGGCGGCCCTAGCCCCGGGCAAACGCCTTTTCCTGCAGAGCGATGTGCTGGCGGTGATCGAGCCGATGGTGGCGCTTACGGAAGCCTCCGGCTGCTTCCAGCGGCCCAGCACCGATGCCAAGCCCTGGCGCAGCAGCAATCCCTTGCCCGTGCCCACTGAACGGGAAACGTATGTGCTCGATCAGGGCTTACCCGTTTACCGGGTGCTCTACGAGCGCAATCACGCGCCCCTGCCGGAGCGAGAGGCGCTCGAGCAATGGCTGGAAGCCGCAGACAATCAGGCCGATAATCCGCTCGACCCCGCAGCCCCCACGGCATGAGCCTGGCCCCAGTGCCGTCCACCCCCTGGCTGCTGCGCTGGCAGGGATGGCTGAACGGAGCCTCCGCAGGGCCCCTTAGCTCACGCTTGCCGCTGGTGGCTGGCGTGGTGCTTTGCGCCCTGATGGCAGGCCTACCCCTGGTGACCCGGGGCGGACTGAGCCTGTTGATCCTGGCCGCTGGATTGCTCTGGCTGGTGTGGGCGCTCTGCACGCCGGCCGGTCGCATCGGCGGCATCAGCGGCTGGCTGCTGCTGATGCTCGGCCTAGCGGTTCTGGCCACGGGCTTCTCGCCGGTGCCGGTGGCCGCGTTCAAAGGACTGCTCAAGCTGGTGAGCTACCTGGGCGTATACGCCCTGATGCGCCAGTTGTTGGCCGCTGCACCCCAATGGTGGGATCGGATCGTGGCGGCACTGCTGGCTGGAGAACTGGTGAGTGCCGTGATCGCCATCCGCCAGCTCTATGGCGACACCAGCGAACTGGCGCGCTGGGCCGATCCCAACTCCGTGGCGGATGGCACGATCCGCGTCTACGGGCCGCTTGAGAACCCCAACCTGCTGGCGGGCTATCTGATTCCGATCCTGCCGATCGCCCTGGTGGCGCTGCTGCGCTGGCGCACCTGGCCGCAACGCCTGTTCGCTGCAGCCGCCTTGCTGCTGGGCTCCATCGCCCTGTTCCTGAGCTACAGCCGCGGAGGCTGGCTCGGGATGCTCGCAGCCCTGGGGGCGGTGGTGCTGCTGCTGGTGCTGCGGCAGACCCGTCATTGGCCCGTGCTCTGGCGGCGCCTGTTTCCGCTGCTGCTGGTGGCCGGGGCCGTTGCGGTGCTGGTGGTGGCGGTGACCCAAATCGAGCCGCTGCGCATCCGCGTGATGAGCCTGCTGGCCGGCCGGCAGGACAGCTCCAACAACTTCCGCATCAACGTTTGGCTGACAGCGATCGAGATGATTCAGGACCGGCCCTGGCTGGGGATCGGCCCCGGCAACAGCGCCTTCAACCTGATCTATCCGCTGTATCAGCAGCCCAAGTTCAACGCCCTCAGCGCCTACTCGGTGCCGCTGGAGCTGCTGGTGGAAGGGGGCATCCCCAACCTGATCGCGGGGCTTGGGCTGCTCGCCGCTGCGATCCGGGCCGGCTGGGCTCAGCTGAAGGGCGAATCCGCCTGGGCCCTGCCGGCTCTGGCGGCGTTGGCTGCGATCGCCGGCCTGTGCATGCAGGGCATCACCGACACGATCTTTTTCCGTCCGGAAGTGCAGCTCAGCGGTTGGTTCTGCCTGGCCACCTTGAGCGTGAGCCGGCCCGGCGCTGGCAACAGCCATGCCTGAAACGGCCAGCCCGTTGATCGCTGGTTTTGACGCCGGCCAGACCCACACCACCTGCCGGCTGGCGACCTTGCTGCCTGATGGCAGCTGGGTGACCCAAGGCGAGGGCCAAGGCAGCGGGGTTTCGCATCTGGCGGCCGATGGGGGCAGCGCTCGCTTTGTGGCAGCGCTGCAGAGCAGCTTGAAGGCGGCAAAGAGCGCTGCTGGCCTGAGCGCCGACACGCGCCTTGCGGCAGCAGCGATTGGCGCCAGCGGCATCGAGGCATCCAGCCCCGTACAACAGCAGGGCATCGCTCTGGCTACCGACTGTCTGGGCCTGGCGACCAGCGAGGTGGTGGTGGTCGGTGATGAGCGCAGCGCCCTAGCCGGAGCCTTCGGCGGCAAGGCAGGCATTCTCGTGATCAGCGGCACCGGTTGCATCGCCGTGGGCAGCAACGCGCAGGGCACAACCCACCGCTGTGGCGGCTGGGGCTGGCTGCTGGATGGAGCCGGCTCGGCCATGGATATCGGCCGCGATGGCCTGGCCCTGAGCGTGCAGATGGCCGATGGGCGGCTTAGGGAGACAGGTCTGCGGGAGCAGCTCTGGCAGACCCTCGGAGCCAGCAACGCCCAGGACGTGAAAGCGGCGGTGGTCGCTCCCGACTTCGGGGCGGCCGGGTTTGCCCGACTGGCGCCGGTGGTGGATCAGCAGGCACTCCTTGGCGATGCTCAGGCCCAGACCGTGATCCAACACTCGGCGGAGGCTCTGGCCGCAATGGTTCACACCATCGCAGAGCAGTTGGACCTGCAGAAACCGGCGGTGTGTGGGGTGGGTGGGGCGCTCGCCCACCTGCGCAGCTTGCAAGGGGCGTTCAGCTCAACCCTGAAGCAGCGCCTGCCCGGGGCGCAGCAGCAGGCGCCTGCCGGCGATGCCTGCGCAGGGGCTCTCAACCTGGCGGCTCAGGCAGCGTTGAGGTGTTGATCGGCGAGCTGGGCCAGGTGCTGGCTCCAGTGGTCCACATCGCCCTGCTCCGCCGCCTCCACCATCACGCGTAGCAGCGGCTCGGTGCCGCTGGCGCGCACCAGCACGCGGCCGCAACCATCCATGGCCGTTTCAGCGGCCTGAACCGCCTCGCGCAAAGGATCACAAGCCTCCCAACCGGTGCGTCGGCCTTTGTCGGGCACCGTCACGTTCACCAGCTTTTGGGGGTAGGGCTGGAAGCTGGTGTCCATCCAGTCGGCCAGTGAACCGCCTCGCGCCTGGATCAAGGTGGCCACCTGCAGGGCCGTGAGCAGGCCATCGCCGCTCATGCCGTGGCGCGCCGAGAGGATGTGGCCCGACTGCTCACCGCCGAGAGCCGCCCCCAGCTTCTCCATGGCGGCATGCACGTATTGATCGCCCACGGCCGTGCGCTCCAGCACGCCGCCGCCGGCCTGCCAAGCCCGTTCAAAGCCGAGATTGCTCATCACGGTAGCCACGATGCGGTTCTCGGGCAGAGCACCCTCCGCCATCAGGGCCTGGCCCCAGAGGTAAAGGATTTGATCGCCATCCACCACCCGACCGCGGCCATCAACAGCGAGCATGCGATCGGCATCGCCATCGAAGGCGAAGCCCATTGCTGCGTTCTGCTCCAGCACGGCCGCCCGCAAAGGCTCGAGATGGGTACTGCCGCAACCTTGGTTGATCCGGCTGCCATCGGGCGCGCCATGCAGCACGGTGAGCTCAGCGCCGAGGGCCCGGAATAGGGCTTCACCGCAGCTGCTGGCGGAACCCCAGCAGAGATCCAACACGATGCGGCAGCCATCGAGGCGTGCTCCCGCCACGCTCTCCAGCAGACGCTGCTGGTAATCCTCCAGGAGATCCGGGCGCTGTTGCAGCCGGCCGGTGGGGTTGAACCCGCTCTGGCCCTCAGCCACTCCATGCAACCCGGCTTCAATCGCCGCCTGCTGTTCCTTGCCCAGCTTGGAGCCGCAGGCGCCAAACACCTTGATGCCGTTGTCGTGGGGAGGGTTGTGGCTGGCGCTCACCATCAAGCCGCCGCTACCGCCGAGCTGTCGAATCGCCCCGGGCACCGCGGGTGTGGGGCAGAGGCCCAGATCCAGCACCTCGCGGCCCGCGGCCGTGAGCCCCGCAGCCAGGGCCGCCACCAACATTGGCCCGCTGCTGCGCGAATCACTGCCGAGCAGGATCGGTCCACCCGCCGGCAACACCCGTCCGCACCAATATCCGAGCTGCAGGGCCAGGGCTGGAGTGATCTGGCTACCCACCCGACCGCGGATGCCATCGGTACCAAAGGCAGCTGTGCCCAAGGGCAGGGGAGCACCGAGGGGAAACTCAGCCAGGGACAAGGCAGCCGGCTCGGCCATCACAACAACGCACCTGAGTCGGGCTGCAGGCTAGGTGGAGGGCTGAAACAGCCTCAGCGCCAGCGGCGCGGCCACCAGGCCCAAGCCACAAGCTCCACCACGGCCCACAGCAGTACACCGCCCACCAACCAGCCCGGCAGCAAACGCAGCGGCCAGATGGGGCGCAGCAGGATCAACACACCGGCCAAGGCCCACACCTGCAGCAGGCGCCGCCGCTGACGCCAGCCGGGCAGGAGCGTGAGGCTCGGAGGAAGCGCGGGAAGTTGCAGCCGGCCCATGGCCTGGGGATGCGATCTCCCCAAGAATGCCAACATCCGTCCAACCCTGTTGCCACCGCTGCGCCCCTCCGCCGCCCTGCTGATCGGCGCCACCTGCCTGGGCAGCGGCATCGCCCTGGCCCTCGCCCGCCAGGCACTGCTGCAGCTGGCCCCACCCCTGAACCCCTCCAGCTCCACCGCCAGCCTCAAGGCCGCCCGCTACAGCAGCGTGGATCCCCAGCGCCGCCGCGATGCGGCACTGCTGCTGAGCGCAGGTCCGGAGCGGAGTGCTGGGGAACGACAACGCTTGTTGCAGGGCCAGGGATGGGGTCACTCCCCGCTGGCTGCTGTTGTGCTCAAGCAAGCCGCCAAGGCCGCTGCCGAACAGGGCAAGCCTCAGCAAGCCCAGGCCCTGTGGAGCGATCTCCTTCGCCGCTTCCCCAAGGACGCCGCCAGCGCCGATGCCCTCTATGCGCTCGGCCAGCGGCAGCAGCTCCTACAACGATTCCCAGCCCATCCAGCGGCACTGGCCGCCGCTGTGGAAGCAGGCGACAGCCTGCACTTAGCCCGCTGGGGCGCACGCTGGCCAGGCGCCGAAGCATTGCTGCTGGCTCAATGCCAGCGACCCTCGGCCACGCGCACCCCAGCACAACGGCAACAGCTGGCGAGCGGCCTCCTGCAACTCGGGCATCTGGAGGCAGCGGAGCGTTGTTTGGGCACTCAGCCCCTGCCAGCTGAGCTGGCGCTGGGCCTCAGCCGCGGCCTGCTCCGCGGCGATGCCAGCCAACAACAGCGGGGCCAGCAGCAGCTGCTCAACCTGGCCCAAGCTCAGACCAACAGCGCAATCGGCCGTGAGGCAACAGCGCTGCTGGCGGAAGAACCCGGCCAGCCGGCGCTGCAGCGTCTCGCCCAACTACCGGAATCCCTCAAAAACAGTGCGCCAGTGCAGGCGCGCCTGGCCTTGGAGCGTCGCCTTCCCTGGCAGACCGTGCTGCGACGCTGGCCGCAGGAGCCGTCGAGCTGGGAGCTGCAGTGGCAGCTGGCGCGCCAGGCCTTGCTGAAACGGGATTGGCCGCAGGCCAGCGCCATCCTGGGCGCCATCAACAGCCAGGCAATGCCAGCCGCCCTGGCGGCGCGGCAGCTGTTTTGGCAGGGCTACAGCGCCCAGCAACAGGGGCAGCCATCGGCAGCCCGGCGGTTCTGGCAGAACCTGCTCGGCGTTCAGCCGGTGGGGTACTACAGCTGGCGGGCGCTGGTGCGGCTGGGCCGCGAGCTTCCAGCGCCAAGTCAACGCACCCAGGATCAAGCGGCCGAACTGCCATGGCAGCCCCTGGCCAGCGGCAACGCAGAGCTCGATGAACTCTGGCGCACCGGCCAAGCGCTCGAAGCCTGGGAAAGCTGGCGCCACCAGCGTGGGGGCGCAGCGCCGCAAGGCCCTGATCAACTGCTGCTGGAAGGACGTCTGCGCACCGGCATCGGTGACGACTGGACGGGCCTTGGCCAGCTGGAATTCGCCAACCTGCGCCTGCCCCAGGCGGGTTGCCGAATGCAGTGGCAACGGGAACTGCAGCAACACCCGCGGCGCTTCCAGCAGGAACTCGGGCGAGCCGCGCAGCAGGAAGGGGTAGATCTCGAGCTGCTCTGGGGTGTGGCCCGGCAGGAATCGCGCTTCAGTCCCGGCGTGGCTTCACCGGTGGGAGCAATCGGCCTGCTCCAGCTGATGCCTGAGACAGCAGCCGAGTTGGCCGGGCGCGAGGCCAGCAGCGAAGAGCTGCAAAACCCTGCCCTCAATGCCCAGCTAGGTGCCCGCTACCTCAAGCAACTGCTGCAGCGCTGGGGCGACCAACCCTTCCTCAGCGTGGCCAGCTACAACGCCGGCCCGGGCGCGGTGGCGAGCTGGCTCACTGGAACGCTGCCAGACCCCCAACGGGAGCCTGAACTCTGGACCGAGGCCATTCCTTATCCCGAAACACGCCTCTATGTGAAAAAGGTGCTGGGCAATCGCTGGAGCTATCAACTGCTGGAGGCGGATCCTGAACAGCTGTGCCCGCAGGGTTAGCCGATCCCGCCGCCCAAGCGCTCGTGGGCGACATAACCCAGGCCGATCCCTGCCAGCACCCAGCTGCTCAGCCCCGCAGCGGCCATCAGCGGGGCTGGAGCAATCCGCAAGCGGCTGAGGTCGAGCCGGGCGAGCAGCACGGCTGAGGCGAGCACCAGCACCTCCGCCAACACCGCCAGGTGCAACAGGTACAAACCACCGGTGATCACGATCAGCAGGGTCACCACCAGGGTGAGCGCCTTGCTGGCGGCCATCAGCTGCGAGAGCTCCCGCAGCAGCAGATCTGGCATGGCACAGAACACCACCACCACCAGGGCCTGAAGGCATTGCAAGGGCCAGAACAACGGGCCAGCCAGCTCGAGCTGCAATGGAGTTTCAGCGCGACTGAGCAGCAGCGGAGCCACCTCGGCCCAATGCAGCCCCATGTAGCCGCTCACCAACAGCAGCACCAGCAACATCGGCGCCCTCAGGGGCAGCAACAGCACTCCAAACACAGCTCTCACGGGGATGGCTCCAGCACAAGGGCGATGGCCTCAAAGGGGCAGGTGGGAATGCATTGTTCGCACACCAGGCAGCGTTGCGCGTCGAACTGCAGCTGCCAAGAGGGTGCCGAACTGCGCAAGGCGCCGCTGGGGCAGACGCTGGTGCAAATCCCGCAATCCACGCAGCGCTCGCGATCCACACGAATCTGCCCCGACGCGCGGTTGATCCCCAAGCCCTGGCTCTCAAGCCACTGCTCAGCAGCAGCAAGATCGTCGATGTCGCCAGACAGCTCCACCACCATGGTGCCGCTCTGGTTGGGAGCGATCTGAGCGCGGAGGATCTTGGCGGCGATGTCGAACTCCACCGCCAGCCGATAGGCGATCGGCTGATGCACCGCCTCACGAGGGAAATGGAGGGTGATGCGGCGTTTCACGCTGGCTGGCCCACCGGATTACAGCGTAACGAGCGCGCCAAAGCTGGCAGATTGTGCTGCGATCGTTCTGGCTTTCTGCGTGAGCGCCCCCTCCAACGACCCGAGCGACGCCGTGAGCTCAGCGGCGCAACCGCTGCTGGGCCGTCGGGCCCGCCTGCTGCTCGCAGCGCTCAGCGCGGTGCTGGCGCTGGCGCTGTTTGCCCTGCGCGGCGGGCTGCAACCGGCTGCACCACTGGAGAAGCTGGCCCGGCAATCGCTGGATCTTTCTGTAGCCCTGGGCGATGGGCGTCCCACACTGGTGGAGTTCTACGCCGACTGGTGCGAGGCCTGCCAGGCCATGGCTCCAGCGATGGAGACGATCGAGCAGCAGCAGCACGGCAAGCTGGATGTGGTGCTGCTGAATGTGGACAACCCGCGCTGGCAGCCGGAGATCGAGCGCTACGAGGTGAACGGCATTCCGCAACTCGAGTTGTTCAACGCCTCTGGGCAAGCCATTGGCCGAGCACTCGGAGCCCGCAGCCGTCCGGAGCTGGAAGCCCTCACCACAGCCTTGATCGCCGAATCGCCGCTGCCACAGCTGGCAGGGATGGCCAGCCAAAGCAGCTTGCAACCCAGCCTCACCGCTGCCGCGATGCCAGGCCCCCGCAGCCACAGCTAACGACTGCAACGCCAAACCCCTCTACCCTGCAGCCACTCGCCATCCGGCCGGCGCCGGTGCCTTCACCCCATGAACCGCTTCCGGGTTGAGCTGATCGCCGCCACCCCCAACCCTCAGCAGTGCATCTACGCCGCGATGCACCAGGACTACAGCGAAGGGTTCGTGGCCTCCGATCGCGCCGAATGGCCCGATGAGACCAAGGCTGGTGAGATTTGTGTGAAGCGCCTGCTCGCCGGGGAGCGCGGCCACTACGGACCACTCGAGCACGCTCAGATCGTGCTGAACGTGGGCTGGTTCCCCCACTCGGTGATGCAGCAGGCCCGCACCCACCGGGTGGGGGTGAGCTTCGATGTGCAGTCGATGCGTTACACGGGTGATCGCATCTGCCGCGCGGCCAACGGCGAACTCGAGCTGGAAGAGGTGTTTTATCTGCGCCCCGAAGGCAACTACAGCGATCGCCAAGGCAAGAAGTACGCCTACACCGCCGAGGAGCGCGCCAAGGATCTGGAGCTGTGCCGTCTGGCCGCCGTGCGCTACCGCGACATGCTCGCCGCGGGCTTTGCCGAGGAACATGCACGCGGCATTCTCCCCTTCGACTACCGGCAGCACTTCGTGGTGAGCTTCTCGCTGCGCGCCTTCCTGCACTTCATGGACCTGCGCGCCAAGCTCGATGCCCAGGAGGAGATCCGGGTTCTGTGCGATCTGATGTGGCCGCACATGCAGGCCTGGGCCCCTGAAATTGCCTCCTGGTACGAGAAGAGCCGCCTGCACAAGGCACGCCTAGCGCCCTGAGCCCGGCCTCTAGACCTTGGCCAGTGTGACCCGCTCGGGTTGGTTTTGGTACTTGCCGGCGCGGTCTTGGTAGGTGGTTTCGCAGGGATCTCCTTCAAAGAACAGCAGCTGACAGATGCCTTCGTTGGCGTAGATACGACAATCGGCTCCTGAGGAGTTGCTGAACTCCAAGGTGAGGTGCCCCTCCCAGCTGGCTTCAGCCGGCGTGGTGTTCACGATGATTCCCAGGCGCGCATAGGTGCTCTTGCCCAGGCAGATCACCGTGATGTTCGAGGGCACCCTCATCTTCTCCAGAGCCACACCCAGGCCGTAGGAATGGGCCGGGAGGATGAAGTAGTCGCCGTCGTCGTCGTGATGGAGCGGCGCTTGCTCGAGGTTGGCGGGATTGAACCGCTTCGGGTTCATCACCGTGCCCGGCACGTGGCGGAAGATCAGAAACTCCTGAGGCGACAGGCGCAGGTCGTAGCCGTAGGAAGAGCAGCCGAAGCTGAGCACCGGCTGGGCGCCGTTCTCGGGATCGAGGTGGCGCACCAGCTGAGGCTGGAACGGCTCGAGCATGCCCTGGGCGGCCTGCTCGTTGATCCAACGGTCGTTCTTGAGCATCAGAAACCTCGGCGCAGCTGGGTGACCTGATCCGCCATGGCCAGCAGAGCGCCGGGCATGGCAGGCCCCGTCAGGATCACATCCAGATGGCTGGGGCGCTGGTCGAGGGCAGCGACCACCTCCTCTTCCTCGAGGTAGCCCAACTCGACGGCCAGGCCCAGCTCATCGAGCACCAGCTGATCGAGCTGGCCCGCCAACATCTGCTCACGGGTAAAGGTCCAGATCTCCCTCACCGCATCGCGATCGGCACTGCCGGCCTCATCAACAGACGCAGGCTCCGCCAGGCAACCGGCCACAGCAGGACGCAGCCACTGCAATCGCCCGCACAGCCAAACGCTGCGCTCAAGGCCCTGATCCACTCCGCCCTTGAGAAACTGGCTGATCAACACGCGGCTACCCAAGCCGGCGCTGCGCAGCGCCTGGCTGAACACACCGCTGAAGCTGCCGCGGAAGGGTGCCGTGTGCACCTGCAGCAAGCCTTCCTGCTGAGCCACCAACCGCAGACTGCGCGCCGCCGGCGCCGCTGGGGCATTGAAGGCCCGCGACGCAGCGGAGCGATGACCGGGGCGGAAAGGACCGCTGGCGCCGCCGCCGGGAAGGGCTGCAATGCTCGCCGTCATCTCCGCTGGCCGCCACGTTGGATCCTGAATGTAGCGGCGTCGGACCGCCGAGCAAGCGCTCACCACTACCTGTAGTGGAAAACACCCGTACCATCGAGCTACAGCACGCCGAGGCCACCGCCATGTCCGCCGCCCTGATCCGCCGTGACGGGCGCACCGCCAGCGAGCTGCGCCCCACCCGGTTCAGCTGGGATCCGATGGGCTTTGCCCTGAGCTCCGTGACGGTGCACACCGGCCGCACCTCCGTGATCTGCAGCGTCTGCCTGGAGGAGAGCGTGCCGAAGTGGCGCCAGGGATCGGGCAAGGGCTGGTTGAGCGCCGATTACCGGCTACTACCGGCCAGCACCCCGAGCCGCCAGCCCAGGGAGCTGATGAAGCTCTCAGGGCGCACCCAGGAGATCCAACGTCTGATCGCCCGCAGCCTCAGGGCCTGCCTGGATCTAGAAGCGCTGGGCGAGCGCAGCCTGCACATCGACTGCGACGTGCTGCAAGCCGATGCCGGCACGCGCACCGCCTCCATCACCGGCGCCTGGGCGGCTCTGGCGGTGGGGCTGCGGCGACTGGAGCAGCGCGGCACGCTGAACAGATCACCACTGCTGGAGCAGGTGGCGGCCGTGTCGGTAGGGCTGGTGGATGGAGCAGCGCTGCTGGATCTCGACTACAGCGAAGACAGCCAAGCCGAGGTGGACCTCAATGTGGTGATGAACAGCCAGGCGCAACTGCTGGAGGTCCAGGGCACCGCGGAGGGAGCACCGTTTTCGCGTCATCAGCTCAACGGGCTGCTGGATCTGGCCGAGGCAGGCCTGGTTCAGCTTCGGCAGAGTCAGCAGCTGGCCGTTGAGCAAGCCCCGAATTAGTGTCAACCACTACAAGAGCCCGCAGGGGTGATCCGTAGGGTCCGGCTCACCTTGCCCCGCCGTCATGGTCGGTGCCAAACCAGGCTTCAGCCGCTATTCCACTAGCCCCACCACCGGCGCCGCAGGGCTCACCCCGGTGGCGGGAGCGCCCGCCATGGCCAACGCCACCCTGTTGGACGTGATCCGCGGCCTCAGTGGCAGCACCACCGAAACGGTGGAACGCGGCAAAACGATCTTTTTCCCCGGCGATCCAGCCGAGAAGGTGTATTTGCTGCGCCGCGGCGCCGTTCGCCTCTCGCGGGTGTACGAATCAGGCGAAGAGATCACCGTGGCCCTGTTGCGCGAGAACAGCCTGTTCGGCGTGCTGTCGCTGCTCACCGGCCAGCGCTCCGATCGCTTCTATCACGCAGTGGCGTTCACCCGGGTGGAGATGGTCACCGCCCCAGCCACCTCGGTGCGCAAGGCGATCGAACTCGACGCCAGCGTGGGCTTGCTGATGCTGCAGGGCCTCTCCTCGCGGATCCTGCAGACCGAGACGATGATCGAAACCCTCACCCACCGCGACATGTCGTCGCGCTTGGTGAGCTTCCTGCTCGTGCTCTGCCGCGATTTCGGCGTGCCCACCAGCGAGGGGATCACCATCGACCTGCGCCTCTCCCACCAGGCCATCGCTGAGGCGATCGGCTCCACTCGCGTCACCATCACGCGCCTGCTGGGGGATTTGCGCAACGCGGGGTTGGTGCAGATCGACCGCAAAAAGATCACGGTGTTTGATCCGCTGGCCCTGGCGAAGCGGTTCAGCTGAGCGCTTCCCGTCGATACTGAGCGTCGTCGCTCAAGGTTGTGTCCGGCTGGCTGCTGATCCTGGCGTTGCTGTTGCTGGGGGGAGTGCTCTCAACCCTGGGCGACAGGCTCGGATCCAAGGTGGGCAAAGCGCGCCTGAGCATGCTGGGCATGCGCCCGCGCCGCACCGCCGTGGTGATCACGGTACTCACCGGCAGCCTGATCAGCGCGATCTCCCTGGGGCTGATGCTGCTGGTGAGCGACCGGTTGCGCACAGGCCTGTTCGAACTAGATCAGCTGGAGCGGCGCCTGCGCGATGGCCGCGAAGCTCTCGAGCGCAGCCAGAGCGAACTGGGCAGAGCCGAACGCGGGCGCGCACAGGCCCGCCGCCAGCTGGCCATGGTGGAGACACAGGCCGGAGCGCTGCGCAAGGAGCTGGCGCCGCTGCTGCTGCAACGCCGCCAACTGGAGCAGGAGCGCGATCGCCTCAGCCGTGACATCGGCGCCAAGGATGCCGACATCCGGCGCAACCGCGATGAACTGGCCAAGCTCAACACCCGGATCAGTGCTGGTGCCAAGGAACTGGAACAGCTGGAAACCAACCTGATCGCCCTGCGCCGCGGCGACGTGGTGATCAGCAGTGGACAGCCCCTGGAAATCGCCAAGGTGCGTATCGAGCGCCCCGACCAGGCCAAGCCCGTCATCGAGGCCCTCCTGCGCCAGACCAACACCAACGTGTATCTGCGGGTGCTGCCAGGGCAAACCCCCAACCGCCAGATCCTGCTGGTGCCCCGCAGCGACATCACCAAGCTCGAAGGAATCCTCAGCAAACCGGGCGACTGGGTGGTGAGCTTGATCTCTGCCGCCAACGTGCTGAAGGGTGAACGGCAGGTGGTGGCCTTCCCCGATGTGCGCCGCAACAAGCTCGTGGTGAAGGCTGGTGAGCAGCTGGCTTCCACCGTGCTCGAGGGTGATGAACGCAGCATCGAGCAGGTGCGCAGCCGCCTCAACCTGCTGCTGGCCTCGGCTTACAACATGGTGCAGCGGCAGGGCAGCCTGGCCAGCGGCCTGCAATTCGATGCCGCCAGCGTCAACCAACTGAGTGCTGATCTGAGCAACCGCCCGGCCGGACAGGCGGTGCAACTGCAGGCGATCTCACGCCAAAGCAGCGACCTGGCCGATCCTGTGGCGGTGGAGATCCGGGCGGTAAGCCGTTGAGGCACCTGGCGGGCATCGATCCAGGCCGCAGCAAATGCGGGTTGGTCCTGGCCGACAGCCGCGAGCTGTTGGTGCTTGAAGCCGGCGTGCTGCCGCCCCAGCGCTGCCGTGAGCAGTTGCTCGAGTGGATCAGCGCAGAGCGCTGCGATGGTGTTGTGCTCGGCAATGGCACCGGCAGCAAACCCTGGCAACAGTGGCTGGCTGAGCAACAGCTGCCAGCGCTGGTGGTGGCGGAAGCCGGCACCACCCTGGAGGCCCGGCAGCGCTATTGGGAGCTGGAACCCGCGCGGGGCTGGCGGCGCCTGCTGCCTCGAGGCCTACGGCTTCCGCCACGGGATGTGGACGATGTGGTGGCTCAGATCCTCCTGGAACGCCACCTCTGCGCCCAGCTCAAGCGGCTGAGCAACCTGCGCTGGTTATCCGCTTAAAACTTGGCGCGCACGGTGAAGGCGTAGTCGCCGCCGGGCTCGAGCTGGTAGTCGGCCTTGAGCAAAAACCGCAGCAGGGCATCGTGAATGAGAGCCCGGCCCAGGGAGGGCTCAACCTGCAGCTCCCCCCGATCAAAGAACCAGCAGAAGGTCCACTGAAACCCGCCGGCGCTCACCTCTCCCTCCAGGCGGCGCTGGCTGAAGCTCTGCTGCAGCACCCGCAGCTGAGCAGTGGTGGCGGGCAGACGACTCACAACAGGGGTGCTCAGCAGCTGGGGGCTTCTGCCAGCTTGGCGGCGGCGGGCGCCACGAAGCCGTTCAAACGATTACCAGCTCGCTCCAGCCCGAGCCGCTGCATCAGATCGATGCCCTGGAGCACCTCCTCCAGCACTTCATCCAACACCGGTTGCTCTACGGCAGCAAACCGACCGAGCACATGACCCACGGTGCGCTGCTTGCGCTCCACCGGATTGAGTGCGGGGGCCCCGATGCCGATGCGCAGCCGCGGAAAGTCCTGGCCGCCGAGGTGAGCGATCGTGCTGCGCAGGCCGTTATGCCCGCCGGCCCCACCGGAGCTGCGCAGACGCAAGCGCCCCAGCGGCAGATCCATATCGTCAACAAGCACCAGCATCTGCGTGGGCTCGAGACCAAACCAGTCGAGGGCAGCGCGAATCGAGCGACCGCTGTCGTTCATAAAGGTCTGAGGCATCAAAAGCCTCAGACGCTTGGAGCCTGAGCCCACCTCGGCCAACAGGCCATGCAACTTGCTGTGCTGCTTGAAGCTGCTGCCGGCTTGAGCGGCCAGCCGCTCCAGGGCCATGAAGCCAACGTTGTGGCGCGTGCCTGCATACTTGTCGGCAGGATTTCCGAGACCGACAAGCAGCTGCAACGGCGCTGATGCTGCAGGACTAGCCATCGGTTGCTGAACGCTCCAGATCAGCCCTGGACAGGACGATCAGCAGCTGCATCAGCCTCAACCGGCGGTTCAACCGGTGGAAGACTGGTTGAAGCGGTGACCTCAGCTTCCACCGTGTCCACGGCCTTCCGGAACTCCTGCTCGAACTCCTTCGATGCACTCTGAAAACCCTTGAGCGTGCGCCCAAGGGTTTTACCCAGCTCAGGAAGACGCTTCGGGCCGAACACCAGAAGACCAATGGCAGCAATGACCGCCAATTCGGGCAGTCCGACTCCGAAGACGTTCATTGGATCAGCTGATGCCGTTCCAGTTCACGGTGATGCCGTCGAGCAGCAGTGACTTGTTGTACAGCTGCAAGATCACCAGCAGGAACACCAGGAACAGGGCCATGAACACGCCCATCACAGGGGTGGTTCCCCAGCCGGGAACAACCTTGCCGTACTCGGAGTTGAGGGGACGCAGCAGATCTCCCAGGCGGGTGCGTTGAGCCATGACGGGCTGTGCTCTCAGGCAGGGGGGTCAGTCTAGTTACTGTAAGGGTCGCGGCCGCCGCCGCGGCAGTGCCTGTCGAGAGTTGTGATGGAAACGTCGTCCCCAGCCATGTCGGTGGCACTGGCCGTGTTGGCCGTGCTGCTGGCCCTCACCGGCTTCGGCATCTACACCGCTTTCGGCCCGCCGTCCAAAGGTCTCACCGATCCCTTCGACGATCACGACGACTGAACCGCACCAGGGCTCCCTGTGGCGCAAGACACTCGCCAGCTGGCCAGTTGCCAGGGAGCCAGGGTGTGAGCATCCGGGCCAAGCTCTCCCTCTGGGGTCGCGCTCCAGCCTTCCGGCCAGCGCACTTGCTGACGCTGCGGGCTGAGGTTTTGCAAGGTGACCCGGGCTTCGCCGGATTGGCCCACGGACTGAAAGGCCACCAACTGCAGCGCCTCTGAGCCGAGATCGAACCCTATCCAGATGGGAGCCTGTTGGCTGCCTCTGGCGGGGCGCAGCCACAACGGCTCACGGAATCGTGCGGCTTGGCGCGGCACCGCTTGTTGGCGCCAACCCTGCGCACAGGGCATCAGCGCCAGCCGCAGCCGCTGGAGACCCTGATCGGCGGAAGGGTCGGGCCAAGTTGGGCCACGCAGCAGCGAGACCCCCAGCCGATCCACCGACCCCGACACTCCTTGGGGGCCATCCAGCAACACCGCCAGGCCGCCGGCCGCCGCCTGAGACGCCAGCCAGCTGATCGCGGGCACCTCCCAACGGGCCTGCTCTCGCCCATTGCGCGGCTCCGCCGGGCGCTCCAGAACGCCCGCTGGCGTATCCGCCGCGAAGCGCCAAGCGGGCTGCGCCAGGGGAAGTTCCAGCCGCAGCAATTCATGGCGCTGGTGCCAATCCACCTGCAACGAGAGCTCAAGCCAGGGCGATGCGGCCCGCAGCTGCACATCCAGCCGCAGAGGGCTGCGGCCGCAATGGCCGCGCCACACCAGCCGCGTGCAGAGCGGACCCGCCTCAGCCAGCTCGGGCCCCGGCTGCCAATGCAGCGGCAATGGGTGATCTCGGTAGTTCGCAGCGATGTCCCAGGCATCCCAGAACTCGCCTCGATCCGCCCAGCGGCACCACTCCAGGGGCCCTTGCAGCTGCGGCACACCATTGGCGCCGCTGAGTTGCACCAATCCGCAGGGATCGAACTCCGCCAGAACGAGCCCATTGCTGAGCTGCCAGTGCTGATCACTCCGGGTCAGCTGGACGGGCTGCTGAATGGCAGCCGCCTGCGCCGGATCAGGCGATCCCAGCCGCTGCAATGGCAGAGCCGCCACAGCAGCTGGCATGGCCAACTGCACCCAGACGCCTCCGCCTGGGGCCGGCTGATGCGGTAGCGCAAGCGCCTCACCGGCCAGCTGCCAATGCCCGGGGGGCAACCGCAGCGTGCGCGGACCTGCCGCCTGCAACTGCAGCTGAGCCAACCACCACCCGTTATGGGAGGGGAGCAGCGCCTGAAGCGCTTGATCCCGGCTGCGGCGGACCTGACGACGGGCTTGGCGCCACTGCGGCTCCGCCTGCTCGAACACCTCAGGAATCGAAGTGCCGGGAAGAATGTCGTGAAACTGCTGAAACAGCAGCGGGCGCCAATCAGCCGGAGGCCTGGCTGGCAAATCAGACCGATGCAGATGCAGCAAGGCCAGCGCCAGATCGGCCTCCCGCAACAAGCGCTCCAGGCTGCGGTTGTGGCGTTTCTGATCAGGCCGGCTGGTGGCGCAGCCGCGGTGCAGCTCCAGATACAGCTCATCGCGCCACACCGGCAGCTGCCGCTTCAAGGGCTCCAGCTGCTCGAGGTAGTCGCGCAGCGTTCCGTGACGCTGGGGACTGGCCAGCGGTTGCTGCTCCCAGAGCTGCAGCTGCTGCAGCATCTCCGCCGTCGGGCCACCGCCGTGGTCGCCCACACCGGGTAGCCAGAGGGCCTGATCCACCCCCGTAGCGTTCTGCCACTGGCTGCGGTATTGGTCGATCGCCAGGGGATCGCCATCGGTGCCGATCGGCGCCGTGGCCAGCGCCATCAGCTCAGCACCGCAGCGGCTGCGCCAGCGGAACAATCGATGCGGAAAGGGTTGGCCGCTATTCCAGGCGAGCTTGTGGGTGCAGAACCACTCCACACCGGTGCTGCGCGCCACCGCCGGCAGACCGGCGCTGAATCCGAACGTGTCGGGTAGCCAGCAGAGGTTGTGGCGCCACTCCGGGAAGCGGCTACGGCTGTAGGCCTGCCCGAGGGCAAATTGCTGAAGCAGCGAGCTAGTGCCGATCAGTACGCAGTCGCTCTCCACCCAAGGGCCGTTGATGGGCTCAAAGCGACCCGCCTGCATGGTCTTGCGCAGGCGGGCGAAGAGGGCGGGCCGGTGCTGCTCGATCCAGGCGTAGAGCGCTGGCGTGGAATGGGCAAAGTGCAGCGCCGGGTAGCGCTCCATCAGCCCAAGGGCGGATTCAAACGTGCGCAGCGCCGCCTGCCAGGTATCGGCCACGGGCCAGAGCCAGGCCAGATCGAGATGGGCATGGCCCAACACATGCACCCAGCCAGCCGGGCGCGCCGCGGCCTGCTGCTGAAGCCAGGGCTCGAGCGCTGTGGCGGCAGCCGGATCTTCGGGATCAAGCCGCTGCAACAGCTCAAGCAACGGCTGCTGAGCGCTGGGCTCCAGGCGCTGGGCCGCCAGAGCTAAACGAGGCGCCGTGAGAACCGCTGCGAGATCAGCGGCATCGAGGGGTTCCTGCTCCACGGCGCTGGTGATCAAGGCACCGTCGTCATGCACAGGGGAGCGCAAGCTCAGCTCCAGGTCGAGCGGTGCTCCCTGCCACCAGTCGGCCGGGAGAGGCCAGCGACAGGCAGTGTCGAAGAGATCGCCCTGGTGCACCAGCTCGCCATTCACCCGCAGCTCCGCTGCATCCGCCCACCAGCGCAACGCCAAACGCGCCAGGCGATCGCCCCGCTGCTGGCGCCGCCAGACCGGCGGACAGCGCAACTCCAGCCGCAACCGCAGCCACCGGCCACCGCGCGGCCAGATCACCAGACCGCGGGCATGCCAATCCGGGCGATGGGCCGCGCACCAGGGATCGAGCAGCGCCAGATCCTCACCACCGTCAGGGCTAACGCTGCGCCAGAGCGGCCTTAGGTCGAGCCGCGATTGGGCCTGAAACGTTTCAATCCAGGAGCGAACAGCGCTGTCTGGGCCCTCCGGCATCGGTCAACGCGATCACGACCCATAGGATGATGCCGCTGCCGCAGGGTCATTCAGGGCCCGCTTGGCGCCCGTCACTCCCTGTCACCGCCGGACAGAACCAATGCTCGCCCTCAAGATCTCGGTTTATTCCGTCGTTTTCTTCTTCATCGGGATCTTCGTGTTCGGCTTCCTGGCCAGCGATCCCAGCCGCACCCCCAGCCGCAAAGACCTCGAGGAATGAGCCTGGACAGGCCGCCTGCTCCGCGCGACCGCGGCAGACGTGTCAGGATCACGCCCTCTTAACGCTCCTCGGTGCCCGTCCCGCAACTCCGCCGTCTGATTGCGGTGCTGGGATCGGCATCGATTGTGGCCATTGGCAGTAGTGCACGCGCAGCCGAGCCAGTCACAACAACAGCACCCGCCCCTTCAGCTGCGCCAGCTCCTGCTGCAACGTCTGCGCCTTCGCTGATCGAGGCCACGCCCGGGCAGAAGCCTCCCGTCGAGATCGAACTCACCGCCGACAGCCAGGGTTTTGACCTGCTGGCGAATCGTTTCGTAGCAGTGGGGACCGCCAAGGTGATCCTCGCCGGCGGACGCCTGCTGGCGGATCGGATCGAATACGAAAGCGCCACGCGCACGCTCTACGCCAGCGGCCGGATCCGCTTCCAGCGCGGCAACCAATACCTCCAAGCCACCAAGCTCCGCTACAGCCTGATCGAAAACAGCGGTGAGATCGATGAGGTGTACGGGGTGCTCGACCTCGACAGCGCCGCCCTCGATCTCAACCCCAGCCAACCGCCAGCAGCACCGCTGTTGCCGCTGAGCTACTGGAGCGCAACGGCTGCTCCGTTCGAAACCAACCTGAGCTTCAGCCTCGAAGCCCTGCCCGCTCAAGACACGGCAACGGCTGCAGCCCTGCGTGCCATGCCCCTGGCGGATGGAGCTGCTGCGGTTGCTGTGCCAGAGGGCACCCCGGAACCGATTGCCGGCGATGCCTGGCAGATGCCGCCGGTGGCCTTATCACCGGCGGCCCAGACCATGGCCTGCCCACCGCCACTGCCACCGGTGCCCGACTGGCGCCCCTATCCCTGGGCCGCCACCCTCTGGGGCGGGCAGATGATCGACGCCAATTTCGGCGACACCTTCCTGTTCAACGGCCAGATGCGGCCGGAATACCTCTGGGGCGTGGGCCTCAACAAACGCCTGCTGCGGGCCGGACCGCTCGCCCTGGAGTTCGACTCCAACGCGCTCTTGCACCATGCCGCAGAGCAGCCGGGCGGCGGGTTCAATCAGGCGGTCCCTTACGCCAACACCCCCGCCCAGACCTTCGGTGAATTCACATGGAGCTTCGGGGTGCGGGCCTGGCTGCAACCCTGGCTGAGCCTGGCGTTCTTCGAAGGCGTGAGCCTGAACACCAACGTCAGCAACTACGAGAAAACCTTCCGCGAGGAGTACACCACCTTCCTCAACTACCTCGGCTTTGAGGTGGAGGCCCTGATCAAACCGGAATGGTCGCTGGTGGGCCGCATTCACCACCGCTCCGGCGCCTACGGCACCTACAGCGGTGTGAGCGAAGGCAGCAACGCTTACCTGGTGGGCATGCGCTACCGCTTCGGCCGCAGCCCAGAGAAGCGCTACGGCGTGGCGATGACGCCGCCGGATGGCTGTCCGGGCGGCGGGCAACCGCAACCCAAGCCCCTGAATGAGCAGCTCAATCAGGTGGCGCTGGGATCAGCCCAGCAAGCCACCGCTGCGCCGGCCAGCGCCACTCCCCAACCCTTGACCGCCAGCCGACTCAGTCCGGGCCAACAGGAGGCCCTGCGGCGCCAAGCCATTGCAGCTGCGGTGGATCAACGCGTTGCCGGGCTGCAGTTTCAGCAGAGCCTCACAGTGCGGCGCCAGGGCGGCAACAACACCGACGTCGACAACGAAACGACAGAGCTTGAGGTGACCTACGGCAGCGTGCGCCCTTGGCAGCTAACGCCGCTGACAACTCAGGAAAACCAGAAATTTGTCACTGGCACGGTGAGTCGCTGGCGCTTACAAGCCAACCGACTCACCGTGACGCCCAAGGGCTGGCAGGCAGATCGTGCCGCCTTCACCAACGACCCCTACACACCGGCGCAGTCGTGGGTGGATGCCAGCAGCGTGGTGGCCCATCAGGAAGCCAATGGCGATCTGGTGATCCAGGCCAAAAGCAACCAGCTGATCCTCGAAGACCGACTACCGATCCCCCTGCAGCGCAACCAACGCTTTGAAAAGGATCGCCAGGTGGAGAACCGCTGGGTGATGGCTGTGGATTCCGAGGATCGCGACGGCTTCTATCTGGGCTACAACCTCAAGCCACTGGAGGTGGGCAAAGAAGGCACCCTCAACCTCCAACCCCAGTTCATGGTGCGGCGAGCCCTGGATGGCACCACCAGCAGTTATGTGCTGCCGGGCAAACCAGTGGGCAGTTCAGCCAAGAGCCAGCCCACCCGCATCGGTGATCTGTTTGGCCTGCTGGCGCAATTCGACACGCGTGTGCTCGGCCTGAACGTGGATGTGGTGGGTGATTTCTCCACCTTTGATCCCAGCAATTTCGCCAACGGCACCCGCAGCTGGGGCAACATCAGCCGATCCTTCAACCTGCCGGTGCTGGGTAGAACCACGGCCCGCGGTTTCGGGGCTTATCGCTACCGGGTCTGGAATGGATCCCTGGGCGAGCAAGATGTGTACTCCGCCCTCGGGGCTTCGTTGGAGCAAACCCGCGATCTCCCCAACCTGGGCAACATCAGCAACCGGATGTTCTGGCGGGCGGGCTTCGGCAACTTCCAGGGAACGGAATTCACCAGCACAAACCTGGCAGACCTGTGGCGGGCCAGTGTGTATGGCTCGATCAACAGCCGACTGCCCCTCTGGACCGGCAAGCCGCTCAATCCCGGCAGCGAGCAAGCCACCCGGTTCAGTCCGACCCCGGTGGTTCCCGGCTTGGCGATCAATACCAACCTCAACATGAACCTCGCCTATTACGGCGATGGCAGCAGTCAGCAGGCCTTCAGCATCAGTGGCGGCCCCACGATCACGCTGGGGCATCTGCAGCAGAACGCCTTCGACTACACCCAGTTCACCGTGACCGGGGGCGGAACCCTGCGCCAGGGCGTGAGCCCCTTCAGCTTTGATCGCATCGTCGACCTCAGCACACTTGGTCTCGGTTTGACCCAGCAACTCGTGGGGCCATTGATGTTCAGTGGCGGTGTTGGCGTGAACGTGGATCCGAGCTCCGAGTTCTACGGCGATGTGGTGGATTCCTACGTGGAACTGCGCTGGCAGCGGCGCGCTTACGAGCTGGCGATCTACTACAGCCCGTATCAAGGCATCGGCGGCGTTCGCGTGAAACTGAACGACTTCAACTTCCGGGGAACCGGCGTGCCGTTCGTGCCCTACACCCCGCCGGGCATGGCCCAAGACGCCAGCATTCAGCGCCGCGGCTTCTAACGCTGCCGAATCTCCAGGGGCGGCAGGGGATCAGGGCCCACGTCCTCCCCGCCGATCATCAGATCACTACCAGTGAAATCAGCGCCCACCAACACGGCCCCCTCAATCTGTGCGCCTGGGGTGAGGGCCTGAATCAATACCGCGTCCTGGAGATTGACCTGGCGAAGATCGGCCTCGCTCAGATCAGCATTGCTGAGCCAGCTGTCCTGCAAGCGGGCACCGCGCAGATCAGCGCCACTGAGATCAGCTCCCTCCAAGTTGCTGCCGCGCAGATCAGCACCACGCAGATCCGCTTCGCGTAGATCCATGCCATTGAGCAGCAGGCCACTCAGATCGGCACCGCGCAGATCGCATCCCCTGCACTGCGTCCATGGCGCTGCAGCAGTGCCGTAGGGCTGGATCGCGATGGGTTCAGCAGCCTGCGCCGCCGCAGAGCCAGCCAGAAGCAGCGCGGCGAGCACGGGCTGGGCGGAGAGAAGAGAGCGCATCGGCCATGAACCGTCCTCTCTCCTTGATAGACACTTCGGCGAGTGGTCGCCACGAGCGCAAGCCCGTGCGAACTCAAGCCGCCGTGAAACCACTCAGATAAGGCAGGCGCTGCACAGTCGCCAACAAGGCCTCGTTGTTCGCCAGCAGCTGCCCGGTGGCATCCCACTGACCGGTAACCAACATCTGGCGCGGACCCTGCTGCAAGTCCAACGGCCAGCTCTGCTCGCCTGCGTGGAGGGTGGTTCCAGCCACATCCACGCTGAAGAAACGCGCTGGATCAGCCTCAGCCGCCTCCTGAATGGCGAGCATGGTGTCGTGGTCTGCCGTGAGGCAAGGGATGCCGAGCGCCAGGCAGTTACCGTAGAAAATCTCGGCGAAGCTCTCGCCCACCACGGCGCGGATCCCCCAGCGCATCAGCGCCTGGGGGGCATGCTCACGGCTGGAGCCACAACCGAAGTTGCGGTTCACCAGAAGGATCGAAGCGCCCTGATGCTCCGGGCGATCAAACGGGTGAAGGGCTGCCGCGGCCGATGACAGTTCGGCGCGATCGTCCGCGAAGGCGGCCGGGCCAAGGGCGTCAAAGGTGACGCACTTGAGGAAACGGGCCGGGATGATCCGGTCGGTGTCGATGTCGTCGCCGCGGACCACCACGGTGGTGCCGCTGACACCGGTGATCGGACCGGAAGGGAAGGGGGCTGTGCTGGTCATGGACGGAGAAGGGCTGCGGCGGTGGGTGCGGACTAGGGAGAACGCGCTTCGGATCAGCCGTTGAGCAACTCGCGTACGTCGCTGACACGGCCATTAATGGCCGCTGCGGCCACCATCGCCGGGCTCATCAGCAGGGTGCGGCCGCTGGCTGAACCCTGACGACCCTTGAAGTTGCGGTTGCTGGAGCTGGCGCTGATCTGGCGGCCCTCAAGCCGATCAGGGTTCATGGCCAGACACATGGAGCACCCAGGCTCACGCCACTCAAAACCAGCCTCCACAAACAGCTTGTCGAGGCCTTCGGCTTCGGCGGCTGCCGCCACCTGCTCGCTGCCGGGCACCACAAACGCCTTGATACCAGGCGCCACCTTGCGACCTTTCGCCACAGCCGCCGCCGCCTGCAGATCGCTCAGGCGCCCATTGGTGCAGCTGCCGATGAAGCACACATCCACGGGCGTGCCGGCGATCGGCGCACCGGGCTGAAGGTCCATATAGCGGTAGGCCTCCTCCGCCAGGGGCCGCTCGTCCGGCTCGGTTTGGTCCAGGGTGGGCACGGTTTCATCCACGCCAATGCCCTGGCCTGGCGTGATGCCCCAGGTGATCGTGGGGGCAACGCTGCCGGCATCGAAGCGCACCTCGTCGTCGAACACCGCATCGGCTCCGCTGGCGAGGGAGCTCCACCAGGCCACGGCCTGATCCCAGGCCGCGCCACTTGGGGCGAACGGCCGACCCTTCAGGTAATCGAACGTGACCTGATCGGGGTTCACGTAGCCGCAGCGGGCGCCCCCCTCGATCGCCATGTTGCAGAGGGTCATGCGCTCCTCCATCGAGAGCGCCTCGATCGCCGGGCCGACGAATTCGTAGGCGTAGCCCACACCGCCCTTCACGCCGAGGCTGCGGATCACATGCAGCACCAGATCCTTGGCGTACACACCGCTTTGCAGCTGGCCGTCTACCCAGATGCGACGCACCTTGAGCTTGCCCATCGCCAGGCTCTGGCTGGCGAGCACATCGCGCACCTGACTGGTACCGATGCCGAAGGCGATCGCACCGAAAGCGCCGTGGGTGGAGGTGTGGGAATCGCCGCAGGCCACGGTCATGCCCGGCTGGGTGAGGCCCAGCTCAGGAGCAATCACATGCACAATCCCCTGGCGGCCGCTGCCGATGCCATGCAGGGTGATGCCGTGCTCGGCGCAGTTGGCCTCGAGGGTGGCGAGCATCTCCTCGGCCAGCGGATCGGCGAAGGGCCGCGCCTGGCTGGTGGTGGGCACAATGTGATCCACCGTGGCCACGGTGCGCTCGGGATGACGCACGCTCAGGCCCAGATCCTTGAGACCAGCAAAGGCCTGCGGGCTGGTGACCTCGTGAATCAGGTGCAGGCCGATGAACAGCTGGGTGGCACCCCCGGGCAGCTGGGCCACCTGATGCAGATCCCAGACCTTGTCGTAAAGGGTGCCGGAGCTCACGGCGATGCGGCGATCGGAATCCGCCACCCTAAAAAACCGCAGGCGTCTCAACGGTCAGAGCAAGGCCAGCCGCAACCGGTTGAGCGCCTCACCGGCGCTGAGGGTCTGGATCCAGCTGCGGCCCCGGCTGGATCCAAAGCGAACGCCTTCGCTCACGCATCGATCAGGCCCCGCCAGCGCGATGTGCACCAGACCCACCGGCTTCTGGTCCGTGCCGCCACCGGGGCCAGCCACGCCCGTGATTGCCAGCGCCCAGTCGGCGCCAGTGGCGCGGCGAGCCCCCTGGGCCATCGCCTGCGCCACCGGATCGCTCACGGCGCCATGGGCCTCCAGCAGCTCAGATGGAACACCAAGAACACCCTGTTTCACCGCATTGGCATAGGCGATCACACCACCGAGAAACACATCCGAAGCCCCGGGAACGGCCGCCAACGCAGCCCCGAGGCCACCACCCGTGCAGCTCTCCGCCACCGCCAGGGTCTGGCCCCGCTGGCGCAGCAGCTCCAGCACCACGGAGGCCAGGCTGTCGTCGTCAAGGCCGAAGCAAAGCTCTCCGGTGCGGGCGCGGATCTCGGCCTCCAAAGGCTCGAGCAACGCTTCAGCCAGATCAGCCGAGGCCGCCCTGGCGGTGAGGCGCAACTTCACCTCACCGGAGCCCGCGTAAGGAGCCACGGTGGGGTTGGCTGCCTCCAACAAATCCGCCATCTGCTCGGCCAGGTTGGACTCAGCCACCCCCCAGAAATGGAGCATGCGGCTGGCGAACACGCCGTCCGCCAGTCCCGCGTCATTCAGCCAGGGAGCGGCAGTGGCCTGCCACATCGCGCGCATCTCACTCGGCACCCCGGGGAAGGTGAGGATCGTGAAGCCAGGCCGAGGGCTCCAGATCATGCCCGGTGCGGTACCGGTGGGGTTGGGCAGCAGCTCAGCCCCCTCGGGTAGATAGGCCTGGCGGCGATTGCTGGCGGCACAGGGCCGGCCGCGGGCTGCCAAACGGGCCTGAATGTCAGCCCACACCTGAGGGTGCTCCACCAGAGGCGTCGCGAAGGCCGCAGCGATGGATTCGGTGGTGAGGTCGTCGGGGGTGGGGCCAAGGCCACCGGTGGTGATCAGCAGGCGGCACCGCTCTGAGGCGGCCCTCACTTCAGCGATCAACCGCTCGCGGTTGTCGCCCACCACTGCCTGGCGGTGGTGGGGCACACCCAGGGCAGCGAGCTGCTCGGCGATCCAGCGGGCGTTGCCATTGGTGATGTTGCCGAGCAGCAGCTCAGTGCCAATGCAGAGGATTTCAGCCGTCATCCCCGGCCAGCTGTTCGCGGTTGAGGCTGCGGCGAGCGGCGATCACCGTGGCGATCAGCACCGCTGTGGCCAGGGCCAGCCAGAGAAAACGCAGCTCGGCATTGGCCAACACCAGAGCAAGCGCCGCCAGCCACTGGGTGAAGGCATAGATGAGCACCACGGTGCGGCGATGACTGAAACCCGCCCGCAGCAAGCGGTGATGCAGATGGCGCCGATCGGGATAGAACGGCGAATGCCCCTCGCTGACGCGGCCCATGATCACGGCCGACATATCGGCCAGCGGCAACGACAGGATCAGGAGCGGCAACAGCAGGCTGACGCTGGTGAGGCCCTTGGCCGGCCCCACGATGCTGATCGAAGCCAGGGCAAAGCCCAGGAAATATGACCCGCCATCACCCATGAAGATGCGGGCAGGATTGAAGTTGTGGCGCAGGAAACCCAGGCAGCTACCCGCCAGAGCGGCCGCGAGCAATCCCGGGGCGGGCTGATTGAGGCTGTAGCTCACAGAGAGCAGACCCACGGCCGCAATGCCGCTCACACCGGCCGCCAGACCATCGAGGCCATCCAGCCAGTTGATGGCATTGGTGATGCCCACCAGCCAGATCACCGTGGCCAGCAGGCTGAACCCATCCGGCAGCTCAATGGCACCGGCCGGACTGCCCAACAGATGAAACGGCAGATCGATCGCACCGATCTGCACGCCCTGGCTCCACACCGCCATGGCCACCAGCACCTGACCGGCCAAACGGGGCAGCGGCGGCAGGGCAAAAAGATCATCGGCCAGGCCGATCACAAAGAAGCAGAGCGCCCCGGCGATGGTCGTCCAGATCTGGCTGTCGCGTTGGGGCGCCAGCTCCACGAAGCCGCCCAGCAACCAAATCAGGGCCAGGGCCAACACAAAGCCCGTCACGATGCCCACACCGCCCAGGCGGACCATCGGGGTGGTGTGCTGCTTGCGCGGATCGGGTTGATCGATCAGTCCCCAACGCAACCCAGCGCGGCGCACCATCGGCACCAACAACGCCGTGAACAGCGCTGCTATCCCGAATGCCAGAACAGCGGCGAGATCCGGCCGGCTGGAAATCATCGGGGACGGTGCACGGTCGGGATCGAGGCCCAGATGGGCCCTGCCGGCCGAAGCTTAAGCAGGGCCAGGCGCCTCGGCGATGGCATCACGGCCCGTTCGGGCCAGTCGTTCAAGCGGGCTGCAGCTCGCGGGATTCCGCGTAGAGCGGGAAGCGCTCGCAGAGGGCCGCCACACGGTCGCGGCAGCGCTGCTCGATCGCGGCATCCTCAGGATTGAGCAGGCGATCAGCGATCACATCGGCAACCTCGCGGAAGGCGGCTTCATTGAAGCCACGGGTGGTGCAGGCTGCGGTGCCCAAACGCAGGCCGCTGGTCACGAAGGGCGACTGAGGATCAAAGGGAACGGTGTTCTTGTTGGCGGTGATGTGCACATCGCTCACCAGCAGATCGGCCACCTTGCCGGTCATGCCGATTCCGCGCAGATCGAGCAGCACGAGGTGGTTATCGGTGCCGCCGCTCACCACGTCGATGCCGCGCTCCTGGATGCGGGCCGCCAGGGCCTGGGCATTGGCCACCACCTGCTGGGCGTAGGTCTTGAAGGAGGGCTGCAGCGCTTCCCCAAAGGCCACAGCCTTGGCGGCGATCACGTGCTCGAGCGGGCCACCCTGGCTGCCGGGGAACACGGCCTTGTCGAACTGCTTGGCGAATTCGGCGTCGCGGCAGAGGATCAGGCCGCCACGGGGGCCGCGCAGAGTTTTGTGGGTGGTGGTGGTCACCACGTCGCAGACGGGCACCGGATTGGGGTGCACGCCGGCGGCCACCAGGCCGGCGATGTGGGCCATATCGGCCAGCAGGTAGGCGCCCACCTCATCGGCAATCGCACGGAAGGCTTCGAAATTGATCGTGCGGGGGTAGGCGGAGTAGCCGCACACGATCAGCTTCGGCTTGTGCTCAAGAGCCAGCTGACGGATGGTGTCGAAGTTGAGCTGATGGGTGGCTTCATCCACCCCGTACTGCACCACCTTGAACCACTTGCCGCTCACGTTCACGGGCGAGCCGTGGGTGAGGTGCCCGCCGTGGCTGAGATCCATGCCCATGATCGTGTCGCCGGGCTGGAGCAGGGCCAGGAACACAGCGAAGTTGGCCTGGGCGCCGCTGTGGGGCTGCACGTTGGCCCAGGCGGCACCGAAGAGCTCCTTGGCGCGCTCGATCGCCAGCTCCTCGATCGCATCCACGTGCTCGCAGCCGCCGTAGTAGCGCTTCGACGGCAAACCTTCGGCGTATTTGTTGGTGAGCACCGAGCCCTGGGCCTCCATCACAGCCCGGGAAGCGAAGTTCTCGGAGGCGATCAGCTCCAGATGGGTCTCCTGACGCTGCAGTTCCTTGCCAATCAGGGCTGCGATCGCGGGATCACCGGCCGCCAGCGACTGGTTGACGGCTGCTCCGGTGGACTCCGCCATGGCAGATCGAGGTGTCGAGATGGGCTGATCGTAAGAAACCGCAGCACTGAATCCCGAGAGCGCCCCTAGGACCGCGACCTGAGGATCGGCATAAAAAAACCGCCCCGGGAGGCGGTTTGAAGTTGAAAGGCGCGCCTGGAGAGATTCGAACTCCCGACCCTCTGATCCGTAGTCAGATGCTCTAATCCGCTGAGCTACAAGCGCCTGCGCCTGCCCTGACATTGTGCCCATACCGAGGGCCCACCCGTCAACAAACCTCTCGCCACCCCCCGATGCCGATCCGCTGGTACGGACCCGCCGACCCTGAAGACCCCACTTACCGGCACTTCAACCGGATCGTGAATCTGGTGCTGCACGCGATGGTGTTTGGAGCGCTCAATAGCGGCCTCTGGTTCGTGCAGAACATGCGCCATCCCTGGGAGCATCTGGCCTGGCTCACGGAAGCCTGGGCGCTGCTGCTGCTGGTGCAGCTGATCAGCGTGGTCGCCAGGCGTCCGCAGACGCCATCCTGAGGGCAGCTCCGTCATCGCCGCGATGCCCCTCTCCGCCAGTGAGATCCGCGATCTGCAACTGGAGATCGCCGATCGGCTCTACATCCAGATCGGCGGCTGGCATCTGTACCTCGGGGATGCCGGCGTAGCTGAGGCACTGGCGATCGAATGCGCCGCCCGGCTCGATCAGGGCGCCGGGGTGTGTGCACGCCAGGCGCTCGAAGCGGTGCAGGTGCCCATCGGCGGAGGCAGCAGCAAGTTGCCGCTGGCACGGCTCGTGCCGGCTGGTCAGCTGCAGGATCTCGAGGATCTGCTCGCGAACCACGGCTAGGGTTGCGCATCCCGCTGCGGCCCTGTGCTGGTCATCGAGGTCACCAACGCCCGAGAGGTTGTTCGCCAGCGCATCGGCCCCCTGGGCAGCCGCCTGATCGGCAAGGTGGTGGACGCCGAAGCGCAGGTGGAGAAGGCGCTGATGCAGGAGATGGAAACCGCGTTCCGCGATTTCGGCATCGAGGCGCGCATCTATTCGGTGGATGGCCCGGCCATGGTGGGCCGCAGCCACCTGGAAGTTCCGATCCACGTGCGCGAAGAGCGCGTGGTGGAGCTCTGAAGCTCAGCGACCAAACGGCAAGCGCCGCGTGAGCTGCCCGCCCAGCTGGCGGCTGATCTGCGTGACCTCCGCCACCCCGGCCCAGCTGGCCACCAGGCCATACAGCAACAATCCCGCCGCGGCGCAAAGGCCGCATTGCAAGAGCAAGCCGATCAGGTGGGTGGGCCAGGCAATCAGCGCCGCGAGACCGTAGCTCAGGCCACCAGCGAGCACCGCCGCCAGCAGCAGCCAGAGACTGTCGCGGCCCCAGGCGGCGAGGGGCAGGCCACCCAGCCTGTTCTGCAGTGCGAGCAACAGAGCCAGGCAGGTGATCACGTTCACCGCCACGGTGGCCAGCACCAGCCCCGGTGCACCGAAATTGAGGGCAGGCAACTGCAACCCCCAGGGCGTGGGACCGCCCACGAGCACCCAATCGAACAGGGCGTTCAAGCCGATCCCCGCCATTGAGAAGCGGAAGGGGGTGGTGCCATCGCCCAGGGCATAGAACACCCGCACGAGCACATCCCGACCGAGGTAGGCGGGCATGCCCACGCCGTAGGCCATCAGCAAGCCACCCACCAGGGCAGCGGCACTGGCATTGAAGGCACCCCGCTCGTAGATCAGCGCCACGATCGGGCCGGCCAACGCCACCATCAAGGCCCCCAGCGGCAGCATCGAAGCGTTGGAGAGCATCAGGCCCTGGCGGATCCGACTGATCAGCTCCGGGCGATCCTGGGGCGCTGTGAGCCGCGCATACAGGGGCAGCAAAGGCACCAACAACGCATTGGAGAGCAGGCCAAGGGGCGTCTGCACCAGCAAGTTGGCGTACCCCAATCCGGCGGCCGCCCCCACGATGCCGGAGGCAAAAAACAGATCGGTGAACACGTTGATCTGCAACATGCCCGAGGAGAGGGTGGCCGGGCCCATCACCCGCAGCACGTCCTGCACGCCGGGGTGCTTCCAATCCCAAACCAGCTGAAACTTGTGCAAGCCCTGCCGGGCCAGGGCCGGTAGCTGAATCAGCCACTGGAACACCGCCCCAAGCAGGGTGGTGCCTGCCAACACCGCCCCGCCAAGGAAGGCGTATTGGGGCAGGGCGATGTTGGAGCCCAGATGCAGCCACAGGATCCCCAAACCGGCGATCACCGCCACGCTGGAGAGCAAGGGGCTCACCGAGGGCAACCAGAACTCATCGGCGGCATTGAGAGCCCCGAACCCCAGCCCAATCAGGCCCGCAAACAAGGCCATCGGCGCCATCCAGCGCAGCTCGAGCACGGCGATGGCATGGCGTTCGGCATCGAGGCCGGGGCCCACCAGATCAATCAGCGGATCAGCCGCCACAAACAGCAGCAGCGTGACCCCGATCAGCGCCGCCCCCACCAGCGTGTTGATCGCCGCCAGCACATGGGCACCCTCCTCGCGGGGCCGACGCGCCAGGGCGCTCACCATGGCGCTGTGGAAAGGGCCGTTGATCCCCCCCAGCAGGATCAGCAAAAAGCCAGGGAGCACATAGGCGTAGTTGTAGGCGTCGTAGGCGGCGCCCACGCCGAAGGCCGCCGCAATCGCCTGCTGACGCACCAGGCCGGCCAGTTTGCTGAGGGCGGTGGCCACCGCCACGATCAAGGCGATGCGGCGCAGCGAGCGTGCGGGTTGCGGCGAGGGCGCGCTGGAGGCTTCGCTCGATGGCTGGCTCATGAGTAGCGGCCACGGCCCCAACTCGGGCGATTCTTGCCTGCAACAGCGTCGCCGTCATGCCGATTGCCTCACCCCCCGAAGCCCAGCGCGTGTTGACGCTGGAGCCGCTGCAGGAGGGCGTGCTGCTGAAGCGCTACAAGCGCTTCCTCGCCGATGTGGAGCTGGACAGCGGAGAGGTGGTGACGGCGCATTGCGCCAACACAGGGCCGATGACCGGTGTGCTGCACGTGGGTGGCCGCGTGCGGCTGCGCCATGCCCCCTCCCCCACCCGCAAGCTCGCCTGGACCTGGGAGCAGGCACTGGTGCCGGGCGCGAGTGTCGAGCCGGTGTGGGTGGGCATCAACACAGCTCTACCCAACCGGCTGGTGCGGGCGACGATCGAAGCCGGTTGCCTGGAGCCCTGGCTGGGCCCAATCGGCTCGATTCGCGCCGAGGTGGCTTACGGGGTGAATCGCCGCAGCCGCATTGACTTGCTGCTCTCTCCCGCCGAAGGAGCCGCCGATCCCCGGCCGATCTACGTGGAAGTGAAAAACACCACCTGGAGCGATGGCGACCTGGCCCTGTTCCCCGACACCGTGACCGAACGGGGCCAGAAACACCTCGAGGAGCTGATGGGAGTGCTGCCCGAGGCCCGGGCTGTGCTGGTGCCCTGCCTCAGCCGCGCCGATGTGGCCCGTTTCGCACCGGGCGACAGCGCCGATCCGCGCTATGGCGAGCTGTTCCGCCAGGCCCTGGATGCCGGCGTTGAGGTTTTGCCCTGCCGCTACGACTTCAGCGGCGACGCCATCGCCTGGCTGGGGCTGGCAGCGGTGCAACGCCAGGGCAGCCAAGCCACAGAGGGAGCCCCATAGAGTTGGTTCCACCCGTGCCAGCCGCCGTGGATACCCGCGCGTTCAAGCGATCCCTGCATCACTCGGATCGCTACAACCGCCGCGGCTTCGGCCTGGGCGAAGAAGTGGCCGGAAGCCTTGAGCAGGCCTACCAGAGCGATCTGATCGCCAGCATCCGCGAAAACGGCCACCAACTGCAGCACGGCCGCTTGAGCGTGAAGCTGGCGGAGGCCTTCGGCTTCTGCTGGGGCGTGGAGCGGGCGGTGGCGATGGCCTACGAAACCCGGCGCCACTACCCCACCGAGCGGATCTGGATCACCAACGAAATCATTCACAACCCCTCGGTGAACGATCACCTGCGGGAGATGAACGTGCTGTTCATCCAGGTAGATGGCGGCGTGAAGGACTTCTCCGACGTGGCCAGCGGCGACGTGGTGATCCTGCCGGCCTTCGGAGCCACCGTGCAGGAAATGCAGCTGCTCAATGAGCGCGGCTGCCACATCGTGGACACCACCTGCCCCTGGGTGTCCAAGGTGTGGAACACCGTGGAGAAGCACAAGAAGCACGCCTTCACCTCGATCATCCACGGCAAGGTGAAGCACGAGGAAACGCTGGCCACCAGCTCCTTTGCGGGCACCTACCTGGTGGTGCTCGACCTGGTAGAAGCCCAGCTGGTGTGCGACTACATCCTGGCCAGTGCCAACGGCTCCAGCCCGAGTCCGGAGCAGCGCCAGGCCTTCATGGACCGCTTTGCCAAGGCCTGCTCACCGGGCTTTGATCCCGATCGTGACCTGATTCGCGTGGGCGTGGCCAACCAAACCACGATGCTCAAAAGCGAAACGGAGGAGATCGGCCGGCTGTTCGAGCGCACGATGCTGCAGCGCTTCGGGCCCACCGAACTCAACGACCACTTCCTGGCCTTCAACACCATTTGCGATGCCACCCAAGAGCGGCAGGACGCGATGTTCGCGCTGGTGGATGAGCCGCTCGATCTGATGGTGGTGATCGGCGGCTACAACTCCTCCAACACCACCCACCTTCAGGAAATCGCGATCAGCCGCGGCATTCGCTCGTTCCACATCGACACCCCCGAGCGGATCGGGCCCGGTAACCGCATCGAACACAAACCCCTGGGGGCCGACCTGGAGGTGGTGGAGCCATTCCTGCCGGAAGGAACCTTGCGGGTGGGCATCACCTCCGGTGCCTCCACCCCGGATCGGGTGGTGGAAGACGTGATCAGCCGCCTGATCGACCTGGCGGATGCCTGAAACGGCTGTTACAGCCGCTGCAAACCGGGCCGAAGCGGGGCTTTACATTGATTAAACAATCACAGCCTCAGGCCCGGGGAGAACCGAAAGCGTTGATCTCATCGGTGACCAACCCTCTGCCTGAGTCCGTCGAGGCGCTTCAGCCGCCGCTCCGTCAGAGCGACGACAACCGGGTGCGCTGCTACAGCAGCCAGTTCGCCGATCTGATGGAGATGCGGGCCCCGGCCCACACCGTGGCGAGCTACCTCGATCGCCATGAAGGCTGGTTTCGGCGCTGCGCCGCGCCGATGCAGGTGGAATCCCTCGGGCGGAATGGCTACGTGCTCACCCTGGGGCGCTTCGGCAACTTCGGCTTTGAGGTGGAGCCCACCATCGGTCTGGAACTGCTACCCCAGAGCGCTGGCGTTTACAGGATCTGCACCGTGCCGCCGGAGCAGTTCCAACCCGGTCTGCGCGACCTGTACGACGTCGAGTTCAACGCCGCCCTGCGGCTGGAGGAGCAATCAGCCGATGCCCCCTACATGGAGGTGCGCTGGGAGCTCGACCTCAGCGTGTGGATCCGTATGCCTTCGGTGATCGGCCTGCTGCCGGAATCACTGGTGCAGAGCAGCGGCGATCACCTGCTGCGCCAGATTGTGCGCCAAATCTCCCGCAAACTCACCTGGAAGGTGCAGGAAGATTTCCACGGCACCCACAACCTGGATTGCCCGCCGCGGCGGCGGGCTCAGTTCTGAGCTGTCGCCCGAAGGCGTCAGGCGGGGCGGTTTTCCCAGATCTTGTTCACGATCTGCATACCGGTCACGGCCTGCCAGAGGAACAGGGTGACCACGCCCATGTTCAGGCCCACATGCAGCTTGCGTGCGATCAAATTGCCCTGCTGCATCAGCGGTGAAAGGGCCGCTGCCACCACGAGCATGCTGCTCATGGCGATACCCACCAGCAGGTGAGGACCGACGAACAGCTTGCCGTTGTTGAGGTAGGTGACGGCCATGCCACCGAACGTGCCGAGCACCATCACCGCCAACACGGCACTGCCATAGAGGTAGTGGCGTTTGGCGAATTGCCCCTTGATCAGGGTCTTGCGGGTTTCGGCATCAGCGGTGCGGGTTTTCTTGGCCTTGATGCCCAGAAACATCGCGTAGCCGCTGAGGGCCAGCAGGGCCCACATCGCCAGCGGATGCAGGAAGTTGAGGTTGAAGGCGAGAGCTTCCGGCATGGGGCGCGGGCCATGAACTGCGAACTGCTGGCGAAGCTAGTTCAGAGCCGCCTGAGCCAGCGGAGCGCACCCCTCAGTGCAGGAAGTGCCGGCGGCCAGTGGTCACCATCGCCAGGCCGAGCTCATCACAAGCGGCGATCGACTCGGCATCGCGCACGCTGCCGCCGGGTTGGATCACCGCGGTGATCCCATGGCTGGCCGCCAGACGCACGGTGTCGTCGAAGGGGAAGAAGCCATCGCTAGCGAGCACAGCACCCTTGGCCTTGGCGGCCGCCGCCTCGAGGGCAATGCGCGCCGAGCCGACGCGATTCATCTGGCCGGCGCCCACACCCAGGCTCTGGCCAGCGCGGGCCACGGTGATCGCGTTGGAGCGCACATGCCGCACCAGGCGCCAGGCGAACCGCAGATCGTCGAGCTCTTGGGCTGTGGGCTGTCGCTTGCTCACCACCTGCCAGGCGGTTTCATCCACGGGCTGATCATCGAGCTCTTGCACCAGCTCCCCGCCGAGCACACTGCGCAGCTGTTGACGGCTGGCGCGCTCGATCGCTGCAGGGGCGAGCTCCAGCAGGCGCAGATTCGCCTTCGCACCCAGCAGCTCCCGGGCCTGCGGCTCAAACGCCGGGGCCACCACACACTCCAGGAACAAGCTGGTGAGATGGCCGGCGGTGGCTGCATCCACCGACCCATTGATCGCCACGATCCCGCCGAACGCCGACACGCGATCTGCATCGAGGGCCCGCTCCAGGGCATGGGCACTGCCCGTGCCGGTGGCCACACCACAGGGGTTGGTGTGCTTCACCACCACAGCGGCGGGCTGGAAAGGGTTGCCGCCGGCGGGCTGGCCGCCATAGCCAAACTCGCGCACCGTGGCGAGGGCGGCTTCCAAATCAAGGATGTTGTTGTAGCTGAGCTCTTTGCCCTGAAGCTGCTCACCGGCGCCAAGACCCGCACCAGGCTGGGAATACCAAGTGGCGTTCTGGTGAGGGTTCTCGCCGTAGCGCAGGCTCTGACGGGCCGGCAGGCTCAGGCTGAGCTCGGCCGCTGCCGGGCTGCCGGCCTGGGCTTCAGCGCTGAGCTGACTGGTCAGCCAGCTGCTGATGGCGGTGTCGTACTCCGCTGTGTGGGTGTAGGCCTCGAGCGCCAGCTGCCGGCGCAGGGCGGAGCTGATGGCACCAGCCGCCAGGGCTTCCAGGAAGGCGGGGTATTGGCTGGGGCTGGTGAGCACCGCCACATCGGCGTGGTTCTTGGCGGCGGCGCGCACCATCGCCGGACCGCCGATATCGATGTTCTCGATCGCCAGATCCCAGCTCACATCCGGCCGGGCGATGGTTTCACGGAAGGGATAGAGATTCACCACCACCACATCGATCGTGGCGATGCCCTGAGCCTCCAGATCCGCCTGATGGGAAGGCTCAGAGCGCTTGGCGAGGATGCCGCCGTGGATGCGGGGGTGCAGGGTTTTCACCCGGCCGCCGAGGATTTCGGGAGCGCCGGTGTGCTCCGCCACTTTGGTGACGGGTAGTCCGGCCGCTGCCAAAGCCGAGGCGGTGCCACCGCTGGAAATCAGCTGGTAGCCGGCGGCCAGCAATCCTTCAGCCAGGGGCACCAGCCCTTCCTTATTGGACACGCTGAGCAGGGCCGTGGGCGCCATGGCTGTTGAGTGGGCAGCTGAAGATCCAACCTACGCAGCAGCTGCTCTTGCTCCCATGACCGGCCTTTCGAAGGATCTCCTGCAGCTCGGCCCCAGCGAGGCCCAGCAACGGCTGGTGCTGCTGCACGGCTGGGGAGCGGATGCCGACGACCTGCTCGATCTGGGCAGCCTCCTGGTGGGCCCGGAGGTGAGCGTGGTGGCACTGCGCGCGCCTGAACCCCACCCCTACGGCGTTGGCCGCCAGTGGTATGGACTCCAGCCCATCGACTGGACCCAGCTCCCAGCGGCTCGCGAGGCGCTGAAGCTGAGGCTGGAGGAGCTCGCCAGCAGCGTGGATTTGGCCCGCACGGTGCTGCTCGGCTTCTCCCAAGGCGGGGCCATGGCCCTGGATGTGGGCAGCAGCCTCCCCCTGGCGGGGATCGTGGCCTGCAGTGGCTATCCGCATGAAGGCTGGGAACCGGCGGCTGGCACCGCGCCGGTGCTGCTCAGCCATGGCCGGGAGGATCCCGTGGTGCCCTTCGCCGCCAGTGAAGAGGTGCAACGGCGGCTGGCAGCCGTTGGCACGGCCGCCGAACTGCTGGCGTTCAACGGTGGCCACACGATCGATGCCAGCGTGCTGCCAGAAATCGGCAGCTTCGTGAGCCAACGGCTGAGCGCCCAGGGCTGAACTCAGCCATGAAAAAAGCCGGCCCATCGGGCCGGCTGGAAGCGCAAACGCTTCGAGTCACACAAAGGCGTACTCGTACTCCTCCATCTCTTCCCAGTCGTCGGCGGCCAGTGCCTCGAGGCCCGCGAACAGGGTGTCTTCACCAATGCGATCGACGATCTCACGCAGGGAAGGGAAGAGGAAATGGTTCTCCTCGGCGTATTGAGCACTGAACAGACCCTTCTCGCCCCAGAAGAAGCGATCGGTGGTGTGCTCGTTGCGACGGACGTTCAGGATCGCGGGAGGCACGATGTTGGCCTCAGCGATGTAGCGACGAGCAGCCGTGACGGGCTTGTACTCGCCTGTTTCCAGGTTATGGGTGGCGACGTGGGCGAGAACCCGCTGACCCGCCAGGCGGCGGCGGCTGATGCGCTTGCGCTTCTTGGACATGGAGCTAAGCCCTTACGGGCAGGGTGGATGGAGACGGACGATGAGGATCGGCGGCGACGCCTGAGGCCTCGGAAACGCCCACACACCTACGAGCCGGGAGGGCGGTGCGACGGCACCGTTCCGATCAGCAGAGGACGCAACACCCACTGCTGTAGCCTCATTTGCAGAAAGCTGCAAGCGAAACCGGAAAGGCCCGATCGCCGCGCCGCCCGATCCCGGACCGCGAGGTATTGGTCGATACCCAGAATCTTAAGACTTTTTCCCAGATTTCGAACAGGTGCTGGGAAATTTCCGCTGGGGCTCGCTCTGATTCAGCCCTGACTGCACCCCCAGTCCCCGCTCAGATGCAGGTCTCCAAGCGGTTTCTGGCGCTGCTCGAGCAGCAGCTGGCCCAATTCACGGATCGTCCTGATCTGCGGGCGCTCGTGGTGTACGTGGCCACCCCCGAACCCACGGGCCAGCCCTCGCTGATGGCGATCGGCCACTGGCCCCGCTCGTTGGCCCTGAGCGAACGCAGTGGCAGCGATGACAGCTCGGCGGAAACGCGCCGTTGGCTGGCCCTGCGCGATGACGCCCTCCTGCTCGGCGCCCTGCGGGTGGATGCCGATCGTTGGCCCTGGCCCGAAAGCCTTAGCGAACGCCTTGAGGCCACGGCACGCTGCCTCACCGAAGCGCTCCGGCTCGACATGGAGCAACAACGCTTGGGCCGCGAACTCGTCCATCGCGACGACCAACTGCGGCTGCTGGTGCATCAGCTGCGCAACCCCCTAGCGGCCCTGCGAACCTTCGGCCAACTGCTGCGGCGGCGCCTGGATGGCGATGCCCGCAACCTCGCCCTGGTGGACAGCCTGCTCAGCGAGCAAGGACAACTGAACCGCTACGTGGAGGCGATCGACCAGCTTGCCGAAGCACCAGCCCTGGTGAGCGCAGGCAACGCAACACCACCACTGCTGCTCCCTCCCAGCCTCAGCCAGGGGGAGCCCCAGGCCCTTGAGCAGATCCTGCGCCCCCTGCTGGAGCGCGCCGCAGCCACGGCCCATCTGCAGGGGCGGCCATGGGAGGCACCGGATGCACTCCCCCCCTGGCAAGGCGACGGCAGCGCCCTCTCCGAAATCGTGGCCAACCTGCTGGAGAACGCCTTCCGCTACAGCCGCAGCGGCGGCGCCATCGGGCTGCATTGCGGCGTTGACGACGCCCTGGAGCTCAGCATCTGGGACAGCGGGCCTGTGATCCCCAGCGAGGAGCGCGAGCGGATCTTCGCCAAGGGTGAGCGGGGCTCCAGCGGCGCTCAGCTGGACGGAAGCGGGCTGGGCCTGGCCCTGGCCCGCGACCTGGCCCGGAGCCTGGGGGGCGAGCTGGAGTTGGTGGTGCCCGCCAGCGCCGTTAACGCGCGGCTCCCTGAGGGCGGGAATGCCTTCCTGCTCAGGCTGCCGCTCCACACCCCAACCTGATCGCGCCCATCAACAGCAGGCTCCAGCTCACGGTCCACTCCACGCAGGCGCCGTAGCTATCGCCGCTGTGGCCGCCGAGTTTGCGCCCCAACCACCAGGGCACCACTAGCGCCGGCACCAGCCCAATCCAGCCCAGCCACCACCACGAGCCGGCCTGCAGTTGCAGCGCCAGGCCGCTGAGCCAGCCCAACAGCACCAGAGCCGGCGCCCATTCCGGCAGGAAGCCGCGCCAGTGCTCCCGGTGAAAGGCCGCTGTACCCGCCTGGCCAGCGCGCAAATAAGGAAACAACTGCATCGCGAGCAGAGGTGCCACCCGGCCCCACACCGCAGCCCAAACCAACCCCCAGGGAGCCGCCGCCGCCAACAGCGCCAAACCACCCACCCGCAGGGCCATCAACTGCAGCAGGGCCTGCACTCCACTGGCGCCCACGCGGCTGTCGTCCATGGCTTCGAGGCAGCGCTGCGGGCCGGCCGCCAAGCCATCGGCGGTGTCCATGGCGCCATCCAGGTGCAGCCCGCCGCTGAGCCATGTGCCCAGGGCCAACACCAACGCGAGCTGAGCCACCAGGCCAGCTCCACTCAACCCCTGCCACAGCGCCGCCTCCAGGCCACCGATCACCAGCGCCACCCAGGGGGCGAAGCGGGCGATGCGCTCAAAGCGCGGTGTGATCCCCGGCGGCAGCGGCAACACGCTGTAGAAGATCCAGGCGCCGGCCAGATCCCCCAGCCAGCCGCCACGGGAGTGGGCCTTGGCCACGGCCAGCAACGATGGATGCAGCCAATCCTGCCGCC
>Ga0194122_10000466_pt1 | contig 60395 bp, 70 predicted proteins | sample TA2MahCa10mmetaG_FD_155487 | JGI IMG/M metagenome (GOLD analysis project Ga0194122, IMG submission 155487) | Freshwater microbial communities from Lake Tanganyika, Tanzania - TA2015021 Mahale Deep Cast 10m | ecosystem: Environmental > Aquatic > Freshwater > Lake | place: Tanzania: Lake... | reverse complement strand
TCCACGCCCGGAGTTTCTGGATTTTCAAAAACCGGCAAACACGTGGTAATACCTGGATATGCGGCAAACACGTGGTGATACCTGGATATGCGGCAAACACGTGGTAATACCTGGATATGCGGCAAACACGTGGTAATACCTGGATATGCGGCAAACACGTGGTAATACCTGGATATGCGGCAAACACGAGGCGATACCGGGCTACTCCGGCTGATCCTGCCAACACATGTTACCCAAAAAATTTGCAAGTAACCGGATATTCCAGCAAACACGGAGATACCGACGAACCGCGTTCTCCTGAGTTTGGCTCAGCGCATAAAAAATGCCGGCGTGTTTGCCGGCAAGCCTTCAAAGGCCAAAAGGTTTATTTGATCCAAGGCATGATGAAATCAACAATCTCAGTCGTCGCGTCGTTCAGCAGCTCATGCGTCGACCGACCATGGCTGACAGGTTGAGGTGATACGGCAATACGGTTACCGCTCAGCAGGAAGCTCACGTTGTTGGCCGCATCTGCAGTAGCTGAATCCCGCAGCATCTCGTACAACTCTTTCCGTTTCTGCGCATACGTCATTGTCAGCCCCTCTAGGAATAAACTGGTATTACCGCACACCATTCTCGCCCGGTCTCGCGGCGGCGTAGCGGAAGCGAAGCCGCCAGCGAGAAGCTATACCAGAGCCCGGATGTACCAAGGATAAGCCCGGTATAGCCCAATTTTAGATTTCCGGATTTTTGCTCGTCAAGCACCCGGCGGTTTTATTTTGAAAAACAGCAGAAATCGTGATCCGACGAGGACGCTTCGCGTCCTCGCCAACTTGATTCCCCTAAATTTGTGGAAAGTCTGTTGACAAATCCGAAGCAAACGCTGAGAATAGGCGTACCTCTGTGCGGAGAGTACGAATGGATCATCAAACCAGCCTCATTGGCACGGCGTCGTGCCTGGCAAACCTCGGGATCAGGGTATTTCCCCTGCAGCCGGGATCAAAACTGCCGAAGTACGGTCTAAAGTGGGACGTCGAAGCGACGAACCGGGGCAGTGACGTTCAAAAAATGTTCCCTGCCGGCCAGCTCTGGGGTTTGGCCGCTGTCATGGGCCCGACATCCGGGATCATGGACTGCGAGCCGGACAGCGCTGAGGCGTTTGCCCTGCTGGAACAGTTCATTCAGCAGTCTCAGGTGCGTACTGTGGCGTACCGTGCCTCCCGAGGCAACCACTATTGGTTCCGGTGGGACCCGGATTTGACCGTGTTCGGCAGTTCAGTGGTCAAAGTGGACAACCTGGAGTGCCGTTTAGGGCTGGACCAGGCCTCGGTATATTCGGCATGTCCGCCCACTATACACCCGACCAGCGGTCAGTATTACGCCTGGTTGCCGGGTTGTGCCCCCTGGGAAGTGCCGGTTGCCCCGATACCACAGCCCCTGAAAGCGTGGTTCCTGGCTCACTACCAGAAAAACAAGACGGCTGCTCGGAAAACCACCCAAGTGTCCGCCGAGGACGGGGGTTTGCTGCCCGAAACAGGTAACCGGCATGAGTATATGCTCCGGCTGAGCAAGCTGTTGGCCGGGGATCTGCGTCTTCCGCGCGGTTTGGTGGTCGATATGATGCGACCGTTGGCCGACCGCCTCGGGACGATGCACGAAAAGGGGAGAGGCGAGCAGGAATTGCAGAATTTGGTGGCCAAACTCGCCGTATCCCCGTCTGCGGTCGAAGATTTCGCTCATATTGACTTCGCTGACGCCCGGCAGACGGTTGTGGAGACCCGCCACGCGGCGGAACTTGCCGAAGAAGCCTCGTATCCCCCGGAAATCCCGCAAAACGTGTTCGATTCTCGGCTGCAAATCGTCAGTTTGCACGCCAAAGCCGCTCAGTACCCGAGAAACCTGTTCCTGCTCGGGTTGTTAGGTGTTGCCTCCGGTCTGTTGGGGACGTCCGTGCGGGTCCGCACAACCCCCGACGCCCCAACGACCGGAGTGCAACTGTACATTTTCGGGGTTGGCCCGTCCGGATCCGGAAAATCCATCACAATCAACGCGGTGACAGGCCCCCTGAAGAATTCTGAGCGGGTCCTGACCGACGCCACCCCTGAAGCGTTTGCTGCCGGCATGGCAAAGTTCCCCCGGGGCCTGCTTGTCGTGCTCACCGAAGGCAAGGACTTCCTCGGGATGTTCGGCAGGTACTCCCAACAACTGGCCGGAGGAGCCACGAATACCGGAATGTGGCTTCGAGCGTGGTCCGGAGACCCGATCATTCAATATCGCAAGGGTGGAAACGTCACCGTTCGCGCCCCGTTCGCCTCCATCGTCGGGGCGATCCAGGGCGTAAACCTGAACCAGATCCCGGGGATTGACGTGATCGACGGGTTGATCCAGCGAATGCTGCTGTTCCCGCTCGGACGGGTCCCCGAGGAACCTGCGTCTGACAGCCAGCGGGTACTGTCCCAGTGGTGGGACCGATGGGAGGCGGTCGCCAAACGCCTTGTCACCGTTCGCGAAGCCATCTCCAGCGTTGATACGCTGAGTCTGGCCGCGGCTGCGGGGGTCCCGGTTGATCCGGTTGTGTTGACCTTAACCCCCGCAGCCAACGCGGTATGGCAGCAATACGCCAAACACAAGCGGTCTGATGCGTATCTGGGGCAGTGGCCGGACGAGCACCCTTGGCGAAGCGAGGTTCTTAGGCACGCCGAGGTCGTCCTCCGCATCGCCGGAGTGCTTCGGCTGCTGGACCAGGCTCTGGAGGAGCACACGTGGAGTGCGATGTGGACCGTCACCAGAGAGCTGGTTGACCCGATTGTGCCCGAAGCCGGGGTCCAACGAGCGATTGCCCTGGTGGAGTGGCTGTGGCTTCACAAGCAGCGGATGCTGGATGCGACCGTCGACAACGCGTACGCTAAACTTTGCGGGGCTGCCGGGGCTCAAACCCAGGCGGTTACCGATATGCTGCAGAACACCGCAGCTCAACGTGCGAAGAAACTGCAGGTCCGAGGGTTTGCCGTGTTCACGCAACGGCAATACCAGAGAGTCAACAACCTCGGTCGCGGCGCGGCAGAGTACGAGCTGGGGTTGTTTACCCAGTTGGGCTGGCTGGAGCAGGTGCCGGAAACGGATCCGGTCAGCTATAGGTTCAGGGTTCAGTTCGAACGAAAGGCAGATTGACATGGATACAGAGGACGCCAAAACCATGATCTCCGCTTTATGCGTTCGACACGACAGCGTGTATTACCGCATCCCCGGGGTGGATCCGTGGGATAGTGCAAGAGATTGCCGGAAATGCACCGACAGCCATCCGGTGATCGCACATCCGCCGTGCGCTCAGTGGGGCCGCACAAAGCCTCTGGCCACCGTTGATCGCGACCAGAAAGCCTTGGCGTTGTTTTGTCTGAATGCAGTCCGCAAACGAGGAGGTGTGTTGGAACACCCCCTCGCCAGCGGGTTGTGGTCGTGGGGGTGTATACCTTCTGACGGCAATCCCGATATGCATGGTGGCCGGCTGATAATTGTCGACCAGTTCGACTTCGGGCATCCAGCTCGAAAGATGACCGGACTGTACATTGTCGGACTACCTCGACACGAAAAACCTATATCAGTCAAATTTTTCTTGTCGAGGTACTCGCAACCTGCAACGGGGGTACCGGGGCGGCTGATGACCTTGAAACGGCTTGGCCGGGAGGCTACGCCCAAACCCTTGGCCGAGGCTATGGTTGCGTTGATACGGCATTACGGGATAGGAGGATTGAATAATGAGCAACTATCTTAACGTGAACATTCCAACGTTCTACGCGAAACTCGACTCGGCGTTCCTGTACGACCTCGCTCCTTCACCAAACAACAAGCAAGTGCCGGTGGAGGTGTTTGCATACACGTCGATACCCCAACGCTGTGGTATGTTTTCGGTAATGACTGAGTGGGGTTCGCAGCACGCCCGTGTGCCGATTCACTATCTACGGTCTTTGAACACCGAAACAGCCTCGAACTACCCGCTGGATTGGTTGCAGCTTTGGGATTCGCTTTCGTATTACGCATCCGTGACAATCCTCGAATACTGCAAGAACCGTGGTGCTATGGTCTGGTTAAAAGATCACACGCAGCATCAAGCCAAGTACATGTTTACTCTTGATTGGTGCATGGGGCCACAATATCAGACAGGCTACGGCGAATACGCGGGAGGACACAAATGCGGACACGTTTTCGAGGGCGAAGGCGGACAGTTTTTCATTCAACCGAATAACCGGGTGCTGTGGATGGACGGCGGTGCTTGGATATCGAAAAAATTGGACAAGCCGGATTGGAAGGTGTTCAGTCAAGAGTTCTCTTGCGAACGCACCGGCTCGCGGTGGGTAAGTGAGTCAGACGAAGAACTATACTTTTACGGTTTTAAAAAGCGGGAAGCATCGGGCAAGGTTGATTTGGACCAACGAGATAGACAACAAAAACTACGGTTTCAGGATTGAGCACGAGGGCGAGAAAAGGCGAAGGGCCGAAGCCCTTGGCCGAGGCTATGGTTGCGTTGATACGGCATTACGGGATAGGAGGATTGAATAATGTTGAATCAATACGAGCTGGAAATAACGTGTTTGTGCCCGGTGGATGATTTGCCCGACGTGTATCAGTTGACGATCACGGCACGGCGTGTGCTACCTGTGGAAGCGATTTTGCAAGTGGTCTCTGAGTTGAGTTCGCAGAAGCTTTTTCAGGAGGCTCTGTGCCAAGCAATCCATCGCAGGGTCAATGCCTGCTGTGTTTTGGTCGGGCACCACAGCGGAGTCAAGGTGCGGACGCAGTGCGGGGGTGCCGATTGATTAAATACCACGGGACGCCAATTGGCGGTACAAAACGAGACGCAATGCTGTTTTTGCAGGGAAGGCATGCCTTGGTCAGTTACGCGGCTCCGCTACACTTGCCTGAAGTCATAAACTGCTGCGAGTCTTTTTGCCTAGACAACGGCGCTTTTTCTGTATGGAAAGCGGGAGAAGGAACGGTCGATGAGTGGGGCTACTACAACTGGGTATCCAACCTCGTCGACCACCCTTCTTTTGATTTTTTCATAATACCGGATGTCATCGATGGGACGGAGCAGCAGAACAACGACGCAGTCTTTCGATGGAAAAACATCCGCGGTGGTGTTCCGGTATTCCATCTTTCTGAAGACCCGTCAAGGCTTTTGTGGCTTGCCGGGATGTTCCCAAAAGTCTGTTTGGGGAGCACGTCTAAATGGCCGCGAGTTGGGTCTGCCGATTGGTGGCCGTTAATGGCGGATTTTATGGACACCATTTGCCGGGGCGGCTCCCCGCCCTGCAAGTTGCACGGCCTCAGAATGTTGAACCCCGCAGTATTTACTAAACTACCGCTGCATTCAGCAGATTCATGTAACGCCGCGATAAACGGCGGATTGTGTCTGTCCGGAGGAATCCACCCAAGCCTGGAACGGTGGCAAGGGTCGGAGAGAATAGCCCGCCGCATCGAAACGCATCAGTCGGCACCGTTCTGGGATCGACGAAACGTTGATCTGGAGGTAACTGACTTGCGGTAGTACGTTTTTTTTTTTTTTTTTTTTTATTGGGGGGGGGCGGTCATGGCAGCGTACATTTATGCACGGGTGTCGACAGTGGAGCAGGTTGTTGGGGGGTGCAGCATCGAAGGACAGGTGAGATCCTGTCGACTGTACTGCGAGGCCAACGGGCTTGTGTTGGGTGCGGCTACCAATTGCGACAAAGCCGGCGTGATTCTGGACGGCGGTCGCAGCGCGTTTTCGAAACCGTTTGCCACACGCCCCGGCGCAATGCTCCTCGCGGGAGCCTTGCAGCAGGGAGATACCGTTGTCGTGACCAGTTTGACGCGGCTGTTCCGCCGAGTCGCCGAAGCCGCCACGATAATGGAGCGGTGGGTTCAGATTGGCGTAAGCGTGACGTTTGTCGACTACCCGTCGCTTAGTTTCGATTCGGCGAACGGGCGGTGTTTGGTGTACTGCATGGCCGCCGTGGCTCAGCTCAAGAGCGAGTTGATCGCAGCGAGGGTCCGCGAAGGACGCGCGCGCAAGAAAGGTCTTCCAGCAGAACCGAACAGACCGGCTAAGCCGGCCAAGGTTTTGCTTCCGGCAGCGCAGCAGCCTATTGCCGAAGTGATTCGGCGTATGGCTGAAAAGCGGCCCTCTTCCCGATCCGGGCGGGTGTGCGTTTACGCCAGAGTTTCGACCGACGAGCAGTCTGTAGACACACAACTTGCCATTTTGAGGCAGGCGTACCCGGGCGCTGTTGAGTATGTTGACCACGGGGTCAGTGCGTGGAAGACCTCTTTGCCGGACAGGCCCGAGGGTGGGCGAATGCTGAGAGAGCTGCAACCCGGAGACACGATTGTTGTTCTGCGACCAGACCGGGTATTCCGGTCCCTGAAGGACGCTGCGACCCAGATCGACGCGATTCAAAAAGTTGGGGCGTTTTTGCACATTCACGAGGGTGGAATAAAATCCGACGAGCTGTTTGGTCGGCTGCTGCTGGGTATGTTGTCGGCGTTTGCTCAGCTTGAAAGCGAGGAGACCAGCAGGGCGACAAAGCACGCGATGGCGATCGCCTGCGGAACAAACGACGCCGCGTTGCAGGCCCGTCTTCCGAAACCGCTGCTTCGAGACGTGCCGCCGAAAACAAAACACTACGTTTTTGACGATGTGTTTGATTCAGGAGAGCGACAGCAAATGTGGCTGACAGTTCACCTGACCAAAGCAAACTATTGCAGTTTGGGTGTTTGTATTTTGGATGCCACAAACAGGAGTTTGTACGAGAAAGGGCTCCCGCCACTGACATCGCAATCGATGGACATGCGGGACTACCGGCAGGCTTTGCGGGAGGTCGGTACAAAAAAAGCAAAGGCGTTGATACCCAAGATCGAAAACTACGCCCGCGTAGCCTCACCTGTCGGGTCTTCGCAAAACTTCCCGAAGGCGGAAAAACGGTACGAGCATTTCATGCGGGTGTTTGGTGAACTCCCTCGAGAGCAACGGGACCTGCGGCTACTCACAATGATGCAGAGCCCGAAAGCTGTCGCCGCGTTCGCGGATGCAACCAAGCGAGCAGTCGAGACAGTTTGACGTACTTCCGTCCGCCGATCTCAACTCGCGATAAGCGATCGCCGTTTCTCCCGCGAGTGCTCCACTTTCGGACAGTGCTGACGTCCAAAGTCAAGCCGTAACGGGTCTGGACAAACGCCACGATTTCTTTGGCGCTGAGGAGTTGCTCCGGAGTTTGCATCGAGGGGGGCCTTATAGAGGACAAACGGGAATGTTGGTAGAATAGCGATTTGCCGGTATTGCTGTCCAGCCGAGGGTAATGGAGGATTATGAAAATCCTCCCCCCTATTCTGGAGCAGTAAAACCATGTCTACATCATCAGCCTTCCCAACCTTTACCGACCTCGCGGCTGCTCAGAGCGCTCCGGGGGGAGCAACGCCATCGGCACAGCCGGCTGCTTCGGTTGTGCCGGTGGCTGCCCCGGCGGTGACCGCAACACCCGTCGCTGCCGTAGCCCCTCCGCAGATACCCCCGCCAGCAGCGGTGTCGACAAACGCAATGATTCGACGCCTCGAAGCAAGCGGTACTCTTAACCCCGGTCACGGTTTTACTGACGACATGCAGGTCTTGGAGTACTTGGCAGTTCAGCAGCAGCCTGCGCAAGAACCGACTTCTCCTGCCGCACAGCCGCCGCAGCCGGCCACTGGCGGTATGCCAGCCCCGTCCCACAGTGAACTTGCTGCGGCGGCGGCGGCTTTGCAACAGTCCGGGATGCTGACCTTTGAAGCCGGAACAGGGGTGTGGAAAGCTGTCAGCCCGTTGGCCGCCACCGTCGCCAACGCTATGAACGAAAACGTTGCCCGTCAGCGGGCAGTGATGACCGAGCTTTCGGACCCGCAGGCATTTATCCGTAACTACGGCGCGGATGCTTTTTCTGAGTTTATCGCTCCGTTGCAAACGCAGATTCAACAGCTTACGGATGCTCTGCAGCAACAGCGTCAGATGCTTGCGGCTAATGCTCCGGACCCCGGAAAAGAATTTGTTGCCGCAAACTCTGCGGCCTTAAAAAACCCTGACGGCAGCCTTACTGCGGCAGGCCAGGCCTATTCGCAAGCGTGGGACGCGGCAGCACGAGCCGGCGTACGCAATCGAGAGGCAGCCCACGATCTGGCGTTTATGGCCGCTCGCCCGTTGATGCCTACGCCAGCAGCCCAAACCGTCCCGGCGGCACCGTCAAAACAGACGTTGCCGTGGTCCTCCACAATACCGACAACCGCAGTCAACCCTACGTTCTCAGCTCCCGGCCCCCTTACGACGTCCGGTCCGGCTCCACTCGGCGTACCGGTCAACAACGCTGGATTTCCCGATTTTACCGCAATGGCGGCACAACGTGCTGCCGGCACCACTTCGTGACGAGGATTTAGACCATGGTAGCTCTTGTTCCGCAAAACGTCGCAGGACACGTCAATCTTGTCAGAGACCTCGCGCCGAGTTACTGGAAAGGTGTTTCGGACCTGACAGTTCGAAACTTTCTGACCATGTACAACTTGCGGCGGTTTGGGCGGTTGACGTTTAACGCCCGGGGCCATACTCAGGTATGGAATGCGAGGATCAAACAGCCGAGCGTTTCTCCGGCAGTTGAGGGGCAACCGCTGCAGTTCGTGAATTTTGATACCGATATTCAGTATTTCATCGGGATCAAGGGCTATCGCGGTTCGGACTTCATGGGTGAACTCGAATACCTGCAGCGTGACGGTGCGGGCGACATCGCCATTACTGATCGGTATCAGAGAAAAAGCCAAGAGCTGGCGCAGGCTATGACAGAGCGCATCCAAAAGGCGTTCTGGTGCAACGGCAACGACGCAGCATTCGCCAACGACCTTGCTGGGATCAATACCGCCCTGGCCTATGACGACGCGACTCTCACCTCAGCAGACAAGGTCGCAAAGCCAACGGGTACGTACTGCGGGCAGACGACCACCCTCGGCGGGCTCGGCGGAACTTGGTCCGCCACGGCGGGAGAAACCAAACCGAATGCCTCTCTTGCCAACGACTGGCCATTCGGGCAGGGCTCTCCGGAGTACGACGGGACGTCCCCCTTGATCGTGAACTACGGGCCAAATATCTGGGGCAACGGCGGCACAGGTTTCAGCAAGAATATCATCTCTGCTGCCTCCTTCGCTATGACGGCTATGCTGCACCGCGGCGGGCAGTCAATGGTCGGTGCGCCTCCGCAGGTCGCGATTGCGTCCAACCTGTTCCCGTCCTTCAAGGACAGTTTCCGAGCCAACAACCGCCAGATCATGCCGTGGAAGGACGGAGACTTGGGGTATCCCGGCGAAACGCTGATGGTCGACGGCGCCGTGTATTCCATGGATTACGCGATCCCGCAGTCTCAGGCTTACATGTACCTGCCCCAGTTCCTTGAAGCGTTCTTCCTGCACAACGACATCTACGGCCCAATTGGGCCAGAATGGTCAACCAGCCACACTGGATACTTGTACTACATCAGCACCTACGGAAACTTCAAGTTCCTGCCGAAGTACCTGTGTCGGTTCGTTAGCAAGACCTGATTTGTTTCCGGTTTTTACCCTCCGATATTCGTCTGATCACATTTTTGAGGATGTAGTGTATGGCCGGAAATACTATTTCGATGCGGTTGGGTGGGGTCAATGTTGTTGACGACCCGGCATTCCTCGGGCAAGGTGCCAAATTTCAGGATATTGACTACACGAATCCGGAAAACCCGGTGCTCCTGTCGCAGCAGGAGGTGTGTGCGGTCCTCGTGAAGAACGACTCGGGGGCCACGTTGGCCGCGGGTGCCGGGCTTCGCATGAAGGCTGCGGATACCACCATGACATTGGTTGGCGGACTGTGCGGGGCCAATCAAGCCCTGCACGGAGTTGTTGACCCGTGGATCTCTGCGCCCGTACCCGTTGGCGGGTTTTTCTGGATGATCGTGGAAGGCCCCACCTTGGTTCTTGCCGGGGTCGGCGGGTTGACTCCAGGTGCTTTGTTGCAGACGGCGGTGAACGGGACGTTTATCGCAGGTACGGAAGGCACCAACCCTGTCGGCCACAGCGGATATTCGTCGGCAACGACTGCGGCAACGGCCCGTGGACGTGCGTACGTCCGAACGCCGCTCAGCCCGCTCGATTGTTGATTGCGGGCCGCAGGTTTTTCCTTTCTTGTTTTTGGAGATCAAATCGTGGGAGACACACCGGTACCGCCGACAGGGATTCACGGCGGCAACAAGCTGGCAAACGTGAAGCCTGGTAATCCGATCCAAAACCCAATCACACCGATCAGCACAAAGTGACCCGCGAGGGTGACGTTGCTGTTCGGTTGGCGGGCGCAAGCCCGCCATCTTTTTTGGCCGACGCAGAGTTTCCCGGGAAACGGGTATGCTGTGTTTGCGGACTGCCTTTCACCCCGCACGCTGGCGAGAGGGTATGTATGGCATGTAGCGACGAAGTCGTCCGGACGGCTCAGCAGGTTTTGACGGGCGAAGGCTCGTGGCGACGGGCGCTCCGTGATGTCCGTCAAAAAGGCCGACCGTTCGTACTGGACGTTGCTGAGACGGTGATGGAAAAACTTGGTGGTCCGGAGAAACTGGCCGAGCGGTTGGCTACCGACTTTATGCGGGCTCGCGGAGAGGGCCTTAGCCCGGAGCAAGCGGTATTCCACCAGCCTGACGTAAAGGTCCTGAAGGGGTTGTACGAACTTCTCAAGGGCTTGATGGACTCTCGAGATGAGCTGGTTGATGACTCGGATCCGTTTGACGGGATGTCCGAGGAGCAGTTGATGCAGGTCGCGTCAAATGCGGCTATGCTGCGTATTGAAAACGACGCCGGTTTTCGAGACGATGTTTTAGCTACAATCGCACGAGTAGATGCGACTGCTATCACCCGAGCCGCGATTAAGGTGTTGTCCGCCCCAACCGTCGAGGTGATATATGCCCCTCCGCGACCTTTTGTCTAAAGCCCGACCGTACGCGCCGTACGGGGTGTACGGATTGACCGCAGGCACTGTAGCCGGCGCTCCCGGAAGCGAGTACTACGGGCCGATCTTGGGGGCTGTTGGGAACCTGTTTGACCTGCCGGGCAGCTCAGTACGCGATCTGTTGGCCGGAGAAAACCCTTTTGATCAATGGGCTTCGCCGTTGTCCGGAGACAACCGGGCTACGGGTCGCGACGTACTTGAACGGTTCGGGATGCGGGCTAACCGAGAGACAGGGATGGCGGGGTGGCTGGATGACCCGATGGAAGGCCTGAGAGACTTGGCCGGATTCGGGGTCGAGCTGGCGACCGACCCGTTAAATTTCGCGTCGATGTTCAAGCTCGGAAAGCTGTTTCGAACAGGTAAGTCCGCCGCGGCGCATAACGCAGCGCTGGACGCCCTGCAGCGAAACCCGGAACGCCAGCGCCTTGGTCAGCAAATGTCTGAGGCGTTCGGTGAGTCTGGCGACCACACAATGGCCTTGATCGACGCGGCTACGATTCGCCAGGGTCGTGATCCCGGTTTGGTGTACGGCAGTCTTACGGTAAAAAACCTGGAGCGAGCGGCAACGGGCGTTGCTGCAGCTACGGCGGCGGCTGAGATGATGATGCCAGACTCTCCGGGACCAAACCCGTTGACGCTGAACCAGCCGTCACTACCGGACCTATCGCGACCGCTATTCCCGAGACTAATGGAAGACGAGGCTATCGACCTTTTTTCGGGAAATATAACCCATGACCAGTACAACGCGTTGATAGACACTCCGGGATATGACAGTTCAATCCCCAGAACCCCCCGGTTAAAAACCCCAAAGTACGTAGATTTTATTGAAAACCTCTGGTCAAAGCGCAGGTATGACAGAGAAGAGCTTCCGAACGAAAACTATCGGAGCGCGCATAAGGAGGTTGAAAAAGAAGTCGAGGCTATGGGCTTGGTGCCAGGTAGTGCACAGGCAGCTCACGCCTATCATGAAAAAATGCAGCCGAAAATAGAAGCTTTGGGTCGTTTGGGTAAAAACCCAACTGACGACGTAACTTCTTTTGTTGGTACCAATGTCGGTTCCAGAATTGACATTAAAGAGTTTGCAAGGGGTAACCCGATAGGAACGTTGCATTTTAAGGATGGCCCTGTGCAGTATGTTAGGGCTGTACAGTTGCTGCCACAACGCGGCAAAGCGCTTGTAGAGTTCGGGCTTGCAAGCAATAATAAGACGCAAATCGCAAACCCTTTAGTCGAACACAAGATTGCGGAAAAGAATGTCTCTCTGGTAGCTTCTGGAGAAGGGAGCAAAAATTCGTGGGCTGTGATGTCCGGGCAGGTTGGGCCGACCGCCACCCGTGAGCAGGTGCGTGAAGCGGTCATGCAGGCAATGCAGGATCCTCAGTGGCAGCAGGTTGGGTTCAACCCCGAACGGCACAGCTACTTCTATTTGCAAGGCGACCACCGCACACGTGTTACCGGTGCCGACGAAGTGCTTCAATACGGCGATTTGGTCTTAGCCAAAAACCCACGTACGGAGATGATGGGTTCGGAAGGTATTCGCCAGAGGCTGCAAGCGGTGGGGCTGATCCCGGACGACGTCTCCCCGCGGGCTTTGTATCAGCAAGCCGCCGTTGACGGCGACCCCCGCGCTCAGATTCAATTCACTCCGGAGGGGGCGGTCATCACGCCGTTTGCTCCCGACGCGTCGACAGCTCCGCACGAGGTCGGGCATTACCTCGACAGGCTGTTACGCCCGCGCAGCCAGCGAACCCGTAATGCTGAAGAGGCTTTTGCCGGAGGCCTCGAAAACTATTTGGCCACTACCCAGACAAGTAGCCCGGGGATGGCCAATGCGATGGGGTATTTCAATCGCGAGATACCGCGCGTCTACGACCCGCAGTATGGGTTCCGGAATTTACCCGCTCGAGGTGGCGAGGACTACGGCGACTTGTTCGGGATCACCGACACGACGTCGCCGCTTGACAGGCAGCAAGTGCCTGACTTGGCTACGCCGGCGGGGCAGATGTTGTTGAGGAACATACTTGCCCGGTTCAACCCGTACGGGGGCGTGCAGTGAGCCTTTCTGATGCCCTGAAAGCGGCAGCCCGCCTTGTACGCCTGAACAACGACGCGTTGGAGTTGTTTCGACCGACAAAATACCAAGAGCCTGTTGCGATGACCAAGGCGTCGGAATGCTTGGTGCAGGGAGGCACCAGATCAGGCAAGTCCACGATTGTTGCTGCTATGGTGGCGGCATACGCCAGAAACAAGCCGATCATATTTGCTGACGGAACGAAACACGATATCCGGGAAAAGGCTTGGGCGAGCCGGTCAACAACTGTCTGGCTGATCGGCCTGCAACTCAACCACATCGGGCAGACTCTTTACCGTTTGCTTCGCAAACCGGGAGCGTTTGACTGCGTACGGGATCCGCTTACGGGTAATCTACGTGCGTGGCAGCCGGGGGTTGTTCCCGGGGACGACCAGATTGGGCCGGAGGGTCGGGAGCCTGCGCCAGCGTTTATTCCCGACGAGGACGTGGTGCAAGAGACTTGGGAGTCCAAAAGCGAACATAAACTGACTAGCATGACGCTGCGGAACGGCACGGTCATATATGCTTACGCAAGCACGGCAGAGGTGAAACGCGGCGACCCCGTGAATTTGATTTGGATTGACGAAGAGATTCGATTCTCTGATCACTACGCAGAATGGCAAAGCCGATTGAGTGACCGCAAGGGCCGACTGTTTTGGACAAGCTGGCCTGACCTGCAGACAGAGGCTCTGCTGAGACTACATGACCGAGCGAATACGCAGGCCTCCGAAATCGCTAGAGGCAAGCGTAAGACTGCGGACGTTGCCCGGTTTGTATTTGTCGGTAGCAACTCCCCGTTTATCGATTCGGAGGAGCTGCGCAAGCGTGCTGAGGGGTGGAGTGAGGCCGAGAGGCTGGCTCGAGACTTCGGGGAGTTTCCTGTTGGTACGATTTTGGCGTATCCTGAGTTTTCCGAGGAGCGTCATGTGGTTGACTACGGAGAAGGTAACCCTTTGAATGACCGCATCACGGCGGTCATGGATGAGCTGAACGGGGGTGTTCCGGATAACTGGCCTGTGGACTTGATCCTCGACCCGGGAACTACCAGCCCAGCAGTTTTGTGGTGTGCCATACCGACGCCGGATTACTGGGACGGAGGTGTTCCGTACTACGTAGTGTATCGCGAAATGAACGTAGCTCGCATAGATGCGCAAGATATGGCTGTTCGAATTCGAGCCATCGAACCTGATCGGACGTACTCGAGGTTCATAATCGACAAAAAAGCCGGCGCTCAAACGCCGATGGGGTTCGCGTGGAAAGTGGCCGAGCAGTACTCCCAAAAATTCAAAGCTGTTGGTGTCAGAAACCTGACAACCGGGTTTGAGTTCCTTCCGGGCGAGCACGTTTGGGCTGTTCGGACCTTGAAACTGCGTGCGTGGATGCGTGGCCGGCAAGACTGCCCCCGTCCACAACTGCGGATTTACGCAAGGAATTGCCCTATCCTGATACAACAGATGAAGTCTGTTCGGAAGACGATCCGCAGGTCCGAAGTGCAGGATAAAATTGCTGACGGGCAGGTCCACGACGTACTGGACACGCTGGAGTACTGGGCCGGCAGCGACCCCACATTTCGCGTGGTAACGACTAAGGGCACAAGCCCGGGCTTGCGAATGTTCGAGCAAGACGTTAAATTTTGGGCTGACCTCCGAGCCTCTTCCCCCGGACAAGGCCCGGGCAAACCGATGATTATTTTAGGTGCGCCAGGTGCAATATGACAAACAGAAAACAAGACTCGATCGTTTCCGCCACACAACCTGCGTTTAAGCCGGCACTTGTGCGGCAGTACACGGTGCCGGGGTTTGGGGGGCCGCAGGCAGTTACGGTAGCCCTCGGAGATGCCGTGTGGTTTTTCCACCGCGGAGATATGTCGGCCACACCGGCTCCAGCCTTTGTGGTGGAGTTATGTGACCAAGGTCAAGCGCATTTGGCGGTGTACGACTTGTCGTCTAACGGCTGGCAGCCACGCCGCGGCGCGTGCATCACCGGCGACAGCCGTCTGGAAAACGAGCACGTGAAGGCCCGTGGTGTCTGGGTTCCGCGAGTGTTGACCCCGGTTACGGCAGAGTAGCGGTATGGCTGTGACGTACGAACAAGTCCAACGTTATCTTCTGGGGCCTTTGGTCAGCCAGTGGATAGCGCGCCTCGAGGCGGCTAAGACCGCCAAGAAGCGGTTCACCGCGTGTGCCAGGCTGTGTCGACAGTTTTACGGCACAGACCCCGGTGCTCAGTGGGGCGACGACGTACGTAACGAGTTCTATCCGCAAGTGCCGAAACCACAGTTTGCCGTCTCCATCAACAAAGCCTTCGAACTGGTCTCCGTGATCGGCCCGTCGCTGCTGTGGAGATACCCGCGACGGCAAGTGCGGTCGATCCAGCCACCTTCGCAGGTGGAGATACTGCAAACTGTTTTTGGTGTTCAGGATGAGGCGTTTCTGCAGCAGATGTCCGCCATGGAGCAGACCCAAGCGGCGACCGTAGGTGTTCGCAACAGATTGCTGGAGCGCGTGCTGAACCACCTCGCCGACAAGCACCCCACAGGCACCTGTTTGGGCGAGGCGCAACTGGTTGTGCAGGACGCCATGGTCGCCGGGCTCGGCTTGTTGTGGACTGAAACCTACGTCGACAAGGCGTCTGGCCAACCGATGGTGACCTCGTTTGCTGGGCGTCAGGATGAACTGCTGGTGGATCCGGATTGCCGGGACGCCACGCGGGCCACGGCTAAATGGATCTCTCGTACGCACGTTGAGCCTGTTTGGGTTGTTGAGCGGAGGTTTGGGTACCCACCGGGGTATCTGTCCGGTAAGGGCACGGGAACCAGTAGCGAGTGGGCGTGGCAGGCCAGCCAAACACAGACCGCCCATAAGTATTATCAGGATATGATTGAATGGACTGAGATATGGAGCTGTGGCGGAATTGGCGCAAGGGTGCAGGGGATTGACCCTGCGATGGGTGAGGCCCTTGACGCTGTGGCGGGCGAATATTGCTACCTCGCGATCTCGAAAAACGTCCCCCACCCGCTGAACCTGCCGCCAACAGTGGTCGAGGAGGCTCCTCCCGACTTGATACGACAGGCTTTGCTGTGGCGCACGTCACGCTTCGGGGCGGTGTGCGAGTTCTGGAAAGACCGTCGATGGCCGTGCGAGTTCCTGGAATTTTACCCGCTGTCGGGAAGCCCGTGGCCAATCGCACCTCTGGCCCCGGGGCTGCCGTTTCTGCTCTCTATGAACATTCTGCTGGTCTCGCAACTGCAGATGTCGTACGACCGCCGACGAGACATCATCGGCGTTTACGAGCACATGGCGCAGCAGGTTAACGAGGCCTTGAATTCTGAGAGCACCCCGTGCGTCGTAAAACTAACAAGCGCGGCTCAGCAATCAATCGGCGAGGTGATGCAGTTCCTGCAAAGGCCTCCGGTTCAGGGCGATCTGCTGATGTGGATTCAGTATCTGGACCAACAGTTTCAGAAAGCGACTGGGCTGGACGACCTGTCGTACGGGATCAGTCAACGGCAAAGCCGGGTTGTTGCTGATGTGCAGATGCGTCAGCAGAAATCGGCTGTCAGACCGGAGAAGATGTCGTTAGACGTTGCTGACTTTCTGCGGCGGTCTGCCCAGAAGGAGCTATGGTTGACGGCAATGTATTTACCCGGGGACGCCTTGGTCCCGCTGTTAGGTATGTACGGTGCTCAGATCTGGGAGCAACAAATCCGCACGATTCCGTTTGAGGTGATGGTCCGGCAGTTTGACACCGTCGTCGAAGTCACGGAGATGCACCGCCCCGACAACGATAAAGAGATCCAAGACCATGAGCGGATCTTGCCGTTCCTGTTGCCGGTGCTGCAGGGATACGCACAATCCACCGGGGACACCGCCCCACTAAACGCGCTGTTGCAGCGGTATTTCACCGCAATGCAGCTCACCAACCCGTCAGCGTTTGCGATGCAGGGCTGGTCTCAGCGGCCCGACCCTGCGGCTACGCAAATGCAGCAGGCCATGACGCAAGCCCAGCTAGACAGGCTGGCCGCCGAAACCGAAGACACGCGAGCCAAGGCGGTAGCGCGTTTGACAGACGCGCAGTACAAATCTCAAGGCTCAACCGCTTCGGGTTTGCAACGTTTGCGGTTTGCTGAGCTTGACCACCAACAGCGGATGCGGCAGGCCGACGAGGCCCACCTGCAGAACATGCTGATTACCCAAGAACGTTCTGATTTGGAGCAGCAGTATGTCCGGTAAACCTCCCGAACGGTACCCCAACCGCAGAGACCAAAGCGACTTTGAGGCTGTTTGGCACAAAGGCCCCACCGCTGTGGCGTTTTTTGAGCAGATTGTCGGCGCAGAAGGCGTGCGTATGGCGGCAATGCTGGCGTCTCGGTCTGCCCCTACGTCCGGTGTCGATGACCGCATGGTGATGGCTAACAGCGGCAGTGTTGAGGAAACGTTCCGGGGAAGCCCGGAGATGTTGAACCTGTATCGAGCCCAGTATCGACGGGAGACCGGTGAGGATCTGCCGGCAGACGCGGTGGTGTACCGCGGAATCGTGTCTTACCCTGGAGAGAGCGGGGCGATCGTGACGCACAAGCGGAGTCTGCAGGAAGTCAAAGAGTATTTGAAAGCCCGTGGCCGGGACGTGCATGGGGATTGGGACGTGACTGGGGATCAAGTTGCTGCAACTCCGCAGGTTGTGCGAATGGGTCCCGACATTATGAGTAGGTACAAGGCGGAGTACCGGGCCGAGGGTGGGTGGGAGAATGCGACTGACAGAGACCTTGAGGAAGAGATCTTGCACAAGCACGCCCCGGTTGTGACTGCGGATGACGTACATAACGCACCTGCCACGCTGGACGAATGTGCTAACTTGATGATGCGATGAGGTCTTGATGTTTACGTACGCCGACGCCATGAGCTTTCTTGCCACGCAACTGGATACAGTGTTGTCCGGTTCGCTCGAACAGCGCGTACGCAACGCGGTTAATTCCGGGTGGAACAGGCTGCACTCGTTGGCGACGTGGGTGTACTTCCAGCGGTCCGGTGTTTTGCGGGTATCTCCGGGGCAGCGGACAGGCACGGCATCCTTCTCAGCCTCCACAGGTATTGTGACGCTGACGGGCTCTGTGTTTCCCGCTACGGTGACGGAACAACACCTGCTGATCGATCGGACATGGTATCCTGTTTTCCGGCGGGTCAGTGACACCCAAGTCGAATTGTTTCCTGAGACAAGGCCGACGCTGGACCTGACAGACGTCGCCTATGTGCTGCAGAAAGTGCTGCACCCGCTGCCCGCAGAAGTTAGTGACGTGTTGGTGGTGTATGAGAGTCAGCAAAACATCCGGATGTGGCGAGTCAACCCGATGACGGCCTACCAGATTCAAGAAGGTTTTTCTTGGTCGCCGGCACTGCCGACACAGTATAGCATTTTTGTAGACCCTCGCAGCCCGGGGCGGTGGTGTCTGTGGCTACCGTTCGAGGTAATGCTAGCTACAGAGCTGGCGTACATGTACCAAAGCCGTCGCCCGGCCAACACCCTCGTGCGGGAGGCGAGGGGTACCGTCACTGTAGTAAACGGGGTGGCGACATTCAGCGAGCCCGTTGTGACTCCCGCCTTTGTCGGGGCCGTACTCCGTTTGTCGGCCAGCGAAACAGTTCCTCCTGTTGGGCCGTACGGGGATTTTGCGCAGGACCCGAGTGTTGCGGAGACGGTCGTAGAGGAGACTTTGGTTACCGCGTACATCAGCGCGACGCAGGTGCGGGTTGCAAACGTTTCTGCGGCGGCAACATCGGTTTCGTTTTGTGCGTCCACCCATATAGACGTAGGTGGGGGCGCAATGCTGAACCTGTTCTTGCGACTGGTCGAGGATGAGTATGGCACAAGACCGGTCGGGAACCACAATGAAAAGTTGGTGACTAAATCGGCGTTGGCAGACGCGGTTCGGGAGGCTATGGCCGCGGATGGCCGAGCAGTGGTCAACATGCGGGACGAATTGAAATACTGGTATGGACTGCGTCTCAAGGACATAGGCTATGTCAGCTCCGGAAGCTAAAATAGCAAAGCGCACCGTAACGCTTTTGCAGGAGCTTGCTGCTCAGAACGTGTTTACTCCGCAGGCCGGGGAGAGATGCCGGCGTGTTCTCCCGTCCGCGATTCGGCAGATCCGGGTGCTCGAAGGATCGGAAAACATCCGTACTGCAGTGGGTTTTGCAAACCTCCCGCTGCCGGCCATGCTTGTTTGTGCCATGCCTGTTGAGACCGCCTCCCCTATGGGGGTCAGTTTAGCGGACGACGAAGTCGTCCGGATAGCAATACAGGTTGTCGAGAACACCCCGCAAGATGCGAGCACCGGAATCGCCACGTACGCGTATTGGATGTCAGAAATACGCAAGAGACTGCTCGCGGTACCAAACCCTTTCTTGCAAGACACCACGGCGTCAGAGTATGATCCGTACGTTGTCTACGTAGTCAAGCGGTTGTCTGCCGACGCAGCGGCAAAACTACGACACAATCAATCTGTGGGGCTGCTGGTGTTTCAGGTAATGGTTCGACACCCGCGAGGAGTGTAACAATGGCAGTATCTACAGGCGTCAGCTCACAGGTTTCAATCGGCGGCAGCGCGTTTTGCTTTGCATCTTTCCAAGACGGCAGCACGGTCGAGCGGGTATTCAACCCAAACGCTATTTGCGGTAGCCGCGACCCGATAATCCAGCGAGTAGTCGCAGGCCGCAAGACCATACAGTTCCAGTTGACCCACGACGCGACGCGACCGATTCTGGATATTTTACTCGGGCTGTGCGGTGCGACCCGTACCGGCAGTGGGACCACGCAGGCTCCATGGGTGTACACGGCAAACGAGGCGGTCAGCACAACAGAGATAATCGTAAACAAGGTCGGCCAAAAACACCGGTACACGTTGTGCCGCCTCGCTCGGTTGGTGCTGCGAGGACAAGTCGGGACGCAACCGATTCAAGCGGAGAGCACGTGGGTCGCAGCCGACGAGATTGAGTCCCCAGCGTCGGAGTTTACCGCAGGGACGGTGGACAATCTGATTGCCTTCAACGGCAGTTCTGTGACTATCGGCGGCGTTGCGGTTGACCACGATAGGTACGCGATCGTGATCGACAACAAACTGGTGCCTAGTTGGAACGCCAGCGCCACTGTGACTGACGTTGGTCCTGGGCCGCGGCAGGTCCTGCTCGCCTTTGCCTGCCCATACATTGCGGCGAACAAGGATCAGTATTGGACAAACTTGGCAGTAACTCCTCGTGCGCTGGTACATACGATTTCAAACGGAAACGACACGCTCACGTTCGACATGGGTTATGGCGTCCTTGTACCGAAAAGCCCGGACATCCTAGGTGCGTCCGAAGAGATTCGATTGCAGCAGACGTGGGAGGCATACCGTGATGGTGCCAACCCCGCATTTACATTTTCTCTGAGTGGAACCTGACAATGTTAATCCCCCCGGATTTGGATGACGGTTTAACTGTGGCGGTGAGCATACCACCACAGGCCCCCACGTACTGCTCCGTCCTGTACGTCAGGTCTGCGATAGGCCTCGCTGAACCGACCGAAGCGTCTAGGCTGTACCTACAACAGCGCGGTTTGGGAGGAGGGGGAGACGATGATTTTCCACTACTGTCCCGGCTGTTTCGACCACCGTTCGTGTTTGCGGATATATCTGGGAGTAGCCAGATGAAGCAGTATACGCCGGCGATCTCGCAGCCCGGGTACTTGCATAAAGTGCTGACAGGGTTGTTGGCTGCTTTTGGTACCCAGCCGCTGCGGAACGTGCTTCAAGCATTAGCAGGCCCAACGATCTCGCCGGAGGTTGTGCAAAGCCACGCACGGCTCCAGGTCTTATACCCGAAGGCCAGCACGTTCGACTGTGCCTTGTGCATGAAATACTCCGTCAACGTGGAGCCGGAGGTCTTCGAACTCGAGCGAGATCACTCAGGACAGCTTCGGCTGCTGGCTGAAAACGCCAAGCCTCTCTGTGATTTGCGCCATGGGCGGTGCGTGAAAGGACACCACACCAATCCGTTAGGCGTATTGCACCGCGTTTTCGGCAAGATCTGGCAACACTACTGGACGTACCGAACGTCAGGCAGTAGACTGAGCGACATCACCGGCCCTTGTCCCCGGCACGCCCTTCACCGCGCTGTTATTGACCATGTGGTGACTTATGGACCCCACGATCGACGATTTGATCCGCTTGCTGGCCGAGGCACCCCCGGAAGAGAGAGTGTTGCCGGACCCGGTGGGCCTGATGCAGGCGTCGCAATTTCTTCGGAGCACACAGCCCGATCAAAATGCGTCTTCTGCGGGTCCAGCCAGTGCCGAGAGGCTGAGTGCCGAGCCGTCGCAACGGGGTGAGACGGCTTCTGCCCCCGCGGCGGTGGCAGAGAGGCAGACATCTACATCGAGTGCAGCAACGCCCGCCCCTGCCGGGGAACTCCTTGGGACGTCGGCGTCTGTAATACCCGGCACCCGCGTGGTGGGTGCGGCTGCCGGGCCGAGCGAACGTGGCGGTGTGTCTGGTGAGCCTGCTGTACCGACACCGCCACGCTTTGCCTCAGCACAACAGGCCGGGTTTAGCAGGCACGACTGGTTTTCGGAAGAGCCCGCCAACCCCCGCCCGAGATCACAGGAAATTGGCTCCGCGGCGGATCCCGCCGCTAACCGTTTGGTGGATGCGGTGCCGGCCAACCCAGTGTGGCGTGAAGACTTTGCAGGTACGGCAGCCGAGGCTTTGCGGCGGGCGGAGTCGCAATACCCCGGCGCGCAGGTGGTGTCTCCAGAGTACATGGCGGGGCAGCAAGCTGTTGCGGAGTTAGCCCGGCAGCAAACGGGGCGGCCAGCGGACCTTACGGACAACCCCGTGTTTGTGAGCGCGCAGGTGACACCGACCCACCGCGTCGAGTTTGTGGTGCCCGCAGCAATGCCGGTTGATCCGGTCCAGTTATTTGCTGCCGCGGATAGGTATACCATGCAGACCGCCCCGGCAGCGGCACCGTCTCCACCCTACCGGGATTTGTTTACCGGCACCATTAACGCTCGGGTGCAGCCCACCGCAGAGACGGCGGTTCAGCATTTTTCGAATCAACAGCCTCCGGAGTATGTGGATCGGAGGAGCCTGTGATATTCAAATACGGTAACTACGCGCACGATAACTGCGAGTGCGGGTTGCGGGTTGCGGCTTCCGCGATTATGGACCAGTACCGTCGTCGGATCGGCACGGTATTTGAGTACACCGTGGTTGGCGTAAAGATCGTGCCCGACAACCCGAACCCGGTAACGACAAAGGCTGCTCTCACTGCAGCCTTGCAGGCTATGGAGTCCGCCTATTCGGCGGACAACCTAAACTGCGGGCTGTACCTTCCGGACGGAACAACCCCGACAGCCCACACGCTGGTGTCGGCAAACACTTTCGGCGGCGTGAAGGTGATGCAACCACCAACCTACATTGATGGGCCTTGGACGGGGCAGATCGAGTACCTGAATCGACGAACGTACTCGATCGTGCTTCGTGCCGAGGTGCGTACAGGGTCCGGGTACTACGGGTACAAAGAGCGGCTTACGGTACGCGGGAACGGCGGTGTCAAGTGGCGGTACTCTCCTCGCGAAATCGGCGACGCGCAAAAGCAGGATCTGCAAAGCACCACCACAATCATGTACGTGCAGGAGGGTCAGGCGATTGGACGCCAAGCCTATCCGGCAGTGCCTGCCCCTGTGTTTCCGCTGTACGAGCACGGTGAGATGCGGGAGTTAGCGTATGATTCTCCGCAGGACCTGAACGCCAGCGGTAACCCCGAAATGTACCCCATCAGTTGGCGGTACGTGATGGAGGCTACCGCCAGTCAATCCTTCTTGGGTTTCACCCCTCCGTGAGGTACACATGCCCTGGTCGTTCCCCGGCATCTCGTACCCTGCACAGATGCTGTACACACAACATGCAGGATTCGACGCGGACAAGGTTCAACTCCGCGCGTTGCCGCAGCCGACAAATTTCCCCACGTCAGGCACCTTAACCTTGGTGTGGGGTGCCACCACAATCACGCTACCGAATTGCGTTGTTGACGCCGGTACTTTCCGACTCACCGCCGATGGTAAGTTCTTGGACGTGATCTTGCTGGACAGGCGGGACCATTGGACACGCACGGCGACTATCAGTGCCGATTACAACCTGATGTTCGGCGGAACACGCGTAGCAGCTACGCAAAAGAATTTGCGACAGATCGCCCAAATACTTTTCGCGGCCATGGGTGAACCCTCCGCCAACGTGTCTGTTTTACCGACGAATGTTTACCCACGGGTTACGTTGAAGCAGGAGCAGCCTGTTGTCCACTTGCGAAAACTGTTGGAGGACCGAGGGTACACGGTCGTTCTTGGTTTTGATAACGAGCCGGTCAAAGTCGTTCGGCTTGGTCAGGGTGCGTCTTTGCCGACAACCGATGCGTTTTTGCGGACCGAGGGTTTGGACCCGAAGGTCGCCCCGAGATACGTGAGAACATTTTTTAAGGAGACGGTGCTGCAGTGCCGCTTGGCGCTGGAGGCGGTTGGGTTGGACACGGACGGGACGTGGAAACCAATAGACAGCCTGTCGTACGCACCCGCCGGCGGGTGGGGTGGGGTGCAACCTTACTCGCTACAAGATGACGACAACACTATGTCGCGACCGGAGGAGGCTGGTTTTGTACGCCGCGCGTACAGAATCAAGGGGTTTGTCAACGACACCGCGGAACCCGCAAGTTGGTTGCTGCCGTACTTTGGCACTACCGTTCCCGGATTGGACTACATCCTGCCAATTGAGCAAGGGTTGTTGGAGAAGCAGACAATCCGCACATGGGACAACCGCGGGTGGCCCCGGGTATATGGTAAGTACACAAAACGTTTGTGGACGCAGGACAGTACGCTTGACCCAAACCAAACCGTAAACACGGCGGTGACAGATAAGTATTCAGATTTCTTCCGGCTTGAGCATGAGTACGGCTTAGTGATATTCAACGAGCCGGTGTACTTATTCGAGGCGAACTACTACAAGCAGGCAGAACTGTATTTGGAGGCGACCGTACTGATAAGAGACCCGACGACTTTTGCGAGGTACCAACACACAATCGACGTGGATGTCTACCCGCAGGGGAGTGGGTACGTGAACATCCCGGGCGACAACCGTCTGGAAGTCATAACTACGTACTCTGGAAACCACGCAATCTCCGGAAACACCACAAACATTGCGGATTTGCAAACAGCGGCAGACACCAACGCAACATCCGCAGCAGGATTGTATAACACAGACGCCACGCAAATGATCGTGTATAGCCAACCACAACTCGACCTCCGGTGCGACGGCTCTATACTGCAGGTGCAGCACGTGCTCACGTGCGGAGAGTTCGAGCATCAGCTCGACCGAACAGTGGCGTCAAAAAATTGGGAATTCGACCGGGGCATACCGACCAGACGAGAACGTCGTGTGGCGGCAAGGGCGGATTTCTCCAACACTGCTATCGCGTCAGAGAGGGTTGTTGTCGATGGATAACACCGTTTCCACATCACGCCCTCGCGCTGCTACGGAGTACGCCATTCGGTTCTGGAACCGATCGGGTGAAACAATACCTCCGCACGGGGTTGTTAGCCTGCGAGAGAACGGCACAAACGGAATCTCTCGCGGTAGAAAACCGATCGCGGGGTCTTCCTTACACTTGGTGAACGGCCCGCGAGAAGTGGCCGCCAACAAGTACGGGGAGCTGTTTTTGTGGAACACCCCGAGGCGGGTAAAAATTATCGGAGCCCCTGACGTAGGCTCGCTTGTTGGCCCTATTCCGGGGTCTTGGGGGGTGGGCCGGGGCGGTGGCGGATTCCGTGTTTTGTTCCAGCCGGCAGCGGCGAACACTACCGCGGTTGTCATATTCACCGGCGAAGCGACCCCGCGTTTTTTGGCAAAATTGGATGGCAACCTGCCGGCAGCGGCAAATCCGGCAACGACGCCCGGGACAGCAGTGGCTTCCGTGTGGCGAAGAACGCCGGGAGGCATCTTCGAAGACAGTGGAGATAACGTCAACGTCGTCAACCGGATGAGAAACATATCTGTTATCTCCGGCGCGTGGGTCGAAGTCCACGAGGTTGACGGGGAGTTTCGATTGTACGTAGCGGATTGTGGGTGAGCCATGCAACTCGGTCGGTGCTGTAAGTGCAACAGCAACCCACTCACCGCGTGCATGTATCGACACTTACGTGCTGTCGGACCGTTGCCGCCGGAGTTGGGGTACGACACCGGGTTGTACGGGTGGGGTACTTTCACCTTGCGCCGTCCGGTCCAGCAGTACGGGGAGTTGGAGAAATACGCCAACCGCGTCGGGTATTACCTAACAATACCTCCAACCGCCGTACCGTTGGCAGGGGTCATATATGTCACGGCACAACCGTTCAGGTACGCCCTGCATTCTTGGGGTGAAGGTTTTTACGGCTCTTTGCAAAGGCAAGATAGCCCTGACTTTTTTCCTGGGTACACTACTGTAGCAAGCAGGCACCCTCAGCCTTTTAACCACATAAGAGCACTAAGCAGTATGGGTAGCGGCTTGCTCCCGGACGCTGCCGACGTATCTCCTTTTCAAGTAGTCCCGCCGACAAATAAGTTTTTGGACTCTCAAGCAAACCACATCTTGAGTTTTCAGTCGGAAGGGCTGGCTTTTTCCCCGTTCTACAACAATTGGCTGGCTGCAGGTTTGTCGTTCCCGCAACTAGGCCAAGTGTATATTAACATAAAGGGCGTACAACAACTGCAGGCAACTATACAAAACGGTATGACGAAAGGTAGGGTTTGGGTAAACGGTGTCGATGTAACCGGGGTAGTGGATTTAACATCTCCTCCGTTTGGTGGCACCGGATGGACTGGCGTTCCGGTAAATCTATCAAGCGTTAGGGATGCAGAGGTATGGTTAGATTTGTGGCATACTGCTACAATCAAGCTGGCTGCCGGCGGCGGAGGGCCAATAGACCAAATCGGATACATCGGGTCGTGGCCGGGCGAAAACATAGTATCGATCGGTAAACACAACCTGACAAATTCTTTTCAGGGTCTCCGCTTGACAACAAGCGGCAACACTGTCGGGGGGTCCACAGAGTTTGTTGTCGGCGTGTCCGGGTTTGGGCCTTCAGGCTATTACCAAAACACGGGCCGTTCGGAAACGTTTGGCAACCCGGGCTTTTCAAGCCTTACGTACAACCAAGGTGAAGGATTTCTGCTTACAGCAAACGCCGAGATACCGTGCATTCGGGTAGTAAAGCCGATACCCGGTGCCGTGAACGGGTCCTTGGCAAAAAGGGTTGTGTGGTACATGCCGCAGAACAACGACAAGTACGATCCTGTCGTTATGCCAAACGGTGTTTCCCACAAACCCGGGCTGTGGAGCCAAAACGCCCCTACAACGTTCGTGCCTTACGGGTACGGTTTTCGGTACCAACAGTCATTAAATTCGTCTCCGACACAGTGGCTCGACTTCAAAAGCTCTGGCGATACTCCGCCGCAGTGGTCACCAGGTGACGCCGTTTACTCTGATTTTCCAACGTCCATTTTAGTGAGCCCCCCGTAATGGCAATCTCCGCAGGACTGTCTTCGTCTTGGTGGACAGCATCGGACTGGCTTAACCCTGCCAGCCCAACGTTTTCTTTGGCAGGCTCTGGCTCCGTCGAGTACGCGTGGTCCGCAGGGACCCCACCATCGACGTTTCCCGGAAGCCCTCTTGTATCTCCAAACGCGTACGGTATGTACGCACCGATCGCCGGAGTCACGCTCTACCTGCGAGTTGTCTCGGGAACAGCGACCATCTACTACGACAAGGCGGACGGCCCGACGTTCTCCGCGTCGTTGTCAGGTAACGCGTTTTCCGGAGGGGCGGGTAGCGATACTGGGTGGGTGCAGACGCCGACGCCGTCTGTCGGCTACGATAACGTTACTACGAGAGCGGCGGCAAACCCGTACGAGTTTGTGACATACGCGCATATACCGGCGACGGGTTTATCGGCTTCCGACACGATCGCGTTCGCGATCGCTGTTCTAAACGCCAGTTGGTTTGTGCCGGGCAGGACGATCCGTATACGGGCACTGAAGTACGCAGCGGACCAATCAGGGTCTATCAGTAGCTGGTCGTCTTTGATGGCAAAGACGCTGACCACGGCGTACGCTGACTGTGTGACAAACACCACCCCCTTTATGACTTTTGACATTAAATCGATCCTGAATGAGCTGCAAGCTGTATCGGGGTGGTCGACATCGTCGCCGGTGCAGCTCCTTATTCGCGACATCGGGTCTGCGGCTGCGGGATTAGACACTCGGGCGGTTCTTGACTTGTCTGCTGTTGGTGCCCGGATGGCGATAACGTTGTCCTCCGGCGGTGGGCCGACACCACCAGACCCGGGTTTAGGCGGACCCTGACAGCCTCTGGACACTGCCTGTTTCGGTTGGTACACTGCGAAAAACCGTTTCCCTTATTTGGAGTTTGGCATGCCTCCGCGACCGATCACTATGCTTCTGCCTGTTCCCGGAGGCGCCAGTCCGCCTAGACCACCGGTCAATGCTGCAGGTAAAGCCGTAAGCAAGGCTGCAGGTAAAGCCGCAAGCGGGGCCCCGCCAGCACCCAAAACCGGCACACCAAAGAAGGCGGCGAAGTCTGCCAGTACTCCCGCCTCAACACCGGCGCCAAAACCCGCCACACCAAAGAAGGCGGCGAAGAAAACCCCGCGATCGCAGACAGCCTCGAAGGAACTGACCGAGGCCCAAATCCAAGACAAATATGCGATCAACATGCCCGGGAACCCAAGTCTCGATTTGAGCAATCCGGTCCAGCCGCCGACATCTGTCGCTCCGGTACCGCCTAGGACAACACCGGCACCAACGCCTGCGCCGGTATCTCGTCAAACTAATAGCCGCATGCTGGATTTCTTCAAAAACGCGCAGGGTTCATCCCGCAGTACTTCCGTCGACATGAGCAGCCCTGTTGATTCGGCAGCACCAGCACTGGCCGGTCAAACCCAAGGACAAGACGTTTTTGGCTTTGGTCGTTCCGTGCAAAACTACTTACAAAGACCGCAGAGTAACCCTGTCGCACCAGCACCAGCACCAGCACCAATGCCTGCGCCGGCAATGGCACCAGCACCAGCACCACCGCTAGTACCGCGTTTTGGGGGGCGGGGTGCTGCTTCGTCGCCCCCGGCAATGGCCCAAACGTACGGTCCGCCAGCACCACCGCCACGAAGCTACGCCCCTGGGATTCCGCTGCCGAGCGGGGCGAGAACGTCCTCAGCGGGTTTCGTATCGCCGTATGGCGGTCCGGCAGGGGATTTCAACATGGACTTTAACCCTCTGCGGGATCTTGCTGACCTTGCAAGGTCGAGCAACGTAGGGGAAAGGGCCGCTTTGCTTGGCACAGGCGCAGCCGTTGCCGCCGGGGCGTACGGTTTATCGGGCGGTTCTCGTAACCCGGCGCAAACCGCCGAAACGCCTGGGCAGACATCCGCAAGGTTGCAGAAACTGGTGGAGTTTGGCAACACGTTGAGCGGCCAACCGCGTCAGGTATTATCTTCGGTGCCTTCGATGCCTATGGTACCGCAACAGGGGTCGCTTCAGGGTTTGAGCCAAAACCCCGGGCCTCGTGAACAGTCTATTGCTTCCGGTAGCAACCCTTTGACGGGTACCTCTCCCGCACCTGTATCGCAGTCTTTGTCTGGCGAAGATTATCGACCGAGGTTCTTGGGCTCATTCGAATCCAATACGCAGGCAGTACCCGGAGCCGAGCGGGTCTCCTTTTCTTACACCCCTCCCGAGCGGCGGGCTCCGCACCTTTTATCTTTGGGTGCGTTTGGGGGTCCGGCTGCAGGTCTAGCCAGTGCCGTCCAGACAGGTCAAAACCTGGCAGGGTTTGCTGAGGAGGACTTGCGTAGGGGGGTGTATAGAAGCACAAGAGCAACCCCGGTCGGACAACGCCCGCAAGTTACGCCACCCCTCGGACAAGCCCCATACCCGCCGGCGGACACCATCGACGCCCTGGTTTCCCAGTCTCGCTTAGCCAATCCAATACCTCAACAGGGTGGAGTATATCCGCTCGCTCCTCCGCAAGGGGAGTATCCCGCCGTTGCGGGAGCGAGAGCAGAAGCAAGCAATCGGTACGACACCCGAACACGCCTGGGCGGAGAGTTTACCCCCGGCACAGACGCCGTCGGGGCTGACCAGATGGCACGCATCCGGGCAAACGAACAGTATCGCCAAGGCTCTATGACCACACCGGGCGGGCTCGTTAGCCGGTTTGGGCGTGGCGGTCCAATGGGGTTGGATGCTCTGGCAATGGCTGATGCCGAGAGGCAATATGAACAGCAAGCCCGTCTGCAGGCCCGAGTACGGGCGGATCAGGACTTGATCAACGCGTCTAACCCGCTGACTGAACAAGGTGCGGCAAACGTTTCGCAGGGGTTCATACCCGCTGCGACGGATGACCCGTTCCAACGTCAGAGCCGAACGTTTGCTTTTCAGCGGGAAGCCAACAGGTCAGCGGCCAACCCTCTCGGCACAACCGGCACAAACCAGCTCGGCATGCTGCGCATGATGCAGGCTCAAGCCGCAGCGCAGGGTGGATCGTTGAGTGAGGGGGACGAGGCAACACTCAAAGCTCTGAAGAGTCAACAGGAAGCACGGGATAGGATTAAACAAAGCTCGGAACGGCGTGAGCTGGTGCGCGATGCCTTACGAGAGCGGGGTAACCGAAGAGAGGACCAGGCCTTTTCGCGATACCTCAAGCAGGGGTACAGCCCGACAGATCCGTTCCTGCAGCAGAGGTTCCCGGGCGCTGTGCAGCGGTGGGCGGATAGGTTGCCTCCGGGCCAGCGAAAACTGTACGGGTACGACGATCAGGCCGGTGCTTCGCAGGACATGACGAGCCCGCTGAACGAGGTCACAGTCGGGGGCCAAGTATCTCCCGATCAGGTGTTGGAGGCAAACACGTTTATTCAGGCGGTACACGACCCGACACAGTCTTTGGACAGCATCCCCGGCGGCGCAGTGTTTGACGCCATAGCGACCCGCTCTCGTGTTGGACGTGAATACCTTGATGTAAGCACCATAAACGCTCAGTTGGAGCAGGGTTTAGCGGACGACTTGATGCGTACGCCCGGGTCTTTGGTTTTGGGGGTGGATGAACTGAAGGCGTTAAAAACGTACGCCCAAGCTAACTATGCTGCCGGAGGACTTCAGCAAGAGGCAATCGATTCGTCGCCGGCTCTAGTCGCTTTGCTGGGGGTTGATTTAGACGGGCTTTCTCTTCCAGAGGTTATGCAGAAAATGCGAGAGACCGCGGCGAAATACAAGCAGAGAACAAAAGGTATCCCATCTGACGGTATGAGCTACGAAGGCACCGGCGCAACGCTTTTCTGATAGCCTTTATCAGGCAGTAACGTAATGGCCACGATTCGCGAACTGTTATCTCGGGCGCCTGCGGCTGGCGTAAGCCAGCCGCAAACCTCGGCAGACGATACAGTACCGGGACTGCTCTCGCAGATTGGGTCCACCGGCCTCGGGGCCGTCGCGACTGTTGGCAATTTCCTGGACCTGCCCGGCAGCTCTGTGCGCGACCTGCTTGCCGGCGAAAACCCGGTCGATCAATGGCTCACGCCTTTCAGCGCAGAGAACCGCGTCAGCGGTCGCGACCTGCTCGAGCGGTACGGGATGCGGGCTAACCGGGAAACCGGTATCCTCGGTTGGCTGAAAGACCCCGGCGAAGGCCTGCGGGATTTGGCGGGGTTTGCTGCCGAAGTCCTGACAGACCCGTTCGGGCCGGTGGGGGGAGCCCTTGCGAAAGTCACTGGCTTAACCCGTGCCATGCAGACCGCACGTACTGCTGCAACCGCGGCGCAGCGAGCACAAGTGCCGCTGATCCTGCAGCGTATGCCGAAGATGTCTCGACCCGAACAGACACTGCACCCGTTGGTGTACGGTCTCGGCGCCGCGGCTAAGGCGGCGTTCGACCCCCTGTCGCCAACGGGGCGGGATGCTCTGGCGACGGCGTTCAAAAGCGTGAAGGGTAGAGCACGGGCTGTGTTCGACAAATACGGCTGGGGCGTCACCGATCCGTTGATACAAGATGTTGCGGCAATGACCCGCGAAAGTTTCCGGGCGATATCAGATAAAGAGACCGCAGACATTGCGGGCTTTTTCTTGCAGACCGAACGGCAGTACGGACTGAAGTTCCGCACAGACGACGCCGTGGACTTCCGGGTTCCCGGAAACGAATTTGTTGAGGGATCTCCTGCGAGGGTTGAGGCAAACAAGCGAGCTGTCCGAAACTATCTGGAAAACCCAGAGTACAGAGATGCGGTGAACGCTGCCTTGGGGCCAACACCGGCGTCTGGAAAATCCCTGCCGTTCGTGCCGTTTGATAACCGGTCCACGTTTGACACTGGCGACTATGTGACGTTTGTTGGGTCCTCGGATTTGCGGCAGGTGGAGTCCAGCCTCCGACTACCTGATGGCCGTTGGCGTGTTCGGCTGCGGGGCTCTGCGGATGAGGTTGACCCGGAAAGATTGGTCGCCAAGTTTCGTGCAATGGATGTTCTGCTTCCCGCAGAAGCGTATCGATTCCTCGACAGGGTGATAGCGAAGAACGCGGCGGCGCGGGCCGAAGCGGTAGACGCCGGATGGAACGTCCCCGACCTGTACGACCCGTACATAGAGCACATGCCGCGACAAAAGTCGGACGTAACGCGAACCGGTGAGGTACTGACAGGGCAGTCCCCGCAAAGTTTTGCCAAACCCCGGCAAGGCGTTGCCCAGGCTTTGCAGGTATCGGGCGGGCGGGAACAACTGTTGTCCGGGTTTCGAGAAGGCACGCCGGGGGTTGAAAAACTTTTTCGCGATCCCGAGTTTGAGCAAATCGTCCGGGAGTACTTGCCTCCGAGCCAAGGCGGGACCGGCACGCTGGTGTCAGACCCGACACTGGATTCGCCTTCCCGCGTAAACGACATCGGCGGTATGCCCGTGGTCGGTCGCAAGCACGTCGAGGATATTGCCGACCTGTTGGGCAAAGACCCCGATGAGTTGTGGGCAGAGCTGTGGGAGTTGGCCGGCGACCGACGCCCGGACCGGTTTGTCGGGCAGCCCTACTCCGGCCCCCTCGGGCCAATGTTCTCCGTGTCTGACAAAGGTTTGTGGGACGGGGTCAGCTCGTCATACCCAACAACTGCGGCGTTTGTACCTCCGTCGATATTGCCGACAAGCACCGAGGTTGTACTCAACCCGGGCGAGATGTTTTCCATCTCCGCGTCAGGGGCATTTCCTCTGTACCGAGCGATCACTCCCGACTCTTCCGACGTTGTTGACGCCTACCTTGCAGCACTGCGAAAATCTCCCAGCTACTTCAGCGCTAAGGGGATATCCTCTGTACGTGCGGTTGACGTGCCCGCAGGTGTCGGCGACGTCATATACCGCAGGCTGGGCTTTGACCCGCTGCCGGCCCGCTCCGGTTTAGCCGGGCATGAGGACTGGGTCAAGTCAGTACATAACAACCCGGTTGGTCAAATCACCTCGACGGTCGACAAACGCTTTGTGTTTCCGATGGCGTTGGAGCGGGGTCTGTACGACAAAGTCATCGCCCGATACCTCGACCGGTTGCATACTCAAGGCGTGCCGGTGCTGCCGCACTCGGCTATGACGCAATTTGTGTTTGGCCGGACGGCAATGTTCAATCATATCAACAGCCCCCGCCTGACGGGTGCAGCGTCAACGCCGGTTTTACCGAGCGTGTACCTGGACCACTACATCCCAGACCCGGCAACAGGTCTCGCAGCACCGGTCGCCATAAGCCACACGCTGACGCCGGGTGCAAGTACCACAACGCCTTGGAACACTATCCCGTCCAGCACGGACCCCGCGTTTTTGAGCTGGGCTACCGTGAACGGAGTGAACCTGTCTTCTCCGGACATGGTCACTTTACTGGCTAAAATAGACCGCAAAGTGGACCCCGACGCTATCGGGTACTACGGGATGCACAAAGGGCGACCGTACGTTGTGCAGCCCGCGCTTCGCCCGCGGATTACGCACCCTGCGATAATGGGGCACCTCAACGCCAGGATGGATACTCTGACAAAAGAGAACCCTTTACTGCAGACGGATATTGTGCAGGATAGGTTCGAGTCGCTCATCGGCAGTAAGTACGGATCTGCGGGATTGGTTGATGAGTGGATGGCGGTGCCGGATAATACCACGAAGGGTTTTATCGCCCGCAACGCGGACGGTACGCCGCTGAAAAACCAATCTGACGCCCTGCTATCGATGTCGCGACCGCATTGGGGGCGTGCCGTAACCTCCGTCATTGACTTGTGGGATAAGACACAGCGCACTATCGCCGGCGGGCTCGACGTGCAGGTCAGTCACTTCCTTGACGAACTCCGACGAAGCCCGTCACTGCACTCCGCCTTTCGGTTTGACACTAAAGCCATGCAAGGCCTTGGGGTTCCGCAAGTGACGCTGGGGCTTCTTGACACCGTGCGGTCTGATATCAACAGCGCGATATCGGCGGGGATTGTCCCGGGGATTGTAGATGAAATACCCTTTGATCACACAATCGAGGTGGTGTCTCGGTACAAGGGGTTAGCTTATGAGTTGGCGGAGCTTCCGTTACGCCGGCTGACCGGGCTGTTCGGCAACGATCCGCTGGTTGACGCAGCGGATGGTATTTCAAAACTGCGGATGCAGACGTCGTACATTAACGGTGCTGTTGGGGCGCTGACAAACCTGTTCAAGGCACAGGCTCCTACAGTGTACTCGACAAGGACGGACATTCCCGGGGCGGTACGCCTCAGAGACTGGCTGTACCCGCCGGAAGACGCGCTGGGGCAAACACGCCGGCAGGGGTTGTGGCCCTCGAATCTTGTCGCCGGTACGTTCCTTGACAACCTACTGCGAAGTATCCTCGAGAGCCGTGTTTTTGGTGGCACGATGGATATCACCCCCGCGGATGCGACCAAACTCTTTGTCGATACGAAGCCCCCGTACAAGTACTCTTTAGACAGCTCGGCGATGTTTGTCGACGCCGCAGGCAAACCCTTAGACGGGGGAGCCTTGGAAGAGGCGAGAAAGTTCGCGCATGAAAAACTTCTGGAGATGGAGTTACCTGCGGATCAGGCCGAACAGTTGCGTACCTTCACGGAGACCCCAATGGCGGCACAGTTGCCGGAGCTTGGGGCTTTCCTGCAATCAACAGCTAACTTGACGGGCGCGCTGAAGTCCGGCTATTTGTTGTCTGTTAGCACGGCTGTACGAGACGCGCTGGGGTCAGCAATCAACGCGTATCTGATGGGCGGGGCAAACCTCGGGGTCGTGGCTAAGTACGCCAAGGACGGGCTGAACTTCGCTCGTGGAGCCCCGATCGATCCGACGACTATCACAGGTCTTCGAATACCGGAGATAGACCAGTACCTTGCCAGAAACGGTATGCAGGACACGGCCACAGACAGGGGCCGGGCTTTTCAGGCTCTGTTCGCAGCACATCACCGAGCCCCGTACCGACACGCCAGCACGATGAACGCGGACGTTGACGCGCAGGCGATATCAGGGTCCGCCGAAGCTGTTATGACCGCTGTGCCCGGGCAAGGTGCCGGACAAGTGCGAGGTGGAGCAGGTGCTTTGGCAGAGGCCGTTGTTGGTGGGACGGCAGCGACCGTTGCCGATATCGGGGCCCGCCTGCGACGTGCTCGACAGACGCCTACCGGCGCCTCTCGCGGGGTCGTCGGCACAACGACAGGGGTTCTGCATGAGTTCTTCAATCCGATGAACGTAAGCGGTAGGTACGTTAATGAGCCGGCGGTAAAATCGTGGGAGGAAGCTGCAGCCAGCACCGGCAATTTAGCCGTGGCCCCGAAAGTGTTGCAGGGTACAGAGACGCGGACGGTAAGGTCGTCCCGGTCAAACTTCTTTGCCGAGTCCCTCAACGCGTTCCGCGGCACTCTCGACACGACGACGCGGACGGCGGTGATCCTCGACTACCTGCGCCGGCAAGGCTCAAAGGCTAACCTGCAAGACGCATTCGCCTTCGCCGATCGAGTACTAACGAACAACGACCCGCGGAACTTTTCACGGTTCGAGAACCAGTGGATGCGTACGCTTGTCCCGTTCTACTCGTTCCTCCGGCAGTCAATGCCGATGTTCCTGAAAGAGTTGACGTTCAACCCTGGTGGGCGGTTGGGCATGACTGTTCGAGCCACACGGTTAGCGCAGGGGGACGAGGAGGCTTACGTACCGTTCCACCTCCAAGACTCCGCGGCAATCCCGCTCGGCGTTTACGAAGACGGTCGGGCTAAATACCTGTCTAGTCTCGGGCTCATGCACGAGGATGCGGTCCGGTACGCCGGGAACATTTTGCAGGGTGACATTCAAGGCCTGTTGCAGAAAGTGATCAGCTCGACAAACCCGGCGATCAAACTGGCCGTTGAACTGTCCACTAACACCAGCCTGTTTGCGGCCACCCCCATGGGCGGCAGACGTCTGGATGAGCTGGACCCAAACATTGGGCGACTGCTGGTCAACCTGGGTGTTCAGGACCAGACCCCGGGAGGTAAAGCTCCGCCGTTCTTCTCCCCAACCTTGGAAGCCGTTGCCGCGGCCTCACCTCTCAGCCGCGTGCTTAGTACGGCCAAGATTGTGACAAACCCAGAGGATCGAACAACTGCTTTGGAAAAGGTCATGCGTACATTGATCGGGACTAAAATCGACACAATCACCCCCGAACAGACACTCCGGGAAATTCGGGACAGACTCAACGCGGTCGAGATTGCCGCCGGCGCGAGACCGCTTACACTGGCCACCGGAACAAAGAACCTACGCGAGCGGCTCAAAGAAATCGGATCAACCGAAGAACTTCGTCGCCTCGAAAAGATCGATAAGCTGCTGAAGATCTTGCGCAAGCAAGAGCGGGCTCGGCAACAGTCACCTTGAAAATGGTTAGTCTTTTCAGATAAAATAGCAACGAATGGATGGAACTGCTGTCTTCTAAGCCATTTCAAACAACCTTGGCTTCCTGCAGCCCGCATTACTGCCACAATCCCCCGTGGCGGTCGCCTGGTGCGGTGCTGCAGGGTTTTACTGGGAGTGAATTAGAATGGCATGGAATTACGAGCATGTTGACGTGATCAGAGTGATCGACGGTGACACTGTTCAGTTGAGGATCGATTTAGGGAATCGGTGCTCATGGTGCGAGCATTTTCGGCTGTATGGCTACAACGCACCAGAGCCTCGCGGTGAATCGAGAGTCGAGGGAATGTCTGCAACTCAGCGTTTGCGCGAACTGTTAGCCAATGGCGTTGTGGCGGTGGAAACGCTGCGCCCAGACAAATACGGACGCACTCTCGCAAAGGTTTGTATTATGCAAGACGGTTTGCTGGCTGATGTCGCTGACATTATGGTTACCGAGGGTCACGGCGTGGCGTATGTAGGGGCCAAACAGTGAAAGAACCCTTGCGTGCGACTAACGACAGATTGCCTGTTTGCCTAATTGGTAACAGGCTGACTTTTGTTACGCGGCATACGCTGCAGATTGAGACGGGCGGCACAGTGCTGACTATCGAAATCCCAGAAGGCTACAGTTGGGACGGTGCGAGTATTCCGCGACTATGTTGGCCGATTGTCGGACATCCGCTCGAAGCGGATTTGCGGCTGGCCAGTCTGGTGCATGATTGGCGGTGCGAGAACGCAACCACACCAGCAGAAAGAATGGTGGGGGATGCGTTGTTTTTAGAGTTGCTGCATGGTGCAGGATTGCCGCGATGGCGGCGAGTTGCAATGTGGATTGCAGTGCGGTTGTATTCACTTTTATGTTGGAAGGCTAAGGGCAATGGCGAAACCGATTGACAAGTTTGCAAATGCTGTCGCAAATAATTGCGGCGGGCTGACGGGAACGTCAGACAGCGGAAAACGGGTTAGCTTTGATCCGATTACCATCGCGACATTGATCACCACAATTTTGCCGATGATTACTGGTTTTTTTAAGGCGTGCAGAGAACGTCGCCAGCAGCGTCAGCAAGACCAAGACACACCGCAGCAGCAGATTGCTGCTGCACATGCCAGCCCGGCAGCGCGTGCAAAAAACGTCGCGCAGCTAAAGGTGCAGGTACTGAAGGCGTGCAAGGACGGCAAGGCCGCAGAAATCCGCCGAGCAAAGCAAACTGGGTTGCCAGCCGACATCGGGCGTTTTGCAATTGATGACCAGTCTGCCGAGCGAGTGGCAGACCGGCTGCACACTCAGTTTGCGACGATGCCCGCAAAGGACGCTGATTCTCTTTGCCAGTCTTGTGGGGTGCGATAATGAGCCTGCTGCTGGCGGTGATGTTGGCACTGCAGGAGGGCACGCCAGCAATTGTATTTCCGGTGGGGCCGGCAGCGCAGGATGCGCAGCCGGTCCCACCAGCAGTGGACTCAATCAGCACTGACGAGTGGTATCTGATCGAGTCGGACGTTGCTCTTGTTGTGCTGGATTCGCCGGCGGGTTTGGTGCAGGTCAGGCAGACCAAACAAGGGGCAGTGCTGCTGGGCAAATTCGCCGGCGTCAAGGGGATTACCGAACGCACAATTGAACGCCAATTCGGCTATTTGGTCAGGGGCATGGCTGAAGGGCAAGTAGAGTTGCTGGTGTTTCCGTCTGGGGGATTAGATCCGGCAGACCTGCAACGGCGACGGCTGACCGTGCGGGCAGTCGTCGATCCGGACTTGCCGGGGCCGGTGCGACCGTTGCCGACCGATCCGGTGTCCGTGGCGTTTCGCCAGTATGAGCAGGAATGGAGGACGGCACAGGGCGAAATGGCTGACAGGTTGGATAGCGGGTTGTTGGCAAGTGAGGCAGCAGCGGCAGAGTGGTTCGCAACTGCAAATCTTGAGGCCCGAAAACAGGCATTCACTCCGGTGCTAAAGCTGGAGGCCGAGGCATTCGGTGGGGATTTGTGGACGGCAAAGAAACACGCTGATTTCGTGCGACGGTATGCAGCAAGGCAGGTGACCCCATGAGTGCTGGCGAAAACTTACACCCACCCACAGATGCCGAGCGTGAGGCCGTGGCACGACTATGCAGCGTGACCGTCAATGCTGATGAGTTTAGCGGATACGTCGATGTATTACGCGATCCGAAAAACAGTCCGATCCCGCACATGCAGGTTGAGCGGCAGCAACGCAGCGACTGCCAAGGCAACGCCTTAGCGAACGGTGAAGAGTATCGGACGTGGTACTGTTCAGGCCGTCGTGTGATGCCGCAGTTGAGCGAAATGTACGCCTACAACTGCAGCGAGTATCTGATGCAACCGAGCCAAGTTGGACGCGATCAGGGCACCAGCATCAACAGCGGTGTGCGTGTGCTGCAGAATGGGGCGGAAGATCTTGGTGTACCCGGTGGACTACCACTGGAGTCGGTCTGGCCGTATTCGCGCTACTGCCGGAATGCCGCGCAGTTTCGTGCAGCGTGCAACGGTCTGGAAGTTGAGACGCCGCACGTTACCGAGGTTGGCGACATGCCGGAGTCATTCGACGACATGCTGGCAGCAGTCGCCGCAGGTGGCACAGGTCACATCGGCACGAAATGGGGCGTTAGTTGGCAGACGGTGCCGGGTTCACCGAAACGGCTCATGGATAAGATGCCTACGTCAGGCGGCGGTCATGCGACCGAGATCTTATGGGCTATTGAACTCAACGGCGTGTGGTATTTGGTCGTATGGAACAGTCACGGCGATGGGTACTACCTTATGAGTCGGCGGTGTTACGATCAGTTGACAAAGGCGAAGTGGGAGCCATTTGGCGGCTACCTGCTGACGCCTGACAGGATGGTCGAACGGTATGACCGCATCACCCAGGGCGGAGGGTATTTCTGATGAAATGGTTGCTTGCTTTTGTTTTGGCGTCGTCATGCATTGTGCCAGCGTGCGCGTTCACGGACGAACCTGCAAACGTAGCCGATTGGCAAACGCTACTGAAACGAATGGAAACATTGGAGCGACGGGTCGATTCGTTGCAGCAGGCAAATGTGCCGGTTACATCTCAAGCACCCGCTCCCGCTAAAACGAAGCCAGTGCTTGAGGTGCATTCTGAGACGTGGTGTGGCCCGTGTCAGGTGTTCAAGTCAGATCTGCTGGCTGCCGGTGAAGTGCCAGTTGAAATACGCTACATACGATTCTCTAATCGCGTTCCGGCATTCCGATGGACTGGGTCGGACGGTCGGAAAGTTGTAAAGACAGGGTATCAGCGCGGTAGCCTGCAGACGTTGCTAACACAGGTCGTTGCAGCAGCGACACCAAAAGAGTAAAATTTACGGCGACATTTGAAAAAAAAACGAGGCCGAGAATGCGATGGCAGACAAAAAACAGCCTGACGACGATAATGACGACGTGGTGCATTTTGAAATGCCCGGTCTGTCAGTACGAATCACTGATCGAACACTGGAAACGATTGGCAAATACACTGGCAAATCGTGGATGGCGGTCGTGTTTGCACTCGCCATTGCAATCATAGTTTACGCGATGACGGCTTTTGCAAGGGGTTCCATGTGATGGATATTACGACGGAATTTTACGAGACTGCAGCGGTCGCGTGGGCATGTGGATTGATTAGCGTGTTGTGCGCGGTAGAGGCATGGCGACAGCGGCAGATTCGATGGCAGGCAATTGGGTGCATCCTAGCGGCTTTGAGTGGCGTGCTGTGCCCAGCAACATTGACCCGAGGATATTATGACGCAGTTTGCGCGAATCAGCAGTTGGCGTCATTGATGGTTCAGACAGAGACCGACGAGCAGCAACCGCGTGTACAAATCGTGCAGTCGGAATACTAACAATGGGCATTTCAGCGTTCCCATATACCGCCGTTCTCGACGTGTCGGCAAACACTCTGCTTGGCAACAACACCGGCAGCTCCGCAGCGGCAATCGCACTGACGGCAACGCAGGTGCGGACGCTGCTGTCCGTTTACACGTCCGCCGAGGTTGACACACTGCTGGCGGCATATCAACCGCTGGACGGCGATCTAACAGCAATCGCAGCACTGACGACTACCGCATTTGGCCGATCATTACTGACGCTAGCAGACGGTGCGGCGACTCGCACAGCAATCGGTGCAGGCACATCCTCGTTTAGCGGATCTTACGGGGATTTGAGCGGGGTTCCTGCGACGTTCACGCCAGCAAGTCACACGCACGGCAACATCACAAATGCAGGAGCAATTGGCGCAACAGCAAGCCTGCCAATCATTACCGGGGCGTCTGGTGTTTTGACGGCGGGGGCATTCGGCACAACGTCTGGCACATTTTGTGAGGGCAACGACAGCAGGCTTGCAGACCAACGCACGCCGACAGCACACAAAACAAATCACGCAACAGGCGGCAGCGATGCACTGACCGCAGCCGACATCGGAGCAGCAGCCACAAGTCACACGCACGCAGCATCAGACATTACCAGCGGCACGATTGCTACGCCGAGACTCGCTAGTGGCACGGCTGATGCGACGACGTTTTTGCGTGGTGATCAAACGTGGGCAGTGCCAAGTGGCGGTATTACAAGCTTGAATTCGTTGACCACGGCTACGCAGACATTTGCCATAGGCACAAGCGGCAGCAATGTTGCGTTTTCGTCGGCGTCTGGAGTTCACACCCTGAACATTCCTGACGCATCGGCTTCGGCAAGAGGAGTCATCACTACAGGCACACAGACGATTGCAGGCAAGAAAACATTGAGCGAGGTGCATGTTGTTGGTTCGAGCAATCTCACGCAAATCGACATCACACCGGCAAGCAGCCAATCGGTCAATCAGCAAATTTGGCGCACAAGTGCCGGTGCGGCTATTGGTGTCATTGATTCGGCGGGTCGTCCTGTATTTGGGAGCGGCAGTTGGACACTGAACAGTGCGTTCCACGCCGTCGCATGGTATGGTGCTACAATTGGCTGGTCATCAGCCGGAATCGTGACCGGAACATCAACTCATGACACTGGGCTCGTTCGTGATGGCGGTGCAGGCATTGTTGGTCTGCGAGCGTCTACAACAGCGCATACGCTGCGCATTTACAACACCTATACCAGTGCTACCAGCTTTGATCGGCTGAACATTGCGTGGGCGAGCATCTCAGGAACACCAGTCTGCACCATTGAAACAGACAACGCAGGCGGCACGCTGAAAGGTCTACGCATCGGCGGCTCGGCGTCTGCACTGCTCGGCATGTACGGTGCAACACCGATTGTTCAGCCGACTACAGCAGTAGATTCAGCCAGTCATGAACTATATGCTGGCAACACACTCAGCGACGCTGACACCTTCGACGGTTATACTATTGCTCAGGTCGTCAAAGCCCTGCGAAATCTAGGAGTTCTTGCATAATGCCACTACCAGTACCCGAGATCCCCGAAAACCGAGCGGCACAGTATGCCGCGAACATTATCCTTCGAGCCAATCAGGCCGAGGAAAACGTAGGGCGTGAGTACATCGCCACCTACCAGCATACCTGGGGCGTGAGTCAGCTTGGCGGCGGCAGTATACACACTCAGCAACAGATGCAGGACATTATCGATGCTATGCCGCCAACTACAGTGTTACTGTTGCTCGGTATGGGGCGGCAGTTTGTATCAACATACGGTACTTTGCTGCCTGTAGAGTATCACAAAGCAGCATGGGCATTTGAGGTCGGTGCAAACAACAGAGTCGTGATCGGTGAACTACTGCCCGTTTGGCAATCGGCATCAACAGAGGCGACGTAAATGGCTACGCAGACCATTGAATTTGCAGCCCCATCCGGCCAGACAATCACAGCGAAACTATTCGATGCAGGGTCTGACACGATCGAGGCGACAGCCAGCAGCGTCACGGCCAGAACAAATGCCGCAGGCGTGTACGTCGCAACGGTGACAAGCACGCTTTCAGGCGTGTATCGATTGGTGGCGACAAACCCAGCCGGCACGCTGCTTGCACAGTGGTGGGTCAGATTAGCGAATGCCGATGGCACATACATAGCATATGAAAGCCCGAACGCCGACTATCTTGATGCAACAGTGAGCAGCAGGCTCGCAACCTCGGGCTACACAACACCACCGACAGCGGCAACGAATGCAACGGCAGTCAGAACGGAATTGGCAACCGAATTGGGTCGCATCGATGTTGCAGTCTCTACGCGATCAACATTTGCCGGAGGTGCTGTAGCGTCGGTGACTGCAGGCGTCACAGTCACCACAAACAACGACAAAACCGGCTACGCACTGACTGCAGTCACTGGATTAGGCAATCAGACGGCAAACATTACAGGCAACGTGAGCGGCTCCGTGGGCAGCGTGACGGGGGCCGTAGGAAGCGTGACGGGGGCTGTAGGCAGCGTGACGGGGGCTGTAGGCAGCGTGACAAACAGAGTCACGGCAAATACGGATCAATGGAACGGCGTGACTGTAACAGGAATGCCGATGCCTACCTATGTGCAGCCGACTGGTTTTCTCGCCGCGACATTTCCTGCGACTGTCAGCAGCTTTGCGGGCGGTGCGGTGTCAAGCGTGACCGGCAACGTCGGCGGGAACGTCGTCGGGTCGGTTGGCAGCATTTCCGGAGTGACGTTCCCGGCTAACTTCGCAACCCTCGGCATCAACGCCAGCGGTCACGTCTCGCGTGTTGTGCTGGTCGATACCACAACAACAAACAGCGACATGCGAGGCACCGACAACGCACTGCTGGCATCGGGTTACACAGTTCCGCCGACAGCAGCAGCTAATGCAACAGCGGTACGCACAGAGTTGGCAACCGAGCTAGGGCGTGTCGATGTTGCAGTGTCAACGCGATCAACATTTGCGGGCGGTGCTGTAGCAAGCGTGACCGGCAACGTGGGCGGGAATGTTGTTGGTAGTGTAGGAAGCGTCACAGGGGCTGTCGGTTCGGTTACTGCACAAGTTACGGCGAACGTAAATGAATGGGGTGGAGCGGCAGTAACAGGAATGCCAATGCCTACATATGTGCAGCCTACTGGATTTCTCGCGACGACATTTCCTGCGACTGTTAGCAGCTTTGCTGGTGGTGCTGTAGCAAGCGTGAGCGGATCAGTGGGGAGTGTTACCGGCAATGTTGGCGGCAACGTCGTCGGATCAGTTGGCAGTATCAGCGGGGTGACGTTCCCGGCGAACTTTGCGGCCCTCGGCATCAATGCCAGTGGTCACGTCTCGCGTGTTGTGCTGGTCGATACCACAACAACAAACAGCGATATGCGAGGCACCGACAACGCACTGCTGGCATCGGGTTACACAGAACCGCCGACAGCGGCAGTCAATGCGACAGCAGTCAGAACGGAATTGGCAACCGAATTAGATCGCATAGACGTTGCTGTCTCTACGCGATCAACATTCGCCGGTGGTGCTGTAGCAAGCGTGACTGCAGGCGTAACAGTCACTACGAACAACGACAAAACCGGCTACGCACTGACTGCAGTAACCGGATTAGGCAATCAGACGGCAAACATCACAGGCAACGTGAGCGGGTCCGTGGGCAGCATCAGCGGTGTGACGTTTCCCACCAATTTCGCGGCACTCGGAATTAATGCTAGTGGTCATGTTTCGCGTGTTGTGTTGGTAGATACAACGACAACAAACGAAGATAAAACTGGCTACAGTTTGCAAGCAGCAACAGGACTCGGCAATCAGACGGCAAACATCACAGGCAATATAATAGGTTCAGTCGCTAGCGTAACTGGATCAGTGGGTTCTGTTACTGGAAATGTTGGCGGCAACGTCGTAGGGTCAGTGGGCAGTATTTCCGGGGTGACGTTCCCGGCGAACTTTGCGGCCCTCGGCATCAATGCCAGCGGTCACGTTTCGCGTGTTGTGCTGGTCGATACAACAACCGTGAACAGTGACATGCGAGGCACTGACAACGCACTGCTGGCGGCAAGCTACACGGCACCACTGACCACCGCAGGAACAGCGGCGGCGGTTTGGAATGCACTGCTGGCGACATACACGACTGCAGGCAGTTTCGGGGCAAGGGTCGTGCGTTCAACGAACAGCAACAACGAACTGCAGTTGACGGGCAGCCATCATGCGGCGGCTGTATTGCACGATGCCGAGCCTGACAGCATACCGGCGGATGCACTGACCGCAGCGACCATCACTGCAATACAGGCAGGGCTGGCAACGGCAGCGAATCAGACAACGATAATTCAGTACATCGATACTGAGATTGCAGCAATCAAACTTGTGACCGATAAGATCAACACCGGACTGGTACAGGACGGTGCGGTCTATCAGTTTACTGTCAACATGCTGGAGAATGGTCCTGCAGGTGCTGGCGGCGGATCTGCAACACTCGGCAATCAAGAGACAATCATCCAACATTTGGAAGGGATAAAAGGTGCGGGGTGGGACAGCTCGGATGCTCTAACTGCAATCTCGAGCCTTGTTGCCGCCGGTATTGGGTCAGCTCTTGCGTCGTTGGGGTTTACGACGGGCACAATCGCCGGGTTTCCCACGACGCTACGTGTCGGAGACAGCTACACGCTGGCCGTCAACCGTGCGATTGCCGTGTACGTGCGCGATGCGCAAGGCACGCCTATAACTCAGGTCGGATCCAAGCTGTTCTCCGACGCACAGTTCAAACCTGCATGCGTGATAACGCAGGACGGGCAATCCGGTCGTGTGGATGCAACCGTGACATGGGTTCCTCCGGTCGGACAGGCCGAGGGTTACCTGCGCATTGAGATACCCAGTAGCAGGAGCGCTCTTGCCCGGGCCGGGGTAGCCTCAGTACAGGTCACGCTGCAGTGGCCCGGAGTGGTGTTTACCCTAGCCACTCAAGCGGTAACGTGGCTGCCAAAAGTCTGAAAAAAATTCCACAAACTTTGTTGACAATCTCCACCGCCCGTGTAGACTGCCCCCGCCCTTAATTGAAAGGAGGGGCTGTTTATGAGACTGTATTGTCGGATTGTTGATTTGCCCGCGTTGCTTACGCAGGCGGGCATTACCACCATCGCGTTTGAGTTGGATCTGAACGCCACATTTCACGAGGACGGTCCCGGCGACGGGTCTCTTGGTCCCGCCCACTCCGTAGTTCAGGAGGTACCGGTTACGGTGTCGCCGGGTTTGCCGGCACCACCAGCGGCGGGGGAACCAAAGAAGCGCGGACGTAAAAAGGCGGCAGCGGACACTGCAGCTCTCGCAGATCCTGCTTCTGTTGCTGACGCACAGCAGCCGTTGTACGCCCCGATGCCGTTGCCTACCCGCAGCACAACGATTGGTGCAGTGAAAGATCTTGCTGCCCCGCACAGCCTTTCGCCTACGATCTCTGGAAGCGTCCGCACGTATCCGGCAAACCCGGAGCTGACTCCGGCAACGTCGGCGAACGGGGGTGTTCAGGTGGCCGGGTACCACCCGGGGACACCTATTGGCACGTCGATTGAACCCCCAACCTTTGGCGGTTTCTCGGGAGCCCCCACCTTTGGGCAGGGCGTTGCTCCGTGGGCAACGCCGGCGGTAGTACCTGTTGCCACGCAGATGACCCTGCAGCAGATCCACGGCGTAATGCTCAAGGCCCACCAGACCAACCCGGATGGGTTTGCTCAGGCGATGGCGGCAGCCAGTCTGCAGCCTAACGCGGTCACCGTTGCAGACGGGGCCCGTGTTGTGGCCGCTCTCGCTCCGATTGTGGGGGTAAACTGAGATGCCAAACGGGCATTGCACTCTCTCGCCGTCGTCCGCTAAGCGATGGATTTCGTGCCCGGGCAGTTTGTTTGCGCCGCAGGGCGACACTGGCGGCGTGGACGCGCAACGGGGGACTTTGCAGCACAAGCTGTTTGAGTTCCTGCTGTGGCAGCACATGCAGGGTTGGGCTCCGGGCAAAACCTGCGGGCCTTTATCCCGCATAACACCAGTTTGGGAGGGCGTACCGTTTGTGCAGTGGGTACATTCACACCCTTTGCACAGCATGTACCAGCACACATGGTCACACACCCCCGACGTGCATCTATGTGATGACGACTTCTACTTGGTGGAAGACGCGTTTCGGATGGTGTTGGAGATCGTGCGGTCTCACGAGCTGGAATTTGTGTACGTGTTCTCCGAGTGGCGGATGTCGCTGAGCGTCGTCGGAATGCGGGACGACCCCGGTCAGTCAGCAGAGCCGTGGTGTGGCGGCACAGCGGACTGCGTACTGGTCGGGTCTCGACAGGGGCGCAAGGTCGTGATCGTTTGCGATCTCAAAACCGGACGTAACCGTGTGCATCCGGATGATCCGCAACTGTTGTTGTATGCAGCAATGGTACTAGGTCAGCTCCACGTAGCAGAAACACCAGCGTCAGACCCTGCCGTTGTGGCGTGGTTGCGGGATGCCCCTTTGGCGGCGAGTGGGGTAATAACCGCAGTGCTTCAGCCAAAGAGTAACCCGGCGTTGGCGATGCATAACTGCTCGCCGGACGAACTCGCCAACGTTGTGGATGCGGTTAAGCGTGTGAAAGGTCTTATTGTCCCGCACGATCTGTCGTCCACGAATCCGCCTGCGGATTTACTGGTCGCCGGACCGCACTGTCAGTACTGCAGGCGGCGTAGTGTGTGCTCCGCATACACGACCATGCACCAGCATGAGTTTGCCGCTGTTGTTTGGGAAGCCCCGGGCAAACAGGTTCTGCCGTTGCCTGTGGCAGACCTGACTATCGAACAGCTCTTGCAGTTCGAGCGGCGTATTGATGTGGTCACGCAATTTTGCAGTGACGTAAAGAAGGAGTTACTACGCAGAGCGCACAGGGGCGTAGCAATCCCCGGTAAAAAATTAGTCACCGTGTTTGGCCACAGGCAGTGGCACGTTGACGAACGGATGACGGGGGAGCAGGTGGTTATTGAGTTGTCGCAGGCGATGGGCGTTCCGTCCGACGTGTGCGTTGACACGACACCTGCCTCCCCTGCCGAGGTCGAAAGGCGGCTGCGATCTCGGTACGGCTTGAAAAAAGCGGAGGCGGCGGAAGCTGTCAACCGCTTCGCTCGGGCAAAAATGCAAGCCGTCAAACTTGTTGATCGTGACGCCTCCGGCGACGAGGTTACGCCGGAAGCCATTGTGCATTTCTTAAACGCTATTCAGGATGCTGAAAACAATGACTGAGAAAGAAGACCCGTGTCGGGTAACAGTGGGGCCGTTGGTCCTTTCGTACCCAGCACTACATACGCCAAAGGCGTCCCTCAACAAGACGCAGGATATGCAGTACTCTGCAGAGTTTTGGTTGCTTGCCGACAACCCCCACGCTGCAGAGATCCACAAATCGCTGGTAACGGCTTCGCAGGCAGCATGTGCCGAAAAGCAGGTGCCGTTTAACTCTCACACAATGCAGCCGCTGAAAGAAATTGACCCCGCCAAACTACCTGCGGGGAGATCCGGATGGATGTTTCGCGCCAACTCCAAGAGTCGGCCAGAACTGTTCGTGTGCCGGACCAAAGGGCATTTGGTGCCTGCTATCGAGACCGATCTGTACCCCGGATGTCACGTCTACGCTACCATCCGAGCGAGTTTTTACTCGTTGCAGGGCGAGAATAATGTTCCGGTCAAGGGCGTCAAGTTCTACCTGAACGGGGTGTGCAAGGTCGGTGATGGCCAGCGTATGGGTGGCGGTCCTGTAGACGCCGCAGAAACATTCTCTGCGACGGATATGCAGATCATGGCTTTCGACGCCGCGCCTACCCCGGGATTCGAGGGCATTCCGAGTACGCCCGCTGCACCGGCCCCGCCGTGGCAGCAGCAGGCACCGGCCCCGCCGTGGCAGCAGCAGGCACCGGCCCCGCCGTGGCAGCAGCAGGCACCGGCTGCAGCTCCGCCTGCCGGCCCCGGGTACGTTATTCCGGGGTGGCCTTCTAACGCCCCATCCTTTTGATTGAGGAGTCCGCAGTGCGCCGTATACCGATGAAACGTACGGATGCTGTGGATCACAAGAAGTGCGGTGCTGTGATTCGTAAGGCCCGCCGTGAGGCGGGCCTTACTCTCCGAGCAGTGTCCAATAACAGCGGTCTGTCCGTGCAGTACCTCTCTGCTCTCGAGCTGGGGAGGCGGCAGTGGAGCCGCAAGTTGTTTGAGGCCGTAATCAATGCCATCGACTCCGCGATATCTGATGATTGACTTCGAGACCCGGTCGCCTCTCGACCTCAAGGAGGTGAGTTACGACCGATATGCGAGTCATCATCATACGGATGTGCTGTGTCTTGGCATCGCATTGGATGGCCAACAACCGAGGTGCGTGATCCCCGAACAGGGTCCGGTCTTGAGGCGCAGTCGAACTCCCCCCGAAATTGACTACGCTATTCGAGCCCGGATCCCTGTTTATGCGCACAACGTCGCGTTCGACAAACGCGTGTATCAACATCAGGCCGTGGATAAACTGGGGTGGACCCCCATCCCCGAGGAATTGTGGCGGTGCTCCATGGCCATCGCTGCGTACTATGCGTTGCCTCGTTCTCTCAAGGCGCTGGCCAAAGCACGTAACCAAGAATCACAAAAGGACGCTGTCGGTAGCCGCATACTGGCTCAAGTGAGTAAGCCGAAGAAGCCGACAAAGATTCAAGCGTTGGCCTTCGCCAAAACGTTTGGGTCAGACCCTCGTGCGTGGCCTCTGTTGTGGTACGATCAGACTAGCAAACTGGATTTGGTCTATGCCTACTGCGTAACAGACATCACCACGCAGTGTGAGTTCCTGAACAGCATGGGTCCGCTCCCTCCGGACCGACAAGCAGACTGGCTGATGGACAGACGCATAAACGAGCGAGGGGTTCGCGTCGACATCCCCACTCTGCTGGCGTTGAGCCGGCGACGGGCACAGGCGGTTGACGACTACAACGCCAAGGTGCGGGCGATTACCACGTCGCATGCGTACCCGGGAGGGTTTGTGTCCTCCGTCGACCAAGTTGCCGCAATCCGGGAATACCTGTCGATGCGTGGCGTAGTAGTGCTCGACGTGACTAAAAGCACAGTAACGACTCTGCTCAAACGCACTGACGTTCCCGACGATTGCCGGAGGTTGCTGGAGTGCCGCCAACAAGCGGGCAAATCTAGTCTGGCAAAGCTCGACAGCTTCTCCACCTTTACGGACGTTGACTGTCTGTTGCGCGACTCGCTGGTGTGGCACGGGGCTACGACAGGCCGGTACACTGGACGAGGTGTGCAGCTCCACAACATAGTACGCGATACGTTGAGCGCACGGGATTATGACACACTGGTTGATTGCCTGACCAATGGGTCGGACTTTGAATCACGAACGTGGGATCACCCTCGCCCGGACCTTGTTCCGGAGATTATTTCGCAGGCTTTGCGTGGCCTGATTATACCTCGGGAAGGTAACCAGTTATTGATCAGCGACTTCAGCTCGATCGAGTGCCGGGTGCTGGCGTGGCTGGCGGATTGCCGGCTGTTGCTGCAGGCGTTTGCTAAGGGGGAGTGCGTGTACCGCCAATTCGCTGAACGAGCAACAGGCAAGCCGGCATCTGAGATCGGAAAGAAGAGTCAAGAGAGACAGCTCGGAAAGGTCGCCGTGTTGGGCCTCGGCTACGGTATGGGCGGCACGCCCCGCCCGGGGACCGCCACGTACCCGCTCAGCACCTTTCAAGCCGCAGCAGCCGGCAGCCCGTACTTCCTAACGCTGGATGATGACACCAGCAAAAGGATCGTGCGCTTGTTCCGTGAAACATACGCAGAGATACCGACTATGTGGAAGAATTTGGAAGCTGCTTTTATTGCGGCGATATCGCAACACAGAGTCGTGCAATGCGGTCGGCTGCTGGTTGGAGTAACGCCGCCGGGTGCTGAACGGTTTGCGTGGATCCGCCTTCCGAGCGGCAGACAGATATGGTACCCGGACCCCCAAGTATCCACGGTGGAAAAACGTATCGGCAACCGCACATCACAGGTTTTACAGGCCTCTTTTATGACGGAGCACCCAACCACTCGGCAGTGGGTGCGGATGCCTACGTGGGGTGGAACACTGGTCGAGAACGTGGTGCAGGCTGCGGCGTGCGATCTGCTGGTGGAGTCCATCCGGCGGGTGGAAGATCACGGGTACCCAGTGATCCTGTCAGTCCACGACGAAGTGGTCGCCGAAGGCCCGTGCGGGGAGGATCACGTACACACGTTTCATGGTCTGATGAGAGCAACCCCCGAATGGGCGGATGGACTGCCGATGGATTGCGAAAGCGAGGGCAAACCGCGGTATGGAAAATGATTTCTTTAGCAAGCCGGCGTCACCTCGGCGGGTGCGAGAGCGGAGCGTCGAAGATGCGTTCCGTCGCTACTGCAAAAACCGTGGGTGGGAGTGCATTAAATGTACCCCGATGGGTACCACTTCGTACCCCGACAGGTTGGTTTTATTCGGGGGTGGTCGGGTAGCCTGGCTCGAGCTGAAAGCACCCGGCAAGAAGCCGACCCCGTTACAGTATCAAATGATTCAAAAGCTGCTGGCCTTGGGGTACTTGGCCGGTTGGGCAGACACGACTCGATCCGCAATCCTATGGGCTGAACTCGCGCATGCAATTCTTACCTCACCCGACGTGGATCCCGCACGAATATCAAAAGACCACCATCAATTTTGTTCACAGCCGCACAACGTTCAGCGAGCACTCGCAGGACGGGGCCGCAGTGCTGCTCGACCCCGGCATGGGTAAGACCGCTTGTATGCTGCAGTGGATCAGTGACTGCGTGATGTTGGGCCGAGGCTCCCGCTTTCTGGTCGTAGCGCCGAAAGCGGTATGCCACATGGTCTGGCCGCAAGAGATCGCTAAGTGGGCGAACTTTCGGCACCTGACGTACGCCGTTTGTATGGGTCAGGACCAAAAGCGGCGGCAGCAGCTCAGCCTGCCCACAAACATCTCTATCATAAACCACGACGCGTTAGACTGGCTGGACCGCGTCACCAAAACCCACGCCCGGCTGCCATGGCACGCCATAATAATAGACGAAAGCACCAACTTTCGGAGCTGGGACAGCCGGCGCACTAAAGCCTTGGCAAACCTAGTCAAGAAAATACCCCGGCGCGTGATCCTGACAGGCACACCGTCACCAAAAAACTTGGCTGACCTGTACCCGCAATTGTACATGCTCGACAACGGGGCGGCACTGGGCCAGACTATCGAGCAGTTCCGGTCGGCCTTTTGTTTCCAGGCGACTGGGCGGGGGTCCAGCTTCCACGTGAGAGACGACCGGAAGCGTCTGCTGTACTCTCGCATCCAGCCCTTGTGCCTGCGACTGGAGGCTAAGGACTACCTCAGCATGCCAGAGCTGATCACAAACGACGTGCCGGTACACCTCGACGGCGGAGCCATGGACGTGTACGACCAGATGGAGCAGGAGATGTTCCTCGAACTAAACAGCGGGGACATTCGAGCAGCGGCCAACGCGAGCGCGCGATACAATTTGTGTAAGCAGATTGCGACGGGGTTTGTGTACGACGAAAACAAGCAGGGCCATCCAGTACACGAGCAGGTAACAGACACCGTCGTCAGGATTGTGGCCGAGCTTGGCGGCAAGCCGGCATTGATTGCGTACCAGTTCACCTACGAACTGGAGATGTTGCGTAAGCGGATCCCGAAACTGCACGTGATACGTGGCGGGATGAAGGCGGCAGACGTGCAACGCTTGGTGAAACTGTGGAACGAGGACAAACTGGACCCGCCGTATCTGGCGGTTCATCCGGCGGCACTATCGTTCGGTGTGAACATGCAGTTAGGATCCGGTCGGGATATCATTTGGAGTGCGCCGACGGATAACCTGATCGATTACCTGCAGTTAAACGCACGTATTCACCGGCAGGGCGTCGGCAGTTCGGTCAGGGTACACCGCCCCCGTGTAATGGGGACGGTGTGCGACCTGATTTGGGACAGGACCGACGCGAAGGAGGACGTGCAGGAAAGCCTGCTGAAGATCCTCAAAGAGTACGCAGCAGCCAAGATGCGTCTTTCTTCACTCCCCTCCGTGGTCCGGAAGACGTGAGTACTACGGGCAGTGCTCGTAGGCCGCCCATAACCAGACCAAAACGTGAACTTGACACGGCTACTCCTCCCGCAAAAACTCGTGGATGTTTGGTATCACGCCTATCTCCGGAGTGATCTTGTGCCACTCCCAATTCTGCTCCTCTGTGTTACCGCCCGGGTTGAGCAGCAGGAAGTTTCCTTCAGGCAAGGGTTTCACGCCGTGTATCGTGTACGCGACACCGTCTAAGAATATCCCAACGTTTTTACTGCACTTGCGTAACTGACTGCAGATGCTCGCCAGCCGGGTTATTTGGCTCCGAGCTATTTGGCTATAATCTACATCATCTTCGTTTGGATCCGACACGTCAATCTCCTAAAGCCTGAAACAAAAACTCTTCCGAATCTCCGGCCATCCCACTGTCCGGGAATAACGCCCGCACTCTGTTCTTGCGGCAGTACGCCATCAGAGCCTGCCGCAGGCCGGGCTGTGCCGGCATCTGCCAGACACGCCCGTCAAGCCATTCCTGTCTCACTGTGATCGTGGGCTCCGGCTGCTTGTTAGGCGTAGGAGGTCCGCCGTTGAACAGCGTCGGGTATTGCCCCTCTCCGCTTTCCGGCGAGACTGTAGCCTCGTAACAGGCACGCCCTAACGACGGATGGACCGGAACTTTCGCTCCTTTAAGTGGCCCCCAAGGCAGCGACTGCACCGACCGCACGTGCCAGACCCGGTTGCGGCGGTTGAGGATCACCTCCCACACAACGGGCTGCCCGTTAAAGACTCCGTAGGCAAACGGCTGCCAACTGCAGGGGTATGGTTTACGTCTCACGAGAAGCCTCCTTTCCGAGGTGGCGGCGTCGGTGTGACCCACCACAAAAACAAGATAATCACCAGCACTAGCGACATGTCAGCCAAACCTTTTGCGAGTATCACGGCAACACCTTATCAGCACAAAGTGTCAGAATCACCACCAGAAACAAAGTCAACACGCTCGCCACAATCGCTGTTGCGGCGTGGGTCCAGTCTAGGTTTTGGATAATCCCCATTTGTCTTTACCTCCCACCTTGTGTAAAAAACAAGAAACATCAACGCAGAAACGCCGGTAACCACCGGCCACACATACTGCCACATGACGCACCTCTGTGTTTGGTACCAAGCAATCAGTACCCACGCTCAACAAAACCACCGATCTCCGTCGCAATCCGCCGAGCCGTTTCGTAATCACGATACCGATCGTGGAACAAACCGCCCCGCGAGTAGACCGCCCACGTGTGAAAACCATAAGTGCCGGTCACTGTTCAGCCCTCCCGATGAACCAGCCAACAGTCCATACAAACGCCAACAACCACGCACACAAAACTTCCATTTGAAACTCCCAAAAAAAAACGCCCCGGATTGCTCCGGGGCTGCGTTGTTGTCACTTGTTGCGGCTGCGGTCGGCGAACCACTCGCCACCACGGAGCACGAACCACCGGGGCATCATATCGCGACCGATCACCGCATAGGCGTTTGCCCCGTCGTAGTATCGTGTTTCACCGCCAACCGTCCGGCATTCGTATTGACCGAGCAGCATTTGACCCGCTTGCTCACGATCCTTGCGGTCGCGTGCCGCATATTCGTTATCGGCTCGCAGGCTGTCAGCATTCGGCAGAACTGTTCCAATCATTCGCGGCATCGTCTCAACTCCCAGCCTAAAGAAAAATCCCCGCCGCCCTATGCTGCGGGGCTGTTGTGTTGTGCCTCAGTCCCGATACACGGCACCGTATTGCTCGTCCTGCCAGATGGTGTACGCAACATTGTCAGCCTCCACGATTTCGCCAGTCAGCATTCCGTCGGCATCGACTTCCAAATACCAGCCCGAGCAGCACCATTCCTGCGGGATGTCCTCGACGCTGTTGCCCTGATATTTGACCGCCACAAGTGCCAGTTCTCGCTGCGTAATTTCCCGTGCCATTGCCCTAACTCCCAGCCTAAAGAAAAATCCCCGCCGCCCTATGCTGCGGGGCTGTTGTGTGTGTGTGTCAGTCCAGTTTGTGCGTGAATCCGTGAAAATGCCGCCTCGCACACGCACGGCCAACCGGGAAAAATCCCATATACCCGGGATCGCTTTCGTCGGTGTTCAGCCCTGGGGCAGCCACCTGTCTGCCGCCGTCAATCACCTCGACGAACAGCGGCTCGCTCGTCAGCTTGCGACCACAGCACGCACAGTGTTCCGTGCTGCCTTGCGTGCTGTGGTCTGCCCACTTCATCGGAATCATCGCTGCTGTGCTCATCGTCGTAACTCCCAGTCAGAAGTAAAATGCCCGCCAGCACTGTGCTGCGGGGCTGTTGTGTTGTGTCTCAGTCTACGATCCGCCGGATTGATCGTCCGTGGAATGTGCCCTTGCGGATACGGTCAGACCAGCCACGACCCTCGCCCCAGTAGTGTGCCCTGTCCAGCAGCACTACTGCCTGCCCTCGGGCGTTGTCGCTGAATCCAATCACTCGACCAATCACCAGCATCTCAGTCGCACCGTGATTGTATCGCGCCAGAATGTCGCCGACTCGCACGCCGTTCCACTGAATCCGATTTGATACCTGCATTTGCCCAACTCCCAGTCAGAAGAAAAATGCCCCGCCGCACTGTGCAGCGGGGCGGTGTGTGTGTCAGCCGCCGTACTCGACAACACTCAGGCGGAATGACTCGCCGCTGTCAGTCTTGCCCCACACATCATAGGTGCATTCGCCGTCTGCGTCCTCGACACTGGCGTTTGCGGCGTAGTCAATTTCATCGACGCCAGTCAGTGCGTCTTCCAGCCATTCCAGATTGTCTCTCACATCGACCCGAACGCGAACCGTTACAGTGCGGTCTTTGCTAATGCTAGTTGCAATTGCGGCTTCGATCTTCATCGCTCGGGTAACAGTCGTCATCGTCTGAACTCCCAAAAACTAAATGGATACGCCCCGCCGCACTGTGCAGCGGGGTGGTGTGTTGTTGTTTTGCTTCATTCCGCTTCAGCGTCTTAGCTCTTCTTCAGCAGCACGTAATCGATGTACTTGAACTGACATTCCGCAAGCTGATCGGACAATTGCCACATGATTTCTGTCGCATCAAAATCCGCTTCTTTTTGTGCTGCGTGCCCTGCCTTGCGAAGCAGCTTCCATGTGTCCAGCATATGCGCCATCGCCACTTGCTGCAGTGCAGCACTGTCCTGTTGTTTTTGTGATTTACGTTTTGCCATTTGCCCAACTCCCAGTCAGAAGAAAGCCCCGCCGCACCATGCGACGGGGGAACACGTCCATCTCACCGTGACTGTCGGTCAATCGACTGCCAATGAGCCAGCGTGTCGGTGTCCAAATCAAACGACTCACCGACCTCAGAGTGCCAGCCATTGGTGTTGACCCTGCGCCCACGCAATCCATCAGCCGTCTGGCGTGCCTGCAGGTGGCAAACGCCACCGTGCGCGGCTCTATTTTCGTCTCGGCTCACGGAGCCGGTATACCCCACAGTTGCCACTGTGGTCCATGTTCGAGTGATCCTACTCATCGTCTGCAACTCCCAGTCAGAAGAAAAATCCCCGCCAGCACTGTGCAGCGGGCTGTTGTGTGTGTCATCACCACGCCGCCTGAATGTCCGCGTGTGCCACGGTGATAATGCGGCCACTCCCTGTCAGCAGCCGCACAGCCGTTCGTCCTACCGCCACGATCCGCAGTGTTTTGCCGTCCACAGTTGCCCAGCGGCTTGTGTTTTTGCAGTCGCCAGCGATGTTCTTGAGTTCGTTAGTGTTCATCTTCATCAACTCCCAGTCAGAAAAGAACCCCGCCGCACTGTGCTGCGGGGCTGTTGTGTTTCACTCGTCCGCCTGCATGATCTTAATTAACAGACCTCCGCTGCGAGGTCGTCGATGGCCGCGTCGACCCATTGCGGAAAATCAGTAACGACCATTTCCCGCATCTTCGACTCACCAATCGCACACGCTGCCATCTTCAGGCTGTCTTCCTCGTCCTCGCCGTCATACCGGTGGCGGTGTGCGGCCAGTTCCGCTTCGGCCTCAGTCCGCGCCACGCGCACCGTGTAACCACCGAAAAAACCGCGATCTTCTTTTGGCAGTTTACTGTCGCCACCGCTCATGTGTTCAAAACCAATCTGAAAGGTGTGTGCGTCTGCTTTGCGTGTTTCAAATTTCATCTTCATCAACTCCCCGTCAAAAGAAAATAAAACCCGCTGCCCATTGCAGCGGGGTGTGGCGTCAGCCTCAGACTGCCTTACGAATGCGTCGCAGTGCTGACTGGCTCAGGCTGTGCATTGTGGTGTAGTGACCGGCTGCCGCATCGTACACCCGGACGGTGCCGTCTGCACTGATTGACACGCGATTCAGTCGGACGCCTTCGCCGCTGAAAGCCTTGCATCGGATAACGCGGATGGTTGTGTTTGCTGTGCTCATCGGGCCCAACTCCACAAAGTAGAATCCTGCGACACATTAACAGACATCGGTATAAAGCGTACCCCGCAGTACCGCACAAACTTGTGCATCAGAGCCCGGCAGACCGAGTACTCGAAAGTGTTCAGCTCAATAGGCGGGATGCTCTCAGCCAGCATCAAGTTGGAGAAGTTCATAGGGGGCATTGTCGCACCGCCAGAAGTTCTCAGGTACGTTGCGTACGCAATCAACCAATTCATGGCGGCGGAAGCGAGAAACATCATCGCCTCCCGCTCCCGTTCCATCTCCTTCTTCTCGTCCTCGCTCAGTTTATTACCGGCCTGGGGCAAAAACAGATCGGGTTTACATGCGTCCGTTACCCACAGCTTTTCAGGACGCCCGTTCTTACGGGTAGACAGGACCTCAAACCAAACGTTAAACCACGTCTGATCTCCTATCAGTTCCCCGGTCGCGGCATCCTCGGAAGTGTCGTGGTCAGCAACCTGCTCGACGATCAGCGTCCGGATCATACGGGGCCGGAGGCCTTGTGTCCGGGTGTAAAGCAGATTCAACTTGCCGGCAAGAGCGGCGTCTACGGGAACCTCAAGAGTAACACGAGCCATGATATTTTCCAAAGGAAAAACCTCAAAGAGGCGGGGGCTTTCGCCCCCGCCATACAAACCAGCAGCCACGATAGCCGCCGGCATCACAGAATACGCAACAAACTGGGCAGGACAGCATTGCGGCTGCCGTGCCCTACAATCGCCACGTGCTTACGCTGGTCAGCCATGTCCCGGCGACCGTCGCAGGCTCCGCAAGTAGCACAGGTGCGGGTATTGCCCGCTTCGGGTGACGCCGGACACAGGATCTCGTTAGACGCAAGATCGTCGACGGTCCGCATGACACGGAACGTACGCCAGCCAGCATCCTGAGCGATCACCGCCTCAGCTTGTGACTGCACGCTCGCCATAACCAGCGGCTGCCACCCCGCCGCAGCAGACTCACGCCACTGATGCGTGTATCCGGGGTACTTGCCGGGTTTAAGCAACGCTTCAAGAGCAGCCCACGCCTCACGCGGCACGGCGACCGGGTCCCCGTAAGACCCGCGACGCAATGCGTACTTGCCGAGCTTACGCAGCATTGACTTGCCGAGCTTTGTCACGTGCTGATAAGACCCTCGACGAAAGGCTTTCCACACTTGCTCTGGGGCGTTTCGTATCGTCACATAACACGCACGGTAACGGTTCCTCGTGCGGTGCTTACTGCCCTTCGGCATGCGCTCCACAACGCCACGCAACGGGCAGGAACCGCAGATACTCGAGTCCTTGCCGCTATTGATCGCGGCGAGGGGGCTAACATCCCGTCGCAAGATCCATGTCTGGATCAGCGGGCCTGTTTTTTCGTTGCGTGTGCCTATTGTGGCGATAGCAACAATCGGCTTGCCGTCCAGCATGGACGGACCGGAGTAAAAGATAACGCCAGCCATGATCAACTCCCATAGTGGGCCAGAAAAAGAAAACCCCGACGACACGGTGTCGCCGGGGAGTACTGCAATCGACCTGCTTTCTGCGTTATGGGGCGATCTCTTCTCGCACCACGGAAACCGTATCACGCGGGCTGTCAAACGCCAGACTGCATGACCCTGTCGCAGTGCTGTTGATTTTTATGGTGATCACAACCGGGTCGGACCCGGGAGGCGTCACCGTAATGACAACACGCTGGCCTCTTCGACGTTTCAATACCAACATTCGAAACTCCTTAATGGAAAAGCGTGCCGGCAAACACGCCGGCACATCTGGAAAACTCTACAACATCTGTGGAATCGTGTCAACGGGAAAACCGGATCAGCCGGCAATGCCGCAGTTTGATCACGCCCGCTTCATCGACCCGGGCGTGAGCGGTATTCGTGTCATCGAGGGACACCCAGTTACCGGGCGTCGGATCTCCGGGCTGCGGTGATGCGAACCACCGCACATCGATCGCAAGGTACACGGTAGTCTTACGTGCTCGGGCATTATACGGGGCCTGACTACGCCACAATTTCGTGGCTTCCACGATATTGGGGCCACTGCCCCAACTACAATCCCCGACCACCAGAAACCACACCCATCCTGACGGGGCGTCCGTCACGTCCAACAACACGCTGTGATTACGAAACAGAACTTCACTCGCCATCACTCTCTCCCATAATGGGACCAAAGAAAAGCCCGGCGACACGGTGCCGCCGGGCATGTAACACTCAGCGGGTTTCGACAAAGGCCCTGATATTATCCCACTTTTCTTCCGCAACACGATGAGCTGCATCCCTTGCAGCAAGCGCGTCGTTGAACTCAACTACTAAGCGGTTCACTGCGCTCGTCAGTAACGTAGTATCCGCATCGCCAGCGACTTCGGTGAGCGGGTAGGGTGGCCTCACTGGGCCGTCAACGACAGTGATCTTGCCGTCCGTGTCAAACGAACACAGGCGTACAACGATCTCGTTGTACTCACACATGTGCGTTTCCTTGCCGTTGGTGACGAAGGCGCACCCCTTAACCAGCAGGTAGATGCTGTGCTTGCTTTGCTGCGTCGTCAAGTACCCCAAGGCCAGGTACCGCTCGGGGTACGCACGTCGGTGTGTTTCTGCCTCCCACACAGCCGGGGCTACAGCGTTACGAAACGCTGTGGTCAACGTAAGGTCAGTCTTCACAGCTTTCTTGCCAACGTACGCTGTAATGGCGGACCGCAGTAACGGCAGCAACAACAAGGCAAACCGCAGCGCCCTGCAGTGAGCCTCGAGGCGGGCCTGATACTGCGGCGTCATAGTGACTGGGTACTCTCGCATAACACACTCCAAACAAAAACCAACAGGAAAAACCCCGACGACACGGTGTCGCCGGGAAGGTACTGCTCAGGACCTGCTTTCTGCGTTAAGACCCCCGCTTGCAGTAGTTACACGCAGCGTTCAAGGCCTTTAGAAAAGCACTATTCGACTCGATGACGTTTCGAACTTGAGATTGCCGGCTGTTCGTATCCGAGTAACACTCGGGCTCGGCAAGCGTTTCGAGTTCCTCCACCAACAACCGGGCTACGGCGAGCGCGTCCTCAATCAGGGGCTCGGCGTCGCTTTCATCAAACTTTCTCATCTTATGCGTCATGGTAACACTCCCGTAATGGGCCGCAAAAGGCCCGGCGACACGGTGCCGCCGGGCATAGAAAACACTAAAGCCTCACGGCTTGTGCTCAAGCTCAGACATTGCATCCCGAAAAGCCTTGATAACTTGGTACTCGTAAGCAGACTCGGGATCAATCGCCCACGTATCGTCCTGATCCAACTGTTCCCGGGCAGAGGTCACCATGTCTTGAATCAAATACTCCACGTCGGAATCGTAATAGCCGCCGCAACTGTCAAGTTGGGTTTCGTCGTCGTCGTCGCCAACCCCGGACCACGAAAGCCCGTGGCCGTTACACCAGTCCGTGTAGCACTGGAGGAACCGATCAGCGTCCTTTGCCCGATCCTCGTACGTCTTAGCCCCGATGGCGGAAGGCCCATGTTCCCAGAGCAATACGCCTGCGTGTCCGACGCCGTCGAAACGGCAGTCAGTACCTGGGCCACCGTGCCCCTTACGAAACCACACACACTCCCCGTGCTCGTAATAGCTGAGCATGAACGCCAGCCCGACATCGAGTCGGCGGCGAAGGCTGATGTCCCGAGCGGTGACGACGTTGTGACGGGTGACACGAAACAACTTGTCGGGGTGCTGAAACCCGACGTGTTTGCGGCTAAACGACACGAGTTTCCAGTTCATGTCGTTTTCGGCTGGATCTGGACAGCAATCAGGCTCGATCTTAAACGTGAACTTCATCATAACACTCCCGTAATAGGAACAACAAAGAAAAACCCGGCGACACCACGTCGCCGGGAACCTACTGCTCTGGACCTGCTTTCTGCGTTAGCCGATAAAACGTTTCGCTGCTCACAAAAACGGTGTTGGCATCAGCTATCCTACA
>Ga0194122_10000462_pt1 | contig 60842 bp, 54 predicted proteins | sample TA2MahCa10mmetaG_FD_155487 | JGI IMG/M metagenome (GOLD analysis project Ga0194122, IMG submission 155487) | Freshwater microbial communities from Lake Tanganyika, Tanzania - TA2015021 Mahale Deep Cast 10m | ecosystem: Environmental > Aquatic > Freshwater > Lake | place: Tanzania: Lake... | reverse complement strand
GTACAAATACTACAGCGGCTCCGATCTCTGGCACCATTACAGTAACTCCAGTGTTCACTAGTGCGGGTATTACATGTACAGGTACGCCAAGAACATTCACTATCACAGTTAATCCGATCCCAACAGTAAATCCTGTAGCTAACTTTGCAGCTTGTCATAACACTACTGCAGCGGCGGCCTTCTCAGGTGCAACTACGGGAACAGTATTTAACTGGACCAATTCAAATCCTGCTATTGGCTTACCAGCCAGCGGCTCTGGAAATATTTCTTTCACTGCATTAAATACTACTTCAGCTCCTGTTACTGCAACTATTACTGTAACACCACGCTTTACAAATGGTGGTACTACTTGCGTAGGCACCCCAACTAGCTTTGTAATCACAGTTAATCCGTTGCCAGTGGTGACAACTGGTACACTGCCTGGTCGTATCTGTATCAGCGATACTTTGGTTCGTCTGAATGGAACACCGGTGGGTGGTAGTTGGAGTGGATTTGGAATCTCCGGATTTAACTTTATGCCTCCTGCAACAAATTTGGGTACATGGCCAATAACCTATACCTATGCTGATGCCAATGGTTGCGTAAACAGAGCCAGCACTACAGTCACAGTACTAGCTTGTGAAGAGCGTAATCGTGACCTTGATAATGGTGCGGTTATTCTCTATCCGAATCCAAACAGTGGTCAGTTTAATATTCGTGTAAATTCTACTCGCTTCAACGTGTTGGGTATGCGCGTTTACAATGCAACTGGCCAGCTGGTTTATACAAATCAGTGGAGAGGTTTGGTATTTGCTCGAGTGATTCCTGTTAATTTGGCTCATCTAGCGGCAGGTACATACATGGTACGTCTCTACTACGGAGATGGTATGGATCGTGGCGCTGATAAAACTTACCAGGTTATTATTGCTCACTAATCAATAAGAGATCCTTTCGAAAAGGCACTCCAATCGGAGTGCCTTTTTTTATTAGCTTTACTACGTATGTCTAATCCTAATTTACATAGTGCTAAAGAACAACTGTCTGCAGCTGAGCGAGAGTTTGAGAACAATATAAGGCCCGCACAGATCAGTGAATTTGCCGGTCAAGATCAGTTAATTGAAAACCTTCGTGTATTCATTAAAGCGGCCAAGATGCGGGGTGAGGCCTTGGATCATGTATTATTTCATGGCCCTCCCGGATTAGGTAAAACAACTTTATCCAGAATTGTTGCAAATGAATTAGGGGTACAAATAAAAGAAACCTCTGGACCTGTAATTGAAAAGCCAGGAGATCTGGCTGGCTTATTAACGTCGCTGGAGCCCAATGATGTTTTGTTCATTGATGAGATTCACCGACTAAGTACAGTGGTAGAAGAGTATTTATACGCTGCTATGGAGGATTATCGAATAGATATAATGATAGATAGCGGTCCTAATGCCAGAAGCATCCAACTTAATTTGCATCCTTTTACATTGGTTGGTGCAACCACAAGAAGTGGTTTGCTCACTGCTCCATTGCTCTCCCGATTTGCCATTAAATCTCGATTAGAGTACTACAAAGCTTCAGTATTGGATGCTATTTTGAAAAGATCTGCATCCATTTTAGGCGTTCGTATAACAGATACTGCAGTGGCAGAAATTGGTCGAAGAAGTCGCGGAACACCCCGCATTGCTAATGGGCTATTAAGACGTGTGCGAGACTTTGCACAAGTATTGAATGATGGTGAAATTGATTTAGGCATTACACAACACGCGCTGCGTGCCTTGCATGTAGATGAACATGGGCTCGACGAAATGGACAACCGCATACTTTCCACGATCATTGATAAATTCAAAGGAGGCCCTGTTGGTATTACCACCATTGCCACTGCTGTTGGTGAGGAGTCGGGTACTATCGAAGAGGTCTATGAGCCATTTTTAATTCAGGAGGGGTTTTTACAACGCACGTCCAGGGGACGCGAGGTTACACGTAAGGCTTATGAGCATTTAGGAAAAACGGGGCTACAGGAAGCAGGCACCCTGTTTTGATTATTTAGTGCAAAAAGCTCTAGTAAAAATTTACAGATCTTCCTCCCGTTCTAACATCAGAATTGCACTTTGTGGTACAATGAAATATTTTTCGTTTTCATAAATCACTTCCGTTGCACCACTTAATAAAAAGATTGCCAGATCACCTTCCTTAGCTTGCAAGGGAACGTATTTTATTTTTTCATCCTCTGATTTCCAGCTTTCTTCTTCTACGGGCATGGGTATCGCATAGCCAGGCCCCGTTTTGATCACGTATCCCTGTTGCACTTTTTCTTTTTCCTGAACACCCGGAGGCAGATATAAGCCACTAGCAGTTCTTTCATCGGGACTAGTGGGTTTTATCAATAATCGGTCTCCAATGACAATTAATTTTTTCAGTCGGTTATCTGGGGTAATATGCATAGACTCAATATGTCCTACAAAAGTAAATAATCATGTTTTAACAAAATATTCAGCCAACTTCCTTCGTTCAGCCCTTGGCATTGCCTTTATTTGTAGTCATAGGATCTTAAAATAACCTATTTATGGAAAGTAAAAAAACAAAAATTCTGCTCTGCGAAGACGATAATAATCTGGGTGCCGTACTTAAGAATTATTTAGAGCTGAATGATTTTGATGTCATTCTGGAGCGCGATGGTAGGCTGGGTCTGGCTGCATTTCAGCGGGAAAAGTTTGATTTGTGTTTGCTTGATGTGATGATGCCCAATATGGATGGATTTGCCCTGGCTGAGGCTATTCGTGATGTGGACCCTGATGTGCCATTATTTTTTCTGAGTGCAAAGACTATGAAAGAGGACCTGATTCAAGGATATAAATTGGGTGCCGATGACTATATCACCAAACCATTTGATAGCGACGTGTTATTACTCAAGATAAAAGCGATCTTAAAAAGAAATGAAGAGCAACAACGTGAAACAGAGCAGCGTGAATTTGATCTGGCCAGTTATCATTTCAATCCGCGCTTACGTGAGTTATCTTGTGGAGATAAGAAACAAACCCTGTCTCCCAAAGAAAATGACTTACTCAAATTATTGGCTGAGCACTTGAATGATTTATTACCCCGCGAGAAAGCATTAAAGAAAATTTGGGGCAGCGATACCTATTTTAACGGAAGAAGCATGGATGTCTATATTGCTAAATTGCGTAAGTATCTAAGAGAAGATACTCGCATAGAGATTGTCAATATTCATGGCGAAGGGTTTCGGTTGGTTGTTAGGGAGTAGGAGGAACAGGTTTTACGTTAGGAAAACCATCCCATCATTACTTATTTGAATCGTTTCTTCTGCTTGCAAAAAATCAAGTACTTTCAGTAGCTGCACTTCATTTTTATTTTTTAGCACACTGATTATAGCGGTAGGAGATAGTGATTGTTTTTCTAGCAGCTGAATTATCGCTACTTTTATTTCTTCAAAATCCACGCCGGTTAGCAATTGTTTTTTTGTTTGCAAACAATTATCGCAAGTCCCACAGGGGTTGGTAGAGCGCTCTCCAAAATAATTTGCAATGATTTGACTGCGACAGGTTTTTTGATTTTCGGAATACTGTAGTATAGTGGTTACCCTTTCTTGGTACTGTTTTTTTCTGGTTGCAAAGTTTGCCTGGTTGATTACCAACTCTTCAGCTCGTATACGAGGTATAGGGAAAAATAATTGGGGGTCCTCTTTTTGAGGCGTATAAGAGAGAATACCTCTTTTTTGTAATTCCTGTAACTGTATTTGAATAGTTGCCAGTGGGCATTTTAATTGTGAGGCAATTTGTTTTTCAGAAATACTAACTGGTTGATCATAGATACCACTGTAGGTTCTTAAAAGTGTTTTACTAAGTATATCTAAATCAATATCATCATGCGCTAGTGACTCTACCAATACTCGAGAGGCTACAAATTGAACGCGGGCTGGGATAAATACCGCCTCATTGTAGTCTACCCATCCCTCTAGTCCCAGTATTTTAAAGGACTGTAGTACCAAGGGTGCTTGTAATTTGAATCGGTGTATAAATGCTGTCCAATCAAAATCAAAGTATTGTCCCTCTCCACTTCCTACAGGTAGCTGGAGGTAGTTGGCAATTGCTTGATATACTTCTCTGATGGTTGCCAGGGAGGGAAATCTCTCTGCAATGGATTCGAGTAGTTCTTGTTTGTCTTTAGAAGTAAAAAGTAATACTGCGTAAGATTTATTCCCATCACGTCCTGCGCGTCCGGCTTCTTGGTAATAATTTTCTAAGCAATCTGGTATCCCTACGTGAATTACCGTTCTGACATCTGGTTTGTCAATTCCCATTCCAAATGCATTGGTACAAACCATTACAGGCATTTGGTTGTTTTTCCAGGCTGCTTGTCTTTCTTGTCTTGTAGTTACATCCAGCCCTGCGTGGTAAAAGTTTGCGTCAATTCCCTGTGCTTGTAATAGGGTAGCTATTTCCTGCGTTCGCTTTCGTGTTCTGCAATATATGATACTGCTTCCTTTTACTTGCGTTAAGATCTTAGTTATTTTAGGGATAGCCATTTCCACTTCAAATACACTGTAGGAAAGATTAGGTCTTTCAAAAGATTGCTTTACCCAGGCAGGTTCCTGTAATTGAAGCTTTGCTATAATATCTTTTTGTACTAGTGGCGTAGCGGAAGCAGTCAATGCCAATATTGGAACACCAGGCAGTTCCTCCCTGAGTTGTGCAATACGCAGGTAGGGAGGTCTAAAATCATACCCCCATTGTGAAATACAATGTGCTTCGTCAACGGCAATCAACTGAATATTTAGTCCGGGTAAATACTCCTGGAATAAATCTGATTCAAGACGCTCAGGCGAAACATATAAAAATTTACAATTACTGGTGCTGGCTACTTGTAAGGTATTGATAACCTCTTTGCGACTCATTCCACTGGTTAATGCAAATGCAGTGATGTTTTTACTTCGTAGGTTTTCAACCTGATCTTTCATCAGCGCAATGAGAGGAGATATTACCAGACAGATGCCGGGCAATTGTAAGGCCGGCACTTGGTAGCAAATGGATTTTCCTCCTCCGGTAGGAAGAATAGCTAATGCATCCTTACCTGCTAATACCACTTCTATAATTGCAAGTTGTCCAGGCCTGAATGCTGTATGGCCCCAGTGTTTATTTAATACGGCAAGTGATTGACTCATTCCACCCGCTTTACAAACAAACGGACTGAATTGATGGCAAGGACCACATCGCTAAGCCCCATCACTAAGGCACCAAAGGTGGGAGTGAGGTATCCAAATGCGGCAACAGGTATGGCAATTACATTATAGGCAAATGCCCAGAAAAGATTTTGTTTGATGGTTAGATATGTATGACGACCTAATCCCAGGGCTGCGGGGAGTTTTTTTAATCCCTGATTCATGAGTACTACCTGCGCAGTTTGAACAGCAAGTTGTGAAGCATCGTTCATAGAAATGCCAATAGTTGCTTTGGCCAGTGCCGGCGCGTCATTGATTCCATCTCCCACCATAGCGGTGGGTTTTTCTTGATTGAGTGATTCAAGAATGGTTAATTTATCAGCAGGACTTTTTTCTGCAAAGATTACCCCAATGCCTAGTTGTTGTGCCAATTTTTCACAACGCTCTGCCGTATCTCCACTTAGTAAAATAGTTTTGATTTTTTTCTGATGCAAGTAGTTGATTACTGTTTGTGCCTCTGGTCTTACTTGATCTGCTACATCTATCCACCCTAGTAGTGTATTATTTTTTTTCAGATAAAGATTATGGGAATGTTCCTGCGTGAGTGCCGCTACTGTTTTCCAAGATCCAATGCTAAAAGTATTACCTGCTTGATCCGTAGCTAGCATTCCAAGTCCTTTGATTTCTTCAATTTTTTTAAACCGTTGTTCATTTGTTGTTTTCCAGGATTTGCTAATGCATTGTGCTATGGGATGGTTAGAATATTTTTCAAGCGAATAGGCTAGTAATTTGAATTGTTCCACACTAGTAGTGGGATCAGTGACAGTAAAATTTCCGATTTCAAATTGTCCGGTAGTGAGTGTACCTGTTTTATCAAATACTACTTGTCCAATCTGTTGGAATAATTCCAGGCTTTTTGCATTACGGAAAAGAATTCCACTTCGTGCCGCACGTCCTAACCCTACTGCAATGGCTGCCGGGGTGGCTAATCCCATGGCACAGGGACAGGCAATTACCAATACTGCAATACTTCTCAATAAAGCCGTTCCCAAATCATGTAGCATAAAATAATTCAGTACAAAACAGCCTGCTGCAATTAGTAAAACAGTAGGGATAAAAATGGCACTGATTCTATCTGCTAATTGTTGAACGGGAGGTTTTTCCCCTTGTGCTTCTTTAACTAATTGTATGATACCTGATAGTACCGTGTCCTCTCCGGTAGCGGTGACTTGTGCTTTTACGGTTCCATCTGTGACTAAACTCCCTCCAATTAATTTATCCTTGGCCAAGCGATGAACAGGAAGCGACTCGCCCGTAATGATTGATTCGTTTACATGTAACTCACCCCACAGAATCTTACAATCTACAGGCACCTGTTCGCCCGTTTTTATTAAAATCAGATCACCCACGTGTAATTGTGTGTTTTCTACCGGGAAATATTGTTCATGATGTTCATCATCAAAGGCAATCATGGTGGCCATTACCTTTTGTGATTTTATTAATTGTTGCAGTGCTCGTTGCGTGGAAGCAATGGAAGCGTCTTCTAAGTAGTTGCCCAGAAACACCAGAGTGATAATGGTGGCTGCTGTTTCATAGAACATAAAATTCTCCGCCTGTTCGCTTAGGCTTCCATACAAACTGTATCCAAATGCAGCCGTAGCACCTAGTGTAATCAGCACATTCATATTGGGCATTTGGTTACGAATACTCTTCCAGGCACTGGCGCCAAAAAAATTCATACCAATGATGTAAACCGGGATCGTAAGTGCTAATTGTACCCAATGATTATGCAGCCAGTTTCCCAGGTGTATCCAACCTCCCAGTGTATGTGAAAAGAGCAAAAGCAATGTGGAGGGTAAGCAAAGTAAAAAGCGAACTAACTGTGGTGAGAACCGATTAGGTTTGTCCGCTGTGAGGGGTCCATTATTTTTTCCTTCAATGGTATAGCCCAGCTTTTCAATTCCTTTTTCCAGAAATTCTTCTGTACGGGCGCCTGTTTGTTCAAATTGTACATCTCCGGTAGCAAAGTTGACCCGTATGTTTTTCATTCCCTCCTTATCCAAATAACGTTGAATATTTAGGGCACAGGTGCTACAGTCCATTCCACCCACTTTCCATTTAGTAACCGTCATACTGCAAATTTACCAAAAGGGGATGTTCCCTAGCAAGTAGATCTGTGCTAAATTGCTGCTTGGTTTAATAATGCATGGAAATACAGTTTACACTTTCAACTATTGATCAGGCGGCTCGCTTATTTTTTGAGCAAGCAAAATCTCATCAGGTATTTGCTTTTCATGCCCCTATGGGTACGGGTAAAACAACTTTTATTGGAGCCCTTTGCCGGGCAATAGGTGTGCAAACACAAACTTCAAGCCCCACTTTCTCCTTGGTAAATGAATATGCAATCCTTGACGGGTCCAGTGTCTACCATATAGATTTATATCGAATTAAGGATTATCAGGAGGCGAGGGATGCAGGGATTGAAGAAATTTTACATAGCGGAGCTGTTTGTTTTGTGGAATGGCCGGAAAAAACTCCCGCTATTTTCCCGGATAATACATTACACCTTCAGCTGGAGATCCGTCCTCTTTCTACCCCAGCGGGCATCGAGGATAGCCGATATCTGTGTACATTTACCGATACAACGCATGATCAAGCATAAGCCTTCCATTTCACCTTCTTTTAGCTACGAGACACTCGAGGAGACCCTTGATGTGCCTCCTCGTGCTGAAAAAATGCTCATTGGAATTCCACGGGAAACTGCTTTTCAGGAAAATAGAATTGCCCTGACACCTGATGCGGTAGGAGTGCTGGTTAGTAACGGACACGAAGTAATGATTGAACAGGGGGCTGGAGAGGGTTCCCATTTTAAGGACAAGGATTATAGCGAAGCGGGTGCTCGGATTGTTCATGATAGAGCTACCGTTTACCAGGCACCTATATTGATTAAAAGTGCACCAGTTATTGAGGAGGATCTGCCACTACTACAATTTAATCAACTGATCTTTTCTCCCATTCATCTTTCTGTTTTACAGTCCTCCATTTTGCAAAAAATGATGGAGAAAAGAATTACGGCTATTTCCTATGAAAATTTAAAAGATGATAGCGGCTCTTTTCCTATTGTACGTAGTATGAGTGAAATTGCGGGTAGTGCCGTGATGCTTATTGCCGGACAATATTTGGGTTCAGCTAATAATCATGGAAAGGGTGTTTTGTTGGGAGGTATCTCTGGTATTGCTCCTGCTAAGGTTATTATTTTAGGGGCCGGTATTGTGGGAGAATATGCAGCAAGAACAGCCTTGGCGTTGGGTGCTTCAGTTAAAGTGTTTGATAATAATATTTATCGGCTCAAGCGATTACAAAATAATGTAGGTCAACGGATGTGGACTTCAGTGATTGAACCACGATTATTGGCTAAACAACTTAAGACCTGCGAAGTAGCTGTGGGGGCCCTTTCTTCTGCTTCTGGAAGGACTCCTTTGGTAGTATCGGAGGACATGGTCAGCAATATGCGACCCGGTGCTGTAATTATTGATGTTAGTATAGACAGAGGTGGTTGTTTTGAAACTTCAAAAATCACTTCTCACGAACAGCCTGTTTATACCAGTTATGGTGTGATTCATTATTGCGTGCCTAATATCCCCTCTGGTTTTGCCCGTACCGCTTCACAGGCTATCAGTAATGTATTGATGCCGCTTTTATTAGATGCGGGAGAGGAGGGGGGATTTGAAAAATTACTTTGGAAAAAGATGCATTTGCGTAATGGCATCTATCTTTTTAATGGAGCCCTTACTAATTATTACTTAAGTCAGCGTTTTGAATTAAAGTATACCGATCTGAATTTGCTGATGACCAGCAGCAGTTAATTTTACTTGAACTCACTCAACAATAGTTGCTCTTGGCAAAATTTATATTCTACCGGATCATTGCTGGCAATAAGCACAATCCTGTTTGTGGTGTAAATAGATAACAGGCGGTGATACAGCTCAATTCCATTTTGATCTAAGTTGGTGCAGGGCTCGTCCAACAATAAAACAGGGGTATCACAAAAAAAACTTTGCGCCAGTTTTAATCTTTGTTTCATCCCTGATGAGTAATAACGAACTTGTTTTTGTGCTGCCGTGCTGAGTCCTACTTCCTCCAAAATGGATAAACTATTTTTCCCTTTAATAAAAGGCTTGAAGGTTTGATGAAAATCTAACAACTCTTGCCCTGTCATTTCTTCGATTAATTCTAAGTAGGGGGCAGCGAGGGAAACTTGTTTGTATATGAGTTCGTCTTTAATTTCTTGTAGTGCGGAATCTGTGTAACGAATGGTTCCTTCATTGAAAAAAAGGGCACCACCAATTACTTGCAGTAGTGTACTTTTCCCGGACCCATTTGGTCCAATCAATGCATAACTGTTTCCTGCGCTGAATTTATACGTTAAACCACGAAAAATCCAGTCCCTGTTAAATCGCTTCCCGAGATCAGACAGCGAGATCGTCATCGGTTGCTCCTTTGATAAATCGTTTGATAATGCCCCGATTACTTTCTCGAATAAAAGTGACTATTTCGTCACGCTCATCGGTAGCGGCCATTTCCTCTTCCAAAAATTCAAGGGCCTGTGCTGTATTGAGTCCTTTATTATAAATCACTCGATAAACATCCAAGATATGATTGATACGCTCTACACTAAAGCCTCTTCGTTTTAGTCCTACTGAATTTACACCTGCATAGCTAAGTGGATTTCGACCTGCTTTGATATAGGGCGGAATATCCTTGCTCACCAAGGAACCTCCACTTACAAATGCATGTGCGCCAATATTGACAAATTGGTGTACGGCACACATACCACCAAGTATTGACCAGTCACCAATCACTACGTGTCCGGCTACCTGTGTATTGTTACTGGTTATTACATGATCGCCAACAATACAATCGTGTGCAAAGTGGCAATAGGCCATGATGAGACAGTTTTTCCCAATCACCGTTTTTTCCCGGTCCTTGGTACCGCGGTTGATAGTCACAAATTCTCGTATTGTGGTACCATCTCCGATATGCACGGTTGAATATTCGCCATCAAATTTTAAATCCTGCGGAGTAGCGGCAATAACGGCTCCGGGGAAGATTTTACAATTTTTCCCAATCCGTGCCCCCTCCATTATGGTTACATTAGAGCCTATCCAAGTCCCTTCTCCAATCTGTACATCTTGATGGATTACCGTAAAGGGATCAATCTTGGCATTGGGTGCCACTTTTGCGTTAGGATGAATGTAGGTGTGGGGATGAATCATGTAAGGGGGCAAAGATAACTTTAATTAGTAATTTTGCAGCGGTGAATCCACAATTTGACATAGTAGCTTTGGCGGCCCAGGATGCGTTTACTCTTGATTATCAAGAACTTTTGTATAATCGTGTGCAACAAATCCCGGGTTCCATTCAGTATAGCATCAAGCGTTATCGTAAGCTGCCACATTGGGATCTTGAGGATATGGGTATGCTTGTTTACCATTACCAAAAATCGACTCACTCGGATAGCTATCTGGAGTTACACTACTGCCTTAGTGGTAATGTTTATTGCAAACAAAAGGATAAGGAGTGTGATAATTGTCAGTTTTCCGCTTCGCCTACTTGTTTGGAGCGAGTAGAATCCGTTGATTTGGTAAGTTTCCGCTTTTTGCCCAGCCAGGTTGGACAATTTGCAAAAGGTAAAAAACCTGCGAGCTTATTTGATCAGGTGCTTCAATTCAAACATCCATTGCCTTTTAAAAAATCAGCGTCTTTGTCTGATAAAACAATTGAAGTATTAGAGAGCATTTTAAATCATACGTACACCGATACCAGGGAGAACATATTTATAAATGCCCAAACCCAAATGTTGTTGTTATACACATTGGACACCATGATGGGGGAAGGAAATTCAGATACGGGTTCTTGTAAATTCTTGGAAAACGAGGCTGATCGCGAAAAAATACTTTTGGCGCGTGAAATTCTGATCAAGCAGATTGGAGAGCCTATTACTATCAAAGAGCTTAGTCGTAAGGTGGCTATTAATGAGTGCTACTTGAAAAAGGGATTCAAGGAGTTATTTGGTACAACGGTCTTTGATTTTTATCAGGGTCTGCGAATGGAGCATGCTAAGTTTTTATTATACGAAAAGGGGCATACCGTTACTGAAGTGTCACTTTCACTGGGCTATTCTTCCATATCCCATTTTTCTACTGCATTTAAAAAACACACTGGCTGTAAACCTTGTGAGTTACTGCGGTGAGTAGTTGACTTCTTCCACATCTTGTGTAGTAAAATAATAACTTAAAAAGGGATTCGGACAATTATTTGTGGTGAATCTTTTAGTAGAAAACATCAAACTTTACGTTGACTTTATTCTCAACTTTCTTAAGCATGAAAGAAGGTCTATCTATTTTGAAGTCCTCCAGCAGGAATATAAAATTACCATTGACCTGAACATTATTCTTGGTATGTATAATGTTAGCTTTGAAGCTTAACTGTTTATTAATGCCATGAAATTGAAGTACGCCTTTCACATCGAGTTCACCTTTTTTAGTTTCGGTAATTGATGTACTATAGAAACTAATGTTTGGATATTTTAGTGCTTCTACCACTTCTAACATGTGCGCATCTCGATTGGAGTTTTCAGAATCAAAGTCAGCTACCTTAGTTGTGATAGCCACTTTTTCAACTTTATTATCAGCTCCTAAAACTACCACTCCATTAAGACCCTTAGAAGTTCCATCCCATGCATGTAGCGTATGTTTCATGGAGTACGTAATGGAAGACCTTGCTTTATCTATTGGTGTTTTAGTTTGAGCAAATAAGAAACCAGGTACAGACAAAGCAAGAAGTAAGCTACGCATATAGAAACTTTAAAATTTGATGGCAATAACTGCCGCGCCAAAACTTGCAAAAGTAGTATAAGCTGCTGCCCGATGAAGCTGTTTATTACCTGATTCAGCCAGTAGGTTGGTAGCGATCATTCCAGACATATGGATCAGTGCAAGCCATTTGTGAATCCTGATAGAAGAAAGTTTTTTATCACGGTTGATTAGTGGAGGTGGAGTGAAAAGTGACATAAAAGCAGTGGTAGAATAGGTGATATTTACTGCTGCCGCCAACCCCTCGTGCAAATCTTTTAAATCTCTATAATTCTGCCCACTTGCGTTATATAGTTTTGCGCCTACAATTCCTTGTCCGACCATACCTCCTAAGGTAGCGAAACCCAGTATCTGGTGGGCAATTAGCATTCCTCTTCTCAATCTCAATTCTTTTTCACGGTTTACATTGGTAAGTGGATAAATAGGCCTCATTAACCCATGTTCTCCCCAAAGTAATCGCTGGGTCAATAACATTTTTTTTGGTAGTAATTCAAGCGCAGAATCTTGCTGTTGAATTAGATCTTTAAGCAGATCATCCTGGCCTTGGGAGGTTAAAGAAAAAAATAGAAGACAAGTACAAAGTATGAGCGAACGCATGTCATTTAATTGGGGGATAAAAAAATTAAGAATATACCCGAAGGATGTTTCCTGTAAGCGAAGTTTTGTATTGCGTTAGTCCCTTTGGTGCCGGCCCTGATACTCTTGCTCCAGTTGAGGTGAATACCGAATTATGTGCAGTACAGATAAATTGGTTTTGAGAAGACTGGAATTGAACCTGCACCCCTTGATGTGGACAAGAGGAGGAAACAGCCAAATATGTGTTACTGGTTGAAAGGGCTACAATCACACCCTGAACAATGACGTAATTGCCAGGTATTTTTAAGGATGCATAAGCGTTTGTCCCCAGGTCTAGTTGAAAGTCAACATTGCTTGGAGCTGTATTATCTTTTGAGCACGCTTGCATACAAGTGGCTGCAAACAAACTGGCACCGCCGATGCCAAGTTGGGAGAGGAATTCCTTTCTGTCCATTTACAGGGATTTATATTAGTTTGAAGTTAAGTATTAATACTAAAAAAGTATGCTAATTACTTTAGGTATTAATTAAGGACACTAATTATCAAGCGTGGATTAATCAAGTATTTAAAGACTGGTGTCAACAAGATTTAATTTGTTTCGGACTTTTCAACTTAAGAAACCAAAACTAGACTAACTTTACAGTCCCTTAATACAAAATGATATGAAAAAGATTTTATCAAGTTTACTCTGCATGAGTTTTACATTTCTTGCTATGGCGCAACCTCCTGCGGGTGACGCAAAGCTTGGCGAAACCTATGGTGAAAAAATTACGGCAACAGACGCCTTGTCTTTTGATGATGTGGTAAAAAAAGTAAAAGGGGGGAACGATTTCACCAATGTTAAGTTCACTGCCAAGGTAACTGATGTATGTCCTAAAAAAGGGTGCTGGTTAAAGCTGGAGGTTCCGCAAGGTGAGCCGGTAATGGTGAAGATGAAAGATTATGCATTTTTTCTTCCCCTTGCAGCCAAGGGTAAAACCGTTGCTATTGAGGGAGAAGTAATCATGAAAACTACTTCGGTGGCTGAATTGAAGCACTATGCTGAGGATGCCAAAAAAACTCAGGCAGAAATTGATGCCATTAAAGAACCTCAAAAAGAAGTGCGTGTAACTGCTAAAGGCATTGTTATCGTTGACTAAGAGTTGGTACCTTTGCACACTTAAAAGCTGACCCCGCCATTTGGGTGAGGATCCCTTCGAGGGCTTATGAGTGTGAAATACAAAGAATTTACGGGTCTTAATCTACCTGCTATTGAACAGGAGATTTTGAGGCAATGGTCTGAAAAACAGGCTTTTGAGAAAAGTGTGTCCCTGCGAGAGGGGGCCCCATCCTTTGTTTTTTTTGAAGGCCCTCCCAGTGCCAATGGTATGCCTGGCATTCATCACGTTATTTCACGTACGCTTAAAGATTTGGTTTGCCGTTATAAAACCATGCAAGGTTTTCAGGTAAAACGAAAGGGGGGCTGGGATACACACGGTTTGCCTATTGAGCTGGGGGTAGAGAAAGAATTGGGAATTACAAAAGAGGATATTGGTGTTAAAATTTCGGTTGAAGAATACAATAAAAAATGTCGGGAAGCGGTACTCCGCTACAAAGACAAGTGGGATGATATTACTCGTAAGATGGGTTATTGGGTTGATCTAAATGATCCCTACATCACCTTTAAGAATGAGTATATCGAAACACTTTGGTGGTTGTTGAGTGAATTATACAAGAAAGGTTTACTGTATGAAAGTGTTAGCATTCAACCCTATTCACCTGCTGCAGGAACGGGTTTGAGTTCGCATGAACTAAATCAACCTGGTACGTATAAGGATGTAAAAGATACCAGCTGTGTTGCATTATTCAATCTATTAAATCAAGGACCCGCTACATTTTTATTTGACGCCGTAAACGAATTACCTTCTAAGGAAATTTTTCTGATGGCTTGGACCACCACTCCTTGGACACTTCCCTCTAATTTGGGATTGACCATGGGTGCTTCTATTGAATATGCATTAGTCCAAACAGTAAATCCTTACACACAAGTACCGGTAAATGTGGTAGTAGCAACTTCATTGATTGGAAAATATTTTAAACCGGAAGGGGAGAATGGAGATTTTACCGTAATTGATGAAAAAACAAAAGTGTTTCCTTGGAGGATAATCACTCGCTTCTCAGGTTCACAATTAGAAGAGGCGGAGTATGAACAATTACTTCCTTTTGAAGCCAATTCACCAGCAGTCATTGAATCGATTACACCCGGAGCAAAGCCTTTCCGTGTTTTGTTGGATTCATTTGTGACAACCGAGGATGGAACTGGAATTGTACATACAGCACCAGCTTTTGGGGCAGACGATTATAAAGTGGGCAAGAAATACGGGATTGGAATTCTTACATTGGTAGATCGTGAAGGAAAGTTTGTAGAGGGAGTAGGTGAGTTCAGTGGGCGTTATGTAAAAGATTACAAGAGCCAAGAAAGCTATGTTGATGTAAACGTTGACATTGCTGTAAAATTGAAGAAGGAAAATCGGGCTTTTCGTGTAGAGAAGTATCAACACAATTATCCGCATTGCTGGCGTACGGATAAACCTATTTTGTATTACCCCTTGGATGCTTGGTTCATTAGTACTACTGCTATTCGAGATAAAATGGTTGCACTCAATAAAACCATTAACTGGAAACCTAAATCCACTGGTGAAGGACGTTTTGGAAACTGGTTGGAAAACATGGTGGATTGGAATCTTAGTCGAAGTAGATATTGGGGAACACCATTGCCAATATGGAGAACAGAAGATGGTACAGAACAAATTTGTATTGGCACCATTGCGCAACTCAGAGAGGAACTTCACAAAAGTGTTGAAGCAGGTTTTGTAAGCCGTGATTGTAAAAAAGGGCAAGCGGATCTTCCTCAAAAAATAGAAAAGCTTCTCTCGGATTTACATAAGCCTTTTGTTGATGAAATTATTTTAGTGAGTCCATCTGGAAAGCCCATGCATCGGGTACCAGATCTGATTGATGTTTGGTTTGACTCAGGAGCAATGCCCTATGCGCAGTGGGGATTACCGGATACTTCTTCCAATCAGTTTGGTCCGTTAAGTTCGGAAAACTTTTTTCAATATCATGCGCTCAATGGTAAAGTAAGTGCACAGGCTTTTCCTGCCAGCTTTATTGCAGAAGGAGTAGACCAAACGCGTGGTTGGTTTTACACATTACATGCTATTGCCAGTTTACTTTTTGACTCTGTAGCTTACCAAACTGTAGTTAGTAATGGACTGGTCTTGGATAAGAATGGCAATAAGATGAGTAAGCGATTGGGGAATGTAGTAGATCCTTTCCAGACTATTGAATCCTTTGGGGCCGATGCCACACGTTGGTATTTAATCACCAACGCCTCTCCCTGGGATAATCTAAAATTTGATCTTGAGGGTATTAAAGAGGTGCAACGAAAATTCTTTGGAACGCTCTACAATACCTATCAGTTTTTTGCACTCTATGCCAATGTGGATGGATTCTCTTACAAAGAAACTTCTATTGTGTTGGCACAGCGTCCTGAAATTGATCGTTGGATTCTTTCCTCTTTACATACTTTGATACAAAAGGTAACTGCCGCTATGGATGATTACGAACCTACACAGGCAGGCAGATTGATTGAGGATTTTGTTGACCAACAATTGAGTAACTGGTACGTTAGACTTTGTCGCAGACGTTTTTGGAAGGGCGAATACAGCGCTGATAAAATCAGCGCCTACCAAACTCTTTACGAATGTTTGGAGACCATCGTTCGATTAATGGCGCCTATTTCACCCTTTTTCAGTGATGCGTTATTCTTACAATTGAATGCGGTAACGGGGCGATATACTGCAGAATCGGTTCATCATGTTAATTATCCAGTTGCGGATAGTTCCTTTATCGATCAAGCGTTGGAGGAGCGTATGCAATTAGCACAGGATGCTTCCTCTCTTGTTTTATCCTTACGTAAAAAAGTAAATATAAAAGTTAGACAACCATTACAACGCGTTTTGATTCCGGTCCTTGATCCTGTGATGCAAACGCAGCTTCAGCGTATTGAAGATCTGATTAAAGCGGAAGTAAATGTAAAATCTATTGAATACCTGAGTGCGGATAATACATTTATCAAAAAGAAAATCAAGCCTAATTTCATTGCCCTGGGTAAAAAGTTGGGTGCAAAGATGAAAGCGGTTTCTACCTTGCTAAGTGGTTTTTCACAGGATCAGATTGCAATGTTGGAAAAAGAAGGACAAATTAATTTGCAAGTCGAAGGTGAAGCCCTAGTATTGCAACTTGCGGAAACCGAGATTAGCAGTGAGGATATACCAGGATGGACGGTGGCTGGAAAGGGAAAATTGACAGTAGCGCTTGACATTACAGTAACGCCGGAGCTCGAAGCAGAAGGTCACGCAAGAGAATTTGTAAATCGTATTCAGAAAATCAGAAAAGATGCTGGATTCGAACTAACAGATCGAGTGCTTGTTAAGGTTCAGGCCCCGGCTGGTTTAACAAATTCGCTGGCATCTTTTAAAACCTATATTTGCGACGAAATTCTCGCTGATTCATTGGAATTTTCCAACGAAATGGCAGCGATAACAACCATAGAAATTAACGAAGAAACCATACAGGTACAGGTAACCAAAAAAGGCTAAGTCATGGCAGTTAAGAAAAAACCTACTCCGAAGAAAAACACAAAGCCCGCAGCTTCTAAAAAGCCTGTTGCTAAAAAAGCACCTGCAAAGGCAGCCAAACCCGCAGCCAAAAAGCCTGCTCCGAAGAAAGCAGCGCCGGTAAAAGCTGCTGCTAAAAAAGCACCTGCAAAGGCAGCCAAACCCGCAGCCAAAAAGCCTGCTCCGAAGAAAGCAGCGCCGGTAAAAGCTGCTGCTAAAAAAGCACCTGCAAAACCTGTTGCAAAAAAATCCGCTCCTAAAAAAGCAGCACCAGCAAAGTCAGCCCCCGTTGCTGTAAAAAAACCTGTTCCTGCAAAATCTACTCCTGTAAAACCTGCGGTAGTTGCAAAGGCTCCAGTAAAGCCTGCTCCGGCACCAGCTGCAAAACCAGCACCAGTGCCACCACCACCGCCAATGCCCAAAAAAGGAGATCCACTTTCACTGGTTTCAATAAAAACTAAAGTAAAGCCGGTAACAAAAAAGGAACCACCCAAGCCCAGTAAGGTGGTTATTCCTAAAACAACTACTAAATCCGCTGTTAAATACGAACCAGATTTTACTAAGTCAATTTTGGATGCCAATAAAGCTGAGGCTGCACAAGCCGGACCCACACAACGTTATTCAGATGCTGATTTGGCTGAGTTCAGAGAAATTATCATGCGAAAATTAGACGCGGCTAAAAAAGAGTTGAATTATCTGCAAGGTTTGATCACACGTAAGGATGAGAGTGGTGATATGGATGATGCCCGCTATATGACCATGGAAGATGGTAGTGTCAGTATGGAAAGGGAGCAGCTTAGCCAGATGGCTAGCCGTCAAATTACTTTTATTGACCACCTGGAGAAAGCGCTAATGCGTATTGAAAACAAAACTTATGGTATCTGCCGGGTTACTGGTAAGTTGATTGATAAGGCACGTCTTAGAGCGGTGCCTCACGCCACCCTAAGCATTGAGGCTAAGCAGATGATGAACAAGTAGATAAAGACTAACTTTGCGAAAATACATCGCATGGTGCGTTTTTACCTCATTTTAGTATTACTTGTTTCCCTTACTGCAACTACTGGTTTTTCCCAGATTGTTTCGGGTCCCATGTTAGGGATTATCGAATTGCGCGATGCAAAAATTTGGGTGGAACTATCTCCCTCTATTGCTAAAGCAGCTATTCGAATTAATAAAAAGGGAGAGACTATTTCTAGGACAATTAGTTACAAAGGTGAGTTGGGCAACGATTTCAACCCAGTCACTTTTACGGTAGGTGGTTTGGAACCTAACACTACCTATGAGTATGTAATTCTTGCCAATGATAAACCAACCAAAGCCACCGGAATTTTTACTACAAAAAAATTATGGCAATGGCGTGAACCTGCTCCAGATTTTAGTTTTCTGACAGGTTCTTGTTCGTACTTCAATGAACCCACTTATGACAGACCGGGTGCACCCTACGGCAAGGACTCTTCCATATTTGAATCCATGTCAAAGGAAAAAGCGGCGTTTATGGTCTGGTTGGGTGATGCTTGGTACACGCGTGAGGTAGATTATTTTAGTGAGTGGGGTCTTTGGTATCGTGCCAGTAAAGATCGTTCTACCCCTATTCTTCAGCCGTTTCTTAAATCTATGACACATGTTGGAATTTGGGACGATCATGATTTTGGTCCTAATAATTCCGGCGCTGCTTACCATCTTAAAGATGCCAGCAGAAAAGTGTTCACCAGCTATTTTCCGAATGCCTCTGCTGGTGAAAATGGGCAGGGAGTTTACACTAAACTAACTTGGTCTGATATTGATATTTTTATGCTGGATGATCGTTGGTGGAGAAGCGCTGATGATGCATTGGATTCTGTACAAGGAAAACCCAATCCAGAAAAAGTAATGATCGGGCGCCAACAATTGCAATGGCTGAAAGGCGCTTTACTAGAGAGCAATGCTACATTCAAAATTGTTGCCGTGGGAAGTCAGGTCCTTAATCCCGTTTCCCCGTATGATCGTTGGGGACGTTTTCCGGCAGAGTATGTAGAATTTGTCCAATTTCTAGAAGCAAACCCAATCAGCGGTGTAGTTTTTTTAACGGGGGATCGTCATCATAGTGAAATCATTAAGGTAGAACGTCCCGGGCTGTACCCCTTGTATGACATTACCGTATCTCCATTGACTTCTGGTACACACACATTTGGAAAAGAAGAAAAAAACAATCCTTACCGGGTTTTAGGAGTTGATCAAAAACAGAATTACGGCCGTATTTCCATCAGTGGTCCTCGTGGTAATAGAAAACTATCGGTTGATTTTTTAGGAATCAAGGGAGAAAATATCACAAACTGGTCGGTAACGGAAAAGGAGCTGCGGGTACCCCGTAAATAGGGATTTGACTATAATTTTTTCTCCATCACTACATGTGGGATGGTTACTTCGGTAAATTCCTGGCTGGTAACCTGGTAACCCATTTTCTCATAGAAGCCAATGGCGTGTTTACGGGCATGCATGTTCAGTGCTTTATAGCCCCTGTCCCTGGCCAGGTTTTCTGCAAAATTCATCATGGCCCTTCCGATCCCCTTTCCTTGCTTTTCGTTGTAAACAGCCATTTGACGAAGTCGTAGGGTTGCTGGATTTTCCTCTATTAGCATACAGCAGCCTAAAATATCGTCTTCCTCAAAGGCGCCAATTAAGATATCGTGGGATTCTTGCTCTAATTCTACCGGATCAAACTCCAGTCCCAGCGGTTTTCGTAAAACCGAATTCCGGAGGTACAGCATTTGCTGATACTCGGGACTGCCATGTTCAATTAGTTTTAGTGCCATGTCTTTCAAAATACAACTTTTTTGGAAGCTCACAAACCCCCTTTGTGGCATGCTGGTCAAATTCAGTGCCAAATGACCGCTGACACCCTCGTTTCCAATTGTTTAAGTTTTACCCTTAAAAAATTAGTAATAAGGATGGTATTTGAGCAAAAAGTATATTTTTGCACCCTGTAAACCAAACCAAAAAAACATGTCAGACATTGCATCAAGAGTAAAAAAGATCATCGTTGACAAACTGGGTGTTGAGGAAGCTGAAGTAACTAATGAAGCTTCTTTTACTAATGATCTTGGAGCCGATTCATTGGACACCGTCGAGTTGATCATGGAGTTTGAAAAAGAATTCAATATCTCCATCCCTGATGAGCAAGCTGAGACCATTACAACGGTTGGTCAGGCCATCACTTATCTCGAGGAGCACGCCAAGTAATCTTGCAAAAGCTTTTCTTTTTCCTGACCAGGAAATAAATTGCACCGCCTTCCCCTCTACCACATGGTATTAAGGAAGGCGGTTTTTTTAAAAAAACTCGTTTAACTTTCCACTATGCAATTGAAGCGCGTTGTAGTAACTGGAATGGGAGCTATTACTCCCATTGGTAATACACTTGAAGAGTACTGGAATGGTTTGTTGAATGGTGTATCAGGTGCCGGACCTATTACACAGTTTGATGCTTCCAAGTTCAGAACGCGTTTTGCTTGTGAAATCAAAGGGTTTGATCCAACACAATTCATGGATAAAAAAGAAGCGCGCAAACTGGATCGATTTGCGCAGCTGGCTCTTGCCGTGAGTGATCAAGCTATGCAAGATGCAGGGTTAAGTAAGGAAAATATTAATCCAGATAGAGTGGGGGTGGTGTTTGCAAGTGGAATTGGAGGATTAACAACCTTCCAGCATGAGGTTACTGATTTTGCTAAAGGAGACGGAACACCTCGATTTAATCCGTTCTTTATTCCTAAGATGATTCTGGATATTGCCGCAGGTCAGATTAGTATGCGTCACAATTTGAGAGGCCCCAATTTTGCTGTGGTGAGTGCATGTGCAAGTAGTACCAATGCAATTATGGATGCTTTCAATCTTGTTCGCTTGGGCAAGGCCGATATTATATTAACCGGAGGAAGTGAATCCGTAATCTGTGAAGCGGGTGTAGGAGGATTCAATGCCATGAAGGCTATGAGTGAAAGAAATGATGACCCAGCTACTGCCAGCCGCCCTTATGATAAAGACCGTGATGGATTTGTAATGGGAGAAGCTACCGGAATGTTGGTACTAGAATCCTTAGAGCATGCCTTGGTACGTGGCGCTCGTATCTATGCAGAAGTAGCAGGTTGTGGAGCTACAGCCGATGCTTATCATATAACCGCCCCTCACCCAGAGGGATTAGGTGCTAAGAACGTAATGCTGGTAGCACTGGACGATGCTGGCATGCGTGCTGATGAAATTGATTATATCAACACGCATGGCACCTCTACACCAATAGGTGATGGAGCCGAGGTGAAAGCTATTACGCAGGTTTTTGGTGAACATGCTTACAAGCTAAATATCAGCGCTACAAAATCTATGACCGGACATTGTTTAGGGGCCGCAGGTGTGATTGAATCTATTGCCAGCATTATGGCGGTGGTGCATGATATTGTTCCCCCTACTATCAATCATTTCACGGACGATCCTGAAATTGATGCCAACTTAAACTTCACATTCAATACGGCTCAAAAAAGAACTGTACGTGCTGCTTTAAGCAACACCTTTGGTTTTGGAGGACACAATGCCTGTATGATTGCTAAGAAGTACCAGCTGTAGTGTTTCTGAATTTTCTGTAGCTTGTGTCGGTGCGCTGGTTAAAATCCCTGTTTAGTTTTAAAAAGAAGAATTCTTTTACACGCGAGTTGTCTCATCTACTCGGGTTCTTTCCTCATTCATTAGAGCTATATGAAACGGCGCTTACCCATCGTTCCCAAGGAGAAAATACGGATCAAAATAACGAACGACTAGAGTATCTCGGAGATGCAATACTCAGTGCATTAGTGGCAGATTACCTTTTCAAACGCTATCCCTATAAAGGGGAGGGGTATCTTACTGAAATGCGAAGTAAAATGGTGAATCGTCAACAACTCAATCATATTGCGTTACGCATGGGATTGAAAAAAATCACTCGTTTTAATAGAGCCGATTCCTCCCTTCGGATGAGTCATATTTTTGGTAACACACTAGAGGCATTGATCGGTGCAGTGTATTTGGATATTGGATACAAGCGTACTGAAAAATGGGTAATGAAAAATATCATTCTCCCTCACATGTTTGTGGATCAACTTGAAACTACAGAATACAATTTCAAAAATAAATTGTATGGTTGGGTCAGTCGAAATGGAGGTACATTGGAGTTTGAAACCATCGACGAAAAACTGGAAGGTAGCCGAAGATTGTTTACAGTAGCCGCACTTTTGAATGGACAACCCTTGGCGGAGGGTAAAGCTTTTAATAAAAAAGATGCCTCACAATTAGCCGCACAGGCAGCCGTTGAGAAATTGGGGCTATCAGGAACAGATTCGGATCAACGGATTTCCTGACAAAGTTCTATCAGGACCCCGTTTGTATTTTTAGGATGCACAAAACAGACCCATTTGTTATCGGCCCCCTTTTTGGGCGTTTGGTTCAAAAGCACAAAGCCGGCTTCCCTTAAACGGTTCATTTCGGCCTCAATATCGGTCACATCATAAGCTGTATGATGCAGGCCTTCGCCTCGTTTTTCAATGAATTTGGCTATAACCCCTGTGGGATCAGCACTCTCCAGCAGCTCTATTTTTGATTCGCCCACCTTAAAAAATGCGGTATTGACCTGTTCGCTCTCCACTTTTTCTGTTTTGTAGCAGGGGGTCTTTAAGAGCTGTTCATAACGGGGGATTGCCTCCTCCAGGGACTTAACAGCTATGCCAATGTGTTCAATTTTGTTCATTTTAGCCTAATTACTTCATTTACGAAATCGGTAATTTCTTTCTAACCATGAAATTAACCTATTCGCTTAGAACCTTTTGGGATAATTTTGCGTTTTACAGAGGAGAAATCTGAAAGTGAATATGCTAAAATTACCTATCTATCTGGATCACAATGCTACCACCCCCTGCGACCCTCGCGTTGTAGAGGCTATGGTGCCTTATTTTACCAACGCGTTTGGAAATGCGGCCAGCCGTAATCACCCTTTTGGATGGCAAGCCGAGGAGGCTGTTGACTATGCCCGTGAACAAGTAGCTAAATTGATTGGTGCGGATCCTAAAGAGATCATCTTTACTTCAGGTGCTACTGAGGGTGATAATCTTGCCATAAAAGGGGTATACGAAATGTATGCCAGCAAGGGTAATCACATAATCACTTGCAATATTGAGCACAAAGCGGTATTGGATACCTGCCGTCATTTAGAGAAAGAGGGTGCGGAGATAACTTACTTAGATGTAAAACCAAATGGGTTAATTGATTTGGCGGAGCTGGAAGCGGCTATAAAACCAACTACCATTCTTATTGCTATCATGTATGCCAATAACGAAATTGGAACCGTAATGCCAATGCGTGAAATCAGTGCCATTGCGCGTAAGCACGGGGTATTGGTATTTTCGGATGGTGTTCAAGCTGTTGGAAAAATTCCGGTAGATGTCAATAAAGATGGAATTGATCTGATGGCTTTTACTGCACACAAAATGTATGGTCCCAAAGGAGTTGGTGTGCTATATGTTCGTCGTAAAAATCCACGTGTAAAAGTAACGGCACAAATTGACGGTGGTGGACATGAGCGTGGAATGCGTAGCGGAACATTGAACGTTCCTGGTATTGTTGGTTTTGGTAAAGCATGTGAGATCTGTTTGCAGGAAATGGAATCCGATGCCAAGCGTATAAGTTTGCTTCGCGATAAATTGGAAAATGCATTATTGAAAGTGGAGGAATCATACCTGAATGGTGATAAAGAAAGCAGACTTCCGCATGTAACAAATATTTCCTTCAAGTACGTAGAGGGAGAAGGACTAATGATGGGCTTTAATAAGAATATTGCACTTTCTTCTGGTTCTGCTTGTACTTCTGCTTCCTTGGAGCCTTCTTATGTGTTGAAAGCACTAGGGCTTGGAGATGATCTAGCGCATAGTTCACTTCGTTTTGGATTAGGACGTTTTACAACGGAAGAACAAATCGATTACACGATTGAGCATGTTACCAACACCGTTAACAAATTGCGTGAAATGAGTCCGCTTTGGGAGATGTTCAAAGATGGCATCGATCTTAATACCATTGAGTGGGCGCATCATTAATTTTTAAAATTTTGTACTATGGCATATTCAGAAAAAGTAATTGATCATTACCAGCATCCCAAAAACGTGGGAACACTGGACAAGAGTAAAAACAACGTGGGAACCGGACTAGTGGGTGCACCAGAGTGTGGGGACGTGATGCGCTTGCAAATTGAAGTAGATGAAGCTACTGGTGTTATTCGTGATGCAAAGTTTAAAACCTTTGGTTGTGGATCTGCTATTGCTTCTTCTTCGCTGGCTACCGAATGGCTTAAAGGTAAGTCTGTGGATGAAGCAGTGAAGATTGATAACATGACCATCGTGGAAGAATTGAATCTTCCTCCGGTAAAAATTCACTGCTCAGTTTTGGCAGAAGATGCCATCAAAGCAGCCATCAATGATTACCGTAAAAAAAATGGCTTGGAAGAGTTGCAATTTGATGAGAGTCCTATTCATTAATTAGTTGAAATACGCATGTCTGCTGAAACACTTATAAATCCTGCTGCTCCTACAGAAATGGCTAATACCATTTATGTAAGTGATAAGGCGCGTGAAAAAGTGATTCAGTTATTGGCAGATGCTGGGGTAGCCAATGATCCTTCTTATTTTTTAAGAGTGGGCGTTGTAGGTGGCGGATGTTCAGGGCTTAGCTACAAATTGGACTTCGATAATGAGAAAAAGCCCATGGACCAAGAATTTGAGGACAATGGTATTCGTGTAGTAACAGATCTGAAAAGCTTTTTATACCTGGTTAATACCACGCTGGATTTTTCAGATGGATTAAATGGAAAAGGTTTCTTTTTCAGCAATCCTAACGCAAGCCGTACCTGTGGATGTGGGGAGAGTTTTGCTGTATAAGCTTGTTAAAGCAATTTTAAGATAGGCCGCTTTGTAAAAAGCGGCCTTTTTGTTGTGACGATCTTAGTACTTTAGCAGTATATGTGGGCTTTATACAGAAAGGAGATTTCACAATACTTCAGTAGCCTCAGCGGAATTATTGCTATTGTTATTTTTTTAATAGTAAATGGCTTGGTGCTGTTTGTATTTGAAGATAACCTTCTTGATTTTGGGTATGCTTCGCTAGATCGCTTTTTTGAGCTTTCTCCTTGGATATTACTGCTATTAGTGCCTGCCATAACTATGCGGAGTTTTGCTGAGGAATTCAGAACAGGCACCTGGGAGGTGTTGCGTACACAGCCACTTACCTTATGGCAACTTTTGATGGGTAAATACTTGGCAGCGTTTATGGTGGTTGTTATTGCGTTGATCCCCACTTTTTTTTATGCTATAGTTTTGCAGGGACTTTCTGCTAATCCTGGATTAGATTGGGGGGCCACCTTGGGCTCATACCTGGGACTTTTTTTTCTAGCGGCTGTGTTTACTGCTATTGGAATTTGGTGTAGTAGTTTATCTGTTAATACCATCATTGCATTTTTAATTGCACTTTTATTCATGGCAATATTTTATTATGGATTTCATGCCATGAGTTTGATTCCAGGTATCCCGCCCGGAGTGGATTATTGGATCGAGTGGACAGGTATTGATTTTCATTATAGAAGCATGAGCCGGGGGTTATTAACACTCGGAGATTTGATCTATTTCAGTTCGTTGCTGGTATTACTATTTTTATTTACACTCCGTAATCTTCGTATTCGATAAATGAAAAAAATAATACACTGGATATTGACGCATCGGATGGGAGTCCTACTTGCTCTTATTTTATTTTTCTTATTGAATAGCGTAGCTTCTCTTTCAGATTGGCGAGTAGACTTAACGGAGGAACATCGATATACGTTAGAAGAAACCACGCGTCAACAGCTGAAAGAACTAACGGACCCCATTGAGATCACAGTTTTTCTACAAGGGGAATTTCCTTCCGGCTTTAAAAAACTAGCCACGAGTACGGAGCAATTTCTTTCTTTGTTAAAAAAGCAAAATCCTACTTTTTTTCAATACCGATTTATTTCTCCATTGGAAGAAGTCAGTGAAGGCAAGCTATGGGGAGATTCCTTGCTTTTCATGGGAGCGTTGAATATTAATTTAACGGTTCAAAAAAAAGCAGGTCAAAGTAGCAATATTTTATTTCCTGTTGCATTGGTACAGTACAAAGGACAGCAGTCTTTAGTCACCTTGTTGCCTGGGGCTAGCAGGGCTATTTCACAAACAGAATTAAATCGGGCAGAAGCCTTATTAGAATTTCAATTTACCAGTATCATTGACAAATTGGTCCATCCTCGCAAACCCGGGATCGCCTATGAAATTGGACATGGGGAACCTACTGATCAGCAGACCTATCAACTGCGCATGGCCTTACAAAAGGACTATGAGCTTCGCACACTGGACTTAACCCGACAACCTGCTGTTCCTGCCGGCGTTGATTTATTATTGGTAGTAAAGCCAGCGCTTCGATTCAGTGAAGCTGAAAAACTGAAAATTGATCAATATGTGATGCGGGGTGGCAAACTCCTTTGTTTTATTGATAACCTGGTAGCTGAGATGGATAGCTTTGGCCGCAAGCCAGCTATAGTTGCTTTTGACCGGGATCTTAATTTAGGAGATCTTTTCTTTCGGTATGGAGCTCGGATCAATCCAGATTTGGTAATGGATCTTAGGTGTGAAGTAAGCTATATTCAAGTAGGGGGTACTGTTGAACAACCACAAAATGAATTTTTGCCTTGGAATTATTTTCCATTAGTTGGAGCCCCGCTTGCTGATAAAAAATTAAAAACTGCTGGCTACGTTGGTTTGCGATTTGCTAATTCAATTGATACGGTGGAAGCACCCGGTGTTACTAAAACACCGCTACTGGCAAGTTCTGAACAGGCACGTACAATTACCACACCGGCCTTGATTTCTTTAAATGAAAACAGTACGGTTCCAGAAAATAAATTATTTAATCGTAGTGAGATCCCTGTTGCAATGCTATTGGAGGGAAAGATTCCCTCGCTTTTTCGAAATAGAATATTCGGTGCGCAAGCTGATTCGATGAAGCGTTCCGGACAACCCTTTATTGCACAAGCATTACAGGGAGGAGTGTTATTGGTAGCAGACGGAGACCTGGTATTAAACGATTATATTCCTGCAGTGGATCAAAAGGGAACATATGATCCTCAAGCACCATTGGTGCCAACAGAAATGGGGTGGAATCCCTACACACATTTTGAATACCTGACGGGAGGAGAAGCTGGTAGATATTTTATGCCAGTGGCCAACAAAGAATTTTTATTGAATAGCGTGGAGTATCTAATAAGTAATCCTGCTATCAGTCAATTGCGTGCTAAAGAAATTACACTACGTTTACTCGATGGCCAACGGGTAAATCAATACAGGCTATGGGCACAAATGCTACTTATACTATTACCGCTGCTATTGGTTATTGGGGGAGGATTTTTATTTCAATGGATTCGGAAAAGACAATTCGCTCATTAAGCACCTAACTTTGCTGGCATCATGAATATTGATCAAATCAGCTATTTGGTATTTGCCTTGGTATTACTCGGGGCATTATTTTTCGATTTGGGACTGATGAGTAAAAAAAATCAAACCGTCTCCATTCGTCAAGCTTTAAATCAAACATTTTTTTGGGTGGGTCTTGCACTTGTCTTTTTTGTTTTTGTTTGGGTGGAGAGAGGGCAACAAGTAGCACTCGAATACCTAAGTGCTTACTTAATGGAGTGGAGCTTAAGTATTGATAACATTTTTGTGTTTATTCTTATTTTTTCAGCTTTTGCAGTAAAGGAAAAAAATTATGGCCGTGTTTTATTGATCGGTATTCTCATGGCTATTGTATTCAGAATACTCTTTATTACTGTAGGGGTTGTGCTGGTAGAGAAGTTTCATTGGATATTGTATGTATTTGGTGTGTTTCTTGTCTATACCGGTTTTAAAATGTTTACGGCAAACGAGGAGGAAGAGTTTAATCCGAAAGAAAGTAAGGTCTATTTATTTCTTAAGCGGTTTTTGCCATTGGCACCACATGATGGTGGTGGAAAATTTATGATCCGCGAAAATGGCAAACCGGTCTATACTACCTTGTTTGTGGTTATTATCATGTTGGCTTCTATTGATTTGATTTTTGCATTAGACTCTATTCCGGCCGTTATGGGAATTTCACGGGATCGGTTTGTGATCTATACTTCTAACATTTTTGCTGTACTGGGTTTGCGCTCCCTTTTCTTTTTGTTACGGGGGGCAGTAAGTAAGTTTGATTATCTACAGCAAGGGATAGCGATTGTATTAGTGTTTATTGGTGTAAAAATGTTGGGAGAACATTGGATTAATCAATGGATGTCTAAGCCCATTCAAGTTGCCGCTTCGCTGGGCGTTATTACTACATGTATTAGTGGCTCCATATTTTATTCCCTGTTTATACAGAAAAAAGGGCTTCCCGCTGATCAGGTAGACGATCGTATATTGAATAAATAAATGTATTGCATTGTATACCGTACAACAAGTGATGAAACTATTGGATGTAACAGCACCGGTGGTTACGGATCATCTTGTTGAGCATTTACTCATTGATAGCAGACGTGCTTTTACGCCCGCATACTCATTATTTTTTGCTATTACTACCGCCCGAAGAAATGGGCATGATTATATCCAAGAATTATATCAAAAGGGCGTACGTAGTTTTGTAATTACACAAAATATAGAGGTATCTCCTTTTCCATTAGCAAATTTTCTCAAGGTTCCAGATGCTATTGCTGCATTACAACAACTGGCGACCGCTCATCGATCACAGTTCTCCATTCCAGTTATTGGTATTACGGGGAGTAATGGAAAAACGATTGTAAAGGAATGGTTGTTTCAGCTATTACAACCTGATTACAAAATTGTAAGAAGCCCCAAAAGCTATAACTCACAATTGGGTGTTCCGTTGAGTGTTTGGGAATTACAATCACACCATCAGTTAGCTATTTTTGAGGCAGGTATTTCACAGACAGGTGAAATGGATCGGCTCGCGAAAATAATTCAGCCAACAATAGGTGTTCTTACTAACATTGGAGATGCGCATCGCGAAGGTTTTGTTTCTAACGCGCAAAAGGAAGAGGAAAAGCGAAAATTATTTACACATGCTGTTTTGCCGCCTTCGTTAAGGATCATTGCTGTTAAAGTAAAGGAGGGGGCTTCGGTTATTGAGGCCAAGGGTATTTTACTTCCTGAAGGTGGTAGTATTGAAATTCCATTTATGGATGCTGCGGCCGTTCAAAATGCAGTTTGCTGCTGGGAAGTATTATTATACTTAAAAGTACCGCAGCATACCATTGCAACACGCATGAAGGGTCTTACCCCCGTTGATATGCGATTGAGTTTGAAACAAGGGATAAATCATTGCCAATTGATCAATGATAGTTACAGTGCTGATCTTAGTTCCTTGGAAATAGCACTTTCATTTTTGAAGCAACAGGCGGGTTCTTTGAAGCGTACAGTAATTCTTTCTGATTTTATGCAAACAGGAGAGCAGCCTAGCAAACTCTATTCGGATATTCAAAGGCTTTTGGAACAGGTGCCTATTTCACGCTTAATTACTATTGGCCCAACTAGTGGTGCCGCATTACGGCACACGGCTGATAAATGGAAATTGGAGCAGTATATAGATACCGCCACCTTTCTTACGCAAGTGCAACTACGTTCGTTCAGCGATCAAATTATTTTGATTAAGGGTGCTCGAAGCTTTGGATTGGAACAGGTTGTATCTATGCTAGAAGAAAAAGTACATGAAACCAGACTAGAAATTGATTTACAATCGGTAGTACATAATTATAACCAGTATCGACAACAGCTTAAGCCCGAAACAAAAATCATGGCAATGGTAAAGGCCTTTGCCTATGGAAGTGGGGCTACCGAAATTGCCCATGTTTTACAATTTCAGGGAGTAGATTATTTTGGAGTAGCGTATGCTGATGAGGGTGTGGCACTTCGTAAAGCAGGGATTACCAAGCCTATATTGGTAATGAATACAGAGCCTGCTGCTTTTGATACACTGATAAACTATCAACTCGAACCTACCTTATTTTCTATTTCCATACTGAATGCTTTTGATCAATTTCTGCTTCAGCAGGGAATTACTAACTACCCAGTTCATTTGGAAATGGAGACCGGTATGAACCGTCTAGGGTTTATTGAAGAGGAGTGGCCACTTGTAGTAATACAATTGTCTTCTACTTCAAGCTTCTTAATTCAATCTGTTTTTTCTCATTTGGCTGCCAGTGAGGATCCCGCTGCCGATACATTTACTTCTGAGCAGTTTGAATTGTATGAATCGTTTGTTGATTTGTTACACCGATCAATGGATATCCGATTTATTAAACATATTGCTAATTCAGCGGGAGCTATCAGACATGTGTCACTACAGTTGGATATGGTACGAGTAGGAATTGGCTTGTATGGTGTAGAGCAATCATCACCCCTTAATTTGATTCCTGCTATCTCTTTGTGTTCCACTATTGCTCAAGTCAAAACAATTCCTGCAGGTAGCAGTGTGAGTTATAATCGTAAAACAATTGTAGACAGGCCAACCCGGTTAGCTACTGTAAGAGTGGGTTATGCTGACGGGTACCCTCGTAGTTTGGGAAATCGGAAGGGGCAAGTGGTAGTACAGGGAAAACTAGCACCCATATTAGGCAGTGTTTGCATGGATATGTTTATGATTGATATCACTGACATACCTACAGCACAAGAAGGTGATCAAGTTGTTTTATTTGGCAAGGAACTTCCTGTAGAAAAGTTAGCCGCTTGGGCCGCTACCATTCCTTATGAAATCTTAACTGGCATATCACAACGCGTTAAGCGTGTCTATTTTCAGGATTAATTACAGTACCTGTGTTTGATCTGATACCGTAGAATTGGTGGTGCCTGTTGCAGGAATTTCCTGTAACTCTTTTTTTATTAATTTTTGCTGGAATAAAAAAAGAGTAATGACACCTATTGAGATAGAGGCGTCAGCAATGTTAAAAATGGGGCTAAAAAATTCAAAAGTATTTCCTCCAATAAACGGAATCCATGCTGGAAAATGGCCTTGTAGGATTGGGAAGTATAACATGTCAACCACACTCCCATGTAATAGCGAGGAGTAGCCAGCTTGTGAAAATTTTGCAATACCAGTATATCCTATGTAGTCATTCAGTATGGGGCTATAGTGTAACCCTTTATCAAAAAGTACGCCATAAAAAAGACTATCAATTAAATTTCCAACTGCACCCGCATAAATCAAACCAGCGCAGATCAAAAACCCAAATGCATATTTTTCTTTTATAAACTTTCCCAGGTACCAGGTGCCAATCACTACGGCTACTAATCTAAATAAAGTAAGAATGGCTTTACCGGTTTCATTTCCAAATTTCCATCCCCAAGCCATCCCCGAGTTTTCAATAAAGTGTAAACGAAACCAGTTCATTCCAAATACGCGAATAATCTCACCTGTAGGATGATTTAGTTTTACCCAAAATTTGAGACACTGATCTGCTACCAAAATGGAGAGGATGAGAAGAACTAACTGGTTTTTCTTGGACATACTTATTTTATTTTTCCAACCATGTCTGCAGGACGTACCCATTGGTCAAATTCCGCAGCTGTTACATAGCCAAGTTGAATAGCCATTTGCTTCAGCGTGGTGCCTTGTTTATGTGCTTTTTGTGCAATTTCTGCGGCTTTATAATAACCTATTTTAGTATTTAATGCAGTTACCAGCATTAAGGAATTATCTACGTGTTTTTTGATATTGGCTTGAATGGGCTCAATTCCTATCGCACACTTGTCATTAAAAGAAACACATCCTTCTCCAATCAGTCGGGCACTGTGCAGGAAGTTGTAAATCATCACTGGTTTGAATACGTTCAATTCAAAATGACCTGTGGCCCCTCCAATATTAATTGCTACGTCATTCCCTAGTACTTGTGCGGCAATCATCGTTAGGGCTTCACACTGCGTAGGGTTTACTTTTCCAGGCATAATAGAGGAGCCCGGTTCATTGTCAGGAATAAACAGTTCGCCAATCCCGCTACGCGGTCCAGAGGAGAGCATACGGATATCGTTGGCAATTTTCATCAAGCTAACAGCTACTGTTTTTAAGGCACCATGTGCTTCCACTATTGCATCGTGTGCAGCTAATGCTTCAAATTTATTTTCAGCCGTGATGAATGGGTAGCCAGTTAGTTTAGCAATATGTTTGGCAACATTCTTATCGTAATCCTTTGGCGTATTAATCCCCGTACCCACTGCAGTTCCACCCAAGGCTAATTCGCGAAGATGTGCTAAGGAGTTTTTGATGGCCTTCAGCCCATGATCTAATTGAGACACATACCCACTGAATTCCTGTCCAACCGTCAAGGGAGTAGCGTCCATAAAATGGGTCCTACCTATCTTGACAACTTTCATGTATTGCTTACTTTTTTTAGTAAGCGTATCTCTCAATTTTTTTATTCCTGGGATTGTATTCTCAACGAGTACGGTATAAGCTGCAATATGCATAGCAGTCGGGAAGGTATCATTGGAGGACTGCGATTTATTAACATCATCATTGGGATGAAGAAACTTTTCTTTATCGGTAAGCTTCCCGCCTTTTAGCACGTGACCACGGTAGGCAATCACTTCGTTCACATTCATATTACTCTGCGTACCACTTCCTGTTTGCCATACCACTAACGGAAAATAAGCATCTAGTTTTCCTTCGCGTATTTCGTCACAAACTTTTCCAATCAAACTAGCTTTATTCTTTGGCAATACACCTGCATCCATATTGGTTAAGGCTGCAGCTTTTTTCAATTGTGCAAATGCACGAATAATTTCCTTTGGCATTCGGTTGATGTCCTGCGCAATTTGAAAGTTCTCGATACTTCTTTGCGTTTGTGCACCATAATAGGCGTCCAGGGGAACCTTTACTTCACCCATGGTATCCTTCTCTATTCTGTATTCCATTTTAATAGGGGATTTATAGCCCTGCAAAGTTAGCTGAACTTTGGCTTTCTTTTTTCCAGAAAAGCACTTACACCTTCCTCCATCTCTGCAGTACCAAAGCACTGACCAAACAGTTCCACTTCCTCTTGATAGCCATTTTTTGTTTTATCAAAACAAGCCTCCACTGCCTGAATCACTTTGGCAACAGCTTGCGGGCCCTTTGTAAGTATTGCACGCATTAACTTCTTGGCTTCTTCCATTAATTTGGCCGCTTCTACCACATAATTAACCAACCCAATTTGCAAGGCCTGTCCGGCATCAATCATATTCCCCGTCATCATTATTTCCAACGCTTTCCCTCTTCCTACCAATTGGGTTAATCGTTGCGTGCCTCCATAGCCTGGTATTAATCCCAAGTTTACTTCTGGTTGTCCAAACCGAGCCTGTGCAGTAGCAATCCGTATATGACAGGCCATAGCTAATTCACAACCTCCACCAAGTGCAAAACCATTTACTGCAGCAATGATTGGCTTATTGTTTTTTTCGAGTCTGTCAAAAATGGCTTGCCCCTTTGCAGCCATCTCCATAGCTCTAGTTACATCGGCACTTTTGAATTCGCTTATATCGGCGCCAGCTACAAATGCTTTTTCACCAGCCCCAGTGAGGATGATTCCTTTTACCCTTTGGTCCTGCTCTATTTGAGTAATAGCTTGTTCTAATTCTGAAAGCACTGTTTGGTTGAGTGCATTCATTTTATCCGGTCTGTTAATAATTAGCGTGAGCACGTCCTCTTCGAGATGGCCCAATAAGGTTTGGAACGATCCCCAGTTTTGTTGGTTCATAGTATTAAATTAGGAACGATGGGTGGCTACCCAATCTTTAATAAAATCAGCAATTTCTCTGGTATCCGAGCCAGGGTGAAATAATTTTCCAACTCCCATTTTATACAGTGCAGCAGCATCTTCCTCAGGAATGATACCGCCTCCGGTTAGCAGGACGTCAGTCAATCCTTTTTCTTTCATCAGGGTAATCACTTTTGGAAAAACAGTATTATGTGCTCCAGAAAGTATAGAGATCCCAATGGCATCCACATCTTCTTGCAATGCGGTAGTTACTACCATTTCCGGCGTTTGGCGAAGTCCGGTATATATCACTTCCATTCCAGCGTCTCGTAGGGCTGTAGCTATTACTTTAGCACCACGATCATGGCCATCTAAACCAACTTTTGCTACCAATACGCGAACAGGTCTTTTCATAGAATTAAGCTCCCTGCAAAATTAAGCGCTTTGCCTGAGTCAATCGCTCCAGGGTTTCTTCTTTACCCAATAAGCAAGCAATATCAAATACACCCGGTCCAAATTTTCCACCTACCAGCATAATGCGAAGAGGTAATAGTAGTTCGCCTGTTTTTAGTTGATGTGTCAGTGCTAAGTCCTTACAGATTTTCTCTAATTCTCCTGTGGTCCAGGGGTTTGCCTGTTGATAGTAGTGGATCAGTTGATCAAAAAAAGTTGATTTTTCAGTATTCCACTTTGGAAGAATGGAGGCTGTATCAATCTGTGTGGGCCTGTTAAAAAAGAAACTGCCTTGTTCAATAAAATCAGTGACTACGGTGCAGCGATCTTTTACTATTGCAATTACCTGTTCCAGTAACACTACATTTGTTATTGGCAAATTTGCCATTTCAAACGTGTGGCTGACTAGTGGTACTAATTTGCTAGCACTGGTAAGTTTTATCCATTCGTGGTTGAACCATTTTGCTTTTTCGTAATCAAATTTAGCGCCACCGCTATGTACGCGAGCCATGTCAAAAGAGGCAATCAATTCTTCCTTACTAAAAATTTCTTTTTCAGATCCATCATTCCAACCTAGCAACGCTAATAAATTAATAAATGCTGCGGGTAAAAATCCTTTTTCACGAAAACCCGCTGTTGTTTCTCCGGTTTTTGGGTCTTGCCAATTCATTGCAAACACGGGAAACCCATACTTAGCACCATCTCGCTTACTAAGCTTTCCATGGGGCCCTAGAATTAATGGGAAATGGGCCCATTGTGGCATCTCCTCCCATCCAAATAAGTATTGCCATAGTAATAAGTGAACAGGTGCGGAGGGTAGCCATTCTTCACCTCTGAAAGCGTGGGTGATTTTCATAAGATAGTCATCTACCACTACCGCTAAGTGATAAGTTGGCATACCATCTGCTTTTAGCAATACCTTATCGTCTACCAATGAAGTATCAAAGCTGACTTCTCCACGAATCATATCCTGAAAACTGACTGTTTTACCAACCGGCATTTTTATACGTATCACATTTGGCGTATTTGAAGCCAATAGGCTATTGGTTTCATCTGCCGATAAGGTAAGTGAGTTGCGCATCTTCATTCGAAGATGATGGTCATATTGCGGGGAGGGATTTTCTGTTGATTTAAATTTTTCACGCATCTCCTCCAGCTCAGCAGTTGTATCAAATGCATAATAGGCATGCCCCGCTGCAATCAATTGTTCCGCATACTTTCTGTAGAGTGGTTTGCGCTCACTTTGTCTATAGGGTCCAAAAGCTCCTCCGTGCTGAACACTTTCGTCTGGCTCTAATCCACACCAACGCAAACAATCAAAAATATATTCCTCTGCCCCCGATACATACCTGCTTTGATCTGTATCCTCAATTCTGACAATAAAATCGCCACCATGTTTCTTTGCAAATAAATAATTGTACAGCACGGTACGAACACCGCCTAAATGCAGACCACCAGTAGGGCTAGGCGCAAAACGAACTCTCACCTTTTTACTCATGGTGCAAAGATAACCCCTGCTTGTATCTTTGTCTCTGATGTATAAGCCCTTTATTCAGCCCCCTGCTATAGTTCGTCAGTTTTATCCAAAACGGTTATGGCGAATGGATCCACTGGAGCAAAGTGTTTATTTGACTTTTGACGATGGCCCTCACCCGGAAATCACTCCCTTTGTTTTGGAGCAATTGTCTAAGGCCGGTGCTAAAGCAAGTTTTTTTTGTATTGGAAGCCGTGTGGCTGCTTTTCCTTCCACTTATCAGCAGCTACTTGAGCAAGGACATCGGGTAGGGAATCATACACATCAGCATTTAAATGCATGGCGTACTAATCCACAGGATTATTTAAAGGATATTGCCACAGCGTCTACGCTGATAGACTCTAATTTATTTCGTCCTCCCTATGGAAAATTACCTTGGCACATAGCCAAGCAAATCCCCGGAATAATAAAAGCACCTGCAAAAATTGTGATGTGGGATATTTTAAGTGGTGATTTTGATCAAGGACTAACGTCCACTGCCTGTTTCGAATATTGCCGCAATTATATTCGGCCAGGCTCTATCATTGTACTGCATGACAGTGAAAAAGCTTGGGATCGTTTAGCTGAATTATTACCCTCACTTATTGCCTTTACTGAATCAGCTGGATACTCTTTAAAAGCGTTGCCATAAAAAAACCCGGACCTTTGATCCGGGTTTCATTCACAAAACAAAAGAGTTAGCGTAAGGTTATATTATAAGTAACTCCGTTAATAGTTATGGTAGCGGCATTGTCGCAGGTCCCCCTCCCAAAGTCAAGCACTGCAACCCAAGGACTTGTATTTGATAAGTTTCTCCTAACTGTTCTAATTTTTCCTTTAACAATCCATCTACAAATATTTTTTCTGATTAAGGGATCAATAATTTCTGATAGCCACCTTGTGGTAATAGAACCTCTAACTCCAACACCATCTGCGTTACCTGTAATTTTGAATACATCATCACGAAGTATAGGTGTGTGAGAACCTTCAATTTGTTCGATTGTTTTTGTTGAGTTCCATTCTACAAGACTTCCATTTGGATAGCCTAATCTTCCACCTACAACTGTTACTAACCATTTATGGTTGTATTGTGGAGGGAATATCATAATTTGTACTGGGTCAACTATATTTTTAATTTTGTATGTTCCTCCAACTGTGACGGAATCAACACTATAATTCAGGAAAGTTGTAACTGATTCTGCACCAGGAATCATTAATCTGTTTGTGTAAACAGTTTTTATTTCACCTCTTCTAACTCTTCCATCTGGACCCATACATCCTGATTGTGGAAATCTAACTGTAATAATGACAGGAAAAGGGCGGGGTGCATTTGGACGATCTACACGAACTGTGAAACATCTCTGTGCTGTGTCTAGACCATATTCTCTTCCAAAAATGCCTGAACCATAAAGACCAACCTCATCACTAGCACCCATCACATCATCAAAAATATTATCGTAAATTATTTCTGCTTCAGCATCTGACTCACTTGATAATTTCGAAACTGTCATCTCATACTGCTCTTCAGGATCTTGTGTGGCACTTTTTTCCTTTTGACAGGCAACAATAGAAAGTGCAAGCAGGCCAGTTAAAGCGGCAACTTGCAGGTAGAGGTTCTTTCTCATGTTCAATAATTTGATAGTTAAAGTTACTTCGATTAGAAGGTAAATTTTCCCTTTGGTTTAAGAATAAGTTTTTTTACTTAGTTTTGCTACAAATGCACAAATTGATAGATACCCATGCTCATTTATATCTATCTGATTTTGAATCGGATAGTGCTGAAATGCTAGAAAGAGCAAAAGCGGAGGGGATTGGGCAAATTTACTTGCCAGCTATTGATGCAGACACCCATAATGCTATGATTCAGTTTGAAAAAAATTACCCTATCTGTAAATCCATGATGGGGGTGCATCCTTGTTCAGTCAAAGCTAATTATCAGGAGGAGCTGGATTGTGCAAGGGAATGGTTGGAAAAACGACCATTTATAGCAGTAGGGGAAATTGGGCTTGATTTTTACTGGGATCAAACTTTTGAAAAGGAACAATACATTGCTTTTCGAACACAAATTGAATGGGCGCTTGAGAAAAAACTTCCAATAGTCATTCACTCGAGACAATCTACCTTGGCTTGTATTGAGGTTTTGAAGGAGTATAAGCATACAACTCTCGAGGGGATTTTTCATTGTTTTAGTGGAAGCCTGGAGGAAGCACACGCTATTATCAAACATGGATTTTTATTAGGTATTGGAGGCGTACTCACCTATAAAAATGCTGGTGTTGCCGCTGTTGTAGCGCAATTATCATTAGACCACCTTGTATTAGAAACAGATGCTCCGTATTTAACCCCAGTACCTCATCGGGGAAAAAGAAATGAGTCTGCCAATATTAAAATTATTGCAGAAGAAATAGCAGCGCTTAAGGGGGTATCCATCGAAGAAGTGGCTGAAATCACTACAAGAAATGTGGAAATGCTCTTTGAAAAGAGCTAGTCGTCTTCAATTTTTATAGACTGGATTTTTTGGCTTATTTTAAATTTTCCAGTTTGTATGCAATCAGACTTATTACCAATTATAACTAAAAAGTCATGGGTTACACCTGAGATCATAGTTATTGATGTCAATTTAATCAATCAACAGGCTATGGATCAAGAGGCTGAGTTGTTGAATTACTTAGCTACTGATGAGAATGCGTTTAAGCTTTTTTCAGGGTCTACAACTCGATGACAGCGCTTAAAATAATTTTGAAATCGTTATCACACTAAGAATTAAACTAGCTGCAACCACTGTCCATCCCAACCATTGTAACCAAGCTGGATGTTGATAGTTCCCCATTAACTTTTTATTAGTCGAGCCAATTAGTATTAGGCTAAGCGATAGGGGTAAGATAATTCCGTTAAGTGCCCCGGCTCCAATGAGTACTTGAACGGGGTTGTCAAATACAATGAATAGGGTAAGTGAAAGAGTTAGAAAAAGTAACAGCCATTTTTTTTGTTTCCATTCTTGTCCCACTGCAACAGGTATAATGAAGGAAATAGAAGTGTAGGCGCAGCCAATTACGGATGTGATTGCAGCACTCCACATTACAATTCCAAAAAAAAGATATCCTAGGTTCCCTGCGGCTTGCATGAATACGGCCGCAGCGGGATTGTGCGTTCCTAAACTAATTCCTTTGGATACCACGCCTAGTGCCGCTAAGAAAAGTAGTAATCGCATGAGGGAGGCCAGTAAAATAGCCGAGACTGCTGAGCGGCTAACCTCTTTTATATGTTTACTACCCGAGAGTCCTGCATCCAGTAAACGATGTGCTCCTGCAAAACTGATATAACCACCCACCGTTCCTCCCACCAAGGTTAAGATTGCAATCCCATCAATTTTTTCGGGCCAAAATATTCGATAACCTGCCTCCAACAATGGTGGTTTTGCTTTAATAACTACATAGAGTGTTACTATTATCATTAAGATCCCTAACACTTTTGCAATAAGATCAATAAAACGAATTGACTCCTGCTGAAAAAATAAAAAGGCTGCTAATACTGCACTGATTAAAGCGCCATACTTTGGCGAGATTCCTGTTAATACCTCCAGCCCAAGCCCGGCTCCTGCTAAGTTTCCTGCATTAAATGCAAGACCACCCAACACAATCAATGTTGTCAATAGTTTTCCAGCGCCGGGTATAATTGTTTCTGCCAACTCCTGGGCACGCAGTGAACTTGTGGCTAATATGCGCCAGATATTCAATTGAGCGCCTATATCTATGAGGATTGAAATCAAAATCACAAACCCAAAACTGGCTAGTAAAGTGCTTGTGAAAGTTGCAGTTTGCGTCAGGAAGCCAGGGCCAATTGCTGAAGTAGCCATCAGGAAAGCCGCACCAAGAATCGGTTTGCTAAACTTTTTAAGAGGAAGTTTTTCCATAAGGCGATTGGCAGCTGATTTGATTCTTTTTAAATTCTTCTCTCAATACTTTTGCAAAGGACAGCACCTGTGCTCCGTCTCCGTGCAAGCAAATTGTTGCTACGTTACAATCAATTTGCTTACCACTTAATGCGGTTACTTTTTTTTGGGTTATTAACTGTAATACTTGTTTTATACATGCCGCTTCCGTCTCAACTAAAGCCCGCGCATCTGTACGAGGTGTTAAACTGCCATCTTCTTGATAACTCCTATCAGCAAACCCCTCTGGAATAAAACAAACTGATTGTGCTTTACATGATTTTTCCAATGCAGAATTTGGCAAGCCCCACACACTCCAGTGAGGATTCATACTTTTCGAAATCGATACGATAAGATTTGCTAATTCATTATCCACTGCCGCTTGGTTATAGAGGGCTCCATGTGGTTTGAGGTGAGATAGGGGATAGTCTTCTTCAAAGGCAATTTTTTGAATTAGTGCTAACTGATTTATCAGTGACTCTTTTAAAGAGCCGTAATCAATTAATATTTTATTACGTCCAAAATTTTCTCGATCCGGGTAGGAGGGATGTGCTCCAATGGACACATTTGTTTTTTTAGCTAATTGTATGGCTTGTTGGATTGAATCTTGATTACCCGTATGTCCACCACATGCTATGCTGATAGAACTTACATAGGGAATAATTAATGCATCGTTTCCCATGCCTTCCCCCATATCACAATTCAAATCAATTTCCCAGTTCATATTTTTTGAAAGTTAAGCTGATAGCCTGGTCTACATTGTGCCAATATTGTCCTGTCCTCCGATTTAATTCGGGCTAGTCTAGGATACCCACCAATGGTCTGCGCATCTGCCATTAAAATATAGGGAACGCCTGCAGGGGTCACTTGTATTAACCCTGGCATTACAGCCGTGGAAATCAACTCTTTTTTTTGTGTTAATGCAAGTGTATTACCCTCTAATTGATAAGCCATTCTATTGGATTGCGGATGAATCATCCACTTGGTGTGTAAGAAAAGATTTTGTTCCTCACTCGAGAACCAGCTCCACTCTGGACCTTCCGTAAATCGAATTGTTACATGATTTGAATAGAGTGCTGGATTGCCTAATTCAACTTCAATGCCAGTTACATTTTCTTCGATTTGTTTTTTCAAATTGAATTCTATTCGATCTCCTGCTTTGATAGCCCTTCCCATTATCCCGCCTAATTTTCCTGGTAAGTAAGTTGCCGTACTTCCAAGTTCCTCTGGGATAGTAAACCCTCCTTGTACTGATAAGTACGTTCTACAACCAAAAGGTGCTGGACAGAATTTTAAAATACTTCCAGCTTTTACAACCGTACTGCTAAAATAAGGTAGTGGTGTATCATTGAGTAAGGCTGTTGCGCCTCCTCCAGTTAACGCTACAACAGCAGTATTTTCAAATTCAAAAATAGCCCCATGTAAGGTGAGTTCAATAAAGGGCTGGTTATGATTATTATTACATAGTGATTGTGATAGCCGTGCCGCGGCAACGTCCATAGGCCCTGCTGCAGGAATACCATACTTCCGAAATCCCTCTCTTCCGGCATCTTGAATAGTACTTAGTAAGCCGGGTTTATGTACAAGCAGGCTCATTCCAATTTTCGAATTCTTCTTTAGTGATTTGATAAAATTGAACTTGATCTCCTGTTTCTAACAAGCAGGGATTTTCTCTTTGTTTGTCGAAAAGTCTACTTGGCGTTCGTCCAATTACATGCCACCCGCCCGCTATTTCAACAGGGTAGATTCCAGTCTGCAACCCCGCAATAGCAACACTTCCTGGGGCTACTCGTGTTGTAGGAGTTGTTTTTCTTGGCAGATTCAATCGGGCATCTACTTCACCCATATATGGGAACCCTGGCACGAATCCAATGGTATAAACCTGGTATTTTGGCTGGCTGTGCAGCTTAACTATTTCTTCTTTACTACGTTTAAGTTGATTGCTTACGGCCGTTAAGTCTGGTGCAAATGAGATGTCATAACAAACGGGTATGCGTATAGTTGGTTTTTTATTCTCTTCAAGTAATTGTTGATCACTTAGTAAAGCTATTGCAAGTTGTTGGAATTGCATACAAAACGCATTTAAATTTTTTTCATCTTGCAGAAAAAAAGTAGCAGTATTGTAGCAAAGAATACTTTCAGTAATTTCTTTTTTAAATTTTTTTAAAATAGCTTGTTGAATGCGTTCAACTTCTTGAAATGTAGCTGCGCTTATTGGTTTTTCAAGTTGTACCGTGCATACTTTTTCGTGAATAGGATAAACGCGGACCAATGACATAATACAAGTTAAGCGATTTTTAGTAGCGCCTTTACTTGTTGAGTTTGGTAAATACCTGTAAGTGGGGTACGGTTAGTACGGCTAATCCAATAAATACCAGCGAAAGCATGCCGGTGGGATCAGTGCTTTTTACAGTAAGAAAAATAAAGTATAAAATTCCAATCCAGGCCATTGCTGAAAAGGGCATTGCTTTTTTCAGCAGAAAAGACCAGTCATGCCAGTTTGATTGAAGTTTAAAGTGTGCTCTGATTTTATCCAGAGAGAGCACTGAGTGCCATAGACCAAAATAGAATGCAAAAAAAACCCATAACGTGGTGGTATGTGCCAGAATGAGTAGCACGATCTGCTGAAAAGCAGCTAGGTACCAGTATTGGGGCCATGAAAAAAATACTTCTTTTTTATAAAATAAGTATCCAAAAAGGATAATAATGCCAATTATTGAAAGTGGGTATAATAAGGATCCCCAAGCTAAAAATTGATTTTTATCAAATTGGTTTCGTGTGATTGATTCAAAAATACCCAGTGCGGCTTCTACGTGATAACTGAGTAACAACAGAATCCAGCAAAGTCCCAATGTGAAATACACCGTTTTTTTAATGCGGTCATTTGTATGACCAATCCAGTCAATTTCTCCAAAATGAAACGCTGTAATGAGAATGAATATTAGTAACGCAATACTGGGTTGCCAGAACCATAGCGTTATGTAGATTGCTGCATACAAAACATAGCGAAGAAAGAACCTCCGGTTATCTTTACGTTGATCCAGCCCTCCTTCGATATAAACGTCCAACGCGCCATGGGGAATCCCAAATACAACAAAAGTGATTACCATAAACAATAGCTGTCCTTTTTGATCCAGAGGAAGCCAATGACTAATCAAGGAGAGAGAAATTCCAGCCAAGAGTAACAGTAATCTGAGTGAGAGTTGCATAGTAAAAAATGGGGGATGTTTTGCATCCCCCATTTAATTTTTCATCTGTAAATGATTAGCTGGCTTTTCTGCTCAGTGCATAAATGACCAGACCAAATCCGATCTTGTTCACTGCATCACCTATGTTGTAGATGATGTTCATGTCAAGACCAATGTTCTTGAAGCTCTCGTACCATTGGCCATCGGCAGTACCGATCAAATAACCTAATGGGTAGATAGCCCAGCCTACTAACACAAACCATCCTAAAGCGGAGTTTGCATCAGCTACGGCAGAGCCCGCACTTGTTGCGAGTTTTTTAACATCTCCCATCCATACTTCATACACAATGTAGAAGTAAGCGGCAGCACTGATAGTACCCCAAATTGTAGCATTGCCAAGTCCCGCCTCACCCCAATATCCTGCAACAAGCATTAATACTGATGCTAGGATCAATTTCCAAAGCAGACCTGAAGTACCTCCAGATTTCTTGGTGATCAGGTAGAACTCAACGCACATCAAGGGAACAGTCAGTAACCAGTCAACATAACGGAAGAAAGTTGGAGACTCTGCGTTCTCCTGCCAATATTCCCTCATGTAGTAGTAGTGAACAGCTGCAATAAATGTGATCAAACCCGATACGAGTACCGATGTTCTCCACTCTTTACTGGTATTGTTCAACTCAAAGAAGAAAAAAACAGATGCGGCCAGCATGGCCATTGTTCCGATAAAGAAAGTGAAAGAGACATAGTCAGTCTTTGCAATCACTCCAATCAGCATTTGATCAATCATATGTTGAGGTTTTGGTGAACACAGTTAAAGCAGATATGAAACATAAGTATGATTCTGCTATTGTTTTGCAAGAGGCAATACTTGTTTCAAATCGTTAGTGAAAGTTAGTGAACAAAAATATAAATGCGCAAATGTTTATCCGAATATGTTAATTAATTGAAATGCAATTACTTATATAAAATAATTTTTAATTAGCAATTGAAAATCAAACAATTACACTAATTTAAATTTGTGGATAATTTAACAGAGTCATAATGTTGCCAATATTTGACAGGTGCTTTGAGATTTACAGGTCACAATTAGTTGAATGCCTCAAGTTACTCAGTGATGATGGCCTATCTAGTCAGTTACTCTTCCTCCTGCTGCGATCCAGTCAATGATTTTTTGACGCTCAGAGGGTGGAAGAAGTCCACCACTGGGCATTGGGCTTGGAGTGCCGTCAACCGCTCTAGCTTTGATTCTTTCTTTAGCTGATACAATATTGCAGTCTGTGCTTAGATTCATTCCTCCGATTCCGCCAGGGCCATTGTGACAGCTTACGCAATTTGCTTGTATAAGTTGTTTAACTGCTGCGAACTTAGGTCCTGTCTCTCTGCTTTCCACTGTAACTCCGGTAAGCGTTGCTGTACATCCATTTACATCTTTCACACCAATTTGGTAAGTTCCATTGTTAAGTCCTTGGAATGAGGAGCTTGATTGAAAAGCGCCATTGTTTATATTGTATGAGTAAGGTGCTGTTCCACCAGTAGCAATAACTACAATTATACCACTGGCGGTAACACAGGGTGTAGTCCCGGTTACAGTTGGGCTAATGATTATATTTACTCCTGTGCAAGGTGCTGTAGAGGTGCTCAATGTGAAAACCGCACTACCCGTACAACCAGCCGCACTCTTTGCTGTTACCGTGTAGGAACCAGCCGCAAGATTTGCAAATTGACCGGTGGCTTGAAAAGGGCCTCCATTTAAGCTGTAGGTATAAGGTCCCGTACCCCCAGCAGCATTTGCGGTTATGCTACCGTTTGCAGAAGTACCTGAGGGATTTACAGTGTTTCCGGTTACCGTAATAGTCACTCCTTGGCAGGGATCAGAGTTCCCCAGTGTGAAAGTGGCACTACCCGTACAACCAGCCGCACTCTTTGCTGTTACCGTGTAGGAACCAGCCGCAAGATTTGCAAATTGACCGGTGGCTTGAAAAGGGCCTCCATTTAAGCTGTAGGTATAAGGTCCCGTACCCCCAGCAGCATTTGCGGTTATGCTACCGTTTGCAGAAGTACCTGAGGGATTTACAGTGTTTCCGGTTACCGTAATAGTCACTCCTTGGCAGGGATCAGAGTTCCCCAGTGTGAAAGTGGCACTACCCGTACAACCAACCGCACTCTTTGCTGTTATCGTGTAGGAACCAGCCGCAAGATTTGCAAACTGACCGGTGGCTTGAAAAGGGCCTCCATTCAAGCTGTAGGTATAAGGCCCTGTGCCCCCTGATGCAGTAGCAATGATATTGCCATTTGCTGTAGTGCCGGATGGATTTGCAGTGCTTCCATTCACCGTAATATTAACGCCTTGACAAGGATCACTAGGAGCAGGGCTGTCTTTACCGCAACCAACCAGCATACTGATTGCAAAAAGTATTGGTATAATTATTTTGTGTTTCATTATGCTATTTTAAAAATGAAGTTTAGTAGAGTTTTAAGGAAAGTGTTAATTTCAATTTATTCAAAATTACAATATGAAACAACTGATTTTAGTTTTTGTTTTGGCAGCCTTTAGTACGGCGCTAACAGCCCAACCTAAAAAAGTAAAAACTGCTTTGGTTGCTGCTCCTACGTTAGATGCAAGCCTACTCAGTGGTGTTAAGTATAGATTGATAGGTCCATTCAGAGGAGGTAGGAGTGCGGCAGTAGTGGGTAGTTTGCAATCCAGAAACACATTTTATTTTGGTGCAACCGGTGGGGGTGTTTGGAAAACCACTGATGGCGGAAGTAACTGGAAAAATATCAGTGATGGTTATTTTGGAGGTTCTATTGGGGCAATTGCTATTGCACCCTCAGATGAAAAAGTAATTTATGTGGGCGAAGGAGAAAACACCATGCGTGGAAATGTATCAGAGGGATTAGGAGGCGTTTGGAAAAGTGAGGATGCCGGTAAGACGTGGAAGAATGTTGGGTTGAAAGATGGTAGACATATCACTAATATTATTGTTCATCCTACCAACCCCTCCATAGTTTGGGTAGGAGTAATGGGTCATTTATTTGGGCCTAATCAAGAAAGAGGTGTATTTAAATCTACTGATGGCGGGTTAACTTGGAAAAAGACATTATATGTGAATGAACAAGCTGGTTGTAGTGATCTTGTGATGGATGCTGAAAACTCAGCGGTATTATATGCAGGCACCTGGCGTGTTATTCGTACACCTCATAGCCTTGAGAGCGGTGGAGACGGAAGCGGCTTATGGAAAAGTAGGGATGGCGGAGAAACGTGGACAAACATTAGCAATGCAGCGGGATTACCAAAAGGCACTTGGGGAATTGTTGGTGTGGCCGTAGCGCCCTCAAATTCCAGTAGGCTTTACGCTATTATTGAGAACGAAAAGGGTGGTCTGTATAGTAGCAGTGACGCGGGGGAAACCTGGACGCTTCAAAGTAATGATAATAATATTCGTCAGCGTGCTTGGTATTACACCAAAGTTTTTGTGGATCCCAAAAACGAAAATGTGGTGTACTGTCCAAATGTTGGATTTATGAAAAGCCGTGATGGCGGAAAAACATTTCAATCCTTGCGAACTCCACACGGGGATCATCATGATTTATGGATTGACCCGCAGGATGGAAAACGAATGATTGTTGCTGATGATGGTGGAGCACAAGTAAGTTTTGATGAAGCACAGAATTGGAGCACGTATATGAATCAGCCCACTGCACAACTATATCGTGTAAGTACTGATAATGCGTTTCCCTACCGTGTATTAGCTGCACAACAGGATAACTCTACGTTGCGTCTTCGGTCTTCAACTTATGGAAGTTATATCACTGAGCAAGATTGGGAACCTACTGCTGGATCAGAAAGTGGTTATGTGGTTGCTGATCCACTCAATCCCAACATTGTGTATGGCGGAAACTATGGAGGATATCTTTCAAGATTTGATCACACATCAGGAGAAAACAGGGCTATTACCGTTTGGCCTGATAACCCAATGGGAGCGGGTGCTGATGTTCTCAAATATAGATTTCAGTGGAATTTCCCCATCTTCTTCTCTCCACATGATCCCAAAAAATTATACTGCGCTGGCAATGCGTTGTTTGTTACTACTAATGAAGGAGCTAGTTGGAAACAGTTATCACCTGATTTAACAACAAACGATAAATCCCGACAGTATTCAAGTGGAGGTCCCATTACCAAAGACAATACTTCTGTAGAATATTATTGCACCATTTTTACTGCAATGGAAAGTCCATTGGAAAAAGATCATATTTGGACGGGCAGTGATGATGGACTAGTTCATTTCAGTAAAGATGGAGGAGCAATTTGGAGTAATGTTACGCCAAAAGGAGTTCCGCAATGGATGATGTGGAACGCCATTGAGGCGGATCCATTTAAAAAAGGAGTCATTTATATTACGGGAACGCGTTACAAGTTGGATGATTACACCCCATACATCTATAAAACTGAGGATTATGGTCAGAGCTGGCAGTTAATTACTAATGGAATCACCTCGCAACATTTTACCCGCGTGATGCGTGCTGATCAAAAAAGAGCAGGGTTGCTTTATGCTGGTACAGAGTTTGGTATGTATGTAAGTTTTAATGGAGGAAGTAACTGGCATCCCTTTCAATTGAATTTGCCAATAACCCCTATCACGGATTTAGTTATAAAAAATAACGACCTAGTGGTAGCTACACAAGGTCGCTCACTTTGGATTTTAGATGATTTATCCATGGTGCAGCAATTAGATCCCACGATGACCAGTAAGAACATGCATGTATATCAAATCAATGATGCCTATCGGGTGCCAGCCACAATTAGTCGTTGGGGTGCTGCTAGTGTTCCTGCTAATAGTGCTATGAATCCTAATAAGGGTGCTGTAGTTAATTTTTGGGTCAAGTCAGTAGTTGATTCTACGAAGGCTTCCATTACAATTATGAGTCCTGCAGGAAAAGTGGTTAAAAAATTTGCAACGGGTTCAAAAGAAAATCCGCTAGTAGTGAAGAATGGATTTAATCAATTTGTATGGGACTTAAAATATCCTGAAGCAGAAAAAGCGGATGGATTGATTTTATGGAATGGTGTTCCCTCTGGTATCACTGCGGCGCCAGGAAAGTATACTGCAATTGTTCAACTTGGGGCTGATACCACTACCGTGTCATTTAATTTATTAGCTGACCCTAATTATAAATGCACACAGGCTGATTACGAAGCACAGGTTTCGTTTTTAATACAAGTGCAGGATACGTTCAACGAAACCATGAAAGCTATTCGAAAAATCAAAAACACACGTCAGCAATTAACAGAGTATACTAACCGATTAGGTAAAACTTGTCCGGCTTCGTTAAAAAGTTTGGGGGATAGTCTTGCTAAGCGGTTGACTGCCGTTGAGGAATTATTACATCAGACTAAAGCAAAGAGTGGACAGGATGTATTGAATTATCCCATACGTTTAGACGATAAGCTTAGCGGTGTGTTTGATATGGCTAGTAGCGGTAATATGGCACCACCTCAACAAGCACGTGATGTTTATAATGAATTAGCAAAGCAAGTTGATGCGGCTCTTGCGCAACTGCAGTTGGTTTTGCATGAGGGATTGCAGGCGTTCAACAAAATGATTGTAGAACAGCGCTTGCCTGTGATTGTGGCAGAGTAATGAAAAACATTGCTACAATGAAAGGGTATTGTTTGATGGCAGGGTTGTTCTGTGCTTCGTTTTTAGTCCACGCACAGACAACTTTCCTGTTGGTTAGCGGAATCATGCAAGATGGAGGGCAACCACAGTTGGGTTGTCTACAAGCTTGTTGTAAAAATGTAAAACAGCAGCAATTTGTTTCCTCTATTGCGCTGGTAGATTCAGCTAACAGTGTTTTTCACTTGTTGGATGCCACTCCTGATATTGTTTCTCAATTTCAACTAATCCATCACGCCCTTCCTACTACTTTTAAATTGGGATCTATTTTTTTGACACATGCGCATATAGGTCATTATACCGGTTTGCAATTTTTTGGAAGAGAAGCAATGAATGCAACCGACGTTCCTGTTTACGTTATGTCCAGAATGAGTGCTTACTTGACTAAAAATGGACCTTGGAGTCAGCTTGTTCAATTAAGAAACATACAACTTCAAGCTCTTACACAAGGAATAACTGTTCAGCTGGGTAATTTTCAAATAACACCACTGCTAGTTCCTCATCGGGATGAATTTTCTGAAACGGTAGGATTTAATGTCAAAGGCCCAAGCAAATCACTCTTGTATATTCCTGATATTGATAAATGGGAAAAGTGGGATCGATTGCTGGCTACAGAGATTGGGAAAGTTGACTATGCTTTTATAGATGGGACATTTTTTGCAGATGGCGAAGTCAGTAGGCCCATGCGAGAAATACCTCACCCCTTTATTAGCGAAACAGTAACGATACTTGCAGCTTTACCACGCGCAATGCGTGAGCGTGTTTACTTCACGCATTTCAATCATACAAATCCATTGTTACAGCATACGCATCCTGATCGTATAAGATTGGAGAAGGATGGCTATCACTTTGCAACAACAGGAACAAAGCTACCCCTTTAGCTCTATTCCTGTTGGCAAGATTGTTATTGTGCAATTGGGCTATATTCCTTGAATAAATTGACTTTGGTTTCTTCTACTTGTTTTCTAAAGTCAATCCACTTTCCAGTGAATAAAGTATTGATTGTAGAAACTGTTTTGCGGATAGCCTCTTCAGCATTTTGAATTAATTTTTCCTCTTGCACTCCGGGTGCCATCATTTTTGCGTTGATAGATTGCATGGCTTTTTGTAACTCAGACATTACAGTTACTTCAAAAGGACTACGGGTAATACCTTGTTTGTCTGAAGTTTTTCCATTGATGTTTTCTCTAATCTTTTTGATCTCATCTAGTATTGCATTACTTGTTTTACGAAGCGAATCAGCTGGCTTTCCTTCCACTCCTTTCAATTGTGCAACTATTTTATTACATACTTCTTCTGCTTCAGTAAGTCTGTCCATTCCCTCTGTCAATTTGGAACCAGCTACTCTCAATCGATCTAATGCGTTGCGTTGCGCTAATTTTATTTCATTACGATTGCCTAGGCGGGGGTCATCTTTTATTTGAATAGTAGTCGAATCCATTTGACCAGCATAGGTCAAAACAAGTTTATAGGTTCCTGGTAATACTTGCGAACCTCCTGGTTCTTGTGCACCTGGTTGCGGTTTAGGCGATCCCGGCATACGAATACCTTTCTCCTCCATTCCCCAGTACATCCTGTTAAATCCTGTGTCTACATTCCAACGAAGTGAACGAATTAGTTGGCGCTCCGCGTTGTAGATCCTCACATTTACAGAATCTCCACGATTGCCCCCACCAAAACCTCTGCCAGCTCCAGCAAATCCGCGACCACCACCGCCAGCTCCTCTGCCACCACCTGCCATTGCAGGACCTTGTGTTGCTGCTGGTTCAGCTGTTGGAACAATAGGTTTTGTTGCAGTTGTATCTGCTTTTTTAGGTTTGTTGATATAAAAGGAAATTGCAGCTCCACGGGCTCTGTTATCGGCATCCCAAATTCCCATGACACTCCATTCAAACCCATCGGCCGGTTTATATTGAGCCTGTATGGCATCAGGTGCAGGAAATACGGTGATATTATTTACAGGAGTTTTATTACTGCTAGCTGCTAATTTTCTTAATGGGCGAATATCGTCTAGTACCCAAAGCGCTCTTCCAAAAGTTGCAATTGCAAGGTCGGCTTCACGCTCCTGAATAGCCAAATCATAAGTTGACACAGAAGGATATCCATTTTTCCATTGTGAAAAATTGGCACCATTATCTACACTAATCCAAAGACCATGTTCGGTTCCAACAAAAATCAAATTAGGCTCAGTTGGATCCTGAATCATACAAAGCGCATAACCGTTCACTTTTGTTTCGTCTACTAATCTTGTCCATGTTTTTCCAAAATCAGTAGTGCGGAAAACGTAGGGTTTAAAATCTCCGCGGCGATAATCATTGGCTACCACAAATGCCTCACCTGCATTATGTTTTGAAGCGGTTACTTGTGGAATCCAAGCTCCAGCTGGAAGTCCAGGAATTTTTCCAGCAAATGAAATCCAATTTTGACCGCCATCACGCGTCAAATGAACTTGTCCATCATCAGAACTCACCCAAATAACGCCTTTCTCTTTAACAGAAGGGGCTATGCTCAATAAACTACAATGCGTTTCTGCACCAGTGATATCAAGTGTTAATCCTCCGGTATTTTGAAAGGCTTTGATCTTTACCGAATCATTTGTAGTGAGGTCAGGTGAGATCATCTGCCAACTACCTCCTTTGTCGGTGCTCTTGTGCACAAATTGACTTCCCAGATAAATTGTTTTTGTGTCAAATGGATCTTGCGCCATTGGTGTATTCCAATTGAAACGCATTTTTAGATTAGGATCTGTGGAAGGAGGTTTGATATACCAGGATTCACCTGTTTTCCAATTTCGTTTTCCAAAACTTCCTCCTTGGCTTTCACTGTAAACCCAACTGGCATCTTCTGGATCTGGCATTACATCAAAACCATCCCCGCCTCCTACATTATGCCAATAATAGTTTCTTATTCCTCCGTTAATCCACACATATGCCGGACCGTGCCAGCTCCCATTATCTTGCATTCCGCCCATTACATTATAGGGCATTTCATTATCAACATTGATATGATAAAATTGACCCACTGGAATTTTTTCATCAAAATTCCAGCTCTTTCCTCTGTCTCTGGAAATACCAATACCTCCATCATTTCCTTCAATAATTAAATTAGGATCGTTAGGATTAATCCACCACGCATGGTGGTCTGGATGAATGCCGGAGTAGGGTATTAAGGTTGCGAATGATTTTCCACCGTCTTCACTCCATGTAATGGTGGAGTGTACATCATAGATTCTGTTTTCATTTTTAGGATCAACATATATTTCTTGGTAATAAAAAGGTCTGTCGGTTACGTCCCCGGGATTACTATTCACCAATTGCCAATTAAATCCCCCATCGTCACTCTTATATAACCCGTTTTTGGTGGCTTCAACTTTTGCATACACACGGCTGGGCATACTTCGAGCAAATGCAATTCCAATACGGCCTAATGGTCCTTCGGGCAACCCTTCGTCCTTGCCCATTTTTTTCCACGTTTTACCTCCATCTACTGTTATATGTAATCCACTTCCAGGTCCACCACTTTTTAATTCCCAAGGTTTTCTGCGAAATTGCCACATGGCTGCAATTAGCTTGTTAGGATTAGACGGATCCATCACTAAATCAGCGCATCCTGTTGTGTCATTTGCATATAAAATCTTAGACCAGGTTTCACCGCCATCAATAGTTTTAAATACGCCTCGTTCAGGGTGCTCAGCATAGGGATTTCCAATGGCCGCTACATAAACGGTATTGGGATTAGTAGGATCAATTACCACTCGATGTATACAAACCGTTTTGTCTAACCCCATTTTTTTCCATGTCTTACCCGCGTCCAAGGATTTGTAAATGCCTGCTCCAAGGTTCAAGGAATTCCGCGGATTTCCTTCCCCGGTTCCCACCCATACTATATTGGGATTACTTTGCTGAATAGCAACAGATCCAATATTCTGTATGGGTTGTTCATCAAATACAGGAGTCCAATTTTGTCCACTATTCTCAGTTTTCCAAACACCTCCTGATGCCGCACCCAAGTAAATAATATTTGGGTTAGCTACTACTGCATCAACAGTAGTAATCCGCCCGCTCATTCCAGCGGGGCCAATATTGCGGGGTTTCCAATTTTTAAATTGTTCCCAGTTTACTTTTTGTGCCGATGCGTTTAGTACTAGGCAAAAGCTGGTCAACAGGAGAAGGAGTTGTTTCACGTTGTAGATTTTAAGGGAATGAAAATTATGAAAGTTGGTTTATTAATAACTAATCAGACGCAATTTTTCTTGTCTGCCTGCTATATAGCGAAAGGTTTGTCCATCAAAATAGCCATCTTCCTCCAGCATTATTCGAATTTCTTTACCCCACTCGGGTATAAAGGAAGCGCTGTTGAGTTCAATGGAGTAAGCGGTATGCGAATAAACAGGGTAGTCTCCACTTCCAGGAACCCCTTCCTGCTTATCCCAAAGCCCAATAGTGGGCCCGGCAGCATGACCATGCAAACCCAACGGATGCGTATAGATACTTGGCTTAATTCCTTCTTTTATAGCTTGTTCCCTGGCGGCTCTTAAGATGTCATTTCCTGTAATTCCTGTTTTAAATTGGCTGGTCAAGATATCTTGTAGTCGATTGCTGGTAGCAAAAGCCTTTTTCAAATAAGTGGGTGCATCTGCTTCTCCTGGACGCAGCACATACGCATGTTGTTGTATATCTGTATTCAATCGCAAATAAGTAATTCCAAAATCTACATGCAATAAATCCCCTGGAAGAATTACTTCATTCTCTGGTCTATTTGAAAAACTACGTAGGTGTTCAAAATTGACCGTATCACTTCGTTGCACTGATACAGAGGGATGAAACCAAGTTGTCAATCCTAATGATGTTACTCGTTGGCGGAACCACCAAACCAAGTCATCGGTGGTAGTGACACCTGGATTGATTACACGGCTCGAGAATCCCTCTGCAATTATCTCATGCGTAATTGCTACCAGCTTTTGATAGAGTTGCATTTCACGAGTTGTTCGGGTTTCAAGCCATCCTACTGCAAGTGGAGCAGCTGATACCAGCCTATTTTTTAATGCTGTGGGTAGTTTTTGCAGTAGTAGTTCGTAATGGGAGTGGTCGAGCCCATCTGCGTGTCCAAAATCTTGTGAAATATTAATACCAATTTTTTTAGGGTCTTTCTTTTTGATCAAGTCAACCAATGCATCCCATTGGTCGGGGAATGCAGACATATCCCATGCGGCGGGAATAGATTTTCCAACGTTATAACGTGCTATTGCAAACTTTTCAACTTGTTTGGTAGTAGCATTAAAGTAGAAGGCTAGCATGGTTGTTCTTCGAGCCGATAGCCAAGTGGAGGGCAGCATGGTCCTCAGCACGGGATCTTCGTTATATTCTCTTGCGATAAGCAGCCAAAAATCAATGCCGGCTCGTTCCATTAAATCTGGTAAAATTGTATTGAAACGCTCTTCTAAAATTTCATCTACCACGCGGCTTTGTTCTCGCTCTGATAAAATGGGTTGTGCTTGTAATGCAATATGTAGCCAAACTAATGCCAAAATAAGTAGAAGTTTTTTCATATTTATTGTAATTTTATTTTAAAATGTCACTTCCCTTACTATTTGCCATTTTAGCTTTTATACTGATCTTAATCAGGCGTAATTATCGTGACAAATAATAACGTTAATCTATTTTATAGACCTTACGTATTTTCTCTATTAATTTACTTGCATTCGCGTACTGCTGTGTATAGATTTTTCGCTGAACATTGAGCATCGAGTTTTTGACGTGCGAAAGACGGTTAGCATACTCAATAATGGATAATTTATCATTTGTGAGAAGTTTTACATCTTCTTTTACCCCTCTGGGGCCAGCGCCATCTTCTAGGTTTACATAATAATCTTGGTCAAAAATTCTATACGACTGATCCCTGGCTTTGAGTTTCAGGTTTCCCACGATATCCTCGTATTTCTGTAGAAACTCGTGGCGTTGCCAGTATTCAGTAATTAAGTTTCCGATTTCATGGGATTTTACCAAGCGCATGCCTCCTGCATTTTTCAATTGGGCAGAAGTCCGCGTACTCAGCTCCGATCCTCTATTGCCCAGACTGCCAAGATTAAAAATGTATAATCTTTTAAGATCAGCGGGGGATAGCTGGGGGGTTCTTAATAGAGAAATGGATGTATCAATAAAGGCAATTTGTCGATCAATATACTTAGTAGCAGTACTTAACTCTATGGTATCCTTAACCATATCTTCTAACAGGCTTTGCATATACTCTTCTTCGCGATGGCGTTCTATATAGTGCTCTCTTTGATTTTCTGCAAAGAAGCCTAATGTGACTGCTGCAAATAGCATAAAAAATTCTGTCAAATACTCTGACCATTTTTTAGGGATATGATGTTTGTGGTGTACTTCCATGAATTAACCTGTCTTATATTTAGATCTGCCAATTTACAACAATAACCGTTTATATGGAGGTATACCGCGCTCACCACAGGCCAAAGAATTGGAAAGAATACATTACGGAGTTTATAATGCTATTTGCAGTAGTCACGCTTGGTTTTTTTGCTAAGAACTACCGAGAGCATAAAATTATCGACCATCGGATCGAGGAAAATTATCAGGCTTTATTACAAGACCTCAGACAGGATTCCGCTCGCATTAAAGAGCTGCAGGCTGATAATATTTTAGTGCGAAAGGGGATGATGATTCTTTTGGAGGCTATCTACCAATACCAGGATAATTTAGTTAACTGGGAACAGGTGAAAAACAGGATTGCTTCTATTGAAAAGTTGCCATCCTATCAGACTTTTTTATGAATAATACCACGTTTAAGAATATGCAGTCCTCAGGTATGTTGAGCTATTTGGTCAATAAAGATCTTAGAAAAGAGCTGTCATTTTACTATGAAGTTTTATTTAAAAAACCACTGGATAACAATGCGCTCTATGATGATGAGGGGAGAAAATTTTACAATGATCAATTTCCCATTACGCAGCCAACAAATAATAGGAAAATAAATAGTTTAATCGGGGGGCCAGATCAGCTGTCAGCTCGTTATCGTACATCCGAGGCTAATCGTGATTTTATTCTCAACCCTTCTAAAGTAAAGACCGTTATTCAAGACCCTCTCACTTTATTTAAAATGGAATCTTTTTACCTGCGTTTTTGCATTTACCGTCGTCTTTTAATGACCTTGGAGGAACAAAATCAAAAATTGATTGAAATCGTAAGACAACAGCAGTGAGAATCTGCCGGATATATTTAATTTTTCTACTTGTGCTACTAGAGGCTTGTGCTTCTACTAAGCAGATGCACTGGCCTCAAACTGTAGCCACTACTGGCGTAGCATTTTACGAACAAGCTGCGGCCTTCCAATGGAAACAAAGAGATTCATTGACTCGAAAGCTGGTGCTAATTGGGGCTATTCCCCAATTCCTTCAAAAATTTGTAGCGATTAAAACACAGTTCCAGGATAGTAGTGGTAAACGCTATCGAGCTGTTTTTTATGTTTCACCTGATTACCTGGCTGTAGGCTCAGATAAAAACTGGGCACGTGTTCATATAACTCCTTTTTTGGCCCAGGAGTTAGCTGACAGTTTGCAGTGTTTTCTGCCTACTCGAAAAATGGTTGATGAAATTTATAAATCAGCAACTATCAAGCTTTCTCCTATTCCGCTAACACAAAATAGAGATAGTACACCTACTTTTTATCAGCATCACTTGGCAGTGGAAAAACAAAGGGCCGGTAGAAAGGGTTTAGTCGCCGGCATACAAAAAGATATTGTCACTACGGGCCGTCTATACACCTACCCTAAAAGGGATAGAGTAGCTATTTATGGTTGGCATCAGTTAAATGGTAAGCCTATTCAGCCTTTATACACAGGACATATACATTGGTATGTAGATTATAGCCAGGGAGTGCGGCTAGTCTATGAACTGGTCAGGGTAAACGGAAAATGGATGCACTATAGCGCGTTATTTAAAGATCCAATTCTGAAAAATCTGCTTTGTGATGAAGCGGATTGTGGAGGTGGGCGCTATCCCATGCCGTCCATTATTACTCCACCTCTTGACGTAGCTCACTAAGTAATGTGGTGGCACGTTTCAACGCATTTTTTGTTCGGGCTATTACGAAAAGGTCAACTAATTTTTTTTCCTGTAAAATATTTTCAAAAAGTTGGTTTCCTCGCAATCCCTTACTTAATGCAACTCCATCCATTACATAGGAGACCTCTTGGGGTATAACCAGGGTTGTTATCTTCGAGTTTCTTTTATATAAATCCATCAGTTCAATAGAAATACGCTCTGCCCAGCTCCTAAACATCTCAAAATCTGTATAACGATCATAGTGTTTTAATAACTTAGAGAGTAATTCCTCGTTCTCAATCAAATGTAATTTACCAGAGCCCTTGAGTGCCTCTATCTCAGCCGTATTGCTCGCAAACCAGGTATATTTTAGAGAATTATCTGCATGTAATTCAATGCTGTCATTTTCAAGTTCTAATCTCCCTTGGGACCACTCCGTTAAAAGACTATCTGATGTTGCAGCACGATTCAAATAATTGATATTGAGTTCCAAATCACTACTGTCTCTTGCTAACTCGGCAACCATACGAGTCATCACCCGTTTAGCCTCTTTTGACTCTCGTGTATGCTCAACCCATCTTTCAGCCCCTATTGCCAAACTAATACCGATCACAATTACAACGATTTCAAGGAAAAAGCCTTTGACAAATTTGGGTTTGTGAACTTCCATCTCTTTTTTTCTTAAAAATAACAATTAATTTGTGAGACTAAACTTCAGCTATGCGATTTACTATATTGCTTGCCGCATCACTTGTTGGATGCACTGTTTTTGCTCAGGTGAATTATCCGGTTACTAAAAAGGTAACTATTTCAGATAATTATTTCGGTAATACCATTGCAGATCCTTACAGATGGCTTGAGGATGATAACAGTGAGGAAACCAAGAGTTGGGTGCAGCAGCAGAATACTGTTACAAGTGCGTATTTTACTTCAATTCCATTTCACGATAAGGTTAAAGCTCGCTTAGCCGTGTTATGGAATTATCCAAAGTATGGTTCTCCAAGAAAAGAGGGAGGATATTATTATTTTTCAAAAAATGATGGATTACAAAATCAAAGTATTCTTTACCGTCAAACGGGACTCAATGCCGCTCCCGAGGTTTTTTTGGATCCCAACCAATTCTCAACTGATGGAACCGTGGCATTGAGTGGAACTACTTTTTCAAAAAATGCAAAGTATCTAGCCTATCAAATAGCCCGAAGTGGAAGTGACTGGCAAGAAGCTGTTATTATGGATTTATCAACGAAGAGATTAATTGATGATACTATTCGTTGGATAAAGTTTAGTGGTATCACTTGGAAAGGTGATGAAGGTTTTTATTACAGTCGCTATCCAATGCCCGATGCTACCACAAAGTTGTCTAAGCAAAACCAGTTTCATAAAGTTTATTATCATCGCATTGGGACCTTACAAGCCCAAGATGTGTTGGTTTATGAGGACAACGAACATCCTCTTAGAAATGTTGGAGCTGACTTGACTGACAATGGAAGATTTCTGATTATTTCAACTACAGAGGGCACCAGTGGTAATGAGCTTTGGGTTAAGGATTTGACCAAGGACCAAGAGGGGTACACCCACCTTGTGAATGGTTTTAAAACGGATCCTGATGTGGTGGATAGCTATGGTAATTATTTGCTTTTGAAAACTAACCAGGATGCACCCAATTTTAAAGTGGTGTTAGTGGATCCTACCCAACCTATGTCTGGTAACTGGAAAACCATCATTGCAGAACAACCTGAAGTATTACAGAGTGTGGGTACTGGCGGGGGTTATTTGTTTTGTTCTTATCTAAAAAATGCTTCCACGCGCGTACTGCAATATACCCTTGAAGGAAAATTAGTACGTGAAATTCAATTACCGGGTATTGGTACGGCCAGTGGTTTTGGCGGAAAACCAACTGAAAAGTCTTTTTTCTACACTTTTACTTCTTATACATATCCGCCCACCATTTTTAATTATGACGTTGAGACGGGCGTTTCCACCTTATTTAGGAAAACAGAAACGGCTTTCAACAGTGATAATTATGAAACAAAGCAAGTTTTCTTTACCAGTAAAGATGGCACACGAGTGCCGATGTTTATCACTGGAAAAAAGGGATTTAAGCTGAATGGAACAAACCCTGTTTTGGTTTATGGTTATGGGGGTTTTAATATTCCCCAAACGCCTGGTTTCAGTATTTCTAATGCATTTTGGTTAGAGCAGGGTGGGTTATATGTTGTTGTTAATCTGCGAGGGGGTAGTGAATACGGGGAGTCGTGGCATAAAGCTGGCATGTTGAATAACAAACAAAATGTGTTTGATGATTTTATCGGTGCTGCGGAATTCCTAATTCAAAATAAATACACTCAAAAAGGACTGATTGCAATCCGTGGTGGTTCAAATGGCGGTTTACTGGTTGGAGCCTGCATGACCCAACGCCCTGATCTATTCAAAGTTGCACTTCCTGCTGTGGGTGTAATGGATATGTTGCGATATCATCTTTTCACCATTGGTTGGGCATGGGCAGTTGAATATGGAAGAAGTGACAAAGCTGATCAATATCCCTTCTTGGTAAAATATTCTCCGCTGCACAACCTTATAGATGGCATCAATTATCCCGCTACATTAATTACAACTGCTGATCATGATGACAGAGTTGTGCCAGCGCACTCATTCAAATTTGCAGCTCGGTTGCAGGAGGCACATCGTGGTGTTAACCCTGTTTTAATTCGAATTGAAACAAAAGCTGGTCACGGTGCAGGAAAACCTACCAGTAAGCAAATTGAAGAGGCAGCGGATATTTGGAGTTTCACCATGCATAACCTAGGTTTATCTTTTAAATAAAAGCTTGTTATGCAAAAATTACTTTCTCTGTCACTCTTTCTTTTTGCAACATTGGTATCTACTGCACAATGGAACCCCAACACTTCCGTTAATTTGGAAATTGCAACCCTCCCTGTTGCAGACATGCACTCGCTACCCACAAGTACAGGTAAAACTTGGATTGCTTTTTACCACCAAAATAGTGGTAATTATGATATGCGTGCGCAGTTATTGGATGTGGATGGTACAAAATTACTAGGGCCAGATGGTGTGTTGATTGATAATAAACCATCTGGTACGGCTACGTTCGTTTTTAATATTTGTAAGGATGCCAATGACAACTTAATTGTTGCTTATCAAGATCAACGCAGCGGTCAATTGAATGCAGTCGCCTATAAAATTTCACAGACCGGAGCTCATTTATGGAGTAATAATGGTGTGATTTTGGGACAAGGTCTTGCACCGTATCCTGCGGTATTGAGTAATGGTGAAACAGTAGTTACTTGGATTGAAGCCACCACTAATACACTCCAAATTCAAAAAATAAGTACAGCTGGTGTACTTGCCTGGTTAACACCTGTTACCGTACAAGTAGGAACGGCCAATACTACACGTGGTCAGGTAGTGTCAAATTTGAATGGAAACTTTACGCTGGTTTTCCAGCGAAGAGGCTTTGGTATTGCTACCACTCTTTATGCACAACGGTACAATAGCAGTGGTGTGGCTAGTTGGACCTCGGCATTGCAACTATCAACCGAAACAACCTCTGGTGCTCGCTATTATTCTGTATTGAGTGAAGAGGATACTACTTATTGCGGTTACTACAGTGCACAGGGAAGTCGTTTTAATTCCTGGTTGCATCGTATCAATCCCAATGGTACGCTTCCCTATGGCGGTAATGGTTCCAACTTTAGTACAGCTACTAGTGGTGCTGACCCTTATCAGCAGATGACCAATATTGCAACAGATTCTGGTTCGCCCTTAGTTTGGTCTGTTTGTTCATATAGCAACACGTCTCAAAGTCAGTATGGAGTTTATGTACAGAAATTCAATAAGCAAACAGGCGCTCGGTTATTAACGGACAATGCATTAAATATTTATCCAATTAGTGCATCCTTTGATACGCAGGCCGGTGGACTTGCTCTAGTTAATGATGCACCTGTT
>Ga0194122_10000457_pt1 | contig 61328 bp, 35 predicted proteins | sample TA2MahCa10mmetaG_FD_155487 | JGI IMG/M metagenome (GOLD analysis project Ga0194122, IMG submission 155487) | Freshwater microbial communities from Lake Tanganyika, Tanzania - TA2015021 Mahale Deep Cast 10m | ecosystem: Environmental > Aquatic > Freshwater > Lake | place: Tanzania: Lake... | reverse complement strand
GCGCAGCAGGCGGCGATCCTCGGGGCCTTGGCGAACGCCGGTTTCGATCCCCGGCGGAAGCTGCGCTTCCGCAGCTCGACCAATGTCGAAGACGGTGAGGAGTTCACCGGGGCGGGACTGTACGACAGCTTCAGCGGCTGTCTCTCCGACGACCTCGATGCAGACGCCAGCGGTCCCTGCGGCTGCGACCCGTCCGAGCCGGAGGAGCGCGGGGTCTTCCGGGCCATCCAGCGCGTCTACGCCAGCTTCTACAACGACAACGCCTTCCTCGAGCGCTGGCGCCGCGGCGTGGTGGAGTCCGAGGTCGGCATGGCGTTGCTGGTGCATCACTCCGTTCCCGACGAGATCGAGATGGCCAACGGGGTGGCCACCGTCACCTGGGATGCCTCGTTCGGCAGCGTGTCCTTCGACGGCAAGCTGGTCACCCAGCTCGGGGCCGAGTCGGTGACCAACCCGGATGGGGCCACCCGGCCGGAGGTCGTCGACTTCTACCAGTCCTGGGGCTCGATGGCGCTGGCCCTGCGCCAGTCGTCGTCCCGGGTGCCGGTGGGTGGCCAGGTGATGCCGTGGGAGGGCGATTATCGCCGGCTCGTCGGCCTGCTCGAATCGGTGGCCAAGGAGTACGCGCGCCGGAATCCCGCCCGCAAACGCTTCGCCCTCGACTTCGAGTACAAGCGGGTGCAGCCCGGTCGCCTCGAACTGAAGCAGGTCCGGCCGCTGCCGCTGGCCGACGCGCCGGCTCCGCCGGTGACCACCTTCCTGATGCCCACCGACGGGACGTTCGTGGTGCAGGAGGGCGAGTTTTCGAGCGTCTTCGCCAAACACCGGCTCAAGTGCCGGCTGCGTCTGGTGACCGAGGCCCGGAGGTTGACCGCCGCCGGGCTGGCCACGCCGCCCTTTGCCGCAGCTGCCTGGGATGCCTCGCACCTGGGGAGCGGCTGGTTCCTGACCAACGGCTTCGCGGGCTGGCCCGGGTTCGTCCATTCGGTGTCCGAGGACCGGACCCGCGATGTCTGGGTGGCGGGGTCCGGAGGCCAGCGTCGCACCCTTGCCCTGGTGATCGACTGGCGGCGCTCGGCCCGCCCGCCCGACTCGGCGTGGGTCACCTTGCTGGACGGATCGCTCCGGCTGGAGGCGACGTATGCCACGCCTCAGCCTGAGCTGACCTGGGAAGGTCCTGGCACGGCAACCAACGAGACGGTCCTGCTCGTGCCGCTGCGCCCGCCGGGCCCGGGCGTGCTTCCCCAGACCCGCACGCTCACCCATCCCGGTGGACTGGCCATCGACACCCGGTTCCTGTGGCCGCCCGAGCCCCGGGGGCCGACGGCCGGCTACACCGCGCCCAATCTTGGCTTCGTCGAGACCCGCATCACCGGCCTGACCCGGGAGCCCCTGGTGCTGCGCAGCGCCGCCTCCCAGACCTACTCGCCCGGCCACCACAACTTCACCGAGACCTTCCTGTTCGAGCCGGCGCTCGATCCGGGCACGACCCCGGCCCAGGTGGGCGAATTGGAGGCCGCGGGCATTCGCCAACTGGTGGTGGATGACGACCTCCTCGGGGGGAAGGCGTTCTGGGTGGTCGGACCCGGGGGCAGGCTGCGCCGGTTCTGATCCCTCCGGGTGGCGCGCGCGCCTTGCGGACCAAGGCCCGGGGTAGACACCGGTGGTCGGGTGCCCGTCGCGGACCTCCGCCAGTCCCTCGAGCCCGCGAGGATCGATGGCGTCAGGAATACATCGCCAGGAACTCCCGCCGGTAGCGGGCCTCCTGCGCCGGCAGGCGTTGGCGGAGGGTCTCCCTGGAGATGGCCCCGTGCTGGAAGCGGCGCTTCTCGAAGACGGGCATGTCGACCCCGAAGACCTGCTTCATGCCGCGACGGACCACCTCGCCCTTGAGCGAGTAGAGGGTCGGCACGTCGTAGCGGGTCAACTCGATGAAGGGGATCGCCTCGCTGACGGCCATGACCCCGCGGCTCATCAGCGGGCTGTGGCCCTCGAAACCGTGCCGGCGGGCCGGCGCATAGGTCCGCACGTAGCCACGGCTCAGGCCGCCGCTGTAGGTCAGCGAGTGCTTGATGCGGCCCACGCCCCAGCCCTCGTGGTAGAGCATGAGGTTGTGCACGACCGAGCGGATGGTCAGCTCCGGGTTCTCCTCGATGGGGTAGTCCTTGAGGTTCTCGTCGCCCCCGTCGCCGTCGAGCAGGTGCCGCCACTCCGGGTACCGGGCCCGGATGCCCCGGCACAGGGCCAGCGCCATCGAGCCGCACTCGACGTCGAGCGGCTTGTAGTCCTCGAGCACCCGCAGGGTCTCGGACGGGTTGAGGTCGTCGGGCGTGCCGGAGATCTCCTCGAGGAACAGGCCGAGCCCCAGGGGCTCCAGGAATCCACGGGCCTGGGCCAGGTCGGGCCCGTCGCCGAGGTTCAGCGTGAAGGCCTTGAGGCGCGAGGGGCTCATGCCGAGCCGGCGCATCTGGAAATACGTGGCAAGGAAGACCGCCCCGCTGTCGACCCCCCCGGAGAAGGCCACCCCGATGGGTTCCTTCGGGTCGATCGTGCCAAGCACCTTGCCGATCTCGTCGGCCAGCGCCCCGATGTATTGGCGGCCGATGACATCGGGGTCGGCCGGCAACGAGTTGGGCAGGGGATTGAAGTAGCGGGTGTAGACCGGGTCGGGATCGGGGCAGCCGATGAGCTGGATCTCCACCACGTAGTGCGCGGGCACCATGCGCGTGTAACTCGGGTGGAACTGGTCGGCCAGGCCCTCGCGCACGAGCTGCGCGAGGATGGCGTCCATCCGGTCGGCCACGATCAGCGCCGGCCCCTCGGCCCGCTTGGCCAGGAAGTAGCGCATCGGTCGGTCCAGCGAACGGGCCATCCGCACGGTCTTCCCGTCCCGGGCCAGGAGCGCGAACGACCCGTCGATCTCGGCCACCCGGGCGGCATCCCCGCTGAGCACGCGCTCGACCGCCTCGGCCTGGGAGACGTTGCGCAACCGGTTGAGCGAGGGGTCCAGCAGGTTGACGACGCGTTCGACGTACTCGGGATGCATGGCGTCACCTTGCGCCAAGAGCGATCCGCGTTCAACCGCGGGGTTGGGCTCCCGGGCCGGCTTGGGCACGGGTGCGGGCGGCCTGCAGGCCGGGGGTCACTGCAGCTCGATCCGTCCCCAGTCCTCGGGTCGTCCCTGCACCCCGGGGCGCGGTGACCAGGCCAGCCGGGTGCGGTTGATGTTCTCGCCGGGGCGGGCGTCGGCCTGGTCCCCGTCGTAGACCAGCACGTTGAAGCCCGCGAGCGTGCCTCGACGGCCCTTCAGGCCGGTCTCCGCCAGCGGGATGGCCGCGCGGATCGCGTAGCCGTCAGCCGTGCGCCAGGAGAGCAGGCGCGTGCCGGGGGAATGCCGCTCGAGGGGCCCCGGGTCGGCGTCGGCATCCCGGGCGCCCCGGACCCTGCCCGTGCGGTCGAAGGGAAAGATGCCGGCCTTCCAGCAGCCGAGGGTGTGCTCGGCGCCGGCCGACGGATCGAGGCACAACTCGATCGAATCGCTGCGCCAATGGCCCTTGATGTCGTCCGGCTCGATGTTCGACACCACCCGGTTGTCGCGCACCCGAACCTCCACCCAGAGGTGCCTGCCGTCGTGGGCGACCCGGAAGCCGGCGCTGCAATCCGACGCGTCGTCCGCCTGTCCCTGCCAGGAGAGTTCCGGGCCGATGGCCGTCAAGGGCAGGGCCATCCAGGCGGGGTCGTCGTCCCGGGAGTTCCAGGGCGGCGCGGCGACCCGGGGCACCCGGAGCCAAGGCACCGGATGGAGACGGACCGATGCCCGGTGCGCGGCCACGGTGGCCACCAGGGAGGCGTCCTCCCGCGCCCCGGCCGGGGCCGTGACGTCGATGCGCCCACCCTGCCGGTCCCGGGCCCATCGGGCCATCCATCCCGGCGGCACCTCGAGGCGGACCTCCTCCCGAGCCAGGGCGGCGTTCCGGACGAGGGACAGGCTCGTCGTGCGTCCGGCCACTACCGGCAGGTCGGCGTGGAACGTCGGCACGGCGTGGCCGATCCGGTGCGTCCGGACGAACTCGCGGAAGCGGGCCACGGCCGGCCGGGGCACGACGTGGAGGTCGGGATCCTCGGCCATCCCGGTGGGCGGAAATCCCTCCCATCGTGGGGGACAGGCACCCTCGACGGGCAGGCCCTCGAAAAGGTCGGCATCCGACGGGCGCACCGGCAGCACGCTCAGCACCGGCGTGAACCACTGGTTGGTCGTCCGGCGGAACCACGGCGACCGGGCGATCGATCCGAAGGCCTGTGACCGGTGGTTCGACAACGCCTCGCCGGCCACCGCCACCGGCAGGCGCCCGTCGGGCAAGGGGGAGGTCAACGGGACCGGCAGGGAAAGGCTGAGGTCGCCCGAGCCCCCCGCGTAGAAGAGCTTGCGCGTCCTCCAGGGCGACAGGCCCTCGATCCAGAGCTGATCGGGAAAGCGTCCCGGGTCGGCGGCGGCCTCGAAGGCCTCGGTCGCCAGCCAGCCCGCCGCCTGGTGGTTGCCATGCTGGCCGGGCGAGGGGGCGGGGTTCATGGTCACCATCACCTCCGGCCGCAGCGCCCGGATCACGCGGACCATCCGGCCGAGGGTGTCCTCGTGGCCCCACCGCTCGAGGGTCACCGACAGGCTCTCGGTGTACGCGAAGTCCGCCTTGTCCAGGAAGTGCACCTGCCGTACGCCGAGTTGGCGGAGGGCGTCGCGCAGTTCGATCTCCCGCAGCAGGCCCAGCGCGGGTCCGGATTGGGTGCCCACCATGTTGCCGCCCCCTTCGCCCCGGGTGCAGTACACATGGGCGACCGACCGGCCCGATCCCAGGGCCAGCCGGGCGATGGTGGCGGCCACGCCGGTCTCGTCGTCCGGATGGGCGAAAATCCCCAGCAGGTCCACCTTGAGACGCTCCGCGCCGGATCCGGTCTCCCCGGCGACGGTCTGCCCCAGCGCGGCGGGCAGGAGGGCCTGGAGGATCAGCAGCGCCAGCAGCGTACCGAGCGGCCGGCAAGGCGGGGATGGGAAGGGCATGACTAGCGGAGTCTGTCCCCATCCGCGGGGCCCGGCAATCAGGGAGCGACGACACCCACCGGCCCGATCGGGGCGACGGGTGGGATCGTGCGGATGGCCGTGACCGGCGGGAAGGCGGGGTCGCCCCGGCCGTCGCCCTCCTGCCCGGGTGCGCTGCGGCCCAGCACCCGCCCTCGGGACAGGTCGAAGGGAGACAACTCGAGTTCCACCACGTCGCCGGGCCGGACCGGGCCGATCTCGGGCTGGAGCTTGAGCGGGAGGTGGGCCACGAGGTGATGGCCGTTGGCCAGTCGCACCCGATGGGCGGCCACCCCGAGGGGGCTCAGGACCTGGGCGCGGACCCGGATGGCGTCTTCCTTGGGCATGGCGATCGTGTGGAGGAGTCTTGGACGAAGGAGCCCGGGGATGAAATCAGAAAGGCGAAGAGGGATGCTCTTCGCCTTCCGGTGGATGGGGCTCCGCCCTTGGGACGGTGTGAGTTCAGGGCAGCGAGGTGGCTCCCATCAGGAACCGGTCGCATTCCCGCGCCGCGCCGCGGCCCTCGTTGAAGGCCCAGACCACCAGGCTTTGTCCACGTCGGCAGTCGCCGGCGGCGAACACCTTGGGGATGCTGGTCGAGAAGCGCCCGTGCTCGGCCTTGATGGTCGACCGCGAATCGCGGTCGAGGCCGAGGGACTCGAGCAGCGGCTGCTCGGGCCCGAGGAACCCCATGGCCAGGAGCACCAGCTGGGCCGGTACGACCCGGTCGGTGCCCGGGACATCCACCGGCGTGAACTGGCCCTTGTCGTTGCGCTCCCAGCGGATCTGAACCAGATGAACCCCGGAGACATGCCCCTGGCTGTCGGTCAGGAACTTCTTGGCCGTCGTGAGGTACACGCGGGGGTCGGCCCCGAACGTGGCGGCGGCCTCCTCCTGACCGTAGTCCATCTTGTAGGTCTTGGGCCATTCGGGCCACGGATTGTCCTTGGCCCGCTCGGCGGGCGGCTTGGGCAGGATCTCCACCTGGACCAGGCTCTTGCAGCCGTGCCGCATGGAGGTGCCCACGCAGTCGGTGCCCGTGTCGCCGCCACCGATGATGACCACGTCCTTGCCGGCGGCGGAGATCGGGGGCGCCGCCTTGTCGAGCAGCGACCTGGTGTTGGCGTGGAGGAACTCCATCGCGAAATGGATGCCCGTGCCCTGACGGCCCTCGATGGGCAGGTCGCGCGGCTTCGTGGCCCCGGTGCAGAGCACCACGGCATCGAAGTCCTCCATCAACTGGGACGAGGTGATGTCGCGGCCGACCTCGGAGTTGCAGCGGAAGGCGATGCCCTCGCGCTCCATCTGCTTGATGCGCCGCATCACGACCTTCTGCTTGTCGAGCTTCATGTTCGGGATGCCGTACATCAGCAGCCCGCCCGGCCGGTCGGCCCGCTCGAACACGGTGACGTAGTGCCCGGCCTTGTTGAGCTGGGCGGCGGCCGAGAGGCCCGCCGGGCCGGACCCGACCACGGCCACCTTCTTGCCGGTGCGCTTCTTGGGGGGCTGCGGCTTGACCCAGCCCTTTTCCCAAGCGTGGTCGATGATGGAGACCTCGATATTCTTGATCGTGACCGGAGGGGCGTTGATGCCGAGCACGCAGGAGCCCTCACAGGGCGCCGGGCACACGCGTCCGGTGAACTCGGGGAAGTTGTTGGTCTTGTGGAGACGGTCCAGGGCCTCCTTCCAGAGCCCGCGGTAGACCAGGTCGTTCCACTCCGGGATCAGGTTGTTGATCGGGCATCCGCTGGCCATGCCGCTGACGAGCGTGCCGTTGTGGCAGAAGGGCACGCCGCAGTCCATGCAACGGGCGCCCTGCTGGCGCAGGCTCGACTCGTCCATGTGTTCATGGAACTCGTTCCAGTCCCTGATGCGTTTGATGGCGCTGCGGTCGAGCGGCAGTTCGCGGGCGAATTCGAGGAATCCTGTCGGTTTTCCCATGTCTCTATGTCGGTTGAAGGCCTGGTTCTAGGTGGAATGGGCGGGTGTTCGTTTCGACGGTGTTCGAGGCTCAGCCGCCACCGGTCCGGGAGACGTCCTTGGAGTTGGCTTCGAAGGCGGCGTTGAGCGCGTCGTCGCCGGTGAGGCCCTCGGACTGGGCCTTGTGCAGCGCCGTGAGCACGCGCTTGTAGTCGCGGGGCATCACCTTCACGAACTTCGCCTGCGCGGTGTTCCAGTCCTTGAGGAGGGTGGCCGCCCGGGTGCTCTTGGTGTTGATGGCGTGGTTCTGGATCATCTCCTGGAGCACCGCCACGTCCGAGCCGTCGAGCTTCTCGAGGGCGACCATCTGAAGGTTGCAGCACGTGGCGAAATCGCCCCGTTCGTCGTAGATGTAGGCCACGCCGCCGGACATGCCGGCCGCGAAATTGCGCCCGGTCGGCCCGAGGATCACCACCGTGCCGCCGGTCATGTACTCGCAGCCGTGGTCGCCCACGGCCTCGACGACCGCCTTGACGCCCGAGTTGCGCACACCGAAGCGCTCACCCGCCATGCCGCGGATGAACACCTCGCCCTGCGTCGCGCCATAGAGGGCCACGTTGCCGACGATCATGTTCTCCTCGGCCGCGAAGGTGCTTGCCGCCGGCGGATGGAGGATGAGCTTTCCGCCGCTGAGTCCCTTGCCGAAGTAGTCGTTGGCATCGCCCTCGAGCGTGAAGGTCATGCCCTTGGGCATGAAGGCTCCGAAGCTCTGCCCGGCGCTCCCGTGGAAGGTGATCTGGATGGTGTCCTCCGGAAGGCCCGCGGCGCCGCGCTGGCGGGTCAGTTCGCTGCCGGTGATCGTGCCGACCACGCGGTTGACGTTGCGGATCGGCAGGGTCGCCTTGACCTTCTCGCCGCGCTCGATCGCCGGGCGGCAGATCGGCAGCAGCTGCGTGATGTCGAGCGACTTGTCGATGCCATGGTCCTGCACCATCTGGCAGTAGCGGCCCACCTCGGGGCCCGCCTCGGGTTGGTAGAGGATCTTGCTGAAGTCGACGCCCTTGGCCTTCCAGTGCTCGATGGCATGGCGCGGCTCGAGGCGGTCGGTGCGGCCGACCATCTCGGTGATGGAGCGGAAGCCCAGCTGGGCCATGATCTCCCGGACCTCCTGCGCGATGAAGCGCATGAAGTGGATCGCGTGCTGCGGGTCGCCGGTGAAGCGCTTGCGCAATTCGGGATCCTGGGTGGCGACGCCGACCGGGCAGGTGTTCAGGTGGCAGACCCGCATCATGATGCAGCCCAGCGCGACCAGCGGCGCGGTGGCGAAGCCGAACTCCTCGGCTCCGAGCAGCGCGGCGATGACCACGTCTCGCCCCGTCTTCAACTGGCCGTCGGTCTCGACCACGATGCGCGAACGCAGGTTGTTGAGCACCAGCGTCTGGTGCGTCTCGGCCAGGCCGAGCTCCCAGGGGATGCCCGCGTGCTTGATGGAGGTCTGGGGCGAGGCGCCGGTGCCGCCGTCGTAGCCCGAGATCAGCACCACGTCGGCGTGGGCCTTGGCGACGCCGGCCGCGATGGTGCCCACGCCCACCTCGGAGACCAGCTTGACGCTGATCCGGGCGTGGATGTTGGCGTTCTTGAGGTCGTGGATCAGCTCGGCGAGGTCCTCGATCGAGTAGATGTCATGGTGGGGCGGCGGGGAGATGAGCCCGACGCCCGGGGTCGAGTGGCGCGTCTTGGCCACCCATGGGTAGACCTTGGTGCCGGGCAACTGGCCGCCCTCGCCGGGCTTGGCACCCTGGGCCATCTTGATCTGCAACTCCTGGGCGTTGACCAGGTACTGACTGGTCACGCCGAAGCGGCCCGAGGCCACTTGCTTGATCGCGGAGTTCTTGGAATCGCCGTTGGGCAGGGGGATGAAGCGCTCGGGATCCTCGCCACCCTCGCCCGTGTTGGACTTGCCGCCGAGGCGGTTCATGGCGATGGCCAGGGCCTCGTGGGCCTCCTTGGAGATGGAGCCGTAGCTCATCGCGCCGGTCTTGAACCGCTTGACGATGGACTCGACCGACTCGACCTCCTCGATCGGGATCGCGGTGGCCGGCTTGAAGTCGAGCAGGCCGCGCAGGGTCGCCCAGTGCCTGAACTGCTCGTTGACCGACCGGGAGTAGTCTTGGAAGGCCTTGTAGTCGCCGGTGCGCACGGCCTTCTGCAGCTTGTGGACGGTGTCGGGATTGAACAGGTGGTACTCACCCTCCCTGCGCCACTGGTAGCGGCCGCCGACCTCGAGCGTCGGGTTCCGCGACTTGCGGTCGGGGAAGGCCAAGCGGTGTCGGGTCTCGATGTCGCGGGCGATCTCCTCCATGCCGACGCCCTCGACGCGCGTGGGCGTCCAGGTGAAGTAGCGGTCGACCACGGCCTCGCTGATGCCGACGGCCTCGAAGATCTGGGCGCCCCGGTACGATTGGATCGTCGAGATGCCCATCTTGGAGGCCACCTTGATGACGCCCTTGACGGCCGACTTGACGAAGTTCTTGTGGGCCGTCTTGGCGTCGACGTTGGTGAGCAGCCCCTGATGGATCAGGTCGTCGATCGATTCGAAGGCCACGTAGGGGTTGATCGCGCCGCAGCCGTAGCCGATGAGCAGCGAGAAGTGATGCACCTCGCGCGGTTCGCCCGACTCGAGCACGAGGCCGACGCGGGTCCGGGTGCCCTCGCGGATCAGGTGGTGGTGCAGGCCGCTGACGGCCAGCAGGGCCGGGATGGCCGCGCTCTTGGCGCTGATGCCGCGGTCGGAGAGGATGAGGATGTTGGCCCCGTCATCGATCGCCTTGGAGGCGGCCTTGAAGAGGTCCTTCAGGGCCTTCTCGAGGCCCTTGGCCCCCTTGTCGACCTTGTAGAGGATCGGCAGCGTGACCGACTTGTACCCGGACTGGTTGATCCCCTTGAGCTTGGCCAGCTCCTCGTTGGTGAGCACGGGCGACTTCAGCTCGATGAGGTGGCAGCTCTCGGGTTCCGGCGCCAGCAGGTTCTTCTCCGAGCCGATGGTCGTGATCGCGCTGGTGACGATCTCCTCGCGGATGCAGTCGATCGGCGGATTGGTGACCTGGGCGAAGAGCTGGTGGAAGTAGTTGTAGAGCAGCTGGGACTGGTTGGAGAGCACGGCCAGCGGCGTGTCGGTGCCCATCGAGCCGATGGCCTCGACGCCGTCCCGCGCCATGGGGACCAGCAGCATGCGCAGGTCCTCGAAGGAATACCCGAAGGCCTGCTGGCGCTGCAACACGGTGGCCCGGCCCGGCTCGGGGAGATGCTCCGGGTCGGGCAGGGTGGACAGCTCGATGAGGTGCTGGTTGAGCCACTGGCGGTAGGGTTGCTCGCCGGCGATCTGCTCCTTGATCTCGGCGTCGTCGACGATGCGGCCCAGGGCCGTGTCGATATAGAACATGCGGCCGGGCTGCAGACGGCCCTTCTGGGCGATGTTCTCCGGGGCGATGTCGAGCACGCCGACCTCGGAGGCCATGATGACCTGGTCGTCCTTGGTGACGTAGTAGCGCGAGGGGCGCAGGCCGTTCCGATCCAGCGAGGCGCCGATGCGGATGCCGTCGGTGAAGGCCACGCAGGCGGGGCCGTCCCAGGGTTCAATCAGGCACGAATGGTATTCGTAGAACGCCTTCTTCTCGTCGCTCATCGACTCGTGATTCGCCCAGGGCTCCGGGATCATCATCATCATGGCATGCGGCAGCGAGCGTCCAGCCAGCACCAGCAGCTCGAGCACGTTGTCGAACATGGCCGAGTCGCTGCCGTCGGGGTCGACGATGGGCAGGATCTTGCCGATGTCGTCGCCGAAGACGTCGGACTGGAAGAGGGCTTCGCGGGCGCGCATCCAGTTGATGTTGCCGCGCAGGGTGTTGATCTCGCCGTTGTGGGCGATGTAGCGATACGGGTGCGACCGCGCCCAGCTCGGGAAGGTGTTGGTGCTGAAGCGCGAGTGCACCAACGCCAGTCCGGACTTCATGCCGGGGTCGCGCAGGTCGACGAAGTACTTGTCGACCTGCTCGGTCAGCAGCATGCCCTTGTAGACCAGGGTGCGGCTGGAGAGGCTGCAGACGTACCAGTAGCCGGCGCCGTCCTTGGTGGAGCAGCGGATCTCCGAGTACGAGCGCTTGCGGATGACGTAGAGCTTGCGCTCGAAGGCCAGGTCGTCCTTCACGTCGGCGCCGCGGCCGATGAACACCTGCCGGACGTGAGGCTCCGACGACTTGGCCGTGTCGCCCAGCGAGCTGTTGTCGGTGGGGGCGGTGCGCCATCCGAGCAGGTCCTGCCCCTCGGACTGGATGATCTTCTCGAAAGCCAGCTCCAGCTTGCGCCGCTGCCGGGGATCCCTCGGCAGGTAGACCATGCCGACCCCGTACTGGCCGGCCGGCGGAAGGGTGATGCCGATCTTCTGGGTTTGTCCGGCAAGGAACTCGTGGGGCATCTGCAGGAGGATGCCGGCCCCATCGCCGGTGTTGGCCTCGCAACCGCAGGCGCCGCGGTGGTCCAGGTTGCGCAGGATCTGCAGACCCTGTTGCACCACCGAGTGGGTCTGGGTGCCCTTGATGTTGGCGACGAACCCGACGCCGCAGGCGTCGTGCTCGAAGTCGGGCCGGTAGAGCGAGTTCGGAACGGACGGGTACGAGTTCATTCGACGGGAATGCTGGGACTTGTTTGGGTCCAAGTCAGGAAAGTGAACCAATGGCGGAGGTGAGGGGCAAAATCTTTTTTGGAAAGGGGGGTGTACTTCGAGGCTTCCGGCGCAATCCGGAGCGATGCGGCGGGAACCCGGGGAGCGGCAGGAACGGCTCGCGGGATCAGCTCTTCCAGTCGAAGGCGCGTTTCTTCAGGGCGTAGAGGTAGCCGATGAAGACCACGCCGAGGAAGGACATCATGCCTCCCAACCCGAGGGCCAGGTCGGTGCGGGCCAGTTCCTTGAAGGTCACCGCCCACGGGTACATGAACACCACCTCGATGTCGAAGAGCACGAAGAGCAAGGCCACAAGGTAGAACTTCACGCTCAGCCGGGCGTTGCCCTCGCCTTGGGGCAGCATGCCGCATTCGTAAGGGATGTCCTTGGTCCGGGTCCGACGGCCGGTTTTCCCGAGCAGCACGGAGATCGCCAACGTCACGCCCGCGAAATTGGTTGCCACGAACAGCAGCATCAGGACGGGCAGGTACTGATTTATTTGAGAGTCCATCAACAACTGCACATTGGAATCGAAGCGCCCATCCCGCAAGAGCACAATCAAGCCTATCCCACCCACAAGCCTGTCCCACCCACAAGCCTGTCCCTCCCACAAGCCTGTCCCTCCCACAAGCCTGTCCCTCCCACAAGCCTGCCCCTCCCGTGAGCCTGTCCCTCGGGGTTGGGTTGAATCGGACGGTTTTAGTCTGAAAACGATTTGACTTGGGAGTGGGCGGGGATAGGTTGAATTCAATCCAGACAGAATTGGTCTGGTTCAAACCGATGCAAATCACCAAGGCGGCCGAATATGGGGTTCTCGGGCTCATCGCCCTGTCCCGCCGTCCTCAGGGCGAGGTGGTGATGATCGATGTGCTGTGCGAGGAGGAGGCCGTCCCCAAGAGCTTCCTCGGAAAGATCTTTCAGAGTCTCTGCAAGTCCGGGCTGATCGGCTCGTCCCGGGGATCGGGCGGTGGGTTCTATCTGGCCAAGCCGGCGTCCGAGATCTCGGTGCTCGAGGTTCTCGAGTCGATCGAGGGCCCGATCGCCCTCCAAAAATGCCTCGAGACCGACTCCGGTTGCGAGCACACCCGGGGATGCGCCCTGTGTGGCCTCCTGGCCGAGGCGCAGGACCGGATGAAGGCCGTGTTCGCGGGCACCAGTCTGGCGACCCTCGCGGGCCGGCACCTGCCCAATGGCCTCGTTCAGCAGGCCCAGCAGGCCCAAAACCTCCGTCAACTGCCCGCCTCGAGGATTCCCCTGGCGGCCACGTCTGGCACCAGGATCATCCACGGTGGAAGCATCCCCGCCTGAAATCCCGGTCAAAAAAAACCGCCCACACCCCACGGATACGCCCGCCTGATTTTCCAAACCGATTCCAACCTTCTATGAGCGAAACCTACACACTCTACAACTCGACCGTGATGGAGCACTTCATGAATCCCCGGAACATGGGCGACCTGAAGGACGCCGACGGGGTGGGTGAGGTCGGCGCCGCCGCCTGCGGCGACATCATGAAGATCTCCCTGAAGATCAAGGACGGCCGCATCGAGGACGCGCGCTTCAAGACCTTCGGCTGTGGTTCGGCCATCGCCAGTTCCAGCATGGCGACCGAACTCATCAAGGGCCGGACCATCGACGAGGCCATGGCCTTCTCCAACCAGGAGGTCGTGGACGCCCTGGGTGGCCTGCCTCCGGTGAAGATCCACTGCTCGGTCCTCGCCGAGGAGGCGCTCAAGGCGGCCCTTGAGGACTACGTCAAGCGCCACCCCGACGCGGCCGCCAAGTCGACGGCGGGTGCTCCCGTCCCCGCCTGATCCGGAGGCCCCCCACGGGGCCCGCCGGTCCGTCGGCATCCTCCGCCCCCCGGGCGGCGGTTGGGGTGGAGCGGCTCCAATGGTTCGGTACCGGAGTTTTCCCCGGACGAACGTTGGTCCGACTGGGGCCCTGCCTGCCGCCACCGTACCGCCCGCCGTCCGTCCATTGTCCGTCATCGCCATGCGCCACGTCTTCCTCGATCACCAGTCCGCGACCCCGGTCCTTCCGGAGGTCTTCGAAGCCATGCGGCCGTATTTCACGGAACACTTCGGGAATGCGTCCTCGTTGCACCAGCACGGCCTGAGGGTGCGTGACGCCCTGAAGCGGGCCCGCCAGCAGATGGCCGCGCTGGTCGGTGCCGACAGCGAGGAGGAGATCTTCTTCACCTCCGACGGCACCGAATCGGCCAACCTCGCGATCAAGGGCGCCGCCTACGCCAACGAACGCAAGGGCAAGCACCTGGTCGTCTCGGCCACGGAACACCCGAGCGTGATGAGTTCGGTGGAATTCCTCGAGAAACAGGGCTGGACGTGCACCCGGGTCGGCGTGACGCCGCAGGGCATGATCCGCCTCGACGAACTCCGGGCGGCCATCACCCCGCAGACGGTCCTGGTCGCGGTGCACCATGTGAACCACGACATCGGGGCCATCCAGCCGATGCGCGAGGTCGGCAAGGTCTGCGCCGCCGCGAATGTTCCCCTCTATGTCGACTGCGAGGCCAGCGCCGGCTGGCTGCCCATCGACGTCAAGGACTGGGGCGCGGCCATGGTCAGCTTCTCGCCCCACCGCTTCTACGGGCCCAAGGGCGTCGGCGTGCTCTACCGCAACCGCAAGGCGCGTATCGTCAGCGTGATCCACGGAGGCGTGCAGGAGGGGGGGCGCCGCGCGGGCACCGAGAACATCCCCGCCATCGTCGGTGGCGGGTTGGCCGCTGAGATCGCCCGGGCACGCCTGCCGCAGCGCATCGCCCATGTGGCTCCGCTCCAGAGGCGGTTGTGGGAAGGCCTTCGCACGAAGGTTCCCTACATCCAGCTCAACGGTCCCGAGCCCGGACCCGACCGCATCGCCACCAACCTCAACCTCTCGACCGAGTTCATCGAGGGCGAGGGGCAGCTGCTGCTGTGCGACATGAACGGCATCGCCGTGGCCAGCGGGTCCAGTTGTGTGAGCAAGAGCCTCAAGATCTCCCACGTGCTCGGGGCCATCGGCCTCGACCATGCGCTTGCCCAGGGCAACATCATCATGACGCTCGGCGAGGGCAACACCGAGGCCGATGTCGACTACGTGGTCGAGACCTTCGCCCGGATCGTCGCCAAGCTGCGAGGCATGTCCCCGATGTGGGACGAGTTCGAGCGCGGCGTGATCGATTCGGTGATCGCACCGACCGGCCGGGGCAAGTCTTTCAGCCAGCACGCCGCCGACGTCTCTGGCAAGCCGGTGCATTGAGCACCAGGGCACCCGGTCCGCCGGTGAATACCGCCGGCCCTCGGGAGGTCTTCTCCCTAGGGTTGCACAAACCGTATCCGGACATAGTCTCGGTTTCATGAACATGAACCCCACCTGGTGCCGCGCCTTGACGGCGTCGGTCCTTCTCATCGTTCCCGCCCCGATCCATGCCGCCACGCCGGCTGAATTGCGTGCCGGCGCCCTCAAGTTGCTGGCCCCGCTGCCCGAGAAGATGCCCGGCTCGGAGAACGACACCCCGGCCCGGGTGAAGCTCGGCCGCGAGTTGTTCTTCGAGGAGAAGCTCTCGGCCAACAACACCCAGTCCTGCAATTCCTGCCACGCCGTCGACCAGAACCGCGGGGGCGTGGACAACGAGCCCACGTCGCCGGGCGCCTTCGGCAAGCGCGGTGGACGCAATTCCCCGACCGTGCTCAATGCCGGCTTCCACATTGCGCAGTTCTGGGACGGCCGGGCCAAGACCTTGGAGGACCAGGCCAAGGGCCCGGTGCTCAATCCGGGCGAGATGGCCATGCCCAGCGAGGCGGCCGTGATCGAGAAGCTCAAGGCCGAGAAGAAGTATGTGAGCGGATTCAAGAAGGCCTTCCCCGACGAGAACGAGCCGATCACCTACGACAACTTCGCCAAGGCGGTGGCCTCCTTCGAGCGGACGCTCCGCACCAACGACCGGTTCGACGACTTCCTCAAGGGGGATGACAAGGCCTTGACCGCGGCCGAGCTCAAGGGGCTCGACACCTTCCTGTCGATCGGTTGCACCACCTGCCACTCCGGGCCGCTATTGGGCGGCAACGACTACAAGAAACTCGGCATCCTCAACGCCTACGAAAACACGGCGGACAAGGGTCGCATCGAGGTGACCAAGGAGGACTACGACGAGTTCGTCTTCAAGGTGCCCAGCCTGCGGAACATCGCCCTGACGGCCCCGTACTTCCACGACGGCTCGCAGAGGACCCTCGACGACGTGGTCCAGAAGATGGCCTGGCTGCAGCTCGGCAAGAAGCTGTCGGCCGAGGAGACGCAACACCTGTCGGCCTTCCTGCGCGCCCTCTCCGACAAGAAACGCGCGCTCGCGGCCAAGTGACCGGAGCGTCGGGCTGAATTCACCGCGGGGTGGGGTTCCCGGGAAGGGGCCCCACCCCATTGTTTCCCGCCCCGACCGATCCCGGGTCTCTCGGGGTTCCGCCCCCCGGGGTACCCGGTCCCATCCCACTCCATCCCTGCCGATCCCGCTCTCCTCGATCCCAGTCTCGAACCCGCCCGACCCATGGCCCCGATCCAAGAATCCGCCGTCCTCGAAGTCCTCCGCTCCGTCAAGTATCCGGGCTACAGCCGCGACATCGTCTCCTTCGGGCTGGTGAAGGGCGTGCAGATCGACGGTTCCGCGGTCGGCGTGCTGCTCGAACTCACGGCCCCGAGTCCCGAGATCGGCCGCCAGATCGCCGACGCGGCCAAGGCCGCGCTGCGGGATCGCCTCGAGGGCATCACCGACGCGCATGTCCAGGTGCAGGTGCCGACCCCGACGGCGGCGGCCTCGGTCAACCCCGGAGTGCCGCAGCGGAACCGGATGCCGGGCGTGCGACGGGTGGTCGCCGTGGCTTCGGGCAAGGGCGGCGTCGGCAAGTCCACCTGCTCGGTGAACCTCGCCTGCGCGCTGGCCCGGGAGGGCTTCCGGGTCGGCCTGCTGGATTGCGACATCTACGGCCCGAGCATCCCTCTGATGATGGGCGTGCACGACCGTCCGGGCCTCACCGACGACGAGCGCCTCGTGCCGCCCACGAGCCATGGGGTGAAGCTCATGAGCATGGGCTTCCTCATCGACCCGGAACAGGCCGTCATCTGGCGGGGGCCCATGATCCAGAAGACCATCCACCAGTTCATCCACCAGGTGGCCTGGGGTGAGCTCGACTACCTGCTGGTGGACCTGCCGCCCGGCACCGGCGACGCGCAGTTGTCGCTCTGCCAGTCGGTGCCGCTGGACGGCGGCGTCGTGATCACCACGCCGCAGGAGGCCTCGCTGGGCGTGGTCCGAAAGGGTGTGATGCTCTTCGAGAAGGTGCAGGTTCCCATCCTCGGCATCGTGGAGAACATGAGCGGCTTCCGTCTGCCCGACGGCTCCCGGGTCGACATCTTCGGTCACGGCGGTGGCCGTCTGGAGGCCGAGCGCAAGGGGGTTCCGTTCCTGGGCGAAATCCCCCTGGTGGTGGCCATCCGTGAGGGCGGCGATTGCGGCCGCCCGGTGGTCGTGGCCGATCCGGCCAGCGAGGCCGCCCGGGCCTTCTCCGGGGTCGCCGCAGCGTTGCGACAACGCTTGCCCCTCGACGGCTAGCCCTCCTGGGTGGACGAGGCCCCGTCCGGGAGTCGGCCAACCTCCGTTCTGCCCCAGGCCTGCCCCACCCGCCCTGAAACCTTGGCCATTGCCGAGCCGCGAGCCCGGCGCAATCCTTCCACCGTGTTCCGCGAACTGGGCAAGATGGTGGTGCTGTTCGGGGCGACCTTCCGGGCGCTGCCGAGGGTGCTTCGCTATCGCCGCAACCTCTTCGAGCAGCTCTTCGAGATCGGCAACTCGAGCCTCCTCATGGCTTGCGTGCTCTCGCTCTTCATCGGGGGCGTGCTGTCGCTCCAGGCCGGGCCGCTCCTGGCCCAGCGCGGGCTCGGGTCGATGCTCGGGGGATTGGTGGGGGCCTCGCTGGCCAAGGAGCTCGGACCCGTGATGATGTCCATCCTGATCGCCGGCCGGATCGGTTCGGCCATGGCCGCCGAACTGGGTTCCATGCGCGTCTACCAGGAGATCGACGCCCTGCGGACCATGAACATCAACCCCATCGAGTACCTGGTGCTGCCGAGGGTCGTGGCCATCTCGGTGGCGCTGCCCTGCCTGCTGGTGTTCTCCCTGCTGGTCGGATGCGCGGGCGGGGCCTTCGTCGCGGCCTTCAACCCGGAGGTGGCCGTCTCCTCGGCCGCCTTCTTCAACAACCTTAGGTCCACCCTCGAGCTGCGGGACATCCTCCAAGGGCTCATCAAGACCTTCCTCTTTGCGGTGACCGTCGGCGTGGTCTGCTGCAACCAGGGCCTCGACACCCTCGGTGGGCCGCGGGGGATCGGCCGCAGCGTCACCAAGGCGGTGGTCAATTCCATCGTGTTCATCCTGGTGCTCGACTACGTGATCACCCGCATGCTGCTGCCCCTCACCAAGGCCTCGATGGCCGGGGGATTCTGACCTCCACGCGCGCGCCATGACCCCCGTCCCTTCCGCCGCCTCCGGCGTCGCCATCCGTGTCTGCCAGCTCCGAAAGTCCTTCGGTTCCCAGGTCGTGCTTGACGGGGTGGACCTCGACATCCGTCCCGGCGAGATCTTCGTGCTCATGGGGCCCAGTGGATCCGGGAAATCGGTGCTGCTGCGCCACCTCATCGGCCTGGAGACGCCCGATTCGGGCGAGATCCTGCTCAACGACACGCGCCTCGAGGACGAGGGCATCCGCGACCGGTTCCGCCTGGCCATGGTCTTCCAGAGCGGAGGCCTGCTGAACTCGCTGACGGTGGGCCAGAACGTGGGCCTTTACCTCTCGGAGCACCGCCTGAAGCCTCCGGAGGAAATCGAGCGGATCGTCCAGGAGAAGCTGGCGTTGGTGCACCTGGGGCCCGGCGACGCCCTCAAGTACCCGGCCGAACTCTCCGGGGGCATGAAGAAGCGCGTGGCCATCGCGCGGGCCCTGGTGATGGAGCCGCAGGTGGTGCTGTACGACGAGCCGACCAGCGAGCTCGACCCGTTGGTCGCGGTGACCGTCGGTCGCGAGATCGTGCGGGCCAACGCGGTGACCCGGGCCACCACCCTCGTGGTGACCCACGACCGGGATCTGGCCTTCGGCATCGCCCACCGGATCGCCTTCCTTGGCGGGGGACGCATCGTGGCGGTCGGGACTCCGGAAGCCATCCGGAGCCACCCGGATCCCCTGATGCGGCGATTCCTCTCGGCCGACTTCACGCGGGATTGACCCCGCTCGCGACCGCCGGCGCGGTTCCTCGGACGCAGGACGGCGGTCGGCATCACAGAAGGTTCGTCCCACGCCGTCCGCCTGCCGGGTTCCCGGGCCCCGTTCGAGTCGCCGCTGGCCCCGGATGCGGCCTCGGGCTAAGATCCGGAATCATGAAGGGTGTCTTGTCAGGAAAGGGTCCGGGATGGGTGGGGCGTGTCGTGTCGTGCCTCATTGCCGCCATCGCCTTGGAGTCGGCATGGGCCGACGAGGCGCGGTTGCTGCGTTTCCCGGCGATGCAGGGGGGCAGGGTGGTCTTCACCTATGCCGGCGACCTGTACACCGTGCCCGTGCAGGGCGGGGTGGCCCGACGGTTGACCTCCGATCCGAAGGGATTTGAGATGTTTGCCCGCTTCTCACCCGACGGCAAAACCATCGCCTTCACCGGGCAGTACGACGGCAACACCGAGGTCTACGTGATGCCGGCTGGCGGCGGTGAACCCCGACGCCTCACCCACACCGCCACCCTCGAGCGCGACGAGGTCTCGGACCGCATGGGCCCGAACAACCTCGTCATGGCCTGGAGGGACAACGACACGATCGTCTACCGTTCGCGCCGCAACCAGTGGAACCCCTTCAAGGGCGACCTGACCTTGGCCCGGCTCTCCGGGGGCGTGCCGGAGACGCTTCCCGTGCCCCGGGGCGGCTGGTGCAGCTTCTCGGCCGACGGCCGGCAGATGATCTACAACCGCGTCTTCCGCGAGTTCCGCACCTGGAAGCGCTACCGTGGCGGTCAGGCCGACGAACTCTGGCTGCATGACTTCGCAACGGGCCAGACCACCCGGCTGACCACCGATCCCGCCCAAGACATGTTCCCGATGTGGCATGGCGACCGGGTCTACTTCGTCTCGGAGCGCGAGGAGTCCCGGCAGGCCAACCTGTACGTGATGGACCTCAAGGAACGGAAGCCGCGACGGTTGACCGACTTCCAGGAGTTCGCCGTCAAGTTCCCCTCCCTGGGCGACACCGGCATCGTTTTCGAGAACGGCGGATACCTGTACCGCCTGGACTTCCAGACCGAGAAGGTCGCCCGCATCCCGGTGGAGATCCACGAAGACCTGGCCATCGGCCGTGGGGGCCTGCGCGATGTCGGCAAGGAGACCACCACCTACGAGATCGCTCCCGACGGCGCGCGGGCCGTGCTGGGCGCTCGGGGCGATGTGTTCACCGTGCCGGCCAAGAACGGGGCCACCCGCAACCTGACCCAATCGCCCGGGGTGCATGAGCGCAACGCGGTCTGGTCGCCCGACGGGAAATGGATCGCCCATGTCAGCGACCAGAGCGGCGAGGACGAGATCTGGATCCGTTCCCAGGACGGCTCGGGCGAAGCGCGGGCCCTGACCTCGGGCGGCGGTCCCTACAAGTACGAGTTGGGCTGGTCGCCCGATTCCAAGCGCATCGCCTGGACCGACCGGCTCCAGAGGCTCCAGTTCGTCGACGTGGACTCCGGGAAGGTCACCCTCGTGGCCAAGTCCGAGGCTTCCGAGATCCGCGACTTCGTGTGGTCGCCCGACAGCCAGTGGCTGGCCTTCACCCAGCCCGAGGTGCGCCGCTTCCCAAACATCTACCTCTACGGGTTGGCGCTGGCGAACCCGGTGCAGGTCACCGACGGATGGTTCGAAGTGGGATCACCGGAGTTCAGCAGCGACGGCAAGTATCTGTTCTTCGTCTCGGAGCGTTCGTTCAACCCGACCTACGGCCAGACGGAGTGGAACCACACCTACAGCGACATGGAGCGCATCCACCTCGTGACGCTGGCCGCCGCGACGAAGTCACCCTTCGCACCGAAGACCGACGAGGTGAAGCCCCGCGAGGAGAAGGCCTCCGGGACCGCCGGATCTGACGCCAAGGCCGCCGCGGATCCGGAGAAGGGCAAGGATGCCGACCCGGCCAAATTGCCCAAGCCGTCCAAGGTCGAGGTGAAGGTCGATGCCGAGGGGTTGACCCAGCGCATCACCGTGTTGCCGCCTGCGGCCTCGAATTACGGCGCGCTGACCTCGGTGGGCGACAAGTTGTTCTACCTCAAGAAGGGCAAACTGCACGTGTTCGACCTGGAGAAGGAGAAGGAGACAGAACTGGGGGAGGTGGCCGGCTACCGGATCTCGGCCGACCACAAGAAGATGCTCGTCAAATCCGGTGGCGACGTCGCGATCCTGGACCTGCCGTCGGCCAAGCTCGACCTCGCCGACCGCAAGCTCGGCCTGGGCGACCTGAAGGTCCGGCTGGATCGCCAGGCCGAGTGGCGGCAGATCCACGCCGAATGCTGGCGTCAGATGCGCGACTTCCTCTTCGATCCGAAGCTGCACGGCGTGGACTGGGAGGCGATGCGCCGTCGCTACGAGCCGTTGCTCGCCCACGTCCGGCATCGGGCCGACCTGACCTACCTGATCGGGGAGATGATCGGCGAGTTGAACATCGGGCACGCCTACGTGGGCGGCGGCGACCTGCCCAAGCCCGAGCGCATCCCCCAGGGCCTGCTCGGGGCGGTGATCCGGCCCGACGCCAGCGGCTACTTCCGCATCGAGCGCATCCTTCGCGGGCACAACTGGGATCCGAAGTACCGCAGCCCGCTCACGGAGATCGGCGTTGATGTCCGCCCGGGTGACTACCTCCTGGCCATCCAGGGCAAATCCACGCGGGCCATGACCGACCCGTATGCGGCACTAGTGGGCACGGCCGGCAAGCCGGTGGTCCTGCGGGTGAACCGTGAGCCCAAGGACGAGGGGGCCCGGGACCAGACGGTGATCCCGACGGCCGACGAGCAGCCGCTCTTCTACCTGGAATGGGTCCTGGGCAACCTCGAGAAGGTCGAGAAGGCCAGCGGGGGCAGGATCGGTTATGTGCATGTGCCCGACATGGGGGTGCCGGGCCTCAACGAGTTCGCCAAGTTCTACTATCCCCAGCTCCACAAGGAGGCCCTGGTGGTGGACTGCCGGGGCAACGGCGGCGGCAACGTCTCGCCCATGATCATCGAGCGCCTGCGCCGCGAGCCGGCCATGTGGACGGTGGCCCGCAACGGTTCGGTGAATGTCGACCCGAGCGGACAGGTGCTGGGTCCCAAGGTCCTGCTCATCGACCAGCACAGCGCCAGCGACGGCGACATCGTGGCCTACCGGTTCCGCAAGCACCGGCTCGGTCCGATCATCGGCCAGCGCTCCTGGGGCGGGGTGGTGGGCATCCGGGGCAGTTTGCCCTTGCTCGACGGGGGCTTCCTCAACCGCCCGGAGTTCAGCCGCTTCGACCTCGAGGCCAAGGAATGGATCATGGAAGGGACCGGCGTGACGCCCGACATCGAGGTGGACAACGACCCGACCCGCGAATTCTCGGGCGTCGACGACCAACTCGACCGCGCCATCACCGAGCTGAAGAAGGCCATGGAGGCCAAGCCCGTGAAGATCCCGCAGCCGCCGGCCTATCCCGACAAGTCGAAGTGAGGCCTGCGGCCGGGCACGAATGGGCCAGGCCAGGCCGGGTCCGGAGATTGGCCGTGGATTGGCCGGTCTGGCTCAGCGGTTGCGATAGCGTCGCGGCGGTTGGGCCTCCGGCGGCGGCGGGGATGTCCGGCGCACGGTGCGGGACGGCCGGTGCTCGGGGAAATCCCGGGCGTAGCGGTCGCGCAGCGCCTGCGGGTCGGCCTTCATGAGGTAGATCTTCCCGCGGATGCGCCGGGTTTCGCCGGGCTGGAGCCCGCCGAGGCGGAGGTCGGAGTGCAGGCAGCGGATCACCCCCTGGAAGAGTTCCTGGTAGGGCTCCCACGCTGTACCGAAGATCCATTGCCCGTCCCCACTGAAGGCCCCGATCAACCCGTCGTCGGGCACCACCGGGCTCAGCGGCCTGGGGTTCACGTCGGTGCGCGGCACGTGCCGGGGGCACCAGGTCTGCCCGGGCACGTAGCGGGCGGTCTTGGTCCAGGGCTGGATGTCGGGAAACCGCGTGATGCGGTTGCTCAGGACGAGGAAGCACTGCGGCAGGTAGTCGTCGAGATTGGTGCCCTTGGCCGGGAACCCGGTGAAGTCGCCCAGGCGCACGCACGACTGCGCCCAGTGAGCCTCCGAGCGCTTCGGTCCCGGGTTGCGGGCCACGAGCCGGAAGTCCACCGAGTCGGTGCCGGCCGTCACCGTGTGCTCGACCACCACGCCGTCCTCGAGCGTGTCGCGCAGCTTCAGCACCTTCCGGTCGGCGCTCAGGCTCAGCAACTCGGCCCGGTGGGGGATGACCGTGTGCTTCACCCAGTCGGCGTCGGTGGATCCCGCCCGGCAGTAGGCCTCGAGGTAGTTGACCTCGATGGACCGACCCGGCAGGTGCTCGCCTTCGATGTACAGCCAATGCGGGGCCTTGAAGCGCAGCGTCAACGACCCGGCCGCCCGGGCCGTGCCGGTCGCCAGCAGGGCGAGCATCATCATCAGCAGCCGCAGCCCCCCGGGCAGGTCGGGCCCGAGCCGTCGGAGCCACGCCGGTGACGGGCTTCGGCTCCGGGATGGGGACAGGCTTCGCGGGCAGGGGCGGGCGGGCGGTGGGACATCGGGCCGGGGATCCATGAGGGGAATCGTCCACGGGCCGCGGGCGGTGGCAAGGGTTTGCCCGCCGGGCCAACCGGGCCTGCGTGCCGGGGCCGGAACCGATGGCACCCCGGGCTGTGGATTCCCCCCGTGATGCCGCGTCGCGAGGCTTGCCTTCCGCGGGGCCTCGCCCCGAAATAGGGAGAGTTCCACGCATTCCATCCCATGAACACCGTTTCCCTCGTCTCCGGGTGCCTGCTCGCGGCCATGACCCTGTCGGCGGCCGCGCCGAAGAAGGTCCTCGTGGTCACCGCCACCAAGGGCTTCCGCCACAGCTCCATCGCCACCGCCGAGAACGTCATCGCCACCCTCGGCGAGACCAGCGCCGACTTCACCGTGGTGGACTACGTGCGCGGCGGGGCCGATGGCCGTGACGACAACGAGGTGCGTGAGAAGCTCTCCATGGCCAACTTGGCCAAGGTCGACGCGGTGATCTTCGCCAACACCACCGGCGATCTGGCCATCCCCGACCGCGAGGGCTTCATCCGCTGGATCGAGAACGGCCACGCGTTCATCGGCATGCACTCCTGCAGCGACACCTTCCACGGGTTCCCGGCGTTCTACGGCATGCTGGGCGGACTGTTCCTGACCCACGGCGCCCAGGTGAGCGTGGACATGGCCAACCAGGATCCGTCGCACCCGGCCAACCAGCACCTCGGCGACACCTGGACGATATTCGACGAGATCTACGAGTTCAAAGAGTTCCACCGCGACCGCGTGCACGGCCTGCTGACCCTCGACAAGCACCCGCAGAACCACCTGCCCGGCGATTATCCCGTGGCCTGGGCCAAGGACCTCAAGGGCGGCGGTCGGATGTTCTACACCTCGCTGGGCCATCGCGAGGACGTCTGGACCAGTGAGGCCTACCAGAAGCACATCCTCGGCGGCATCCGCTGGGGGTTGGGCCTGGCCAAGGGCAGCGGCGCGGTGACCGACAACTCGGCCGTGCTGAGCGCGGCCGAGAAGAAGGCCGGCTTCAAGCCGCTCTTCGACGGCACCTCGATGAAGGGGTGGAAGTACCGCCGCGACGACGGCATGAAGTCGTGGAGCGTGCAAAACGGCATGCTCTGCAACGTGCTCAAGGTGGATCGTGAGGGCAATTTCACCGAGCACGGCACCGACCTGCTGACCGAGGAGACCTTCAAGGACTTCGTCATCCGCTACGAATACCAGGTGGCCCCGAAGTCCAACTCCGGGCTCTACCTGCGCGGGCGGCACGAGATTCAGATCCTCGACGACGTGAAGCCCGGCAAGGCGTCGAACGGCGGCAACGGTGCGATCTACAACCTGCAGGCCCCGTCGCTCTTCGCCTCGCGCAAGGCCGGCCAGTGGCAGACGGTCGAGGCCCGGATCGTCGGGCAGAAGATCACCGTGACCCTCAATGGCGTGAAGGTGCACGACGGGGTCGTCAGCCCGAAGGGCACCGGCGGCCAGTTGGACGACCAGGTCGACCGGCCTGGGCCGATCCTCCTCCAGGGCGACCACGGTGCGGTTGCCTTCCGGAACATCCGCATCCGCAAGCTGGACTGATCCGGTCCCGGGCGACTTGGGCGACCCCTGCGGCAGCCCCGAGGTTTCGCGGGTGACGTTCCGGTGTCCGTGCGGCTGCGGGGTTGAATCGGGCAGCCGCTTCCGGCGACCGTCGGGGCGCATGCATCGACGGGTTTCACGACTGGGGCGGAGACCGGAGGGGCGCGGAGGGCGTCCGGCATGAATCCGTCGCGACCGGTGGTCTGGGGCTCGCTAGTGGCCATGCTCCTGCTGGTGGCCCTGCTGGTCTGGAATCAGCGGCCGCCGGCCGAGGCGCCCGTCCGGGAACCCCTGGTGGTGTACTGCGCCGCCGGCCTGCGCCAGGCCGTGGAGGCCGCCGTGGACGACTACGGCCGCGAGCGCGGCGTCCCGGTGCAGATCCAGTACGGGGGGTCGGGCACGTTGCTCAGCAATCTGCGCGTCGCCCGATCCGGCGACCTGTTTGTTCCCGGCGACTCCAGCTTCATCGACGCGGGCCGTTCCAACGGGTTGCTGGCCGAGGTGATCCCGCTGGCCCGGATGCGGGCCGTGGTCGCGGTGGCCCGGGGCAATCCCAAGGGCCTCCGGTCGGTCCGCGACCTCCTTCGGAGCGGTGTCCGGGTGAGCCTCGGCAATCCCGACTCGGTCGCGATCGGGGCGGTGGCCCGGGCGGCGCTCGTCCGGAGCGGCGACTGGCCCGAGCTCTCGGCACGGGCGCTGGTGTTCAAGCCCACCGTCAACGACGTGGCCAACGACGTGAAGCTCGGGGCGGTGGATGCCGGCATCGTCTGGGACACCACGCTCGTGCAGTATCCGGAACTCGAGGCGGTGGCCGTGCCGGAGTTGGCCGGCGCCATGTCCGACGTGTCGGCCGCCGTGCTCGGGGCGAGCCGCCAGCCCACCGAGGCCCTGCGGTTGGCCCGTCATCTCGGCGCCCGCGACCGGGGGTTGCGGCGGTTCCGCGAGGCCGGCTTCGAGGTGGTGGCCGGCGACGTCTGGGCCCTGCGCCCCTCGGTGGTGCTCTACAGCGGCTCGGTGAACCGGCAGGCGGCCGAGCCCACCTTGCGCGAGTTCGAGGCCCGTGAGGGCGTCGAGATCACCCGGGTGTACAACGGTTGCGGCATCCTCACGGCCCAGATCCGCTCGGGCCAGCGCCCGGACGCCTACTTCGCCTGCGATGTCTCCTTCATGGAGACGGTCCAGCCCGGGTTCCAGCCGGCGGTGTCGCTGGCCCGCACCCCGCTGGTGCTGGCCGTGCGCAAGGGCAACCCGCACCGGGTCACCGACCTGTCCGACCTGGCCCGCGGCCCCCTGAAGGTGGGCCTGTGCCACGAAGACCAGAGCGCCCTCGGGGCCCTGAGCGTGGGGTTGCTGCGCGCGCGGGGCCTTTGGGATTCGGTGAAGGGCCACCTCGCCGTCCAGGCCCCGACCGGCGACCTGCTCATCAACCAGCTCCGCTCCGGGGCGCTGGATGTCGCGCTGGTCTACGCCGCCAACGCGGCCGCCGTGGCCGACTCGGTGGGGGTCGTGCCCCTCTCCGGTCCGGGTACCATGGCCATCCAGCCCTACGCCGTGGGCCGCGGCTCCGACCATGCCCAACTGATGACCCGGCTGCTCCGGGCGCTGGAGTCGCCGCGGTCGCGGGAGCGCTTCCAGGCCTCGGGGTTCCAGATGGAGGAGCCCGTCCCATGACCCCGGGTCTCGGACCCATGAGCCCGCGCGGGCGGGACCGGCGTTTCCTCGGCGCAATGGCCGTCCTGGGCGGCACCTATGTCGTGCTGCTGGTCGCGATGGTGGCCGCCGACCTCCTCTACACGACACCGGGCCACCTCTGGCGGGCCCTGGGCTCGCCGGAGATCCGCTACGCGATCCGCCTGAGCCTGCTGAGCTGCACCCTGACGACCCTGCTGTCGCTCTGGGTGGCCGTGCCCATCGGCTACCTGCTGTCCCGCTTCGACTTTCCGGGGAGGCCCCTGCTCGACGCGCTGCTGGACATCCCCATCGTGCTGCCGCCGCTGGTCATCGGGCTGAGCCTGCTCATCCTCTTCCAGACCGCCCCGCTCCGGGCGCTGGAGCGGGTCTTCCCGGTCACCTACGCCGTGCCTTCGGTCATCCTCGCCCAGTTCATGGTGGCCTGCGCCTTCGCGGTGCGCACGATGCGCAACACCTTCGCCCAGATCAACCCCCGCCAGGAACAGGTGGCCCTGACGCTGGGTTGCAGCCGCTCGCAGGCCTTTTGGCGGGTGGTGCTGCCCTCGGCGAAGTCGGGCGTGCTGACGGCGGCCACGCTCGCGTGGGCGCGCGCCCTCGGGGAGTTCGGGCCGATCCTGGTGTTCTCCGGGGCCACGCGCCTCAAGACCGAGGTGCTGCCCACCACCGTCTTCCTGGAGTTGTCCGTTGGCCGGCTGGAGGCCGCCGTGGCGGTGTCGCTGCTGATGATGGCCTCGGCCGTCGTGGCGTTGCTGCTGGTCCGGTCCTGGGGCGGGGGCGGACTGCCGGGCCCGGGAGGCGGGGGTGTCGGATGATCCGCCTGGACCGCATCACCCTCCGGGCGGGCACCTTCCACCTGCGCGAGCTCTCGCTGGAGATCCCGGCGGGCAGCCACACCGTGCTGATGGGCCGCACCGGTTCGGGCAAGACCACGCTGCTGGAGGGGATATGCGGCCTGCGGCCTGTCCTCACGGGTTCGGTCCGGATCGGCGGCCGCGACGTCACGCACCTTCCCCCCGGCGAGCGCGGCATCGGCCTCGTGCCGCAGGATGGAGCGCTCTTCGACCACCTCACCGTACGGCAGCACCTCGGGTTCGCCCTGGAGGTCCGGGGCTGGTCCGCCGAACGCCGCGAGGCCCGGGTCCGCGAGCTGGCCGACTGGCTGCACCTTGGCCCGCTGCTCGAGCGTCTACCGGCCGGGCTCAGCGGGGGCGAGCGCCAGCGCGTGGCGCTGGGCCGGGCCCTGTCGTTCGAGCCGGCGGTGCTCTGCCTCGACGAGCCCCTCTCGGCGCTGGACGACGAGACCCGGCAGGGGATCCTCGGGCTGTTGTCCGGGCTCCGGTCCCGGGCCGCGATCACCACCCTGCATATCACCCACAACCGGTCCGAGGCCGAGCAACTGGCCGACCGGATCCTCCACCTGCGCGATGGACGTCTCGAATCCTGAATCCACGCCGGCGGCCGCCCCGGCCGATCCCGGGCCCGAGCTGAGCGCCGACGAGCGGGAGGCCTACGCCTGGCAGCTCCCGGTCGGCGGGTTCGGCGAGGCGGCGCAGCGGCGTCTCAAGGGCGCCTCGGTGCTGGTCTCCCGCGTGGGCGGGCTTGGCGGCATGGTGGCCTTCGAGCTGGCGGCCGCCGGGGTCGGCCGGCTGGTCCTGGCCCACGGCGGCAACCTCCGGGCCGACGACCTGAACCGCCAGTTGCTGATGACCCACGACCACGTCGGCAAGCCGAGGATCGAGAGTGCGGTGGCCCGCCTGAGGGCCTTGAATCCGCGCGTTGACCTCGTGGCCGAGCCGGCCAACGTCGGCGGGGACAACGCCGCCCGGCTCGTGGCCATGGCCGACGTCGTGGTCGATTGCGCCCCGCTCTTCGAGGAGCGCTACCTGCTCAACCGTGAGGCGATGCGCCAGGGCCGGCCGATGGTCGAGGCGGCGATCTATGACCTGGAGTTCCACCTCACCACCTTCCTGCCCGGCCGGACGGGATGCCTGCGCTGCCTCTACCCCCAGCCCAGCGCGACCTGGACCCGGAGATTCCCGGTGCTCGGCGCCGTGTCCGGCGCGGCCGGGTCGATGGCGGCGCTGGAGGCGATCAAGGTGATCACCGGGTTCGCGCCCCCGCTGGCCGGGTGGCTCCTCGCCATGGACCTCCGCAGCCACCGGACCAGCCGCCTGGCGGTGCGTCGCCTCCCGGGTTGCCCGGATTGCGCCCGTTCGTCTGGAGATCCCATGCCATGACCCGCCGCCCACCCCGTCTTCCTTCGCGCCCGCTGCTCCGCCTCGGCTGGCTGGCCTGCCTCCTGGCCGTCTCGGCCTGGGCCTGCCGCTACTCGGTCCGCGACACCGGGTTCGTCGACCTCGGGCTCGAATCCTACCGGCTGCGCTGGGTTCCCAACCCGGCCTTGTCCGCCGACGCCATCGCGACCGTCCGGGCCCGGGCGTCGGGCCTGCTGCGGGAATCGAACCTGGTCTGGGACGACGGATCCGACCCCGGGATGGCGCCCTCCGGGCCCGGCCTGGTCCTGCGGGATGCCGAGGGGCGCCCGCTCGGGCTGCCGATCCCCGTGGCGACCGATCCGGAGGCCGTGCTGCGCTCGATCGAGGCGGCGGCCACCTCGCCGCTGCGCGAGAGGCTCTACCGCGAGTGCCTGGGCGCCTACGCGGTGCTGCTGCTGGTCGAGGGCGCCGACGTGGCGGCCAACCAGCGGGTGGCTCGCGATGCCGACGCCGCGATCGCCGCGATCACCCGCCTGCTGCCGACCCTGCCCAAGCCCGTCGACTCGCCGCCCCGCCTGCTGACCCTGCCGCAGGACCGGCAGCGGGCCGAGCCGGTGGTGCTGTGGGGTCTGGGCCTGGATCCGGCCCCGGCCGACGCCCCCCGGGTGGCCATCGTGTTCGGTCGGGGCCGACGCCTGGGCGCGCCGCTCGAGGGACCGCTGGTCACCCAGACCGCGTTGCGCGACCGGCTCCTGCTCATCGGGCAGGATTGCGAGTGCGACCTGGACCGGGCCTGGCTGCGCGGGCCGCTCCTGCCCGGACGCTGGGATCGCGACCTGCAGCAGGCCGCGCTGGGCGCACTGGGATTCGATCCGGGCAACCCCATGGTGCGCGCGGAGATCAGCCGCATCGTGGAGCGTGGCCCGCAGAACCCTGGGCGTCGCCGGCCGCCCTCGGCGGGCACGTCGCTGGGGTATTCCGAAGAATCGGTCGAGGCGCCGGACGTCGTCGTCGGGGACGCGACCGAACCGGAGGCTTCCGGGACCGAGGCCGTCCCGACGCCAACGTCCGCGACGGCGGCCCGGGAAACCACCCAGGATGCCGGCAACGCCGCCGGGGCGGGGCGGGGGCTCTGGCTGGCCCTCGGGGGCGGGGCGGTGGTCGTGCTGGCCTCCGGCCTCGGGCTCTGGTTCCGTGCCGCACGACGATGAATCCCACCCTGCACCACATCCTGCGCGAGGGCTGGCATTCCCGGCTCAACACCTCGCTGGGGCTTCTGGCGTTGACCGGTGCGGTGGCCCTGCTGACGGCCGTGAGCCTGCTCACCGCGGCGGCCGAGCGGGAGACCCGGCGGGTGGTCCGCGACCTCGGCTTCAACCTGCGCATCCTCGCCCGGGAGACCGATCCGGAGCGGTTCTTCCTCGATGGCCACCCGGAGAGCACGCTGCCCGCCGACGCGGTCACCCGGTTGGCGGCGGGGGCGGGCACCTTCATCACCTTCAACCACCTCACGCCGGTGCTGGAACGCCGGACCCGGATCGCGGGCCATGAATGCCTGCTGACGGGTCTTGGCGACACGGTGGTCGGCCCGGGCGAGACGAAGCAGCCCATGGGCTTCCGGATCGCCCCGGGCACGGCGCAGGTGGGCAGCGTCCTGGCCGAACGGTTGGGGCTGAGGACCGGGTCCTCCCTGGAGGTCGGCGGACGTTCGCTGCGGGTGGAGCGGGTGCTGGTCGAGGCCGGCACCGACGAGGATGTGCGGGTCTACACCTCCCTGGGCGACGCCCAGGCGATCCTCGGGCTGCCGGGGCGCATCAGCGAGATCAAGGCCATCGACTGCTTGTGCCTCACGGCCGATCAGGATCCCCTACCGAAGATTCGCGAGGCCCTGGTTCGCCTGCTGCCCGAGGCCCGGGTCATCCAGATGCGCACCCTGGCCGATGCCCGCGCCAAGCAACGGCAGGCGTCGGAGCGGGTGAGCGCCTTCGCGGTGCCGACCACCCTGCTGGTCGCCGCGGTGTGGATGGTCGTGCTGATGGTGCAGAACGTGCGTCAGCGCCGCGCCGAGATCGGCCTCTGGCGGGCACTGGGCACCGGGTCGGGCCGGATCGCCGCGCTCTTCCTCGGCAAGGCGGCCGTGCTCGGCGGGCTCGGCGGCCTGTGCGGCTGGGCCCTCGGGACCGCCATCGCGCTCCGGTGGGGTCCCGGGCTGTTCCCGGTGACGGCGGCGTCGCTCAGGCCCGACGCGTCGCTGCTCCTGCCCGCCCTCGGCCTGACCCCGTTCTTCGCGGCTGTGGCGACGTTCCTGCCGGCGATGATGGCGGTGGCCCAGGATCCGGCCGAGACCCTCCGCAGCGATTCCTGATCCCATGACCTCCCCCCTCCTCGAGGCCTCGGACCTCACCCGCAACCACGCCACCCGGCCCGGCGCGGTGGCCGGGGTCGTGGGCCTGTCGCTGCGGGTCGGGCGCGGCGAGTTCGTGGTGATCGGCGGGCCCAGCGGCTCGGGCAAGAGCACGCTGCTGCTTCTGCTCGGCGCGCTCCTGCGGCCGCAATCCGGAACCCTGCGCATCGGCGGCGTGGACCTCCATGCCCTCGACGCGGCCGGCCGTTCCCTCTTCCGGGCACGCCAGGTGGGCTTCGTCTTCCAGATGTTCCACCTGCTCCCCTACCTGGGCGTCCGGGACAACGTGCTGGCCGGCCTGCCTCCGGGTGCGTCGCGGTCCGGGACCGAGGCCGACGGCTGGATCGAGGCGCTTGGCCTGTCCGACCGGCGGGATGCGGCGCCGGCCACCCTGAGCGTCGGCGAGCGGCAGCGGGTCGCCCTGGCGCGGGCACTGGTCAAGCGGCCTCCGCTCCTGCTGGCCGACGAGCCCACCGGCAACCTCGATCCCGACAACACCTCGCGGGTGCTCGACCACCTGGACCGCTACCGTCGATCCGGCGGCACCGTGGTGCTGGTGACCCATGGCTCCGAGGCCGACCGGTTCGCCACGCAGCGATTGCACCTCGAGGCCGGCCGCTGGGCCGGTCCTCCGTTCTTCCCGCCGATTCCGCCATCGACCCCGTCTTCCCTGCCATGAAGCCCACCCGAACCGTCGCCCGCCTTCGCACACGTTCCGCCGGCCTTCCCGCCGCCGGCGGGTCCCGGGGGCCCGCCCAGATCCTGCGCATCGCCCTGGGGTTGGGACTGGCCGCGGGCGTCGCCGCCGCCATCGGGCCCGCCCGGGCCGCCGACTGGCCGACCTATCGCGGCGACTACGCCCGGAGCGGCGTGTCCACCCAGGGTCTCGCGGCTCCACCGGTGGTCTCGTGGACCTGGCGCTCGAAGCATCCGCCGCAGCCCGCCTGGCAGGGCGAGGCCAAGTGGGACGGATGGAACAAGGTCTTCGACATGAAGCCCCGTCAGGCCTTCGACCGGGCCTTCCATGTCGTCGTGTCCGGTCGCCGGGCCTACTTCGGGTCGTCGGCCGACGACCAGGTGCGCTGCCTCGACACGCGATCGGGGGCCGTGCTGTGGACCTTCTTCACCGAGGGACCGGTGCGTCTGGCTCCGACCGTCGACGGGGACCGGATCTACTTCGGCTCGGACGACGGCTGCGTCTACTGCCTGGACGCGGCGGATGGCCGGCTGGTCTGGAAGACCCGGGTCGTGCCCGGGGATCGGCGCATCCCCGGCAACGGCCGGCTCATCTCGGCCTGGCCCGTGAGGACCTCGGTGGTGGTCCGGGACGGCCGGGTGCATGCGAGCGCCGGGATGTTCCCCGCCGAGGGGGTGCACCTGGTGGCCCTCGATGCCGGAACCGGCGCGGCCGTGTGGCGGCAGGTCCAGAACGACCTGCCGGCGCAGGGTTACCTGCTGGCCTCGCGCAACCGCCTCTATGTGCCCGCCGGTCGCAACAACCCGGCGGTGTGCGATATCGCCACGGGCCGGCGGGTGCGCGTGGTCGAGGGGGCCGGCGGAACCTACGCCCTGCTCACCGACGACCTCCTGGTCTTCGGCCCTGGCAAGACCGGCCAGCTCGGCGCCGTGGAGGACGGGAAGTCCGACCAGCTCGCGACCTTCCAGGGCAACCACATGATCGTGACCGGCGACCGGTCCTACCTGCACTCGGATACGGAAATCAGCGCCCTCGATCGCGGCCGGTACCTGCAACTGGCCCGGGAGCGCAAGTCCATCTCGGGGCGGCAGGCGGCCTTGGCCAAGAAGGCCAAGGCGCTGGCCGGAAAGTCGGGCACCGAGGCCGAACGCGAGGACCTCAAGCGGCAATTGGCCGAACTGGGCCAACGGCTGGACGAGACCACCCGCGCCATGGACCAGTGCCTCCTCTGGAAGGTGCCCTCGACCTGGCCGTTCGGGGTGATCCTCGCCGGCGACACGCTGGTCCTCGGCGGCTCCGGCGAGGTGGCCGGAATGCCCGCGGCCTCCGGCAAGGTGGGCTGGAAGCTGCCGGTCCCGGGCATCGCCTACGGCCTGGCCGCAGCCGACGACGCCGTCTTCGTGAGCACCGACCAGGGGGCCATCCTGTGCCTCCGGGCCCCCAGCGGCATCTCCACCCCGAACCCGTCCCAACCGTGAGCCGTCCCCTTGCCATGATCCCCTCCCTCCTGAACCGGGCGAGCCTCCTGCTCGCGATCGCGATGCTGGTCGGATCGTCATCCGGCGGGTTGCGTGCCGACGAGACCGGCCGCATCGCACGCTGGGTCTTCGCCCCGGAGTGGGCGCAGAACGCCGGCATGCGAGCACCGGTCGGCAAGGAATTGACCTTCGTCGGCCGTCCGAGGCTGGTGAAGGACCCCGGACCGCCACGCATCGAACTGCCCGGCCGCGAGGAGCGCCTCGTGGTGTCCCAGGCGCCGGATCGGGCCCTGCTGCCCGAGCGGGAGATCACCGCCGAGGCATGGGTCCGGGTGGACCAGATCACGCCGTGGGGCGGCTTCCTCGGCCAGGTGCAGGACAATGGCGACTTCGAGCGTGGCTGGGTGCTGGGCTTCGTCGATTCCCGTTTCTCCTTCGCGCTGGTCTCCGAGGCCGCCGGACGCCTGACCTACCTGACCGCTCCCACCCCGTTCCAGACCAACCGCTGGTACCATGTGGCCGGCGTGTACGACGGGACCGAGATGCGCCTCGTGGTCGACGGGGCGGTGGTGGCCACCTCCCGCGACCAGTCCGGTCCGATCCGCTACGCGCCCTCCGGCCCGATGGTGGTCGGAGCCTACCAGGACGACGACGAACACTTCCGCCTCGCCGGCGCGCTCCATGAGGTGGGGCTGTTCCGGCGCGCGCTGGAGACCCGGGAACTGTCGGCCCACCACGAGGCCAGGAGGCGTCTCTTCCCGGAGCCGGCCCCCGAGCCGATCTTCGCCCGGGCGGACTACGGGCCGTTCGTCGACTGGGTGGACCGCGCCAGCGCCGACGTCGTGTGGGAGACGCTGGTCGAGGAACCCACGATCCTCGAGATGGAAATGCCCGATGGCGGCCTGCGGCGGTGGACCGGCGAGGCCGGACGTCGGCATTCGGTGCGCCTGACGGGCCTGCTGCCCGACCGCGAATACCATTACCGCCTGGTCTTCACCGACCGTGGAGGCCGGCCGGTCACCAGCCGTCGCCACCTCTTCGACACCTCGTTCTACTACCGGCCGGCCCAACCACCGGCCGCGCCGGAGACCCCGGCGGCCTCCCAGGCGGCCGGCATCCTGCGCGCCTCGGGCGTGCGACAGGGCTACGCGCTGGTCGCCGGGGCGACCGACGCCGACCTGGCCATCGAACTGGTCCAGCAGAGCGACCTCGACGTGGTGGTCATCGAGGCCGAGGAGGGCCGCGTCCAGCGGTTGCGTCGCCGCCTCGATGACGCCGGGGTCCACGGCGTCCGCGCGACGGTGGTGCGGCCCGAGTCCGCGCAACTGCCCTTCGGGGCGTTGACTGCCAACCTCCTGATCCTGGCCTCCGGCACGCCACCGGCGATCCCCGCCGCGGAGTGGCACCGGGTGCTTCGGCCGGCCGGCGGCGCCCTCCTGGCCGAGGTGCCCGAAGACAAGGCCGCCGACTGGACCCGCTGGCTGGCCGGTTCCCCCCTGGCGGGCTGGAGCGCTGTGCCGGCCGGCGCGGAGGGTCCGGGGACCGGATGGCGGCGGTGGGTCCGCGGACGCCTCGAAGGGGCCGGCGACTGGGCGCATCAGTACGGTCGGGCCGACAATTCCTCCAGCAGCCTCGACGACCTCGTCCGGGGCGACCTCCAGGTGGCGTGGTGGGGGGATCCGGGCCCTCGGCCGATGCCCGACCGGGGCAACCGCAATCCGGCCCCGTTGAGCGTCGACGGGCGCCTGCTCATCCAGGGTGACCGGATCCTCTTCGGTCTCGATGCCTACAACGGGGCCATCCTGTGGTCCTTCTCCTGCCCGGAGGTCCGGCGGGCCAACGTCACCCGCGACTGCTCCAACATGTCGGCCGCCGGGGACCGGCTCTTCGTGGCCCACGGCCGGCACTGCCTGGGCATCGACGCGCAGACCGGCGCGCGGTCCCGGCGCTACTCGGTTCCCGCCGCCGGCGAGGAGGCCCGGGAATGGGGCTACGTGGCGGCGGAGGCTGGGCTGCTCCTCGGAAGCCGCGTGAAGCCCGGGTCGGCCTACCTCGGCGACGACGGGGAATGGTACGAGGAGTACGCCGCCGACCAGGTCGCCCGCGTGACCAGCGACCTGCTCTTCGCCATCGACCCGGCCACCGGCGGCACCCTGTGGCAGCATTCCGGAGGGGCGGTGCTCAACTCCACGATCACCCTGGGCGACGGCATGATGTTCTTCCTCGAGAGCCGCAACCCGGCGGCCATTGCGGCTCCGTCCTCGCGCCAGAGCCCCGAGGCCCTGTCCGATCAGTGGTTGGTGGCCCTCGACCTGAAGACCGGCAGGAGACTCTGGCAGAAGCAGCACGACTTCAGCGCCCTCAAGTTCATGACCTACCTGGTCCATGGAGGGAACACCGTGGTGGTGACCGGCACCGACGCCTCGAAGAACTTCCACACCTTCGCCTTCAACGCGCCCTCGCCCCGGGGCAACCAGGACTCCGGCGACGACATCATCGGCGCCATCGGCGGGCGCCTGCTCTGGTCCGAGTCGCACAAGGAGGACAAGGGCCACCACAGCGGCCACCTTCAGCATCCGGTGGTCATCGGCGACACCTATTATTCCGACCAGCGGTCCTTCAAGCTCACCTCCGGGGAACTCGTCCGCAAGGACCTGCCCGAGCGCCGGGGCTGCGGGGTGATGTCGGCCGGCCGGCACGCCATCTTCTTCCGGCACCACTTCCACGGCATGTGGGACCTCGAGTCGGACAAGCGCACGCAGTTCGAGGGCATCCGGTCGGGTTGCTGGCTGAGCATGATCCCCGCCGGCGGCATGCTCCTGGCGCCCGAGACCAGCGCGGGCTGCTCCTGCACCCATGCGATCCAGACCTCCATTGGCTACCTCCCGAAGGCCCTGGCCGGAGGGCGGTAGCGGGACTTGGGGTCAGATCAGGAAAGGCCCGCCGGGGGTGCGTCCCGGTGGTCCCGGTAGACGTCCATGACGATGGCCTCCTTGGCCTTCCACACCAGCGCCATCGTCAGGGCCACCGGGGGCAGCCCGAGCGAAACGATGAGCGAGACCCGGGCCTGTTCGAGCAGATCGAGCAGGTCCCCGCCCCCGGCCGGCGTCAGCGGGAAATCCCGCGCCAGTGTCCAGGCGGCGGCGAAGATCAACAGCGTGCCCAGCAGGCCCCCGTTGACGCCGGTGAAGAGGCGGATGTCCGACCGGAGGGTCTCGTCCGGCAGCAGGGCGGCCAGGCGCCGCAGCGACTGGTTGAGGGCCAGCAGGAAGATCATCGCGGAGAAGAGCATCAGCAGCAGGCTCGCCCCGAAGAAGGCCACCTCGGGCCGACGGCTCCACCACCAGGTGAAGGGCGAGAGCGCGAGGTTGAGCAACGCCAGCAGTTCTGCCCGCCGCACCGACTGCACCCAGACCCGTTCGCGGGGTCGGAAGCCTTCGAGTTGGCGGAGGCCGAACCACACCAGGCCGCACGAGGCCACCGGCAGGCCAAGGCCCCATTGGGACCAGAGGTCGCCCAGGGCCGTCCGGGTGCAGGCCAGCAGCGCCAGGGGCAGGCCCCAGAACAGCGCGGAGAGCCCGCGCACGACGCGCGAGAGCGAGGGCAGCAAAGAGTCCTGGTTCACGGTGGGCCCACCCATGGACGACCGGTCCCGCCGCCGCAAGCAGGAACCTTGCCTGATGGCGGTCCGGGGACGGTGGTCGTTCGAAACAAAAAGACCGGCCGATCAGGGCCGGTCTTTGTTGAAAAACTGGAGCGAGTGAAGGGATTCGAACCCTCGACATTCACCTTGGCAAGGTGACGCTCTACCAGACTGAGCTACACTCGCGAGCGCAGGAAGATCGTGCGACAAGACCCGCCTGCTTGGCAAGCGCTCTTTTGAGAACCTGTCGGCTGAATCGCAGCGCCTCTCCCAAGGCCGGGCGGCGCGTGGGCCGGGCGGGATGGAGGCAGGACCGAGACGCGACGGCGGGGGCGCCAAGGAGGGTTTGTCCCGCAGGCCGCTATGGCGACACCACCCGGTAGAACCGCTGGGCGTTGGTCGTCGTGAGGTCGCGGAACTGCCCGAAGCCCGGTCCGCCCGCCTCGGTGCCCGGCTCGGCCGGGAAGTCGAGCAGGTCGCGCCACGGCACGCCGGCGTCGCCGCCGAGCGCCTCACGGAACTGCAGTCGGTACGCGCGTCCGCCGCGCCTGGGAAATCGCAGCACCGGGTTGCCGTCGAAGGGCGCGGGCAGCGCCTCGAGGCCCGGGTGGTCGGCGGCGTCGCGGGGGCCCGTGCCGGCCAGGAACTCCTGCCGGTTGTCGGCCCCGTCGCCATCCGGGTCGCCGTCGGCCCGGGCCTGCAGGCCTCCGAAGAAGGTCCACTCCCAGAGATCCCCCAACCCGTCCGCGTCGCTGTCGGTCCCGGGCCCGACGTCCGAGGCGAGGTCCGGCTGGCCCGGCGATCCGTCGGGGCGGGCGCTGGCCACCCAGGCCTCGGGCGCGTCGATGGCGAAGGCCATCAGGGCCTCGGATTGCAGCACCATGCTGTGGCCGTCGCCGTCGGCCGGCGGCACCCACTGGTCGTTGGTCTCGAGATCGAACACCAGCGCGCCCCGGGGATCGAGCAGACGCAACCGTCCCCCGCCGTCGGAGAGTTGGCCGGAGTACTTGCCGAGGTGCTCGGCCATCGCGCCATGCCGGGCCCGGAAGGTGGAGTTGTCGCTGGCCAGCACGACCCGTCCGTTGGCGGGGAGGATGCGCGTGCCGTTGGTGGCGTTGAAGGTGAAGGTCACGTCGCCCTCAAGGCGGAAGCCGGTGAGGTCCAGGGATGCGCCCGAGGTGTTCTTCAGCTCGAGGAATTCGCTCTTGTCCGGATCGAAGGTCCGGTCGCCCCGCTGGTCGGAGGGATGGAAGTGGATCTCCGTCAAGGTCAGGGGCGGCGGCGAGGTCAGGAAGGTGCGGGTGACCGGGCCCGACCACGGCGTCGTGCTCGGCGGGCCGCCGGTCTGGCGTCGCGACGGGTCCAGCGTCCGGGCCACAAGCCGCACCGGCCCGGTCACCGGGATGGGCCCCGTGTACCGCAGGGCCGACGGCGAACGGTTCGAGATCCCCAGGGCGCGTGGATCGCTGCCGTCGAGGGTGTACCAGATCGCGGCGCTGGTGCTGGCGTTCGGCCCCGGGGACAGCGTCAGCATCGTGCCGGCGGCGACGAGTCCGGAGTCCAGCGAGGGCACCGGTGGCGGGGCCAGTTGCCGGTCCACGAAGTCCAGCCGGTTGGAAACCCACCGCTTCATCGCGTTCAGCTCCGCCTGGTAGCTGCCGCCCCGGCGCGGGATCTTCCAGCGCTGGAAATCGCGGCGCTCGGCCTGCCGGATCTCGTTGGCCAGGCGGTCCATGAGCATGCCGGTGTGGCGCAGCGACAATTGCCGTGTGCGCAGCTGCTGGAAGCGGTCCACCCAGCGCTGCCAGGCCTCGACGTCCTGGAAGAGCCGTCCGTACCAGCCCGAGAAGACCGGCCCGCAGGCCCAGGTGCGCGGATTGGCGTCACGGCCGTCGGTCGAGCCGAGGGCACGGTCGAAATCCCAATGCGGTCCGAAGACCAGCTTCTGGTTCCTCGGTTTGTGGAAGTAGGCGCTCAGGACCATCGTGTCCACGTTGCCCGAGAGGGTCTCGAGGATGTGGTAGTCGATGGCGCGCCCCATCTCGAGGAAGTTCTCGTAGCCGTTGGTCGGGTGTCGCCGGTTCTCCACGAGGAATCCCCGGCTCATGGCGTTGAGGTAGTCGGTGAGGTACTTCCGCTGGGGGGCCCGCTGGGCCAGCCTCAGCTCCTTCTCCTTCGGCGTGATCATCGCCACGGTCACGCCGCCCATGGCTAGGCCGGTGTCGCCCGGGTCGAGACGATCGATCTTCATCACGTAGGGCCCGGTGATGTCCGGGGGCGTGGAGTCCTCGGGCCGGACCTTCGGCCCGGGGATGCGCCGGGAGCCCACGCCGATCTTCTCGGTGAGCACGTAGAGCCCCTCGTACTGGTTGGTCGCCAGCGGACCCAGCCGGTTCATGAACACCTCGACAAACCGGGTGCGGGGCGAGTAGGCCCCGATGTCCCGGGCGAGCTGGTGCATGAACGGGTTGTGGATGCACACCGGCTCGAAGTTGTTCGGCGCATACAGCACCCACTCCGACTCCTCCGGCATGCCCAGCACCGGCAGCTCGAGGTCCTGGTTGAACTCGTCGATCCACTGCAGCGCGTACTGCTTCTTGGCCAGCCCGGCACTGCTGGATCCCCGGATCTTGATGCCGCCCCGGGCCCTGAAGTCCGGGGTGCCCGTGACCCGGGCGACGCCGTTGCGGGGCTCGAAGAGCGACAGGTCCACGAGGGTGTTCGCGCTCTCGTTGGGGGTCTTGCCGAAGGTGGTGATGACCAGCACCGGCAGGTCGGAGCGGAACTGCGGGATGTTGGGGTTCGCCACCGACTGGATCAGGTCGCCCCAGGCGTTGGTCCCCAGCACCGGCCCCGCCGCCGGGACGACCATCGGCGTGTAGGACTCGGTGCGCACCGGTCCCGGCAGGTGGTTGGTCCGGAATGCCCGGGCCCGGAGCATCACGGCGTTGTTGCTCTGCAGGACCAGCGGTGCGGTGTAGGTGAACCCGTTGGTCAGCGTGGGGATCCGGCCATCGAACGAGTAGCGGATCACCGCGCCGGGTGCCCGCTCCGCGAGCGTCAGTGCGAGGGTCAGGTTGAGCCGCGGGTCCGGCACCAGGCCGCCCGTCCGCGAGAAGACCACCGCCGGGGCGAAGCCCACCCCGGACGCGGCGTTGGGCGCGCCCGGCGTCGGGCTCGACAGGAAACCCGACTGCGACGGATCCCCCGGGGCGCGCCCGTACGACGTGTCCGCCGGCGTCGCCGGGAAGCGTGGGGCGAAGGCGTCGACCACGACCCCGTCGGGTGCGCTCAAGGCCAGATATTCGCCGTCGTTCTTGAGCTTGAAGTCGGTGTGCAGGCGGTTGGTCAGGCTCGTGCGGTCCTTGCCCGAGGCGAAGACCACCAGGAAGCCCCGGGCGGGCAGCGTGATGTCGGGGAAGGTCCACGGCGTGCGGTCGGTCGGGTCGTCGCTGAGGCCCCAGCCCGCCAGCGGGATGTCCCGGTCGGTGAGGTTCTGCAGCTCGATCCAGTCCTCGTTGTCGCCCTCCTCATCCCTCAGGCCCTTCAGGTTGTCGGGCACCACCTCGGAGAGGATCACCCCGCCGGGGCGCGGCGGCGGCAGCAGGTGGTACTCGACCGGGGCGGCCCCCGCGAAGGGGTTGGGCGTGTCGGCGAGGTCCCGGATGCCGGTGGAGACCGCCCACGACACGACGCTGGCGCCCAGGGGCAGGTCGGGCAGCGTGAAGACGTACACATCGGAGCTGACCTGCCGCACCGAGGTGGCGGACAGCCCGTTGACCCGCAGGTCCGCCGCGTCCACCCCGTCGACCGGCTCGCTGAAGTGCACCTCGAGCTGGCCGAGCCCGAGCACGAACCCGGGCTCCGGGAACACGGCCTCGACCGTCGGCGGAACGGTCTCCGCATCGGCCCGGGCCGGTCGCGGGAGAAGCCCGAACAGGCTGACGATCACGGACAGGAAGCGGCGGCAGGAAGGACTCATCGGGAGTGGCAAAAGCCTACCGGACCGACGGCCGGAGTCGAAGCCGGAGTTGGGCGGTCGATGGTCGGCGCGGCATGGTGGCGGGTGGCGAACCATCGGGAGGCGACGGGATGGGCAGGGGGGCATGGCCCACGGCGGCCTTCGGGAGCCGGGCCGTCCGGGCGGGTTGTCCGGACGGGGTTCCTGAGCCATGATCGGCCCATGTCGAAGTTTGTCGGTGTCGTGAGGATCGTGGTCGGGTTGGGGTTGGCCTTGGCCGGATCTCCGGCCCTGGGTCAGGACCGTCCGTCGTCCAAGGCGGCCCCGGTGCCGGTCCTGGCCTCGGAGTGGGGCGTGGGCCGGTGGATTCCGGACCTCGAGCTGCGGCCGGACTCCGGGCCGGCCTTCCGGTGGTCGGCCCGGTTCGGCGAGGCCCGCGCGGTGGTCGTCGCCGTCACCAGCACCACCTGCCCGGTCTCCGGCCGGTATAGCCCGACGCTGGCCGCCCTCGAGAAGGAGTTCGAGGCCCGGGGCGTGCGCTTCCTGTGGGTGGACCCGGTGGAGACCGACACCGCCGAATCGCTCGGCCGGTGGGCCCTGGAGCACGGCCTTCGCGGTCCATGGGTCCGGGACGCGGGAGGCGCCCTCTCGAAGGCGCTGGGGTTCCGGTCCACGGCCGAGGTCTTCGTGGTGGACGCCGCCCGCACGGTCCAGTACCGGGGCGCGGTGGACGACCAGTATGGTCCGGGGTTCTCCAAGGCCGCCCCGACCCGACGGCATCTGGTCGAGGCGCTGGAGGCGGTGCTCGCGGACCGTCCGGTCGAGACCTCCTGCACCACGGTGCCGGGTTGCGACCTCGAGTCCGCCGCGCCTGTCCCGGCAAGCGGTCCGGTGACCTACCATCCCCGAATCTCACGCATCCTCGGTCAATCCTGCGTGCCCTGCCACCGGGAGGGTGGCATTGGCCCGTTCGCGCTCACCTCCCTGGCGGAGGTCTCGGCGCATGCCGGCATGATCCGCCGTCAGGTCGCAGGAGGACTCATGCCGCCGTGGTTTGCCGCGCCCACGGCCCACGGCCCCAGCCCTTGGGCCAACGACCGCAGCCTGCCGGCGACCGACCGGGCCGACCTGCTGGCCTGGCTCGACCAGGGCCGGCCGGAGGGTGACCGCTCGCAGGCGCCGCGGCCCCGCACGCACCCCACCGGCTGGCAGTTCGGTGAGCCCGACGTGGTGCTCCGGATCCCCGACCCGGTCGATGTCGCCGCCTCGGGCGTGATGCCCTATGTCAACGTCGAGGTGCCGACCGGGTTCGACTCCGACCGCTGGGTGCAGGCCTGGGAGGTTCGTCCCACGGCCCGTGAGGTGGTGCACCATGTGCTGGTCTACGTGCTGCCCCCGGGCAAGGACGGCAAACCCGACCGGAACCGCCGCATCGACGGGGCCGGGCACTACCTGGCGGCCTATGCCCCGGGCTACCAGGCCGTGACGTATCCCGACGGCTGGGCCAAGCACATCCCCGCGGGCTCCACCCTGCGGTTCCAGTTGCACTACACCCCCAAGGGCAAGGCCACCCGCGACCAGAGCGCCCTGGGCCTGAGGTTCTCCAAGGCGCCGCCCCGGCATGAGGTGCGGGTCGGCGCGGTGGCCGCCCCGATCGACATCCCGCCGGGGGATCCCGACTTCCGCATCGAGGGCCGGCTGCCCGTGCCCAAGGCGGCCCGGCTCATGTCGTTCATGCCGCACATGCACCTGCGCGGCAAGGCCTACCGCTATGAGCTGGAGCGCCCGGGCGCCGCGCCCGTGACCCTGCTGGACGTGCCGCGGTACGACTTCAACTGGCAGCTGCTCTACCGCCTCTCCGAGCACGTCGACCTGCCCGCCGGCAGCGTGCTCAAGGGCATCGCCCGCTACGACAACAGCGCTGGCAATCCGGCCAACCCCGACCCGACGCGTCGGGTCCAGTGGGGCGAGCAGACCGACGAGGAGATGATGCTCGGCTACATCGAGTACTACCTGCCCGAGGTGCCGCCGGGCACGCCCGTCGACCTGCGCGCCTCGGGCTCCGGTGCCCGCCGCGGTGGGTCGCGGGCCTTCCAGGCGCTCGACCGCAACCGGGACGGCCGGATCACCCCGGACGAGTCGCCGTCGCCAGAGCAGTTCAAGGCGGCCGACGCGGACGGCAACGGCGAGGTCAGTCCCGACGAGTTGAGAAGCTTCCTGCGCTCGCGGGATCGTCGCGGCGGTTCCACGGCCTCCGGGGGCGCCGGCCCCGCCGCGGCTCCCTGAAGCCCGCCCAAGTGGCCGGCCTCGGGCGGGGTGCCTGTGACCTCGGGCGGGGTGACCTTCGGGAAGACCGTTTCCTCCGGCGACAACGGTTGTCCGAGCGGCTGATCGGTGGGATCCTTGAACGGAGATCTACCATGGGGTCCGTCTTGCCATCCTCATCCGCCGATGTTCGGCCCCGGCACCCGTGGCGGGCAGGGTTCCCGGGTTCCCGGACGGGGGCGGCCCGGGTCGGTGTGATTCGGACCCTTGTGATTTGGACTGGGCTGATTCGGACGGCGTGGATCCTGGCGGGGGCGATCCTGTCCTGGTCTCCGGGCCAGACGGCTGAATCCGCCCCGACCAACGCCGCGGTGTCGGCACCCTCCACGGCCTCCGGCACGGAGCGTTCCCCGCTGATGGAACGGGCCCGCGCCCATTGGGCGTTCCAGCGATTGTCCCCGTCGAGCCCACCGGTATCCCCGGGCGCGTCCCGTGCTCCAGAGGCCACCCCGGTGGATCGTTTCCTGTGGGCCGCGCTGTCGGCGCGGGGCCTGGGCCTGGGCCCGCTAGCCGATCCCGCGACGCGCCTGCGCCGGCTGGCCCTCGGGGTCACCGGCCTGCCGCCGACGCCCGAGGAGATCGAGGCCTTCTCCGCCGACGTCCGCCGGGATCCGGCCGCCGCGGACCGATGGCTGGAGCGTTTCCTGGGCCGGCCGGCCTACGCCGAACGCTGGGCGCAGCACTGGCTGGACGCCTCCGGATACGCCGACTCGAACGGCTACTTCAACGCCGATTCCGACCGTCCGCTGGCCCACCGCTACCGCGACCGCGTGATCGCGTCGGTCCGTCGAGACCAGCCCTTCGACCAGTGGGTCCGCGAGCAGTTGGCCGGGGACGAGTTGGCCGGATGGAAGCCCGGCGATCCGGTCACGCCGGAGATCCGTGGCCTGCTCGAGGCCACGCATTTCCTGCGCAACGGCCAGGACGGCAGCGGCGAGTCCGACGGCAATCCCGACGAGGTCCGGGCCGACCGGTACTACGCGCTGGAGGCCTGCCAGCAGATCATCGGCTCGAGCCTGCTCGGCCTGACCGTGCAGTGCGCCAAGTGCCACGACCACAAGTTCGAGCCCTTCACGCAGCGCGACTACTACGCCCTGCAGGCCTTCTTCCATCCGGCCTACCCCATCGACGACTGGGTGAAGCCCAACGACCGGGTGGTGGAGGCGCCGCTGGAGGGCGAGCGCGAGGCGTGGCAGGTGGCCGAACAGCGATGGGCCGAAGGCGAAGCCCGGGCGCGTGCCGACCTCACCGGCTGGCTGGCCGCGAACCGGCCGCCGATCGAGCCCCGGTGGGAGGACCGCTTCGACGCGCCCGCCGGGCTGGCGGCCCGGTGGTCCGACACGGCCCCGGGCGACGACCGGCCCGCAGGGTCGCCGCCGGTCGTGCTCGGTGGCTCGACCGGTCCGGCGGCCCGGGTCCAGGACGGGGTCCTGCAACTCATCGAGGGCGGCGGCCCCGGGGACCGCTGGCTTTGCACCCGGGAGTCCTTCGGGTGGCGGCCGCCGGAGGTCGGGGGCTGGATCCAGGTCGGTTTCGACCTCGTGGCGCTCCAGGTGGGCGATGCCGGCGGCGAGGCCGCGCGGATCGGCTACGTGCTCGCCGCCCGCGATTTCTCCGACTCCGGCCCGGTGGCCGGAGGCAACCTGCTCATCGACGGCAATCCGGGCGGTCCCAGCGCGGTACATCTCGACTATCCGGGACCGGATTCGAAGTCCCTGGGAGCCATCGGGGGGCAGGGCTACCGGGCCGGCCGCCGGTATGGCGTGCGCATCACCCGCCTCGAGCAGGACCGGTTCGCCCTCCAGCACCAGGTGGACGGGCTTCCCGATGGCAAGCCATTGACCCTGTCGGCGGCCGACCTGCCCGACGGCGGCTTCGCCTTCGAGTTCTGCTGCGGACGCAGTTTCCAGGTGGACCAGGTGCGCGTGGAGACCTCGCCGCGCCCGGGCACGGCGGAGGGCGAGGCCTGGAAGGTGCACGAGCAGGCGCTGGCGGCGGAGGTGTGTCGCCGGGACGAGCGGTTGGCCGTGCTCCAGGCCCAGCGGCTGCCCCGGCCGGGGCGGGTCGCCTGGGTCAGCGACGTGCGACCGACGCCGGGGCCCGTGCCCCTGCTGCTGCGCGGCAATCCCAAGACGCCGGGCGAGGCGGTCCCGCCGGCCTTCCCGGCCTTCCTCGGGCAGGGCCCGGAGACCCATCCGGTCGCCATGCCGACGCCCGGGGGACGCTCCAGCGGCCGTCGGCTGGCCTGGGCGCATTGGCTGACGGCCCCAGGCAGCCCGCAGGCGGCGCTCCTGGGGCGGGTGACCGTCAACCGGGTCTGGCAGCAGTGCTGGGGCACGGGCCTCGTCGAGACCCCGGACAACCTCGGCCTGAGCGGCGCGGCGCCTTCGCATCCGGAACTGCTCGACTGGCTCGCCGCCGACTTCATCGACTCCGGCTGGAGCCTCCGCCACCTCCTCCGGCGGATCCTGGGATCGCACGCGTTCCACCAGTCGAGCGCGCCGCGGGCCGACGGCCTGGCGGTCGATCCATCCAACCGCGGCCTGTGGCGATATCCCGTGCACCGGCTCGATGCCGAGGCCCTGCGCGACCTGATGCTCGCCGCGGCCGGGGTGCTCGACCCGAAGTCGGGCGGCCCCTATGTGACTACCCCACGCAACGGGGAGGGGGAGGTCCTCGTCGACGAATCCGTCCCGGGAGCCCGCGCGCGGTCGCTCTTCCTGCAACGCCGGCGCACCCAGGTGCCGACGCTCCTGGCGAACTTCGACGCGCCCTCCGTGGTGTTCAACTGCACCCGGCGGGCCCGCACCACCATGCCGTTGCAGGCCCTGAGCCTGCTCAACTCCGACTTCACCCTCCGGCGTTCCGGGGAGATGGCCCGACGCCTGGAGCGCGAGTCCGGCCCCGGGGAGGGCGCGAGGGTGCGCAGGGCCTTCCTGCTGGCCTGCGGCCGTGAACCCGACCCGGTCGAGGCCGCCGCCTCGCTCGACTTCCTGGCGCGCCAGCGCGGCCTCCACGCCACCGACGCCGATCCCGCGTACCGCGCCCTGGCCGATCTCTGCCAGTCGCTGCTGGCCCTCAACGACTGCCTCTACCTGCGATGACCCCGATGCACGACGCCCTCTCCCGTCGCGGATTTCTCGAACGCTCGGCCGGCAACCTCGGCCTGCTGGCCCTCGGGCACCTGTTGGCCTCGGGGCGTCCGGCCGCAGCCGGTTCTGCCGGCCGGATCGTCCCGGGCGGTGCCGTGCCGACGGCGCACCGCCGACCGAAGGCCCGTGCCGTGATCAGCCTCTTCCAGCATGGCGGTCCCAGCCAGATGGACCTCTTCGATCCTAAGCCCGCGCTGAACCGTTGGGATGGCAAGCCCTACCCGGGCGGCGACCTGGAGGTCCACTTCAACCAGCAGGCCGGCAACGTGCTGGGCGCGCCCTTCGCATTCCGGCCGCGCGGGCAGTGCGGCATGGAGCTCTCCGAACTCCTGCCGCACACCGGCTCCATCGCCGACGACATCACGCTGGTCCGCTCCATGACCACGGGCTCGGTCGACCACGAGTCGGCGCTGCGCATCCTGCACACCGGGCGCTTCCTCGCGGGCCTGCCGACCCTGGGCTCGTGGGTGCTCTACGGGCTGGGCTCGGAGAACGAGAACCTGCCGGCCTATGTGGTCCTCGCCGACCCCGGCGGCCTGCCGGTCGACGGCGAACGCAACTGGTCCTCGGGTTTCCTCCCGGCGGTGTACCAGGGAACGCCCTTCCGCAGCGGCAAGACCCCGGTCTTCCACCTGCAGACGCCGACCGGCATTCCGGCCGACGCCCGCCGCAACCAGCTCGACTTCCTGGCCCGCCTCGGCCGGCACCAGGCGGCGCTCCACGCCCCGGACAACTCCGAGTGGCAGGCGCGCATCGCCCAGTTCGAGACCGCCGCGCGGATGCAGGGCGCCGTGCCCGAGGTGATGGACCTGTCGGGCGAATCGGCCGCCACGCGCCGGCTCTACGGCCTCGACCACCCGGTGACGGCCGAATACGGGCGCCGGTGCCTTATCGCGCGGCGCCTCGTCGAGCGCGGGGTCCGCTTCGTGCAGTTGTTCCTGAGTGGCCAACCCTGGGACACCCATGACAAGAACGCCGAGCGCCTCAAGGGCCTGTGTGCCATGACCGACCAGCCCAGCGCGGCGCTGGTGCAGGACCTCAAGGCCCGCGGATTGCTCGAGGACACCATCGTGCTCTGGACCGGCGAGTTCGGCCGGTTGCCGATCTCACAGGGCAAGGACGGCCGAGACCACAACCGTCACGCCTTCTCGCTGTGGGTTGCCGGGGGCGGCTTCAAGGCGGGCCATGTCCACGGGGCCACCGACGAGTTCGGCTACCAGTCCGTGCAGGATGTCGTCAGCGTGCACGACTTCCATGCCACCCTCCTCGGGCAGTTGGGGCTCGATCACACCGCGCTGCATTTCCCCCACGAGGGACGCGAGGCCAGCCTGACCGATGCCGAGGTCACCGGAGCCCGGCCTGTGCCCGCGCTGCTGGCCTGACCGTCGGAGACCGGGCCCATGGGCCGAAGGTCCCGCGTTGCGGTGCGGCCCCCGGGCCGTACCATGAGGCCCGCATGTCGTACGAATCGTTCCGCGACTGGGTGGAGGCGCTGGATCGGGCGGGGGAGCTCCTCCGCATCCCGCACCCGGTGGCCACCGAGTTGGAGATCACGGAGATCGCCGACCGCGAGATGAAGAAGCCCGATGGCGGCAAGGCGTTGCTCTTCGAGAAGCCGACCGTCCGCGGCGTGGTCTCCCCGTTCCCGGTCGCCATCAACACGCTGGGCTCCTGGAAGCGCATGGCCCTGAGCATGGAGGCGGCGTCGGTCGATGCCGTGGCCGCCGACCTCGGTGGGCTCATGAAGGCCCGTCCGCCAGCCTCGCTCAAGGAGGCCCTGAGGCTCCTGTCGCTGGGCTTGGACCTGCGACATGCCAAGCCCAAGACAGTGAAGAGCGGTCCGTGCAAGGAGGTCATCCACCGTTTCGACGTGCCGGCCCATCGCACGGAACCCTGGCCGGCGGCCCCCGATTGGCGGCAGGGCACCGACCCGCACCCGCCCACGCTGGCCGATCTGCCCATCCTCAAGTGCTGGCCCCTCGACGGCGGGCGCTTCGTCACGCTGCCCTGCGTGGTCACCCAGGATCCCGACACCGGCGCCCGGAACCTGGGCATGTACCGCATCCAGGTGTACGACGAGCGGACCACGGGTGTTCACTGGCAGCTGCAGAAGGTCGCCGCCCGCCACGGACGCCGCTACTACGAGACCGGCCAGCGCATGCCCGTGGCAATCTTCCTCGGGGGCGACCCCATGTTCCCCTTCGCCGCCACGGCCCCATTGCCCGATGGCCTCGACGAGTTCCTCCTGGCCGGCTACCTGCGCAAGAAGGCCGTGGAACTGGTGAAGTGCGAGACCAACGACCTCGAGGTGCCGGCCAACGCCGACGTCGTGATCGAGGGCTACGTGGATCCGACCGAGCCCCTGCGGATGGAGGGGCCCTTCGGCGACCATACCGGCTACTACACGCTGCCCGAGCCCTATCCGGTGTTCCACGTCACGGCCATCACCCACCGCCGCGACGCGGTGTATCCGGCCACCATCGTGGGCATTCCGCCGATGGAGGACTTCTACATCGGGGCCGCGTCGGTGAAGCTCTTCCTGCCGATCTTCCAGATGAACTTCCCGGAGATTGTGGACATCGCCCTGCCGGCGGAGGGCACCTTTCACAACCTGGTCGTGGTGAGCATCCGCAAGACCTATCCCATGCAGGCCTACAAGATCATGCACGGCCTCTGGGGCATGGGGCAGATGATGTTCTCCAAGTACATCGTCGTGGTCGATGCCGAGGTGAATGTGCACGACACCCGCGAGGTGCTCTTCCACCTCTTCGCCGACACCGATCCTCAGCGGGACACGATTCTGACGCGCGGACCGGCCGACGTGCTCGACCACGCGACCTCGCAACTCGCCGTCGGGGGCAAGATGGGTTTCGACGCCACGCGCAAGCTGCCGGGCGAGGGGTTCGACCGCCCCTGGCCCCCCATCATCCGCATGGACCCGGCCGTGAAGGAGCGGGTATCCGGCCTGCCGAAGGTCGGTTGAGGCGCGGCGGGCCGCCGGAGCATCGTCAGGTCTTCGGGCTCTTGGTGTGTCGTTGTTTTGGGATGCCCGCGCATCGGGTGTTCGCTGCGCGTCTCATCGTCCGACGGAATGCCCTTCGCGGGTCGCCGTCGGTCGATCGAGGGGCACCTCGCAGAAGGTCAGGGCTGCGAGGCCGTTGGCTCCGCGCAGCACGCGTTTCGGGCTCCAGGAGGCGCTGTCGAGGTAGGTCACCGTCCTGGCCTCCGAGGGTTCCTGCAGTCGTAGCATCAACCGGCGCCCCTCGGTGGACCCGGAAACGACCGGGGCCCGTTTTCCGTCGAGCCGGAACTCCGTGGCCAGCGAGGCGTCCCAGACGATCGGTTGGTCGAACTCCAGCAGCAATTCCGAGGCGTCGGTCTTCCCGAAGCCGGCCCGCACCAGGTTCGGGGCCGTGACGGAGCGCCGGGGTTTCACTCCATGCAGGTCGCGGTCGATGAGTGGGGCGATCAGGCGGGCCATCTCGGCATAGCCTTGGGCCGGATAGTGGCATTCCCCGGGCGGTTGGATGCCCAGGGAGGACATCACCGTGAGCCCGGCCACGGCGGTGGGGAGGTTCCGCTGGACCTCGCGCAGGCGGTTGTCGGAGCCGTCGATGCCCATCGCACAGGCCTTCGGCCAGATCTGGAAGGCGTAGTGATGGCGCAGGTTCGGATAGTCGGTGGCCCAGGCGGCGGCGAGGCTCTTGAAGAGCGGTCGGTAGGTTTCCCAGCCGTAGCCCCCGCTGGGTCCATCCGCGCCCTGGTCGTTCTCGCCCTGATGCCAGATCACCGCCCGGATGCCGTGGGTCAGGCGTGCGGCCCAGGCCCGGGCCAGCAGGCGACCATAGATCGTGCCCGGGTCGGTCGGCTGGGCCGGGTTGCGTTGGTGCTGGTCGATCCGGCTGCCGCCGACGGCCCCGTTCAGGAAGCACACCGGCATCCGGTGGGTCTCGACGAGGTGTCGACCCAGCTCCATCGCCCAATAGCCCACCTGGTGGTGTTCGCCATCGCGGCCCCGGTAGACGGCGTTCCCCCAGGTGGCCGCCTCGACCGGCTCCTGGCCCATGCTGCCGAAGGAACGGATCCAATCGCTCTGGAACTCGGGTCGGTCGGGGCCCCAGTCGGTGGCGACCGCGTTGGACTGCCCGTCGATGAGGTAGGCATCGCCGCAGACCAGGTTCGTGGCGCGGTGGATCACCTGCGACCGGCCGTCCTGGATCCCGGCCAGCTCGAAGCGGTACCGGATCAACCCGGGTTTCAGCGGCAGCTCGAACCGGAAGGAACCGTCGGCTCCCGGCCGGGCTTCCCGGCGTTCCACGAGCCTGTCCCCAGCCCACAGGCGCGCCACCACCGTATCGGCCGGTTCGCGGACGGTGCCACAGGCCCACAGGATGCCCCGGTCGCGGAGATCGCGGGCGTAGAACTGGTGGTCTTGTGGGAGTTCCGTCGGCGCGGGTGGGCGATGGACCCACGCCTCCCGAACGGGTGGCTGGACCTGGAGGGTCATCGATCGCCGGACCAGCGCGCCCCCGTTGTCCAGGGTCAACGTTATCTTCAATGGTCCGGCGTGCAGGGCCCGTTGGAGGGTCAGGGTGTCGCCCTCGACGTCATGGACGACCGCGAACGGTTCGACCGACCAGCTCACCCGCACTGGCGGACTGCCCGGGCCCATGCGGACGGGCAGTTGCCAGTCGGCGGCCGTTGCCCGGCGGTCCGGGCGGTTCGGTCGGTCGGGGCCGTCGATGACGGCCGCCAGCGTCAGCGGGTGGCGACCGTCCCAGATCGGGGCATTGCGCGGGTCCAAGGTTCGGGTCCGCCCCGGCTTCGACCCGGAAACCCAACCCCGGGGTGCCGGATCCGGGATGGATTCGACGAGCGACACCGGGATCGCCCGGCTCTGGACGCCCTCCGGATAGGCCGCGTGGAAGGTCAGCGTCACCGTCTGGTCGCCCGAGACCCGCCCGGCCTCCAGCCGGTGACGGAAGCGGTTCACCGCCACCAAGGGCGTCCGCCCGTCCGCCCCCTGAAGCGTCCACCACACCCGCTGGGCTCCTCCCGCCCGGGCGTCGAACTCCAGGGCCTGTCCCTCCGCCACCAGAGCCTGTCCCTTGGCCTGAGGAGCCTGTCCCTCGGGGTCCCGTTCCGCTCCGGCGATGGAGACGCCGAACTCGCGCCCCGGGGACACCAGCGGGCCCACGGCGGTTTGCAGCGGTTTCTGGTTCTCGTACTCGAATCGGATCCATTCCGGGCTTCGAACCCGGTTTGAAACCCTAGCTTCATCGATAACGCCATCAAAATCGAAGTGGTCATACCACCCGCCAATCCACAACCGGGCAGGTTGTCGCACGTTCAGCGGGGCGCCCCGGTTGGTGGACATCCCGGCCAGCACGCCATCGATATAGACCAGCGATCGGCCGGGTTCCCAGGTGTGGACCACCTGGTGCCATTCCTGGCTGGGGACAGGCTGTGAGGTGGCGACGTTGGCCCCGGAGAAGTAGCAGTCCAACCGCACCTGGGGAGGGCTGGCGTACTGGAGCACCACCTTGCCCTGGGGTTGCTCGTTGCCCCAGCCCAGCAGGCGCCCATTGGGCCGTTCGGCCCGGAACCAGGCCTGGGAGGTGTGGGGCGAGGCTCCGGCGGGATACCGGTCCGAGGTCGCCCCGCCGAAGACGCCGGCACCTTCCCGGAACCGCCGAGCCGGCCCGATCACCCCGGCCGTCCGTGCGGTGCCCCGGTCTTCCGATGCCAACGTCCCGCTGGAATCCCGCACGGAGTCGCCCAGGTGCCAAACCCCGAGGTGACCGTCGGTCCGCCGGAAGACCGCCTCGCCGCGCGACCCGGAGGCCGCCGTCGGGTGCCCCCAGTGGACCCGCAATTCCTGGCGCTCCTGGCCCCGGATCCGCGGGATGCGCACCCAGACGGTCGCCGTACCCGCCCCGGGGTCCCACGACTCGATCTCGAACTCCAGCGGCTCCCCGGCCGGCGTGGAGAACCGGAGGTCGTCCCCTCCCGGACGGGCCTGGGCGAAGTCGAACCACGGACGCTCCAACCGGACCAGCAGCGGGAACGACTCCAGCGTCGTGCCCGCCGGCAGGTCGGCCCCGTCGGGGGTGGTCAGGATGAACAACGAGCCCGAATGCTTCCAGGCGGGCACGAAGGGGTGGGAGGCCACCGCGCGGGCCGTGGCGGCATGGGCGGTGGTCATCGTCTCCCACACCTGCGCCATGCGTTGCACGCGCTCGGGATGTCGCGTCGCCAGGTTGGTGGTCTCGGAGCGGTCGCTGGCGAGGTCGTAGAGTTCCCAGGCCGCGTTGGTGCCGGCGGCGACGATCTTCCAGTCGCCGTCCCGCAGCGCCCGGTTGCCTTCGTGCTGCCACCAGAGGGGTTCGGCCCGCTGGAGGTCGGTGTTCTTGGCGAAGGTGGGCGCGAGGCTGCGGCCGGGCGGCCGGGGCATGCCCGCCGGCGGGGCCTTCGGCGGCCAGTCCAGGCCGGCCAACTCGAGCGCTGTGGGCACGAGGTCCACCAGATGGCCCGGTGTGATCCGGAGGGTGCCGCGATCCGGGATGCCCTTGGGCCAGTGGACGATCAACGGGGTGGAAATGCCGCCCTCATGGACCCAGGTCTTGTGGCGTCGAAACGGCGTGTTGGCCAGCGATGACCATCCGGGTCCGATGCTCAGGAAGGTCGCGCCCGTGCCGCAGAGGGCATCGGAATGGTGACCGTCGCCGCGCACCATGATCTCGGCGCTGGCCCCGTTGTCCGACAGGAACAGCAGCAGCGTGTCCTCGAGGCTCCCCATGGCCTTGAGTTGGCCCACGATCCGCCCGATCTCCTGGTCCATCCGGTCCACCATCGCGGCGTGCACCGCCATCTTGTCGGCCTGGAAGCGTCGTTGGCCGGCCGACAGGGATTCCCACGCCAGCGGCCGGTTCACCTCGTGGGGACCAAGGGCCCGGATCGCCTCCAGGAAGGCGTACGGCGGGCCGATTTCGCGCTCGATCGACGCCAGGTTGCCCGTCACCAGCTCCAGGGACCGGATCCGGCTCCAGCGCTCGCCCCGGAGGATATCCCATCCGCCCAGGTACCGTTCCCGGTGGCGCGCGACATCCGCCGCAGGCGCCTGCACCGGGAAATGTGGGGCCGTGAAGGCCACGAAGCTGAAGAAGGGTCGGTCGGTGTGCCGCTCCGCATGGTCCCGCAGGCAGCGGATCGCATGATCGGCGATGGCCGTGGTCGAATAGTAGTCCCCGCCGGCGGGGACAGCCTTCAAGGGCAGGTCGTCTTCGAAATGCAGCCGGGGGGCGAAGTGCCGGTCATGGTCGTCCAGCCGGTAGGACCGGTCGAACCCCTGGCCCAGCGGCTGGCCGTCCACGTGCCATTTGCCGGAGTGGTAGGAGCGGTACCCCCGTTCCCGCAGGTAGGACGGCAGCAGCCGGGCCCAGGCCGGTCGCACCCCGCCGCCCCCGCTGGCGACCCCGGGCACCGTGTCGCGCCGCACCTGCTGGGCGTAGAACCCCGTGAGCGCCGCCGCTCGTGACGGCCAGCAGCGGGCCGTGTTGTAGAACTGCGTGTACCGAAGCCCCCCTGCGGCCAACCGGTCCAGGTGGGGCGTCGGAATCTCCCCGCCATAACAGCCCAGGTCCGAGAACCCCAGGTCATCGGCCAGGATCACGACCAGATTGGGGGCCCGGCTTGGGGCCTGGTTGGCAGCCCGGCTTGGGTTTGGGTCCGTACGTCCGGCCTCTGCCGCCCTCAGGCCGCCTTGGCCGACGATCGAGCCTGTCCCCAGGACCGCCAGGACCGCCAGCAGCCACCCCAGCGACCATACCCAGGCCCGCCTTGCCCGCTCCGATCGGCACGCGGACCGCCGGCATCGTGGGGACAGGCTGCGCGGCATGGCAGGTTCCGGTCGGGAGTTCATCGGGGCCTTGGGTTGAGGAGGGGTGGAAGGGGAAGGGTTGGAAGGGACAGGCTTGCGTTCCGGGGGACAGGCCCGGCGAGACGCTTGGAAACCGGCGGCACGCCTGCCCTCAAGGGACAGGCTCGAATGGATCCTTTGGGGACAGGCTCGGGGAGACGTTGGAGACAGGCTCATCTCGGCAGGTCGGCGCGGAGGGTATGGAGGGGAGAGTGATTGAGTGGATGGGAGACGATAACGGTATCGAATCACCGTTTACGCTCGATCGGCACGGTTCCGGCCTCCAGTTCCGGTCGCGCCGGATCGTCCTTCAGGGCGGCAATGGGGTAGTTGGTGGTCCATGGATGGTGGCGTGCGTGGCTCACCGCCAGCCTCAGGTTGGGGCGGGTTTCGCCCAGCGAGAAGAGCAGGGCGACGCGCTGTTCGGGCAGGGTGAAGTGCCCGTCGGCGTCGGTGGTGGCGAAGTCCTGCCGCAGGACCAGTTCCTCAGCTCCTTTGAGAAAGCCCCCGGTGGGGTGCCGGTGGGTCCACAGGGTGCGTCCCACGGTGGCCCTGGGGACAGGCTCGCCGGTGGTCGCGTCGACCACCGTCCCGGTGACCCGGGGCGCGATGAAGGGCAGGGAGGGTCCGCCGAGTTGGCTGCAGCCGCAGGCCAGCCAGCCCAGGACGACGGGCATGGCGAACGGGACGGCGCGTCGAGTCATGTCCGGGCGATTCGGCCGGCCCCGGGCGTTCCATGCAAGGCCAAGTGCGCCTCAACCGAAGTCCCCCCCCGAGACCCACCGGCCGGCCGGGCCGGGTTTCCTGGGCGGCTTGGGGCGTCCCGGGGCGGCTCTTGCGGCTCCCCGGGGTCCGTGAGCTTGCCACGGGGCGCCCGGTGTGAACCCAAGAGCGATCTTCCTATTTTCCCGACCCATCCCTACGCTGCGCGGCCGGTTTCCGGGGTGGGTTCACCGCCGGGGGCCGCCCACCATGACGTCCGCCCAGATCCGCCAGTCGTTCTTGGACTTCTTCCGGTCCAAGCAGCACACGATCGTCCCCAGCTCCAGCCTCATGCCGGACAGCCCCAACCTGCTGTTCACCAACGCCGGCATGAACCAGTTCGTGCCGATCTTCCTCGGCGAGCGCAAGGCCGACGTCTCCAAGTGGGCCGGGTCCATCCCGTCGCTCGACACCCGTGCGGCCGACACCCAGAAGTGCATCCGCGCCGGCGGCAAGCACAACGACCTCGATGACGTGGGACTGGACACCTACCACCACACCTTCTTCGAGATGCTGGGCAACTGGTCCTTCGGCGACTACTTCAAGAAGGACGCCATCGACTGGGCCTGGGAGCTGGTGATCGAGGTCTGGAAGTTCCCCCCGCAGCGCGTCTACGCGACCATCTACCAGCCTAACGCGGCCAAGAACGACCCGGCCGAGCGCGACCAGGAGGCTTGGGAGTTGTGGGCGGCCAAGTTCCGCTCGGTGGGCCTCGACCCGCAGGTGCACATCGTCAACGGCGGCAAGAAGGACAACTTCTGGATGATGGGCGAGACCGGCCCCTGCGGTCCCTGCACCGAGATCCACGTCGACCTGCGCCCCGGGCCCCGCGAGACCTCGCCCGAGGAGCAGGCCGAGGGGGCCACGCTGGTCAACGGCTCTGACGCCCGTTGCATCGAGATCTGGAACAACGTCTTCATCCAGTACAACGCCAATCCCGACGGCACCTTCACGCCGCTGCCGGCCCAGCATGTCGACACCGGCATGGGCTTCGAGCGGGTCACCTCCATCATCCAGGGCACGCGCGGGCTGACCGACTTCCGCAACGCGAAGATCTCCAACTACGAGACCGACATCTTCCGGCCCATCTTCGACGAGATTGAGCAGCTCAGCGGGCGTAAGTACACCTCCACGCTGCCGCGGGCGGGCAGCACCGGCGACACCGAGCAGGAGAAGGTCGACGTCGCCTTCCGGGTCATCGCCGACCACATCCGGACCTTGAGTTTCGCCATCGCCGACGGCATCCAGCCGGGCAACAGCGACCGCAACTACGTGCTGCGCCGCATCCTGCGCCGGGCGGTGCGCTACGGCCGGGCCCTGGGCTTCCGCGAGCCGTTCTTCTTCAAGCTCGTCGACGTGCTGGCCCGCACCATGGGCGATGTCTTCCCGGAGATCCGCGCGCGCAAGGCGCAGGTGCAGGACGTGCTGCGCCTCGAGGAGGAGGCCTTCAACCGCACCCTCGACCGCGGCATCGAGTTGTTCGAGAAGGAGGCCGCGCAGGCCGGCCTGGCGCAGATCTCGGGGGCGTTCGCCTTCCGCCTCTACGACGAGCAGGGCTTTCCGCTGGATCTCACCGAACTCATGGCCCGCGAGCGGGGGCTCTCGGTCGACCGCGCCGGCTTCGAGGCCCTGATGGAGGAGCAGCGTGCCCGGGCGCGCGCCTCGCAGAAAAAGCAGGTCATCGAGCTGTCCCAGATCGAGACCAAGTCCGCGACGCGATTCCTCGGCTACGACCACCTCGAGACCGGGGCGACGGTGCTCGAGGTCGTGGGGCTCAAGGACCGCACGGCCGTCATCCTCGACGCCTCGGCCTGCTATGCCGAGATGGGCGGGCAGGTCGGCGACACGGCCGAGATCACCGGATCGGGCCAGCTCTGGCGCGTGTCCAACACCCAGAAGTCGGGCTATGTCTGGCTGCACTTCATCGAGGGCGCCGACGAGGCCCCGGCGGTGGGCGCCCAGGTGACGCTGCGCGTCGATGCGGCCCGGCGTCACGCCATCGAGCGGCACCACACGGTCACCCACCTGCTGCACTGGGCCCTGCACGAGGTCGCCAGCCAGGAGGCGTCGCAGAAGGGCTCCAACGTCACCCCGGAGAAGCTCACCTTCGACTTCAACAGCGCCGCGCTCACGCCCCGGCAGATCTCGGACATCGAGCGCCTGGTCAACGAGCGCATCCTCGGGAACGCCCCCGTCGGCTGGGTCGAGGTGCCGCATGCCGAGGTGAAGCATCGCAAGGATGTTCTGCAGTTCTTCGGCGACAAGTACGGCGACGTGGTGCGCGTGGTGCAGATTGGCGGCCGTCCGTCGCAGCTCGACGGCTATTCCATGGAGCTTTGCGGCGGCACGCACACCCGGGCCACGGGCGAACTCGGGATGTTCCGCATCCTGGCCGAGTCGGCCGTCGCCGCCGGAGTCCGTCGCATCGAGGCCATCGCCGGATTGCCGGCCCTCGACAAGGCCCGTGCCGACGAGGCGCTCATCCGGTCCCTGGCGGGCAAGCTCAACAGCCCGCTGGGCGAGCTGGAGAAGAAGCTCGACGGTCTGATGGCCCATGCCCGCGACCTGGAGAAATCGCTCAAGGCCGCCGCCCAGCGCGAGGCCGCCGGCAAGGCCCGCGACCTGCTGGCCCGGTCCGAGACGGTGAACGGGGTGCCCGCCCTGATCGCCCACCTGGGCGAGGCCGACGGCGACACCCTCCAGACCATCGTCGACGCGCTCAAGTCGCAGTTCTCCGGCGTGATCCTGCTCGGCGGGCACGCCGCCGGCGCGGTGGCGCTGGTCGCCGCGGTCACCCCGGAGTTCACGGCCAAGGTGCAGGCCGGCAAGCTCATCCAGACCATCGCTCCCATTGTCGGCGGCAAGGGCGGCGGTCGCCCCGACGGAGCCCGTGGCGGCGGCAAGGACGCCGGCAAGCTCGACGAGGCCCTGGCCAAGGCGCGCACCCTGCTCTGAGGCCCCGGGCGTGGCCCCGCACCCCCGCGCCGCAGGGCCAGCGAGGCCGTCCTGGATGCCCAGGGTTCGTTGCCCGGGGCATCCAGGCCCTGGCCCTGGCGGGTCAGCGCAGTTCCCAGCCTTCGCCAAAGAATCCTGCGGCGGAGATGCCGCCCGGGGTTCGGGCGTTGGGTGCCTGGCGCAGGTCGATCACGGCCCAGTCCGGCAGCTTCGGCGTCTGGCGGGCGTTGTTGAGGTAGTCGTACTCGCGGAAGGTGAAGCCGCTGTTGAGCACGACGTAGCGCGACGGGTTGAGCGGGTTCGGGAAGATCAGGATCGGCGCATGGGTGTCCGTGGCGAAGGACTGACGCCCGACCACGATCCGGTCCTTCTCCCAGCGGATGGGCAGCGACGGGGCGATCTTCGCGAGCAGTTCATTGCTCGATGGATCCCCCCACAGCACGAGGTGATGGTCGCGGAGGTCCGCCCCGGACACGTCCCGGTCTGCCTTCTGGCGGGCATCGCCCCGGTAGTGCCGACGCCAGTGCTCGATGGCCCGTGACGACTCGCTCTTCACCCAGTCGCCGACCTTGGGGTTGAGGGGAGTGCCCGTCGGCATCACCATCAGGAAGGAGTCCATGAAGGCGTCGTCGATGGGGCCCTGCAGACCGTGGCGCTTGCGCAGGCCGGCAGACACGTCGGGCCCGGTGGTCCAGACCCCGTTCTTCCGGTGGAAGCTGGCCTTCCAGGATCGGTCCGTCCCCGGCCGGGTGGAGTCCAGGGTCACCGTGCTTCCCGGTCCCTCGAAGGCCACCTGCACCGGTTCATTCACCGGGAAGGGAGCCTCCCCGGGTCCGAACTCGAGGGTCAGCGCCTCCACGCCGCCCGCCTCGATCCGCAGGAGCCTGTCCCCGCGGGAGCCGCTAGTGTTTGCGGGCAAGCGGGCCATCACCCGGCCCGGTTCCCAGTGCTCGGTCAACGCGTCCACCGTGACCCAGGCCATGCGCGGGTAGCGCAGCGAATGGGTCACCATCCGGACCTCTTGCGGCACGCGCACCCGGCCGAGCACGGCCAGCGCATCGACTCGCCGGTTCAGTTCCGCCTTCGCGCCGGCCTCGTACTTGTGGCCGGTCCGGGGTCCGATCAGGTGGGTCAGGTCCATGCCCTCGGCCCGCAGCGCCGTGCGCATCGCCTCGGCGGCCTGGATCTGCCGGTCCTCCTCGCCGCTGTAGGCGATGAGCGGCACCATCGTCACGTTCAGCGCATTGGCCGTGGCGTCGTGCAGGCGCCAGAGCTTCTGCTCCCAAATGGCCGGCCGGAGTTGCTCCTGCTGGAAGACCCGCAGGAACTCGGCCGTCTCGCTGAAGCCGGCGCCCGGGGCTGCGGCGGCCCATCGCCAGGCGTGGTGCACCGCGAAATGCCAGGCCGAGGCGCCGCCGAGCGAGAATCCCCGGACCACCAGACGATCCTCGTCGATGGGGTAGCGCCGCTGCACCTCCTCGAGCGCCTCCCAGAAGTCGGTCTCCCCGGCGAAGCGGCTCCCGTTGCAATAGCGCCCGTAGAGGTGGAGCACGAAGGCGTCGGCCGGCGCGAATTCACCGGGGTTCTTCATCCGGTCGGCGACGAAGGCCAGCTCGCTGAGGGTCTCACCCCGCCCGTGGAACCAGAAATCCAGCCGCCATTTCCGTCCGGAATCGGCCCGCCATCCCTTGGGGATCATCAGGCCGAAGGGCTGGACCGAGCCGTCGATGCGCGACACGTAGCCGCCGACCGTCGGCCCGGGCTGGTCCATCCATGGGGCCTGTCCCTGGTCCAGCGACTTCAGGCGCTCGGCGCCGGCTTTCAATTGCAGGCGCGCCGCCTCGAACTCGTTGGTCTTGAAGAACTCCTGGTGCCGCACGGCCCAGTCGACCGCCTTGTGCAGCACGGCTGCATCGGCTAGGCGGCTCGATGCCCGCGCGTTTCCGGCCGCCCGTTGCCGGGCCACCGCCAGCTCGCGCCCGAGGGATTCCGCGCCGGTGGCCAGTTCCGCGCGCACCGCCTCCGGGATCACGACGCCCGCCGGGGGCACCCGCCGCACCTGGTCCGGAAGGTTGTCCGCCGGACCATCGGCCAAGAGGTTGCCGTGCAACCACCCGGCCACGAGGCAGGGGAGCCACCACCCCGGCCCCAGCCGCCGCCACCACCCCCCTGGGGCTGGTCCGATGGGCGCGACCGGTCCCCGGGGCGACGACGGGTGTCCCTGGACGCTGGAGGGTTCGGGCATCGCGGCCGTGGCGACGACCTGGAAGGCAGGACAGGCAGGCATGGGAGTGGCCAGAGGAGACCCTGATCCGCCACCGGGTTTCAAGCGCCCGATCGGTGCCATTCCGTTCCCCCCAGGTCATCGACTCCTTCCCCGCGCCATCGGGAGCGCATTCCCCGCCTTCCGCCGTCGACCACCATCGCCGACGTGACAAGCCGCAACGACGCCCGTGCCGGCGCCCGTGCCAGCGCCTGGTGGTTCAACGGTCTGCGGCCGTCTTGGGACGATGTTTGGGACCAGCCTCGGGCATCGGGGCGCCCGGGTTTTCCGGGATCGCCGGGGTGCCCGGAGTCGAAGTGAAGGCTGCCACGACCTCTGGACGCCCCGAGGGAGCGAGGCTGGCCCACGGCAAATGCACCACGTAGTCGCCCTCGGCATAGGAGCCGGCCTCGTACTCCTCGAAGTGCGCGAACACGCCGGCCGACGAGGCGGTGAACCGGAGCGCATCGAGGTCTTCATCGTCCAGCTTCAGCAGGGCGCCCTGGAAGTCCACCACGACTTGAGGCGGTCCCTCTGGCAGGGCCCACGACGCGCCTTGGCGGCGCAACTCCTCCAGCAGCCGCCGTCGCACCTCGGCGTGCCACACCCGGGGTCGGGTGAAGAGCGCGCCGAAATCGAGCGACTCCACGCCGGCGGGGCCATCGATGACATTCGAGGTGGATACATGGCGTCGGCCGTGGGCTCCGCCCGTGTATTGGTACTGACCGTGCAGCACGCTGATGGCCCTGGCA